>C688J35102_120989895_pt1 | contig 15403 bp, 14 predicted proteins | sample HopSoiMetagenom2_FD_35102 | JGI IMG/M metagenome (IMG submission 35102)
CGGTGCTGCGCCTCCCCGCCGGCGCCCGCCCGCCCGCCGCGGACAGCGCGCGCACCGAGACGCGGCGCAGGGCGGCGGCGGATACGGACGAGCCTACCGCGCGGCGTCCCGCGGCGGAGACGCGGCCCACCCCCGCGCGGGGGCGGCGGACGCACACCGTGGCCGCGCACGAGACGCTCTACGGCATCGCGCGCCGGTACGGCGTGACGGTGGATGCGCTCAAGTCCGCCAACCACCTCACCGGCGACGCGCTGCGCACCGGGCAGACGCTGGTGATCCCCGCGTCGCCGCCGCGCTGAGCGCGCTGGCGCGAATCCTCCATCATCCCTCCCGGCAGTACCGCGGCGGCGAGCTTCGCCCGCCGCGGAAACGCAGTCCCAACGCCACACGGGAGCCCCAGATGGCGAACGACGACGCACCACGCGCGGAGATCCTCCGCTCGCGCGACTTCATCGGGTGGGCGGTGACCAGCGCGAACGGCGCGAACGTCGGCACCGTCTCCGACATCCTGATCGACCGCAGCGGGAAGGTGCGGTTCCTGGCGGTGGACCCCGGCTTCTTCAAGAAGCCGTACCTCCTCCCGGTGGAGGCGCTGGAGTGGGGCGAGGGCTCGCTGCAGTCGGCGTGGAGCGACGCCGAGGTCAAGCACCTGCCGCCGTACGACTCCGGCACCCCGCTCACCGCCGCCGTGCTGGAGGAGCTGGGGCGCGCCTATCCGCGCCACTACGGCTCGCGCCTCGGCGAGCCGCTGGAGCCGGGGGAGGGCGCCCGCGTGGTGCCGCTGCGCGACGCGAAGGACTTCCGCCTGGCGAAGGGCGCGCCGAACCTGAAGGGATGGGCCGTCTACGGGAGCGACAACGAGAAAGTGGGCGTGGTCACGCAGATGCTGGTGGACCCGCTGGCCATGAAGGTGCGCTACATCGACGTGGACCTGGCCGACGACCTCTTCGGGCTGACGGACGACCGCCACGTGCTGGTCCCGCTGGAGGCGGTGGAGCTGCGCGAGCGGAGCGAAGACGTGTGGGTGCAGGGGATGGCCGGCCGCGACATCGCCACCCTCCCGGCCTATCTGGGCGGCCCCGTCGATCCGCTGATCGAAGAGGGCGTGGAGAGCGCCTTCCACACGTCGCACGCAGGGACAGGGGACAGGGAACAGGGGACAGGGGGCAGCCTGCGGGATGCGATGGACGATCGCGCCGCCCTGCCGCCGCCCGAGAGTGCGCCGCCAGCCATCCGCGACGCCGAGTTCGCGCAGCCGCCGGTCTCGCGCACGCCCGATGCCTACCCCGTGGAGCCGCATCCGCTCGACCTCGATTCCGGCGAGCGACCTCCCCCCCTGGCCGATGACGACTGGCGCGAGGACGAGCCGCGCCGCTGACGCGGACGCTCCGCCATAGCAGCAACGAAGACAGGGGACCGCCCGCACCTCGCAGGCTGTCCCCTGTCCCCTGTCCCCTGCCGTTCCCGTCACCCCGCCCGGTGCACCATCGTCGCGCTGGCCTGGTCGGTGGGCTTGATGATGATCTCGTCGATGCAGACGTGCGGCGGGCGGGTGGCCACCCAGAGCACCGTGTCGGCGACGTCGTCGGCGACGAGGGGGGTCATGCCGCGGTACACCCTGTCGGCGCGCTCCTGGTCGCCGTGGAAGCGCACCACGCTGAACTCCGTCTCCACCATCCCCGGGTCCACCGTGCTCACGCGCACGCCGGTGCCGAGCACGTCCATCCGCAGCCCGCGAGTGATGGCGCCCACTGCGTGCTTGGTGGCACAGTACACCGCGCCGCCCGGATACACCTCGTGCCCCGCCACGGAGCCCAGGTTGATCACGTGGCCCCGGCCCCGCTCCACCATCCCCGGAAGCACCGCGCGGGTGACGTAGAGCAGCCCCTTCACGTTGGTGTCGACCATCTCGTCCCAGTCGGCGGGGGCGCCCTCCCAGAGCTTGTCCATCCCCCGCCCCAGGCCGGCGTTGTTCACCAGCACGTCGACCTCGCGCCACTCCGCCGCCAGCCCGCCGAGCGTCTCCGCCACGGCCGCGGCGTCGGTCACGTCGAGCTCCAGGGCGAGCACGTCGGTGCCGGCGCCGCGCAGCTTCTCCGCCGTCTCCTCCAGCCGGCTGGCGCGCCGCGCCGCCAGCACCAGCCGCGCCCCCTCGCGCGCGAAGGCCCGCGCGCACGCGGCGCCGATCCCCGCGCTGGCACCCGTGATCAGCACGATCCGCCCGGACAGCGTCATCTCCCCCCTCGTCCCTCTCCAACGGTTCATCCTCCAGGGCTGCTACGGAATCCGGAGAAAGAATGGCGGTCTCCCGAACGGTGTCGCAGCCTCGGCTATCGGTCGTTCGGTCGCCGCCAGGCTGGTTCTCCACCGCCGTTCTAGCGCGGCGGCGACGCTCAGGATGACGCCTTTCTGGCTCCGTTCCGAGCGACGACTCTTTCGCCGGATTCGGAATGATTCTACTGCCCGGCGGGACCTCGGGCCACCCACGGCGCCCGCTCGGCGCCGCACTTCGCGCAGCGGACGGCGCCCTCGGCGAACGGCTCGCCGCAACGCTCGCAGATCTCCACCTTCGGCGGCGGGAGCGGCGGCGCGCCCTGCTGGCTGCGGGCGGCCAGCGCCGCCTTCTCGTCGTGCTGCATGGCGTCGGTCACGGCGCCGGCGATGGCGCCGAGCTGGCGGCCGACGAGCGGCGGCGGCACCTCGGGGATGGCGCCCAGCACCAGCTCGCGCGTGAGCTCGCCGGCGGGCGGGCTCCAGCTCACCCGCAGCGTGGGCGGCGCGTCGCCCTCGGGCCACACGTCCACCCGCAGCATGTCGCGCAGGGCGATGGGGACCGGGGCGGAGCCGGGCGCGAGCGGCGCCACCCACAGGCTCCCCCCGCCGATGAAGAGGTCCACCGGCCGCGCCTCGATCCCCTGCAGCCCCTCGACGTAGGCGAGGCGCGCCACGTACGCCACGTCGCGCGGCATCCCCGCGGCGAAGCGCGCCGCCATCAGCTTCGAGTTGAGCACCGAGCGCGGGTTGGGCTGCCCCTGCATGGTCTCGCGCGTGAGCGCGACCCGGGGCGCGCCCACGTACACCCGCGGCCCGCGGGGCTTGAGGCGCCCCGCCACGGCGGCGATGAAGGCCGCCGCCGGCGCCAGCGCCACCAGCATGATCAGACCGATGCGGCTGCTGGGGAGCGTGACCGCCGCGGTGAAGAAGACGAAGATCCACCCCAGCGCCGCCGCCAGGCACCCCTTCCACCAGCGCGACTTCGTCAGCCGGTAGGTGACGAAGGTGAGCGCCAGGAGCACCGCGTACAGCACCCACCACGGCAGCGGCGGCGCCTCGGCGGGGGACTGCAGGATGATCAGCATGGGGATCGTGCGCACGGGTTCACTGACGCGAGCCGCGGTGGCTCTACGAATGGATCAGGCGCCGCCGTCCACCGGGTCCGCGAGCGACAGGGTCGGAGACACCGCGAGATCAACGGTTTCCAGGAAGCGCCGCGCCCGGAACAGCGCTTCGTCGAGGTCCGTCACCGGGAGGGCGACCTGCTCCGCCAGCACCCGGAACGGCTCTCGCCAGGCGTCGGGCGCCTTGAGGGGCGGCGGCCAGGGATGCGTGCCGCGCGCCGCGAACACGCTCTCGCAGGTGACGCGGAACGCGGCGACGTCTTCGATCAGCTCGCCGAGGAGCAGCAGGTCGACGAGGTCCTTGAAGCGGTCGTTGGTCCACGCCGCCGTGGAGGGCCGCGTCATCCCGTGCACCTTCTGGGCGGCCTGCGCATAGAGCGACAGGCAGGGCAGGTGCTCGGGGAAGCCAAAGGCGTAGTCGGGGAAGTGGAGGGCCGGGACCATCTCGAACTCGGCCACGTCCGCCTCGCGCCGGCTGAGGTCGACCTGGATGCGCGCCCACGACTTCCCGCCGTACTGCACGCCCACCTCCACGCGCAGCGCGCCCCGGGGAAGCGCGCGCATGCTCCCATGGCGGCGGAAGGAGAAGCGCTCGAAGCTGGCCGCCAGCGCCGCGTCGAGCTCGTCGAGCAGGGCCGCGGTGGGATGGTTGACGATCAGGTCCAGGTCGCGGGTGGCGCGGGCACGGGCATGGAGCCGCAACTCGATCGCGACCCCGCCCTTGATGGTGAACCGCGGCCCGTCGCCATAGAACCCGGCCCGCTCCAGCGCCCCGCCGAACGCCATGTAGGCGACCCAGCGCCGCACCCGCGCCACGTCTTCCCCGATCCGGCGCGCGTAGCCGTCGGCCCAGCGCGACAGCATCTGGTGCGTCTTCGGGGGCGTGCGCGCGGGTGCGGACATGGCTCAGGCCGGGAGCAGCTGGAGCTTGAGGCGCTGCGCGGCCGAGCGCGTGAGCAGCCCCAGCCGCCGGCCGTCGGCGATCGCCTCGCGCAGCAGCCCGGCCCCGAGGTGGGCCGAGGCGCAGTCCCGCACCGCGCGCTCCAGCGTGGTCACGGGGATCCCCTCCAGCACGTCGGTGTCGAGGTCGTCGAGATCGGCGCGGTGGAGCACCAGGTGCGCCGGCACAACGCGGTGCGTGCGGAAGCTCCGGGGCACGGTGACGTGGATCTTCGCCGGACTCACGTCCGACACCTCGTACATCGAGAGCGCCGACTCGTGCGAGATCACCCCCCGCACGCCGCCGCCGGGCCAGAGCGTGGCCTCCAGGTACTGGCCCACCGGCGAGATGGGGAACTGCGCGAGCCGGTAGACGCCGTGGCTGATGCGCTCGACGGTGCCCCGTCGCGCCATCATCACCAGCGCCATGCGGCCCACCCCCCACTCGCGCGCCTGCGCGACGGTGAAGTAGCCGTGCTGGTCGGCGGCGAGGTCGTGCAGCGAACGGTACGAGGCTCCGGGCATTCCATCCCTCCTGAACGAGTGTACGATGTATAACGTAACGTTATAATTCGTACACGCAAGGTTTTCATCCTCCGCCCCGCCGCCGCCCGCCGGGGCGCTGGCGGAGATACCAGGTGGCGGCCTCGGTGCGGTTGCGGACGCCGAGCTTCAGGTAGACGTTCTGCAGGTGGAACTTCACCGTGTTGTCGCTCACCCGCAGCCGCTGGGCGATCTGCGCGTTGGTGAGCCCCTCCGACACCAGCGCCAGGATCTCCATCTCCCGGTCGGTGGGCTGGCTGGGCTCGGGTGCCGGGGCGCGCAGCAGCCAGCGCCGCGCCGCCATGGGGAACACCAGCTGCCCGCGCGACACCTGGCGGATGGAGGCCACCGTCTGCTGCGGCGGCTCCGTCTTCAGCGCGAACCCCGAGGCGCCGCCCTCGAGCGCCGCGCGCATGCTCTCGCCGTCGCTGTAGGCGGTGAGCACCAGCACCCGCACCGCCGGGTGGTCGGCGCGCAGCATGTCCAGGCACTGCAGCCCGCCCACCGGCCCCATCTCCAGGTCCAGCACCACCACGTCGGGGCGGCGGCGGGCCACCACGTCCATCAGCTGCGCGCCGTCCTTGGCGGTGGCCAGCACCTCCATGTCGGGCTCGGCCTCTATGAGGGAGCGCAGCCCCTCCAGCACCAGCTCGTGGTCGTCGGCCAGGACGATGCGCACCGGCGCGGGGTGCGTCATCGCCGCGCTCCCGCGGGGGTGGGGACCTCGACGGCGATCATGGCGCCGCGGCCGGGGCGGCTGCGCAGCCGGAACCGCCCGCCGATCATCTCCACCCGGTCCCGCATCCCCTGCAGCCCGAAGTGCTGCCCGGCGGGGACGGCGCCGGGGTCGAAGCCGTGGCCGTTGTCGCTGATGCTGATGCGCAGCCGCGGCTCGCCGCGCCGCACCACTCGCCGCAGCCGCACCGTCACCAGGTTGGCGCCGCCGTGGCGGTAGGCGTTGGAGAGCCCCTCCTGCAGCACGCGGTAGAGCCCGATCTTGACCGGGAGCGGCATGTCGGGAAGGGGGCCGCGCACGTCGAGCGCGATGTCGGTGCCGGTCATGGCCTCGTGCTGCAGCGCCAGCCCCTCGAGCAGCGCCACCAGCCCGCGCGCCTCGAACTCCGGCGGCCTGAAGGCGCCGATGAAGCTGCGCACCTCGTTCAGCCCGCCCTCCAGCAGCACGCGGATGCGCTCCATCCGCTCGCGCGCCTCGGCCGCCTCGCCGGCGTCGACGGCGCGGCGCAGCAGGTCGAGCTGCGAGAGCGCCGCGTACATGTGCTGCACGGGCCCGTCGTGGATGTCGAGCAGGATGCGCTGCAGCTCCCGCTCGGTCACCTGCATCATCCGGTGCGACGCGTCGATCTCGCGCCGGGCCGCCGTCTCGGAGCGCGCCATGGAGGTCCGGAGGGGTGGAACGGGGGGCGGAGCGCGGACCGGGCGCAATCTACCGCCCGCGCGCCGCGCCGCCACTGCGCCACGCGGCGCGTCACGGCGCCTTCCGGCGGGACCCTTCACCTGCGCGGCCGGTGGCGCTAAACTGATGCATACCAATCCGCTGGCCCCCTTCCTTCTCCGCTCTCTCCCCCACACGGCCATGGCCTCGCATTCTCCCCCCGTCGTCGCCGGCCTGCGCGAGCAGCTCGTGCACGAGTCCGTCGCGATGGCGCAGTACGCGCTCGCCTCCGGGATGCGCTTCCCCCCCGGGGCCGCCGCCACGCTGGAGCAGGCGCGCACCGCGACCGGCGCCGCGGTCCCCGACATCTCGGCGATCGTGCGGGTGCACGACCAGCTCAGCAAGCTGGTGGCGCCGGCCACGCCGCGCGCGCTGCTGCTGATGGGCCCCGACCACGAAGCCGCCAGCCGCGGGTGGATCTCGATGATGGGCTCCGTCGCCCTGGTGCGGCGGGTGATGATCGCGGCGATCCTCTCGATGGTGGTGTACATCGCCGTGGGTCTCAGCCCGAAAGTGACCAACAACGTCGTAACGGTGCAGAGCAGCTCCGGGATCACGCTGCTCATGAACGAGCTGGCGTGGCTCTCGGCGGCCGCGATGGGCGCCTCGTTCGCCGTGCTGATGCAGGTCAGCGGCTACGTGGTGAAGCGCAACTACGATCCGCGCTACGAGCCGAGTTACTGGATCAAGTTCTTCCTGGGCGTGATGTCGGGGTTCATCCTCGTGCAGATCATGCCGCTGGCGAAGCTGACGGGCACGAACGGCGAGGTGTCGCAGCTGATGCTGGCGCTGCTCGGCGGGTTCTCGGCGTCGGCGGTGTTCCGCATCCTCACCCGCCTGGTGGACGCGGTGGAGTCGATCTTCCGCGGAGACGTGAAGGACGAGATCGCCCGCCGCGAGGCCGACGCGCAGGGCCGCGCGACGCTGGAGTCCACGCAGGCGCGGATGGGGCTGGCGGCGCAGGTCGTCCGCCTGCAGCAGGAGGTCTCGGCCGGCGCCGACCCGGGGAAGCTCACCACGCGGCTGCAGGAGATCCTCGGCACGCTGGTCCCCGAATCCGTCCCCGAGCCGTCTCCGGCCGACCCCGCGGAGCCGCCCGAGGGCACCATCGCCCTCCCCGGCGTCGCCGTGGTCGGCGAGCCGGACGCGCCCGCGGAGGCTGCGCCGGCGGCGGACGCCGCGGCGCCGGCGGCCGGGTAACTGCAACAGAAGTCTCACGCAGAGACGCGGAGACGCAGAGATCGGGTGCGAGCTCGCTGCGTGTCCGCGACTCCGTGTCTACGCATGAGATTGCGATTCGGTCAGTGCACGCCCGACTTGCGGACCACGCCGCCCTCGGCGTCGTTGAGGGAGTGGATGATGATGAAGGCGGTCTTGTCGATCGCCCGCACCACCGATTTCACCCGGCCGATCTCCAGCCGCGTGACCACGCAGTAGAGCACGTCCTGCTCGGCGTCGCTCACCCCGCCCCGCCCCCGCAGCACCGTCATCCCGCGCCCCAGCTCGCCCGTGATGGCCGCGCGCACCTCGTCGCTGCGGTGCGAGACCACCAGGATGGCGGTGTACTCCTCGATGCCGTGCACCACGAAGTCCAGCGTGCGCGACGCGGCGAAGTAGGTGAGGATGGAGTACAGCGCCGACTCGACTCCCAGGAAGAAGGCCGCGGCCAGGAAGATCACCACGTTCAGCCCCAGGATCACGTCGCCCACGCGCAGCAGCGCGCTCTTCCGGCTCACCAGCAGCGCGGCGATCTCCGTCCCGTCGAGCACCGCGCTCCCCCGCATCGCCAGGCCGATCCCCGCGCCGATGAAGAATCCCCCGAACACCGCCGTCAGCAGGCGGTCGGGGGTGACGTCGGGGTAGTGCACCGTCGCCAGCACCGCCGCGAGCGCCGCCATCGCCAGCGCGCTGCGGAAGGCGAAGGCGCGGCCGATCATCCGCCACCCCAGGGCGATGAAGGGGAGGTTCAGCACCAGGATGAGGATGGAGAGCGGGATCCCGGCGACCTCGGCCACCAGCATCGACACCCCCGTCACCCCGCCGTCGATGAAGTGGCTGGAGAGCAGGAACCCCTTCAGCCCCATCCCCGCCGACAGCACCCCCAGGACGATGAACAGCGCGTTCTTCAGCTCGCGGCGAAGGAATCGGATCACGTTTCTTTCCAAGGGCCTGGTCTCTGATCGACGCCCGGGGGCGCCGGTGGGCGATCGGAGTTCTCGAAGAAAGGGTCTCACCCGGGGCCAGTGGAGTCAACGTGTGATCGATGTGGCCCGGAGAATTGCCCATCCCCCCGACCTCCGCTCGGTGTCATCCTGAGGCCCCAGCCCGGCGTCGCCGCCGCATGCACAAGCCGTTGCGGGGCCGAAGGATCTGGCCTGGGCCGCCACGCGGGCGCGGCGCGGCAGCGACAAAGAGTTCAAGGCCGCGACAGTCTCGGCCGCGACTGGGCACGGCTTCCGCGGCAGCCCTCGCGGCGTCCGCGGTTAGATCCTTCGGCCCGGCCGTCGCCCTTGCGAGACGAGCCCGGCGGGATCGGGCCTCAGGATGACACTGGCGTAGACCGAGGTTTTCTCAACAGTCTCTGGCGCCGCGGGTGGACGCTCGCGCGGGGGTTGACAGCCCGCGAACACGCGTTTAGACTCCGCGCCTTGGGAGTCGCGTCCCGATGATCGTTCGGCAGTCCGGAGCCCCGCTGAAGGGGGAATGGCGCCGCGCCGTGCAGCGATGCACGGCGAGACATCGGAGCGCGACTTTTTCGTATCCATCGATCAACCCGGCCGCGCCGGGACGGAAGGAACCGCACGAATGCTGGACCGCCTCATCCACACCAGACGCCATCCCCTGACCGCCGGCATGCCGCCGAGCGCCAGGCGGGAGCAGTGCGCGTCCGCGCCGTGGGGAGACGTGCGCCCGGTGGCCGGGACGAGTGCCGGCATCGGCGGTCTGAACGAGGATTCGAAGCAGCGCGGGAGGATCGGGATGCGGGCGGCATAGGCCCCCTTTCTCGGCCTCGACGGGAGCGATCATCGCCCCGCCCGCGCAGCACGACGCGGGCGGGGCGATCTGCGTTCCCCCGCACCACGGCCAAACGGAGGGAGGTTCGACACAGTCGGGCGGCGGGGCCGGCGGGGCGCGAAGCCCCAGGCTCCCGGGTGCAAACGCGACCACCCGGGGCCGAAGGCGGAGCGCTTCCGCCGGTCCCCACCGGCCGAGCGAGAAGGCAGCATCACGGCGCGCGTGGATGTCCGTAGCTCAGTGGTAGAGCATCGGACGCTTCCTCCCCGATCCCTCGTCCGCGCAGGCGGGCCGCAGGTGGAGGATCATCTTAATCCGGCGGTCGCGGGTTCGACTCCCGCCGGACATCCCGCCGTGAGGCCGGGAAGGACGGGTTCAGCGAGACGTGGAGGCCCGTAGCTCAGCCCGGCAGAGCGCCGGCCAAACTCCTCCCCGAGTCCTCGCCCGCTGTCCGCGGGCCGAAGGCGGAGGATCATCGGGAGCCGGTGGCCGCGGGTTCGAATCCCGCCGGGCATCCCGTCTCGCGCCGCCTCACAGGTGGAGGCGCACACGACGGAGATGGGGACCGTAGCTCAGCGGTAGAGCGCTTGCCCTCGCCGCTCCCTCGTCCGGCTCGCGCCGGGCCGATGGTGAAGGGTCATCGACTGCTAATCGAGAGGTCGCGGGTTCGAATCCCGCCGGTCCCCCCTCGCGCAGGTTGACGTCGCAGTGGAAGTACGTGCCGCACCGACGCGGGCGGGCCGCTCGCCGTCGGTTATCGCTCCAGCACTCCCCCATGGGGGGTGACCGGGAACACGCGACCCCGGGACCGACGCGGATCCCTCGTCCGTCCGCGCGCGTGCGGCAGTAGGATCGTTGGATGGATACCGGTGCAGGCGGAGTCGCGGTGGAGTGAACCCTCTCCACCCTTCGTCCGCGGAAGTGGGCCGATCGTAGAGGGTTATCGACCCCAGCGGGTTCGTGACCCGCCCTCCCCCTCGGCTTCGCCTGCACCCCCACGCCCCGGGCGCGGACCGTCCCGACCCGGGAAATCACCACCACACTCAGCCCTGGAAAGGAGGCGGGTGAACCAACCATGATGGACTTCACGATGCACTTCGCGACCCGCCTGCGGAAGCTGCTCACCCCGCAGGGCGCGCCGATCCCCGGCGCGGGGCAGGTGCCCAACTCCGCCGGGGGCTACGCCTGGGCGTTAACGCCCTGGCAGCGGCTGGACCGCTTCCTGGTGCTGGGGACCGAGGGCGGCACCTACTACGTCGGCGAGCGCGAGCTCACCGTCGAGGGCGCCACCGCCGTGGCCGCCTGCATCGCCGAAGACGGGGTGCGGGCGGTGGCCCGCATCGCCGAGATCAGCGAGGCCGGCCGCGCGCCGAAGAACGACCCCGCGCTCTTCGCCCTGGCGATGGCGGCGGGGATGGGCGACGAGGCCACCCGCGCCGCCGCGCTCCGGGCGCTCCCCCGGGTGGCGCGCACGGGGACGCACCTGCTGCACTGGCTGCGCTTCGTGCAGGCCTTCCGCGGCTGGGGGCGCGGGGTGCGCCGGGCGGTGGGCGACTGGTACCTGGCGAAGGAGCCGCGCGAGCTCGCGTACCAGCTCCTGAAGTACCCGCAGCGCGACGGGTGGTCGCACCGCGACGCGCTCCGGCTGGCCCACCCGCGGCCGGAGAGCGACGAGCGCCGGGCCCTCCTCCGCCGGGCCGTGACCGGCGAGCTGGGCGAGGCGCCCCCGGACACCGAGGCCGTGCGGCTGGTGCGCGCGGTGGCGGAGCTCCACGCGGAGGCCGGGGTGGCGCCCGCGCGGGCCGCGGCGCTGGTGCGCGAGCACCGGATGACGCGGGAGATGGTGCCCACCCCGCTGCTGAACGAGGCGGCGGTGTGGGAGGCGCTGCTGGAGCGGATGCCGCTCGGCGCGCTCATCCGCAACCTGGCCACGCTGACCCGCGTGGGGCTGCTCGCGCCGGGGAGCGAGGCGGCGCGGACGGTGGCGGAGCGGCTGGCCGACGCCGACGCGCTGCGGCGGGCCCGGGTGCACCCGGTGCAGGTGCTCTCGGCCATGCGCACCTACGCCGCGGGGCGCGGCTTCCGCGGCAAGCACTCGTGGGAGCCGGTGGCCACGGTGGTGGACGCGCTCGACGCGGCCTTCTACCTGGCCTTCGGGGCGGTGGAGCCGAGCGGCAAGCGGGTGATGCTCGCGCTCGACGTGTCGGGGTCGATGGCGTCCCCGGTGCACGGGCTGGAGCAGCTCTCCTGCCGCGAGGCGAGCGCGGCGATGGCGCTGGTGACCGCGGCCACCGAGCCGCGCCACCTCTTCACCGCGTTCACGGCGGGGGGCCGGGCCAGCATGCACCCGGGCTTCCCCACCGGGCTCACCACGCTGGCGATCTCGCCGCGCCAGCGGCTGGACGACGTGCTGGCGGCCACCGCCGGCCTGGCGTTCGGCGGCACCGACTGCGCGTTGCCGATGCTGGAGGCGCGCAGCCGCGGGTGGAAGGTGGACGTGTTCGTGATCTACACCGACAGCGAGACCTGGGCGGGCGACGTCCACCCGGTGCAGGCGCTGCGGCAGTACCGCGAGGCCACCGGCATCGCGGCGAAGCTGGTGGTGGTGGCGATGGCGTCGAACGGGTTCACCATCGCCGACCCCGCGGACGCGGGGATGCTGGACGTGGTGGGCATGGATGCGGCGGTTCCCGATCTACTCGCGCAGTTTGCGCGAAGCTAGGGCTTGTAAACAGCCGGTCGAACACGATGGAACGAGTCGACTATTTCGACGAGATCACGGACGAGAGCCGCGCATATTGGCTCGGTTTTCTGTACGCAGAGTGTTGCCTGCTACAGAACGGAAAACAGGTATTCGTGCTCTTGGCGCAACGAGATCGCGATCACCTGAAGAAGCTCGCGTCAATCTTTGGCCGGCCGGTTTACGAACACAGCTCCTTTGATCGCCGCAATGGCAAGACGTATCTCGGCGCACGGCTGATCCTGAACGGCAAGCATCTCTGGAACTCGTTGAACGAAAAAGGATTCGCACCTGGGAAAAGCCTTTTGGAGAATGCCTCTGTTCTGGATCATGTACCCGAAGATTTGAAGCGGCACTTCATACGGGGCTTATTCGACGGCGATGGTAGCATTGGGCGGTATGGTACTGGAAACCGGGCCAGTTTTCGGGCAACTCTGACCGGAACAGAAGCGATGCTGGCACGAGTCCGCGGACTGATGGCTGAACGTCTCGGGTTGAGAAGTAACCATTTGAACAGGAACGGTAGTGTACGAAGCTTGGCATGGGCTGGTGCGTGGGCACTCTCGCGTATTCGGATTTGGTTTTACCGTGATGCGACCATGTGGCTCGAACGCAAGAAAGCCATCTTCGATGAGGTTCCTGGCCAGCGAGGGACTTCAAGGTTCGTCGGCGTCTACGTGAGTTCTCGTAACGAACTCCGGTGGATCGCGAGAATTTACAACGACGGGAGAACACGACACATCGGTTCGTATTTGAGCGAAGAAGAGGCCGCGCGCGCCTATGATTCAGTCGCACGTACCCTCTACGGAATCGATGCTAACGTGAACTTTCCAGAACACGCCGCCACTCAGGCGCTGATCGGCGACTTCGCGCGGTAGGCGGCGCGGTCCGGGGCTTCCCGGCCGCGCCCGCCCGCCGGGCGAGGGCGACGGTCGGATGGACGACGGTCGGATGGACGACGGAGACCGAGCCGGGCCGCGCGCGCCGCCACGGGCGCGCGGCCCATCTACCGAAGCACCACGCTCGAACCATGGACAAGACGAGGGAGAAGCAGGAGTCTCCACAGAAGGAAGATCCGCGGCCGGGGGACTACTACACCATCGAGTCTCGCTGCGACACCTACTACGTTTCGGCCGACACGGCGGTGCGGGTGGGTGCGCTGCTGGTGCGGCGCTGGCGGCCGCGCTGGACGCGCTTCGTCGACCTGTACGGCCGGCGGCTGTGGGTGCGCACCGACCTGATCGAGGCGATCACCGAGTCCACCGAGGGGCAGCGCGACCGGACCCGCGCGTTTCAGTACGCCCAGCACCGCGAGCAGAAGGCCGACCGCCGCTGGGACGACGACGAGAACTGGTGAGCCCGGCATTCCGCCGGGCCGCCACGAATCCCCTTAAAGACAACAAGCAGCAGATCTCAACATGGAATACGTGGACGAAACGGTGTGGGGGGATTCGAAGGCGATCCAAAAGTTTATCGTCTTCGATAATAACGCTTACGGGGATCTCACCGCTGGGGTCTTGCTGAGTGATCTCCCTCACATAATTGGCGGGTTGGTCAAAGAAGAGCGTGCCAATGGTTGCCAAGCTCTGGCAAGCCCATACGTAATGCTAGAACTGGTTGCGCTGCTTGCACGTCCAGAAGAGAAAGCCTACAAACGGAGTGTAGCCAACATCGCCGCGCTCGTGCGGCACTGTACCGTTTCACCTCCAAACGCACCGCCATCTTTCGGGATATTTGAGGATATGGAGTCACAGATGTGCCGTATTCTCTACGATTCCATCCCAGCGAAGACTACAATCGCCGTGGATCATGTAGCGAACTTGTGCCGTACGGTGGCAGCTCGCCCTGAGCACGTAGTTCCGCAAGCCGGTTTTACGTGGGCAGAACAATCCGTGAGGTCGATTGAAAATGACTTTGTCTCCGATCTCTGGAACTACGTTGTGCTGGAATCAAATCCTGAAGCTCAAGACTGGAACCCGCTGGCGAGGAATCAGGATCTTCGAGCTGAAGCGCTGGAGTATATCCAATCGACCGAGGCTGAACTCGCATTCGGACGCATGTACGCTTTGAAAGCGTCGAGGATGGCCAACAAGCCCGATTCTTCTGACGGCATCACGGACAAGGCACGGTGGATCGCAGACACGTTCCAGATCCCGATCCGCCTTTACCAAGAGGTCGTAAGGCGGATCTATGCGTCAGGGCGGAATATGACTAAACGATCACGGGCAAATACGGTCTGGGATCTCTACATCGCCTTCTCTATTGGAGCTCAACACTCGATTCATGGAAGAGAAATCCGACTTGTGACCGGTGATAAGGAAATACTGGAAGCAGCGGGCGCAGTTGGTATGCGGAGTTTGGTTTACACCTACCCAGAATACCGACAAGCGCTGAGTAAGTCTGATCTATAAGAGGCACTGAGAGGTACTATGAAGATCTTTGGGCAGCACCAGGAGAACACCATCCGCCAACTGCAGGACGTGGCGAGCCGGGCCGAGCACGTTGTGCTGCTCGCAGATGGGCATGTCGGCTACATCATGCCGATCGGCGGCGTGGCGGCGTACCGGGACAAGATCTCCGTCGTCGGATGCGGGTTCGACATCGCGTGCGGGAACTGCGCGATCCGAACGGACCTGCGCGTGGGCGATGTGACGCGGGGGCTGGAGCTGGACGAGATCCGGCGCAACCCGCACCGGCTGATCGCGGACCGTCGCGCCAACCAGGCCGCCGACGAGCTGCAGTCGACGATCTCGTTCGGGATCGGGCGGAAGAACGAGGCGGACGACGCGCCGGTCGACCACCCGCTCTTCGTCGACCCGGCGTGGTACGTCATCCCCAACACGGGCGGCTACCGCGACACCCTGCGCGAGAAGGCGCGGCGCCAGCTCGGCACCGTGGGGAGCGGCAACCACTACGTGGACCTGTTCGCCGACGAGACCGGCGCCGTGTGGGTGGGCGTGCACTTCGGGAGCCGCGGGTTCGGGCACACCGTGGCGAGCGACTTCCTTTCGCTCTCGCAGGGCGGGGCGTGGGGCGAGCGGGCGCGGGAGAAGGAGGTGCTGCTCGACGTGCGCGAGGGGATCGGGCACGACTACTGGCAGCTGATGGAGCTCGCGGGGCGCTACGCCTACGCCGGGCGCGAGTGGGTGGCGCGCAAGGTGGTGGAGCTGCTCGGCGGCACCGAGCAGGAGATCGTGCACAACCACCACAACTTCGCGTGGCGTGAGACGCACCTGTCGCTCGCGGGCGAGCCGGTGGAGTACGTGGTGGTGCGCAAGGGCGCCACGCCGGCGTGGCCGGGGCAGAAGGGCTTCA
>C688J35102_120989894_pt1 | contig 15395 bp, 11 predicted proteins | sample HopSoiMetagenom2_FD_35102 | JGI IMG/M metagenome (IMG submission 35102)
CAGAGAGAACGGCGGCACGTCCTGCGTGATTACGGTGGAGGCGCCGATGTACGCGTAGCGGCCGACGCGGCAAAACTGGTGCACGGGCGATGCAAAGCCGATGGTGGCGAAATCCTCGATGACTACGTGACCGGCCAACGTCGCGCTGTTTACAAAGAGGGTGTTGTCGCCGACGCGGCAATCGTGTCCAACGTGGGAAGACGCGAGAAACAGATTCCTGCTGCCGACGGTAGTGATCCCGCCGCCTTTTACTGTCCCGCGGTTCACGGTCACGTATTCGCGGAATATATTTTCATCGCCGACCAGCAGGTCGGTTCGCTCGCCGCGAAATCCCCAATCTTGTGGATCGCCGCCGATCGAGCAAAACGGATGAAACACATTGCCGCGACCGAACTTTGCAGGTCCCTGCACCACTGCGTGCGCATGCAGGATGCAGCCGTCGCCCAGCTCCACATCTTCGCCAACGACGGCGTACGCGCCGATCTGAACACCGGAACCGAGTTTCGCGCCCGGTGCAACGACCGCGTGCACATGGATGTGCGCCGCGTTCATTTCTTCGGGGCTTCTTTCGCGGGCTGCGGCTCGCGATCCACCATCTTGCACATCAATGTCGCTTCCGCGGCCAACTGACCTTCGACGGTCGCGCGACCTTCCAACTTGCAGAAATCGCCACGCCACGAGAGCACTTTGATCTCCAGCTTCAACTGATCGCCGGGCACAACCGGGCGGCGGAAACGTGCGCCGTCTACCGCGACGAAGTACAACAACTTGCTCTCGCGATCGGGAATTTCGAGCAGCAGCAGCAGCCCGCCGGTCTGCGCCATGGCTTCGATAATCAGCACGCCGGGCATAATGGGCTTGCCCGGAAAATGTCCCTGAAAATGTGACTCATTAATGGTCACGTTCTTGATGCCGACGATGTGCTTCAGGCGTTCCATTTCCAGAATTCCATCGACCATCAGAAATGGATAACGATGCGGCAATATTTTCTGAATCTCGACCACGTCGAGGATCATCAGCAGTCTCCGTCATTCCGCGGGCGCTCTGCGGCAATGTTCCTTGTCCGGCAAACTTATGATTATATGCGAACCTCGCGCCATGCGATATTGATCCGTAGCTGTTGTCGCTCGAGGTAACCCGAGCGGCTACCGCTCGATACATCGTATGTAGCCATAGTTGATGCTCGCGCCATGCGCTGTTAGCATGTGCGCCCATGCCCGCCCCCTCCCCGGTCAAAGAGATTTCGAATTACACCTCAAACAAATTGCCGGAGATGCTTTCCGTGCTGCGCCGTTTCGTCCTTTGTGAATCGCCCAGCCTGGAAAAAGCGGCGGCGGACCGCTGCTGCGGCGTCATCGCGTCGGAGTGGAAGAAGCGAAACGTCCGCCTCGAGCGGATCGCGAACAGACATCATGGAGATTCGCTGCGCATAACCTGGTGGCCTCACAAATCTCGCCCGCAAGGTCAGCTGCTGGTGCTCGGCCACTACGACACCGTGTACGCGTCCGGAACGCTGGCGAAAATGCCCTTTCGCGTGATTGGGGGCAAAGCGTACGGTCCCGGAACTTTCGATATGAAGGCGGGCATCGTGCAGGCGCTTTTCGCTCTCGAGGCTTTGCAGAAATTCGGTCGCTCGTTGCAAAAACGTGTCGTCTTTCTCTGGACCTCCGATGAAGAAATCGGAAGCGACGCTTCACGCAAGGTCATTGAATCCGAGGCGAAGCGCAGTGACGCCGTGTTTGTGCTGGAACCCGCGTTCGGCGCACGCGGACTGCTCAAAACGGAACGCAAGGGTGTAGGCGAGGCCGAAATCATCGCTCACGGCCGCGCCTCGCACGCCGGTCTTGCGCCAGAGCAGGGCGTGAATGCCATCGAAGAATTAGCGCAGCAAATCTCACGCGTTCGCAGATGGCGCGATCTGGGCCGAGGCACCACCGTTGCTGCATGCATCATCGATGGAGGCACTCGCACCAACGTCATTCCCGAACGCGCGCGTGCCGCCCTCGATTTACGAGCGCTAAAAGTATCCGACATGCGGAACCTGGAGCGGCGTCTCCGCGCCCTCCGCCCAATCCTCCCGGGAGCGCGCCTGGAAATCCGTGGCGGCTTCTCGCGCCCGCCGCTGGAACGCAAAGTCAGTTCCGCTCTCTTTGCTCGCGCCAAATCATTGGCGGCTCAGATTGGATTCGCACTCGCCGAATGTTCCGTAGGTGGCGGTTCCGATGGCAACTTCACCGCTGCATTGGGTGTTCCCACGCTCGACGGGCTCGGAGCGGTCGGAGACGGCGCTCACTCCACTCACGAACATGTGATCGTGCGAAGCATGCCTGAACGCGCAGCACTGCTGGCAGCGTTGCTGATGAATTGCTGATCTACGGCGGCAGCATCAAAAGAGGAATAGCCGGATCAGTGGCCGTAGTTCTTGCTCAAGTAACTCTTCGTCGCCAGCATCAGGTCATCGTAGCCATCGTGCAGCACTTCGCGAATGGCAACTTCGGTGGAGCTGCCCTCGCCGATCAGGCTCAGAATGCGGTCAATATCGCCCACGCCGTCCGATTGCACGATGTATTCGATATTTGCTAGCGCCCACGCGTACGCATAGCTGGCCACGTCCGCGGGCATGCTCATCCAGGAGCCCTCCAGTTGTCCGAGCGTCAGCGCTTGTTTTTCGTCGTAGACCTGCACCAGTGCCGACGCATTTTGGCCGCTGCGCTTGCCCTCCATCCACTGCGCGATGCCTTCCTGGATCCATGTCGGAGCACGGCCGTGCGTTTTTTGCTGGATGAAGCTGTGCGTCAATTCATGTTTCAGCACGCGCGACAGTTCCGGCGTCAGCGTTTGCAATCCGCGAACCGGCACGCGGATCCGCCCATCGTTCAACGCGCCTACCCAACCCGGCGCGCGCGTGATGTCTGCAAAAGCCTGATCGGTGTAGAGAATTACGCCGATGGGATCCGGGGGCGTGAAATTCAGCTCCGATTCGATGATCGAAAAATGCCCTTCCAGCGCTCGCAACATTTCGCGAGCGAGATCGGGCTCCGCCGCTCCGCTGTAACGCAGCGTGAAGTGGCTGCTCTCATTTTCGCGGTAATTTTCCTCTTCTTGCTTATCGCGCTGCGCCTTGGCCAGAGCTCGCTCCACCTCTGCATCGGGACGCAGCGCGTAGGCGCGCCGCCACTCCGCCACCGCCTGATCCAACTTGTTCATCCCGTAGTAGGCCCAGCCCGAAAGCTTCGCCACATCCGGGTTATCGGGAGCCACTTCGCGCGCGCGCTGCAGATAATCGAGAGAGGTCTTGTACTCGCTGCGTCGCAGATGCAAAAACGCCACGTTCATCAGAATGCTGGGTTCCTCGGGCGCGTACGTTAGTGCGCGGCGCTCGTCTGCGAGCGCATGTTCGGTGTCGCCGCGCGATAGCTCAAACTGCGCGGCCGAGTGCAGTGCCAGTGCCGCAATTTCCTTAGTGCCCGCTGATCCCGAGCGTGCGTCTCCCTCAACTTTCGCCAGATATTCACGGTCGATCGCATCCTCATGTACCGCGCCCTTCTCAATGGCCACATTAGCGGCGACGCGGGGCGGAGAAATTTTCAAATTCGCGGCCGCTGCGGCGTTCAGCGAATCCGGCAGCGGGCTTGCCATGCCCTTTTCAATGTGGTCGACCATCGATTTCGGCAGGCTCAATTCACCCGCCGAGGTCTGATAACGAAGTTTGTCCCGATCCTCGACAACCGTGAGAGCCGCGATGCGCCGCCCATTCTTCAGCACGATTGTGTCTGCGCTCGCGATCGTCGTACAGGCACACAACATCGCCACCGTTCTCAGCCACGCAGACGCACAGCCCACCATCGAGCGAACCCCCACCTTCCTTATCTTTGAACTGCGCAGCATGTCTTCATTTTAGGCCGTGCGACGAACCCCGCTGTTCATCGCTTGTTCCGCGATGCCGAAAGTGACTACACTGTGAATATGCGGGCTGGGGTGGCCCTTTTCGCGTTATGCATTGCACTGACGGGTTTCCCGGCAGCGGCGGCGGAGAAGTCTCCTCGCGAACTCTACGATGCGTTGAACGCCCTGCGCATCGATTCCGCCAGCACCTACAGCATCACCCCCGCCGACCGCATCGAATTGCATCGCGCCGATCTGAAGTTTTCCTTCGACGAAGGCAAGCTCGCCTTCTTTGCTTCTTTTGACGGCCGAACCACTGGCGCGGTTTTCTCCGGACGCGGCCACGCGCTCGCGCTGCCTCGCGGCATCGTCGAAAAACAACAGATGGCTCGTTTTCTCGGCGCCCCCGTTCTGGATCAGGACTTCACCTATGCGGCACTGCGTTTCACCGACGCTACCGCCGATGAACTGATTCACCAATTTCAGATCGCGAAGATTTCGCCGCGGGAAGACGCTGAATTTGCTTCGCACTGGAATCCTCTTCTGCCCGCCGCCAATCCCATGCATTCTCTGCGAATCACTTTCGATCGTTTGACGCAAAATCCTCGTCCGTACTTTTACGCCTCGGTTGGTGGCGTCACCACCGGCACCTTCGACGTGGTCTTCGACGAGCAGCGCTTCGAGCCTTTCCTCCTCGGCCAGATAAAAAAATCAGGGGAACGCACCTTCTACGACGTGTGGGCTTCCTATCAGGTCCCCGGAATTTCTCCGCCGCCCAATCCCTTTCGCGCGCTGCACTACAACGTGGACACCTCCGTGCTCGCCGACACTTCACTTGACGCCAAAACGGATATTCGCATCCGGGCGGAAACCGATGGTGAACGCGTTCTTGTTTTTCAGCTCGCGCGTTCTCTGGGGCTAGACACGGTGACTGGCGATCGTGGCGAGCCGTTGGCTTTTTTCCAGAACGACGGCATGAATCTGCAGGAGCGCAACACGCGCGGCAACGATTACCTTTATGTCGTGCTGCCTTCGCCGTCTGCTCGCGGCTCCGAGTACACCCTGCACTTTCACTATCGCGGAAACATCATCGAGAATGCGGGCAATGGCGTCTTTTTCGTTGGCGCGCGAGAGAGTTGGTACCCGCATCTGGGCAATGCCGCCGATTTTTCCGATTACGATCTGACCATGCGCTGGCCGCGCCGCCTGCACCTCGTCGCGACCGGCACCAAGACCGAAGAGCACGAAGACGGCGACTTTCGCGTCGGCCACTGGCACACAGAAAAGCAGGTCTCCGTCGCCGGATTCAATCTCGGCGACTACGCATCCACTTCGCTGACTTCGGGCGCCTACACGGTGGACGTTTTCGCCAACCGCTCACTCGAACAGGCCCTCGACAGCCGCCTCGAAGCCGCGAACGCGCCGGATCTCCCTCGGCCGCCCGCCTTCGGCGCCGAAGGCCGCAACAGCCGGAACATGATGGAGATCACCGCGCCTCCGCCGCGTCCTGCAGATGCCCTCAAGCAACTCGCCCGCGAGATCGACGCGTCAATACATTTTTACGAAACGCTCAGCGGACCCTTCCCTTTCCAGAAACTGAACGTCTCGCAAATTCCCGGCACCTTCGGCCAAGGCTGGCCGGGCCTGCTTTATCTTTCCACTTACTCATACCTGCCCCCTGAGGCTCAGCATCGTGCCGGGCTCTCCGACATCAGCCAGGAGCATTTCACCGATCTCGTTCCCATTCACGAAGTCGCTCATCAGTGGTGGGGCAATATCGTGGGCTGGAATTCCTATCGCGACCAGTGGATCGACGAGGCCATCGCCAACTACCTCGCGCTGCTTTTTGCCGACACGCAAAAACGCAACGGTCATTCCCTGCGCCTTTGGCTGGAGCGCTATCGCAAACACCTGGCGCAAAAGTTCCCGAACTCCGACGAAACCATCGCCGATATCGGTGCGCTCGACCTCGGCAGCCGTCTCACTTCTTCGCGTTCACCGAACGGGTTCGAGGACGTCGTCTACGGGAAAGGCGCGTGGGTCATTCACATGCTTCGCGAAGAGTTGAAGCAATCCGGCGTGAAAGATCCCGACGCGCGCTTCAACGCTTTGTTGAAAACGCTGGCCGTCAAATACGCGTATCGCCCGCTATCCACAGCCGATCTGCAGCGTGAAGTCGAGGCGGTGATGCCGCGCTCCATGGATCTTGAAGGCGGCCACTCGATGGAATGGTTTTTCGAACAGTGGGTGCGCGGCACGGGTATTCCACACTACAAAGTAGAATTCAGCGCGCACACCGGCGATAAGGGCTTCGTCGTTCGCGGCAAACTTTTCCAGAACGAAGTGCCTCGTTCATTCCTCGCTCCGGTTCCTCTTTATGCCGTCTCCGGCGGCTCGCGCCCGATTTTTCTCGGCACCGTCATCGCCAGCGGCCCAGAAACTTCTTTCCACTTTGCGTCGCCGACCGAGCCGCAAAAAATCCTGATCGATCCGCAGATGACTCTCCTCTGCGTCACGCCCACTCAATAGCGATAGATTTACTTTGAACGGCGTTGATGGACACTACAACTGGTTCAGTTGCTCAGCGCCGTGGCAGCCTACATCGGCCGCTGATACAGCGTCTGGTCCTTAGCCAAAGGACTGGTCGGATTGATCTGAGCAAACCCGTCGGCATCGAATACATACACGAAACCCAGCGGATCCACCGCTTCGCCTGGAATCAAGCCGGCATTCACGAGGTCCAGCACGCTCGTTGGCCGTCGCCCGCGCCGTTTTCCGAACTCCTCCGCCAGCACATCCAGCCGTTCGCAATCTTCCTGCGCACGCAACAGCCGCAAATGCGTCAGCGCATTCTGCTTCAGCTGCGCATCGGTGGACGAATTGTAAATTTCATTCCACAAAAAAACCGATGTCTCGCGCGATTCGCCTTTTTCCGACACACGCGCCGCCAGAACCTTCATCCACGGTAGCGCCGCGGGATTTTTGCTGCCTTCCAAAAACGCATTCGACGCCTTTTCGTAATTCCTCATGTCGAAGTAATAGATGAATCCCATATCTTCATAAAAGCGCCAGTAATCCGGATTCGCCCGAATGCCGCGATTCAGAAATTTGATCGCTTGTTCCGGCATCCCGGCACCTCGCGGCGCGGGCTCTGCCAAAAATGTCGAACCAAAACTATAGGCGGGTATCAGGTTGGGATCGAGCGTCGTGGTGATGTCCAGCAGTGGCCACAACAAATCCAGCTGGTGCTCGGGACGCGTGTTCTTGCTCCCGTAATACTGCACCGTCCGCGTCCAATATAAATCCGCCAGCAGCGGCGCGTATTCCAGGCTCATCATCCGCAGCATCGGCGCCGACCGCAGCACCAATTCGTCCTGTTCCTGGTGCAACCCACCGATTTGCGCATCGATGCCCTGTTGCAACCGCCAAACTCCTGCAAATCCCGCGATCAGCGCCCCACCAAGCAATAACGACCGCAAGCGCATTCTCCACCCGTTCATTTCAGATTTCGCCGCGAGAAAATTGTCGCCGCTGCGGCCAGCACGATCGCACAATACAGAGCCGCATACGCCGTGTTTTGCGCCAACAGCATGCCCGGTATCGCGCGCCCATGAGCCGCCGACGCCATCACATCGAAGTTCCTGAAATTCGGCAGCAGATAAGACAGCCAGCGCAGGAACGCTTTCATCCCGGGCGCCATCGTCGCGCTCTGCAAATCGCGCATTTCATTCACGAAAAGTCCCGCCACATACAATCCTGCCGTAAACAAAATCGCCAGCAGCGGCGACGTGTAGCACGAAAACAGCAGCGCCAGCGCCACCACCAGCGCCAGCTTCAACAAAATGAAGTACACCGCCACCAGCACAGCGGAGTCGCCACGATCCAGCGGATGCTTCACATACCACAGCGCCGCAAACAGACCCGCTGCCATTGCCGCGGTATTCACCGTCAGCGTCAGCAGCAATCCGCCAAATTTCCCCAGCAAAAATTCCCAGCGCCGCACCGGCTTTGACAGCAGCGCGTACAGCGTCCGCTTATCCATCTCCTTGGAGACCAATCCGACGCCGATGAACACCGCCATCAACAAGCCAATCACCGAAATCGCGCTCAAGCCCAACGTCACAATAACGGTCTGCTCGATCTCAATGGAAATTTGTCCCACCAGAATCGCCGCCGCTATCATCAACAACGCAAAAAACACCAGGTTGTACAGCACGCGATCGCGCACTGCTTCTCGAAACGTGTTCCACGCCACCACACCTACGCGCGTCATTTGCCGTGAACCTCCACAGCAGCCGCCTGCGCGCGATCCGCCTCCACCAGATGCATGAAGTACTCTTCAAGTGACGCCTTCACCTGCGTGACCGACAGAATCCTCGCTCCCGCGCCGCGCAGTTGTTCCAGCGTCGCGTAGAGCTTTTCTTCCTCCACCTGCAGACGATACCGATTCCCCGTTCGCGTTGCTTGAGACAACAATCCACTTGCCTGCGCTCCTTCGCCGGCATATTCGAACAAAATCTCCATGCCGTGCGCCTTCACCCCGACAATCTCATCCGGCGCTCCCACGCCACGCAATTTTCCTCCCACAATCACGCCCACGCGATCGCACAGCATTTCCGCATCGCTTAAAATATGCGTCGAAAACAAAATCGTTCGCCCCTCGCGCTTCAACTCCAGAATGATGTCACGCACTTCCCGCCGCCCCAGCGGATCCAACCCCGACATCGGCTCATCCAGAATTACTACTTTCGGATCGTGCAGAATTGCCTGCGCCAGCCCGACCCGCTGCAACATGCCCTTCGAATATTTCCGCAGCTGAATCTTCCCGGCAGTTTCCAGCCCGACTTTCTTCAGCATCCGCCCCACACGCTCGCGCCGCTCAGTCGCCTTCAAATCAAAAAATCTCGCGAAATAGTCCAGCAACTCCGCCGCCGTCAGGTAATCGTAAAAATACGGCTGCTCCGGCAGGTACCCGATGTCGCGATGCATTCCGATATCGCTGATTGGCTTTCCGAGAATCCGCGCCGTCCCCGCGGTCGGAAAAATTAAACTCATCAGCAGTTTGATCGTCGTCGATTTTCCCGCGCCGTTCGGTCCCAGAAATCCAAACACTTCGCCGTCCTCGACCGTCATGGTCAAGCCTTCCAGCGATCGCTTCTTCTTCAAATGTAGAAAGCCGAACGGATAATCCTTGGTCAGATTTTCAATCTCAATCGCGGTGCCAGCCATGGACTAATTCTTCGGAATCAGACGTTTACCGTCAATCCCATCGAGTGCCGAATGTGTGTGGAGTGAAACTGGGATGAACACTTCGAGGAATTAACCGCTGTTGCGAGCCGATCCAATCTGTACCAGTTCCGCACTCGCCGCCGTCACCGCAGGAGCCATCGGCTTCGGCTTCAGATTCTGCGGCCCGCGCCAATTATCCAGAATCCCCACCTGTTGCACGCACGACACCGTGCACCTCGGCGCACAAAATTTTTCCGTGAAGTATTCCCGGTGACGCATCTCGGTCGTATATTCCGCCAGCGGTATCCCCGGATACCCGCGCTGTTGCGAGCACCAGTGCACTAGCCCGTCCTCGCAAACGTACAAGTAGCGCGACCCTGACCGGCACCGCCAGTTGTGCTCTTTTCCTCGAGCCACGTTGTGCTGAAAATCATTGAACCGCGAGAACGATCGCTTGCCCAGCTCCATGATCTCTTCAAATATTTCGATCTGTCGCGGACTCAGCGCCTTCAATTGTCCAAATCCGTCGTGAATGATCCCCACGGTGCTCGTGAACCCCAGATCCACAGCTCGATGCGCAATTTCCAGCGCATCCTCTGGATTTTTCACGCCGCTGCCCAGCACCGAATTAATGTTCACCTGAAACACCGCATACTGCGACAGCCACTCCAGCCTGGTGTTCAACGTCTTCAGGCTTTTCTTCGACACCTCATCGGGCGTCACGTTATCAATGCTGATCTGCAGGTACTCCAACCCCGCATCGTTCAGCTTCCCGATCCGCTCCTTGCTCAGCAAAAATCCATTCGTGATCATCCCGGCGTAAATTCCCCGCCGCCGCATGTGCCGAATCACTTCTTCGAGCTCAGGATGCATCAGCGGTTCGCCGCCACTGATAGTGATCATTGACGTGCCCATATCCGCCAAAATGTCCAACCGTCGCTTCATCTCTTCCAGCGGCACCGGCTTAGACACATCGTCATACTCGTTGCAATACCCGCAATCCAGATTGCATCGCCGCATGGGAATGATGTGCACCAGAAAGGGGTGCTTGGTAGACACCAGCGCCTTCCCAATCTTCAGCACCTCACGCACGCGCGATCGCGCAAACCGCAACCGCCGTCGCATCCGCACTGAAGCGGACGCCTTCACGATTTTGTCCTCAACCGCCATTAAATCAGCCGATTCCCCAACTCAAATTATACATGACCTCAAACCAAATCCCGGTCCACACCGTCTCCATCACACACCATCAATCACCTCGCGCGAACCTCGCGCAGTAGCAGCAAGCGTACGGAAGGGGCTTGCCCCCTCCCAGGCGTCAAACAAATCTCCAAATATTCGCGAAGCCATTTGCCGTTGAAATCTCCGACAATGAAAGTCGGAACAAATCCCCCCTCACCCGCGTCTACCCATATGACCAAACCAAACCGGCATTGGTGTCGTCTCTAACACAGAAAGCCGACCTCCAATTCACCCGAGGTGCCATGCCATCCTTCCTACCCGACCTCCGCTTCGCCGCTCGCGAACTCCGCAAACGTCCCGGCTTCACTCTCACGGCCATTCTCTCCCTCGCCCTCGGCATTGGCGCAACAAGCGCTGTGTTCAGCGTCATCTACGCCGTTCTCATCGATCCGTTCCCGTACCCAGGATATGATCGCCTCGTCGAGCTCCGCCTCAAAGACAAAGCCGGCAACGATCGCTTCTCCGGTGTGAACGGCCCTCAGCTCGACCAGCTTCGCAAAGCCAAGTCGGTCGAAAGTATCGTCGCCATGGATGGCTGGAACCTCACCACCACCGACGGTGACGTTCCCGAAGACGTTAATGCCATGTATTTGTCGGCCAATGATCCAAGCCACTGGGGAATTCCCGCCCTGATGGGGCGCTGGTTTATTCCCTCCGATGCTCCGCAGGGGGAAGAGCCCCAGCGCGTCGTCGTCCTTCCTTATCAGTTCTGGCAGAAGTACTACATGGGCGACCCCAACGTGATCGGCCGTAAACTTCAGCTAGTTCACAAAGCCTACGAAGTCATCGGCGTGATGCCCCCTCGCTTCAAATGGGGTGAAGCCGATCTATACGTTCCCCTCAAAGTCACATCCGACCCGAAAGATTATTTCGGCGCCTCCATTAAGCTCAAACCCGGCGTCACCATTGAGCAAGCCAACGCCGAGCTTCAACCCCTTCTCGAAGATTTTGCCAAAATCGCCCCCTCGCGCTTCCCGGAAGGGGGCTTCCGCGTCAATTTGCGCAGCATCGTCGAACTGTATGCACGCCCGCTCGGCACTACTCTTTACGTTCTTCTCGGTGCCGTCGCTTCTCTGCTCCTGATCGGCTGCGCCAACGTCTCCATCCTCCTGCTCGCCCGCGGCGCCGAACGCCAGCACGAAATCGCCGTGCGTGCCGCTGTTGGCGCGGATCGCCGGCGCATTATCCGTCAGTTGTTGACCGAAGCTCTTCTCATAGCGCTTGTCGGCACTGGGCTGGGCATCCTGATCGCCTGGCGCAGCCTGCCTCCGATCGTCGCTTGGTTGCCTCACCTGTTTCCGGCCGAGTCCGTCATCAAGATCAATCTGCCGGTACTCTTCTTCTGCGTCGGTCTGGCGTTCACGACGGCTATTATTTTCGGACTTTCTCCCGCCCTCCAGCTCTCGCGGCCCGACATTGTTCGCCTGATGCAAAGCAGCGGCCGCCGCGTCGCCGGCAGCGCCGCCGCCAAGCGCGCTCATGGCATCCTCGTCGGAGCTCAGGTGGCCCTCACCCTGTTGCTTTTGACCGTTGCCGGTGCCGCCGGGAAAGGCTTCCTCAAGCTCGTCAATGCCGATCTCGGCTACGACCCTCACTACGCCATGTCCCTGCCCATCCCCATTCATGAAAACACCCACATACCTTGGGCAGATCGCGCTCAATACTATGAACAGCTTCGCGCCCGCATCGCCGCAATGCCTCAGGTCGAGTTGGCCGGAATCTCCACCAATGCAACACCTCCGTCCAGCGGCCGCACCACTCACTTTGAAATTTACGGCACCAACGGCGCTGAAAAGCCCGAAGCCAGCCTGAACTTCATCAGCCCCGAATATTTCCCCGTTCTTCGCATCCCGCTTCAGCAGGGCCGGCTCTGGGATCATGCTGAAACCATGCGCGGCGCGCAGGTCGCCGTCATCAACGAAAAGCTGGCCCGCCAGTATTGGCCCAACGGCAACGCCATCGGTCAGCAGATTCGCATCCCCGACCTCACCGCGGAAGTCTCTGCCAATTCTCCCGCCGCACCCGGTGCCGACGGCAATCTTCAGATCATCGGCATTGTCGCTGATGCCCGCAACGATGGACTTCGCAAGCCCATCAAGCCCGGCATCTACGTTCCCTACACCCTGCGCATGTGGATGTTCACGCAGATCCTCGTGCGCACAAAGGTCCCACCGGAATCCCTGCTTCACGACTTCCGTGCTCAGATCATTCAGGTTGATCCCGATCAGCAGATCATCAGGCAAGCTCGCGATCTGGAAGGTTGGATCACCCATGAGGACGACTACGCGCAACAGCAGCTGGTAGCTCGCCTTTTCGGGATTTTCTCTGTGATCGCACTGCTTCTCGCCGCAGTCGGCCTCTATAGCGTGGTGTCCTACGGAGTTGCTACTCGCACCAACGAATTCGGCATCCGCATGGTTCTCGGAGCCAGGGCCGGCGACGTTTTCCGCATCGTCCTGTCCTCCACGGCCATCAATGTCGGCGCAGGCCTCCTGGTGGGCCTCGTCCTGAGCATCGCCTTCGATAAATTAGCTACCAAATGGGTCTCACAAACCTCTCGCGACCCCCTGCTGCTGAGCGCCGTAACAGCGCTCCTGATGCTCAGCGCAGTAGCCGCCTGCCTACTTCCAGCCCGCCGCGCCGCCTCAGTAGATCCCATGGAAGCCCTCCGCCACGACTAATGCCCGGGCAGAAGACTAGATACTCGGTGGAATACTCAGTAGAAGATCGCTTGCACGGACTCACGGCTGCAGCGAGGCGATGTAGGCAGTGAGGTCCACGATGTCTTGATTGGTAAGTTTAGCTACAACGGGTTTCATCGCCGCGGCGTTACGGCCGTTGCGAGTGCCGCTCTTGAAATCGTAAAGTTGCCGCTCCGTCGCCATAGGAGAGCGCCCTGCCAAAGGCGGAAACGTATCTCCCATTCCCTGGAATGCGGCACGAAGTCCTCGCATCACATGGGATGATGCGGCATGGAGGCATCCCAGACCCGCCAGAACTCCTGCATCTCCTCCCTCAGTCCCAACGATACGCGAATGTATTTCTCAAAAGAGGGAAAGCTGGAGGCGACGAGCACCCGCTTGGTGCTCAGCAGGTCCGCCACTTCCTTGCCGGATCTGTCGGTAGCCAACAAAACAAAATTGGCTTCGGAATCAAGCGAACGAAGCATGCGAGCGTTCGCTTGATTATAAAATTCCTGGCGGTCGTTGGAGTTGCGTAAGGCGATTCTCTGCATGTAAGCCCTATCGGAGAGCGCCGCAAGCGCGGTGCGTGTGGCAACGACGTTGATTCCCATGGCGAGACGCTGGGCGGAAAGGCGCTTGGCCGCATCCGCAGAGGAGATCGCGTAACCTACTCGAAGGCCAGCAAGACCGTACACTTTGGAAAAGGTACGCGTCACGATAAGCCGCGGATCCGCTGCTGCTTTCGTGGCCCATGATCCGTAGTTACCGGTCGGCGCCACATAGTCATGATAAGCCTCGTCAATCAGCACGGTGACGCCGGGCTGTAGTTTGCTGAGGAAAGCTTCGAGCTCGGATTTCGGAGTGAGTGTCCCCGTCGGATTGTTAGGATTGCAGATATAGATGAGACCTGTCCTGGCGTCAGTCTTCGCAAGCATAGCCTCGACGTCGTGAGCATACGTACGCGTGAGCGGCACTCCACGGACTTCCGCGCCAAGGAGCCCAGCGATCCCCGCAATGAAGTCAAATGTTGGCGAGGCGATCACCAGATTCTTGCCAGGGCCTAGCGATGCATCTGCGGCCATTCGCAAAAGTTCCGTCGAGCCGCAGCCTAATGTAATGTTCTCCGGCTTGACGCCGTGTAGAGTGGCCACGGCAGCACGAAAGGTATCACTGTCGTCGCTAGGATAGCGGTTGGCTTGCGCGATGGCGTCGTGGAAAGCGGCCTTGGCGCTTTCACAAGGACCATAGGCGCTCTCATTACGATTTAGTCGGACAGGGAAGGTCGGAGAATCTGTCACCGACAGAATGGAATTTACCGAGATTGGCGGCAAAGCCGTAGCGGCGGCGGCTACGCTGAATTGCCGGAGCAATCCTCTTCGATGAATGCGCATAGTTCCATTTCCTATTTCGTGCAACATTTCATGAGCACGAAGGATCATGAGCACGAAGGACTTTACATTTCGATAAGACGCAGGGAAACCCGCGACGTATTTGCGAAGCTCCTGCAGAAACTTACTGCACGACGAGCGCCAAGGATATTGAATGAACGAGATTGCCCGACGTGCCGGTAATCTTCAGGCTGTAAGTGCCCGTCCGAGCACGCTTATTTACCTGAATTGTAAGAATTGACGACCCTGAACTCGATACTGTGGATGGGTTCCAGGATGCGGAGGTCTTGGAGGGCAACCCGCTGAGGCTCAGAGAAACAGTTCCCGTAAAACCTTGAAGAGCCGCTACAGACACTCTAGCTGTTCCTTTGCCGCCACGCGAGACCTGCAGAGTCGTAGGCGAATCGGACAAAGAAAAGTCGCCGGCGGAACTTACGGTCAAGTTGACGTTGACCGAATGATTGCGCATCGTGCTAGCTCCCTTGATGCTAAGGGTATAAGTGCCCGCGGGGGTGCCGGCCACGGTTGTAACCGTGAGTGTCGAGTTCCCTGATCCAGTAATGGACGTCGGAGAAAAAGACGCAGAGGCGCCTGAAGGCAGGCCAGTGACTGACAAGTTGACCACGTCCGAGAAACCATTCAGGGCGCCGACAGACGTCGTGTATGAAACATTTCCACCCTGCACCACGGATTGGGATGAAGGGGAAGCGGAGATGGAGAAATCCTGCGCGGGATTGACCGTAATGATGCGTTTGGGAGGATGGGGATCGGTCAAGCCGGCATTGTCAGTGACCGTAAACGTCGCGATAAAAGATCCACTTGCGGCGTAGATGATATTCCCCGGATTGGCGAGCGAGCTGGTGCTGGGATTGCCGCCCGGGAATGCCCAGGAATAAGCGGAAATTGTGCCGTCGGGATCGCTGCCTGTGCCAGAGAAACTAACGGATTGTCCCGCCGTAATGGTCAC
>C688J35102_120989893_pt1 | contig 15382 bp, 13 predicted proteins | sample HopSoiMetagenom2_FD_35102 | JGI IMG/M metagenome (IMG submission 35102)
CTTGCGCGGGTCGCGGAGCCCGGCGCGGCCGAGCTTGATGGCCGCCGCCACCTGCCCTAGGGCCGGGTCCTGCCCGAACACCCGCCGCTTCAGCTCGTCTTCCAGCGTGCGCAGCCGGTCGCGGTCGCTCGCCGCCACGGTGCGCGGCGGGATCTGCGCCATGGAGGCGAGGATGCGCTCCACCACCTCTTCGCCCACCCCCGGCCATTCGGCGTCGGCTTCGTCGACGGCGATGGAGAGGCGCACGTCGGCGCCGGCTTCGTCGAGCACGTCGATGGCCTTGTCGGGGAGCCGCCGGTCGTGCAGGTGGCGCGCGGAGAGCTCGGCGGCGGCGCGCAGCGCCCCGGCGGTGTAGCGGACGCGGTGGAACTCCTCGTAGCGCGGCCGCAGGCCGTCGAGGATCAGCACCGTCTCCTCCACGCTGGGCTCCGGCACGTCGATCTTCTGGAAGCGGCGCGCGAGGGCACGGTCCTTCTCGAAGTGCGCGCGGTGCTCCTCGTAGGTGGTGGAGCCGATGCAGCGCAGCCCGGCCGCGAGCGCCGGCTTCAGCAGGTTGGAGGCGTCCATGCTTCCGCCGGAGGTGCTCCCGGCGCCGACCACCGTGTGGATCTCGTCGATGAAGAGGATGGCGCCGGGGCGCGCCTCCAGCTCCTTCAGCACCGCCTTCAGCCGCTCCTCGAAGTCGCCGCGGTACTTGGTGCCCGCGAGCAGCGAGCCCAGGTCGAGGGCGAAGATCTCGGCGCCGCGCAGGGCGGGAGGCACTTCGCGCGCGTGGATGCGGAGCGCCAGCCCCTCGGCCAGCGCCGTCTTCCCCACGCCGGGGTCGCCGACGAAGAGCGGGTTGTTCTTCCGCCGCCGCGCCAGCACGTGGATGGCGCGGCCGATCTCCTTCCCCCGTCCGATCAGCGGGTCCAGGCGCCCCTCGGCGGCGAGCCGGGTGAGGTCGGTGGTGAAGCGCTCCAGCGCCTCGCCCGGCGCGCGGCGCTCCTCGTCGTCTTCCTCCGTCTCCGCGCCGGCGGGAACCTCCACGCGGGTGACGCCGGTGGAGGGGCGGCCGGGGCCGTGCGAGAGGGCGCGCAGCACCGCCAGCCGGTCGAGCTCCTCCTCCTCCATGAAGTGCACGGCGAAGGCGTCTTCTTCGCCGAAGAGCGCGGCCAGCACGTGCGCGCCGGTGACCTCTTCGCGGCCGGAGCGGAGCACCTGCAGCGCGGCCTCCTGCACCACGCGGCGGAAGGCGAGCGTGGGAGAGGCGGTGTCGCGCGGGGTGCTGGCGGCGGGCTTCACCTCGTCGGCCAGGAAGTTGTCGATGCGCCGCTTGAGCCGCTCCACGTCGCCGCCGGCGGCGGAGACGGTGGCGGCGGTGGCCTCGTCGTGCAGGAGCGCGAAGAGCAGGTGCTCCAGCCCGGCGTAGGCGTGCCCGCGCCGCGCAGCCTCCAGCACGGCGAGGTGCAGCGTGATCTCCAGCTCCGGGCGCAGCGCGGGCGTCGACATGGCCGAGGGTGCGAAAGTGCGAAGGTGCGAGAGTGCGAAAGTGCGTTTGTCGGGGCTACTCGGGTTCCATCGTCAGGAGCAGCGGGTAGCCGGCGGCCTGTGCCTCGGTGGTGACGCGGTCGATGCGGGTCTCGGCCTCGTCCCGGGTGTAGGTGCCGGCCACGCCCACGCCCAGGTGGTGCACCTGCAGCATGATCGCCGCCGCACCGGTCGGGGTGTGGTCGAAGTGGCGCTCCAGCACCTCCACCACGAACTCCATGGTCGTGAAGTCGTCGTTGTGCAGCAGCACGCGGTAGAGGGGCGGCTTGCGCGTCTTCGGCCGCTGCGCGACGGCGACGCCCTCCTCGTGTTTCACCTTGCCATGATACACCGGAAGTTCCGAAGCGGGCACGAGGGAAACGGTCTGGGGTGGCGGTGGCGCGCTGGATACGAACGAGTCTAACCTCGCGGCGGATTTCTACGGAAGGGTGTGTCAGCTGAGCGCGGAGACCACGAGCGCGGCGAGGGACGCGAGGAGCGCGACGGCCGCGATCCCCAGCAGCAGCGCGAAGCGGCCGCGCCAGGCGACGTCCACCTGCGCCACCAGCTCCTTCAGCTGGCGCCCGGTTTCCTCTTCCAGGCGGCGGAGAGAACCGGGTAGGGCGACCAGCGTGTCTTCCACCTCCACCAGCCGCGCGGCCAGGGCGGAGACGTCGTCGCGCAGCTCGTCGCCGGCGGCCGATTCGGGCTGCTGCGCGGCCCAGGGGAGGGGCGGCACGCCGGGCTGGGCGCCGAAGAGCGACTGGTCCATCACCCGCTTGGCCGAGAGCACCTCTTCCATCGCCCGCTCGAAGTGGTGCTGCGCGATCTTCTTCTCGGCGTCGGGGCCGGGCTCGGCGACGGCGGCCTGGGCGGCCTTCAGCACCGCGTTCTTGATGTCGCCGCCGCTCCCCTGGTAGCGCTCGGCCAGCGCGCGAAAGTCCACGTCGTCGGCGAGCGGCGTCTTCCGGGCGTGCAGCTGCGAGCGCCAGATCTTCTCGCGCTCCTCCGGGCCCGGCATCTCGAAGAGGATGTGGGTGCGGATGCGGCGCTCGAAGGCGGGGTCAAAGTTGGCGGCCAGGTTCGTGGCGAAGATCACCACCCCCGCGAACGCCTCGACCTCGCGCAGCAGCACGTTGACCACGGAGTTCGCCTCGCGCTGGTACCCCTGCTCCATCTGCGTGAAGCGCCTCGAGGCGATGGCGTCGGCCTCGTCGAAGAAGAGCACCGCCTCCTGCTCGCCGGCCACCTTGAACACGGCCGACACGTTCTTGGCCGTCGCTCCCGCCCACTGGCTCTCCAGCTCGGAGTAGCGCACCGCCATCAGCGGCTTGCCCAGCGCGTTGGCGATCGCCTCGGCGCACACCGTTTTTCCCGTTCCCGGCGGCCCGGCGAAGTTGAACGCCAGCCCCAGCCCCGTCTCGTGCCGCTCCCCCAGTCCCCAGTGGTCGAAGAGCAGCTCGTGCTTGCCGATCTGCGCCAGCGCCTGGTCGAGCTGGCGCCGGGTGGAGGGCGGGAGGATGACGTCCGCGAAGGTGCGCCGCGGCACGGTCGATTCCACCATCCCGCCGCGCTCCGGCTCGGGGCCGAAGAAGAGCTCACGCCAGCCGTTGGCCATCGACGTCGAGTGCGAAAGTGCGAGAGTGCGGAAGTGCGCAGGCGCGGGTGTGCACCCGGACGGGGGATGGTACCCCGCAGCCGCGTGGAAGTCGCTCGCGGCGAAGGGCTTGCGGCGAGACGGTCAGCGCGCGGCGAGCGCGGCCTCGGGGTCGGCGGGCTCGGCGTAGCCCTCCAGCGCCTCGCCGTACTCGGCGAAGAGGCCGGGGGGCGCGGGCTCGGGCTTCCCCTCCACCATCGACTGCAGCATCAGCGCGTTGGCGACCGCCTTGCCGCGGTAGTGGTTGTTGGTGACCACGAACACGTCTTCGGTCGCCGGCTCCTCGGCCAGCTCCTTGGTCCGCTCGGCCCAGGGCTTCAGCTCCTTCGGGGGATAGAGATAGTCGTAGCGCGCGTCGCGGCCGGCGTTCTCGCGGAACCAGTCCTTGTAGTTGCGGCCGTGGACGCGCACGTAGCCCACGTGCGAGGTGGCCACCGCGCTCGGCTCGATGGAGTTGCTGAACAGCGGCTGGTCGATGTTCACGAACCCGATCCCCCGCTCCATCAGCTCCTCGAAGAAGTCGGGGACGTTCCAGGTCGCGTGCCGCACCTCGAGCACCAGCGGGTACGCCTTGAAGGTGCGCACCACGTCCGCCAGCCACTCGCGGTTCTCGTCCGTGCGGCGGAACGACCAGGGGAACTGCAGCAGCAGCGCGCCCAGCCGCCCGCCCTCGAGCAGCGGGTCCATCCCGGCGCGGACCTCGGCGACCTCGTCCTGCGTCCAGGCGGTCTTCCGCTGGTGGGTGAAGCGCTGGTAGAGCTTGGCGGTGAAGCGGAAGTCGGGGTTGTGCGCCACTCGCCGCATCCAGCTCTCCACCGTGGTGGGGCGTGCGGGGCCGTAGAAGGTGGAGTTGATCTCCACCGTGTCGAAGTAGTGCGCGAGGTAGGCGAGTGGGTCGAACTTCTTCGGCTTCGGAGCGGGATAGACGATTCCCTCCCAGTCCTTGTACTGGAACCCCGCCGGCCCGTAACGGATCATCGCGCACTCCTTTCCGGCGTCCGGGGGAGCAAGGTCCGGACCGAAGGACGGGCGGATGAATCCGCGGCTCCGCGGCAACGACTACACGAAGTCCGCCTTCGCGGACTGCAGGCGGGGTGCTGCCGAGGTAATGAGGCGCGCGACGGGGTGAGGAGACGGGCTAGAGAGCGGCGCGCGGCGTCACCTTGTAGTGCATGTGGACGAACTGCCGGCCCAGGTAGCGGATGCGGTGGTCGGTGCGCATCACGCCCTGGGCGTCCACGTAGTTGTGGATCTGCTCGTGCACGGCGAAGCGCCGCACCCGCAGCGCGCGGGGCACGCCGTGCAGCCGGTAGAAGCCCGGCGCCCCGAATCCGCGGCCGCCGGTATCCAGCGTGAAGGAGCCGTCCGCCTGCGAGACGGGGCGCAGGATCACCGTGGTGGCGCCGTGCGGGACCGGGAAGACCGCCTTGATGCACGGCCCCGGCGCGCGCGGCGGCGTGGCCGTGGTGTAGAAGCCGGCGTACAGCACCCGCCGCGTGGCCTGAACGTGACGCAGCCACCCCGCGTACTCCATCCGTCCCGTGGCGGGGTCGGACAGGCGGATGATGTCGCTGCGCATTCCCTGCGCGGCCTCGATGGCCCCCAGCGGGAGGTTGAGCTGCTGCATCCGTGGGCTCACCAGCGCCACCAGCATCCGCGCACCCACGCCCATGATCCCCCGCCACTCCAGCCATACGTCCGCGCTGAAGTCGACCGTCCGCTCGTAGAAGGCGCGGATGAGCGGATGCACGGCCGCCGGATCGCACTCCGGCCCGGCAAGCTCCTCGAAACGCGTGAGCAGCCCGGCGCCGGGCGGGTTCACCTCCGCCTCCAGTCCGTGCTCCGCCGCGAACCGCTCGTACACGGCGGGGCCGATGGGCTCCGCACCGCCGAGCGGCCCGTCCAGCCACGGCGCCTCCCCTTCCGCCAGCCGCCGGCCGGTGGCCGCGACCAGGCGCTGGATGGACCACTCCCCCACCCGCGACACCATCTCCGTAACGCCCATTCGCAGCTCCGGCAAAGCGGATGAGGAGTTCGCGAACCGCGCTGCCGCCCCACACCGAGCGGAGCTCGTTCGCTGGATGCAGGACGCAACGTCGGGGGTTCGGCGCTCACGGACAACAGTGACGTGCCGGATGGATGGATCGGCGTCCTCGGAACGCCGGCCGTCAGCGGACGACGGTGATGTCGCGCTGGGTGGAGGCGGTGGCGCCGGAGCGGGTGTGGACGGAGACCTCCAGCACGTAGTCGCCGGGGGAGACGCGGGGGAGGGCGAGGGCGAGGGAGCGCGCGAGCACCTCGCCCGCCGGGGGCTCCTCGACCCAGCGCATGCGGATGGGGGTGACGGCGCGGGAGAGGCCGATGGACTCGGCGGCGCGGCGGACGGCGCCGGGGGGGCGGCGCGCGAGGGCGACGGAGACGGTCACGCTGTCGGCGGCGCCCCGCAGCCCGTAGACCTCCCAGTAGAGGGCGAGGCGGTCGCTCGGGGAGAACTCCGTGGTCCCGCGGGCGAGCGGCGCCGCCTCGTCGAGCGACGAGGGACGCGCGTCGGCGCGGTCCAGCAGCAGGATGTCGGAGATGGAGAGGCCGGGCGCCCCCGCCCGGCGCAGGTCCACCCCGAAGCGCGCCCGGGCGGCACGGCGGGAGACGGGCTCGCGCGCCTCCAAGCTCAGCACCGCCTGCGTGGGATCGGCGCGCAGGCGGAGGACTCCGCGGGTGCCGCTCACGCGCTCGGTCCGCGCCACCGGCGGGGCGTCGGGGCCGCGCATCACCACCAGGCCGGCGTCGAGGACGGGCGCGGGCGGGAGGCTGTCGGGCTTCATCACGAAGGCGGCGACGAGCTCGGCGCGGCCTTCGCGGCGGAAGACGGCGAGCTGGTGCGGAAGCGGTGCGAGGTGGCGGACGCCGGGCGGTGCGTAGCCGGTGTGCGCGCCCCTCTCCTCAGTCTTCCAGTCGCCCGCGCGGATGGCGAAGGGGTCGCGCACCATCGCCAGGGTGGGGATGAAGTCGAAGCTCGGGGCATAGTGCGTCACGATCCCGCCATCCCCGGTCAGGCCGAGCCGGAGGGGTCGCATCCGTTCCCAGCCGGAGGGCTGCCCCCAGCGCACCAGGATCTCGCGCAGGTCGTCGGCCCAGTAGAGGCCCTCGGTGTTGCGCGCCCGGTCCTGGAAGCGGTCGGCGACCAGGCGGGTGTAGTGCTCGGTCAGGCGGTCGTTGCCCGGGTCCATCCAGAACGGGTCCGCGAGCCACCAGAGGCGGCGGCCGGCGGCGGGGTCCATCCGCCGCAGCGCCTTCGCGTCCGCGTCGATCACCACGGGAACGAGGTCCTCCCACTCGCGGCGCTCCGCCGGCGGCATCGCCTGGATGGCCGCGGCGAAGGCGTTCGCGGCCGCGAGGTAGTCGCCGGCGAAGTGCAGGGCGTAGCCGTCGAGCGCGACGCACCACCAGCGTTCGGCGCGGCACTCGTGGGCGGCGCGCGCGGCGTCGGCGGGGCGGCCGGCCTCCACCATGTAGCGGACGCGCTGCCCGGCGATCCACGCATCGCCCGGGTTGTCGGCGGCGGCGCGGTCGAGGGTGGCGATCAGGGCGGCGCGCTCGCGCTTCACCGCCTCGGGCTCGGGCGGGGGCGTCCACTCGCGCTCGGTGTCGTCTTCCCAGAGGCAGAACCGGCCGATGTGCTCGTCGCACGCCCCGGCGCCACCCTGGTTCTCGGTCCACGGGAGGTTGCGGTAGCGCGCCCGCTCGAACGCCGTCTGCGCCGACCGCGCGCCGCGCAGCACGCGCGCGGAGTCCAGCCGCGACGTGGCGAGCACCCCGCCGCGCACGCCGGGGCTCGCCTGCTGCGCGCCGGCACCGGAGCCGAGCAGCGCGCAAGCGGCGAGCGCCAGCGCCGCGGAACGGACGAGCTTCATCGTTCGGCCGAGAAAGGGATGCGAGGACGACGGCCGCACGCGTTGGGCCACCGAGGGCACCTAGAGAATGTGCGACGGAGGCGTCGTAGGACAAGGAACCGTAAGAAAAACCTTTCATGGCGGAGCATCGTTCCTAAGAAACACGCCCTCGGTTGTGCACCGAGGGCGGCCTGTCGGACTAAGATGATCCTTTTCGGCCGTTTGTCAGCCCACTAACACTTTTTTTTGTTGGGTGCCAGGACACGGCCCCCCAGTCCGTAAAGGACGGAGGCGGCAATCCCAAGTGCCAAATTGGCGATGACGTCGACGACAGTCATGGTCACTTGTGGCTGCATTGACCGTGCCGAAAGGTCGGGCGCCCAATTGCACTTTGTTCAGGTCTCACTGGCAACCCGACGGTAGCCGAAGGCGAAGGCGACCGCGACCAGGGCCATCAGCAGCACCCCGTACGCCGACGCGCCGCCGAAGTCGAAGGCGCGCAGCTGCGAGAGCATCTCCATGCTGATGGGGCGGGTACGGTTGGTGTAGAGCAGGATCGACGCGACGAACTCGCCCAGCGCCGTCACGAACGCCAGCAGCGCCCCCGCCGCCAGCCCCGGCAGCACCAGCGGCAGCACCACGCGCCGCATCGAGGTGGCGGGGGATGCGCCCAGGGACGCGGCCGCCTCTTCCAGCGCGGGGTCGAGCTGGCGGAAGGAGGAGAGCGCCGCGCGCGTCACCAGCGGCACATTGCGGATGAAGTAGGCGAGCGGCAGGATGGCGAAGGTGCCCACCAGCACGATGCGCCCCTCGAGCGGACGGTTCACGCTGAAGGTGGTCGCCAGCGCGATGGCCAGCACGGTGCCGGGGAGCGCCCACGGGAGCGCGATCAGCGCCGAGACCAGGCCTTTCGCCCGCATCCGCGTGCGCGCCAGCAGGTACGCGGCGGCGAAGGCGAAGGCGACGTTCGCCAGCGTGGCCACCGTCGCCATCTGCAGCGAGTTGAGCACCGGGCGCAGCTGCTCGGGGTCGGAGAACATCCGCCGGTACGGCTCGGTGGAGTAAACCGGCGGGAGAACCTGCGTGGTCCAGGTGCCCTCCGGGACGAACGACACCAGCAGCACGGTAAGGTGCGGCAGCAGCAGGAAGCCGACGAACGCGGCCGCCGCGAGGGTGAGCATCCACCCGCGCCCGCCCGCGGCCGGCGGCGCCGCGCCGAGGCCCTTCGAGGCGCCGGTGTAGTCGCGCGCGCCCTCGTAGCGCTGCAGGGGGACCAGGAAGGCGAGGGAGACGAGCGCGAGCACCACGGCCTCGACCGCCACCAGCCCACCCTCGCCGTTGAGCTTGCTGGCGTACAGCTGCGTGGTCAGCACGCGGAACCCCCCGCCGAACACGTAGGGCGCGCTGAACGAGGCCATCGAGGTCATGAACACCAGCAGCGACGCGCCGCCGAGCGCGGGCGCGAGCATCGGCAGGGTCACGCGGCGCAGCGTGGTCCATCGCCCCGCCCCCAGCGCCGCGGCGGCCTCGCCGTAGGCCGAGTCCAGGCGCGCCAGGCCGGCGGTGACGAAGAGATAGAAGTAGACGTACATGGTGTAGGCGTGCACCAGCAGCACCGCCCAGGCGCCGTCGAGCCGCCACGGCGCCTCGCGCAGCCCCAGCGCCAGCTGCACGCCGCGGGTGAGGAACCCCGTCTCGCCGTAGAGGAAGAGGAAGGAGATGGTGCCCACCAGCGGCGGCAGGAGCACGGGCATCGCCGCCAGCCCGCCGAGCACCCGCCGCCCGGGGAAGTCGCGGCGCGCGAAGAGGAACGCCAGCGGCACCCCGACCAGCGCCGATAGCGCCACACTGGCGAGCGAGATCCACACGCTGTTCCAGAGCGCCTTCAGCTCCGACGCGCTCCCGAAGAACCGGGCATAGTGCGCGCCGGTCACGCGCCCCGCGTCCAGGAAGCTGTCGCCCAGTATGTATACATTGGGGTAGAGGACCAGCCAGAGCAGGATCCCCACCACGCCCGCCACGAGCAGCCACGTTCCCTTCGCGCCTCTGCGATCCCCCCGCTTCACGCGATGCCCCTTTCAGATCACGCCATCGTTCACTAAGCTGTCACCCAGCCTCCGGCCCCGGCCCGGTTCGGCCACCTGGCGGATGCCTGCGATTCCGACACTCCCTTTCATCATCCCGGAGAAACCCATGCGGAAGATCCAGCTGGACCTGAGCAACCTGCGCGTCGAGTCGTTCGCCACCGCCGGCGGGGCGAAGAAGCGGGGGACCGTCGCCGGACACGAATGGACGCTCACCTACATCTGCTGTCAGTATACCGACGTGTGCACCGGCACCGACAGCTGCAGCGGCCCCGTCGCCTGCATCTGCGACTCGGTGAAGAACTGCTGATCCGGCGCCGACGCCCCGGAATCCCGGGGGCGCCGCTTCGTCGCGGTCCGGGGCGGCCAACCCGCTGCACGATCGCGATTCCTTGAGATCGACGCAGCCGCGTGACCCCGTGTGCTGCCCCTTCGTCAACCCGAACCCGAGCGCGAAGATGCGAAAGCTGCGGCTGGATCCCGAGGCACTGCGCGTGGAGTCGTTCGCGCCGCGCGAGCAAACGGCCGCCGAGAAAGGCACCGTGCGCGCTCACTCGTACTACGTGACGGTCGATCCGTACGTGAACGCGTGCTCCGAGCCGGCGAGCCAGTACTGCATGGAGACCGACTTCCACTGGAACACCTGCGGGAACTCGTGCGTCAACATGTGCTTCCCCACGGGCAACGACCCGAGCTGCGCCTGCTGATCGTCCCCGACACCTTCGCTGGAGGGCACCACGCGCAAGCTGATGCCATTCCTGGTTATTGATTGTGCATTCAGGCAAACAGATTGGTCTCCCCCAGAGAACCAGAGGACCAGAGGAAACACGCGCAGTTCTCTGGTCCTCCGGTCCTCTGGGTGAAGCATTTTCCACTTGTCAGAATGCACAACCGTGGCGGAGCGGCGCGGTCGGCGTCGTCGAAGGGCGGACCAGGGCGGGTGGGGCGGATGGAGGCTCAGCCACCATCCGGTGCCCCGAGGCTCCTGGCCATGTAGATGTCCGGCCGGCCGAAGCCGTTCGCGTGCGGGATCACGCCGATCACCTCGAAGCCGAGCCGCTGGTAGACCTCGAACGGGTGCCCACCGACGTTGCGCAGCTCCCGCAGGCGGTCGAGCACGCCGGGGAAGATCTCCGTGCCGCCCAGGCTCGTCTGCCCGTTCTCGTCGTCGGTGCCGAGGTAGAGCACCAGCACGCCGCGCTCGCGCAGCCGACGCTCCAGCTCGCGCACCAGCATCCGCCCGATGCCGCGGCGCCGGAATCGCTCGTCGACCACCATCGGGTGCAGCTCCCACGCGTCGCCGTAGTACTGCGGCTGCCCGCCGATCCACCCCACCAGCGCCCCGTCGCCGGCGAAGGCGCCGAGGATCACCTTTTCGGGGTCCAGGCACTCTCGGAGCTCTTCACGCGCGGTCTCCAGGTCCGGCCAGGCGCGCGGATGGTGCTCGCGGAAGCTCTCCACCAGCAGCGCCGCTGCCCGCTCGATCGCCGCCGTGTCGGCCGGGTCGAGCGGGAGCACGCGGAACTCGTCCGCGTCCGGATCGCTCACGATTCCGCGGGGAAGGCGAGGATCGCGGCGCCCGGAGCGGCGGCGACGCGTACCTCGCCGCCCACATCGGCGTCGGAAGCGCCGCCCTGCACCAGCAGCTCGGGGCCGCCGTCCGCGGCGATGCGGTAGAAGGAGAGCGCCCCGGCGAACCGTCGGTCCAGCACGCGCCCGCGCAGCCCGTCCACCGAGGGATCGCGCACCAGGCAGAGCGATTCGGGGCGGACCATCACCCGTACCCGCGCGCCCGGCCGCGCCTCGACACCGTCCGCGGCGCGCGCGGGCCAGAGCGGACCGGCGTCCAGGCGGCAGGAGATGCGGTCTCCGTGCGGCCCCTCCACCGTGGCGGGGAGGAAGTTGGCCCGGCCAAGGAACCCGGCGACGAAGGGGTTCGACGGGGCGGCGTACAGCTCCTCGGGGGTGCCGAGCTGCTGCAGCTCGCCGCGGCTGAGCACCGCGATGCGGTCGGAGAGCGCGAACGCCTCTTCCTGGTCGTGCGTGACGAAGACGGCGGTCATCCCCAGCCGCTTGAGGAGCGCGCGGAGCTCGTCGCGAGTGCGCTCGCGCAGCGCGGCGTCGAGGTTGGAGAGCGGCTCGTCGAGCAGGAGGAGCGGCGGCTCGGGGGCCAGGGCGCGCGCGAGGGCGACGCGCTGTTGCTGGCCGCCGGAGAGCGCCTGCACCTTCCGCGCGCCATAGCCCTCCATCTCCACCAGCGCCAGCGCGCGCTCCACCTTCGGCTTCGCCTCGGCGCGCGAGACGCCGCGCGAGCGGAGGCCGAACTCCACGTTGTCCCAGACGCTCAGGTGCGGGAAGAGCGCGTAGTTCTGGAAGACCATCCCCACCTCGCGCTTCTGCGGCTTGAGCGCCGTCACGTCGCGCCCGGCGATCACCACGCGTCCCGACGTCGGGTGCTCGAAGCCGGCGATCATCCGCAGCGTCGTCGTCTTCCCGCAGCCGCTGGGGCCGAGCAGCGTCAGGAACTCGCCCTCCGCCACGTCGAGCGAGATCGCGTCGACCGCCACGGTGTCGCCGAAGCGGCGGGTCAGGGAGTCGAGGGTCAGCATGGGAGTGGCGAATGAATTCGCGGCAACAACGGCCCGAAGTCCGCCTTCGCGGACTCCCTCGACGGCATCATCGCGGACCCTTGCCGCGCACGTGCTCGTCCCAGTAGCGCATCCACTCGGGGGTCTTCTGCTGGAGGAGCGCCCAGTCCAGGGGCTCGGGGCGGAGCGCGGCCTTGACGGTGCGCAGGCCGGGCGGGAGCGAGTCGTCGGGGACGTCGGTGCGCGCGGGGAGGCGGAAGAACTCGCGGGCGGCGGGGACCACGCCCGGGCCGCCGGCCCACTCCACGAACTCGCGGGCGCGCTCCGGGTGCTTCGTGCCGCGCACCACGGCGATCCCGTCCACCAGCACCGGGGTGCCGCTGGTGGGGAGCACGTAGTCGATGGGCCACGCCGCGCCCTTGGCCTTCAGCGCCTCGATGTCGGGGAGGTCCCAGAGCGTGATCAGCCCCTCCTGCCGCGCGAGCTTCTGGTAGAGGAGCGTCGGATTGAGCACGTACTCGCGCGTCTGCGAATCGAGCCGGCGGAGCCAGTCGAAACCCGCGGCCGTGTCGCGCCCGGCGTGGATGCCGCGGTACACCATCATCCCGAAGATGGCGCGCATGGTGCCGCTCGCCATGGGGTCGCGGATCAGCACCTTCCCCTTCCAGCGCGGGTCCAGCACCTCGTCCCAGTCCTTCGGCGCCTGTGCGGCGGGGACGGCGGCGCTGTTGAAGGCGATCACCTCGGGCGTGAGGTAGGTGCCGTACCAGAGGCCGTCCTTCGACTTGGCGTCGGCCGGGAGGGCGCCGGCCCAGCTCGGGGTGAAGGCGGCCAGCAGCGAGTCGCGCGCGCCATCCTCGAAGTTCGTCGCGGGGGCGCCCCACCAGACGTCGGCCTGGGGGTTGGCGCGCTCGCTGCGCAGGCGGTCGAGGATCTCCTGCGAGCCCATGTCCAGGAACTGCACGTCCACGTCGGGGTGCAGCGCCTCGTACTTCTTCTCGAACGCCTGCAGCATCTCCCGCCCGTGCGGCGAGTAGATGGTGAGCACCTCACGCCCGTCGCCGCCCCCGCACGAGGCGAGCAGGGCGGCGAGCGCGAGCGGTGCGAGTCGGGGCGTCAGGGTGCGCATCGTTGTTCGTCAGTCGGTGTTTGCACCGGATCGGGATCACCGGATCGGGATCACCGGATCGGGATCACAGGATCGGGATCACCGGATTGGGATCACCGGATTGGGATCACCGGATTGGAAATCCGGGCTACAACAACACGAAGTCCGCCTTCGCGGACTGCGCCCCGAGATCCCGGTGCAGGCGCCGCGACTTCCTCGTCCCACAGTTCCTTGCACGCGTGCGCCGCGACGGGTCCGCGCTCAAAGGCCGCGCGGGGGAATCCGCGAAGGCGGATTTCGCGTCGTTGTAGCCCGGGTTTTTAACCCGGTGCTTCGCGGACTGCGCCCGAAATGCCCGTACCAGGCACCACGAACCGCGAGTCGTCCTGCAGTGCGTGCACGCGTGCGCCCGAGACGGTCCGCACGGCGACACGGGCGCGCCCCTGCCTCAGGCCGCGGTGAGCAGGATGGGCCGGCCGCGGGTGATGACGATGGTGTGCTCGTAGTGCGCCGCGAAGCCGCCGTCCTCGGTGCGCACCGTCCACCCGTCCGCATCCTCCTTCGTGCGCCCCGAGCGCTCGGCGACGATGGGCTCCACCGCGAGCACCAGCCCCTCAGTGAGCGGCTGCGTCATCCGCCCGTCGTAGTGGTTGGGGACGCTCGGCGCCTCGTGGATGGTGCGGCCGATCCCGTGGCCGGAGAGGTCGCGCACCACCTGGAAGCCGCGGCTCTTCACCTCGCCCTCCACCGCGCGGCCGATGTCGCGGACGCGGTTGCCGGCGACCGCCACCTCCATCGCCTTCTCGAACGCGCCGCGGGCGGCCGCCACCAGCCGCCGCCGCTCCTCCGTCACCCGGCCGACGGGAACGGTGATGGCGGCGTCGGCCATGTAGCCGTCCTTCTCCACCGTCACGTCGAGCTTCACCAGATCGCCGTCGCGCAGGCGGCGGGGGCCGGGGATGCCGTGCACCGCCTCGTCGTTCACGCTGATCAGCATGTCCGCCGGGAAGCCGTAGACGAGCCGTGGCGCCGACCGCGCGCCGTGCTCGCGCAGCGCCGCCCCGCCGATGCGGTCGAGCTCCGCGGTGGTCACGCCCGGCCGCACCGCCTTCTTCATCCGCTCGATGCAGATGCGCACGATGCGGCCGGCGCGCTTCAGGGCGTCGAGGTCGTCCTGCGATTCGATGGACATGTATTAATCCAGGTTCAGGGACCGGGGTCGATTCGCCAGATGAGCCACGGGCGGAAGGCCCGGATTCGGTGGTTCCACCGGTGGAAGTTCCAGTGGTGGAAGTTCCAGTGGTGGAACCTCGGACGTAGAGCTCGGCTTACACCCGGGTAACGGACGTCCGCCGGGTTGGAAACACGGCGCTGGAACGGCACGAAGTCCGCCTTTGCGGACTCGGCCGCGGCACCGGCGCGCGAGTGCCGGCGGCACGCACGCATTACGGCAACAGGCCGCGGGCGACAGGCCATTCCTGGCCGGCTTCGCGCCGCTCGGCGCGGCGCCGGGCCACGCCGGCGGAGAGGGCGCGGTAGTCTCCGTCGACCCTATGGACGGCCCATTCGAGCTCGGCGGGGTCGCCGCCGGCGTACTCGGCCAGCATCAGCCACATCAGGGCGCCGCCCAGTCCGCGCTCCCGCGGCGCCACCGCCGCGAGTCGAGCCGCGGCGTCCCACGCCTCCGGAGCGAAGTCGCGCCGAATGACCCACGCGGCGACGCACGGAAGGTGCGCGAGCGCGGCGGGGGTGGACGGGTCCGCCTCTGCCGCCGGGCGGGACTGCATGATCGCCGCCAGCCGGTCCACGTCGCCGTCGGCCAGCGACAGGAGTTCTTCCGCATTGCCGGGCCACGACGCACCCATCCAGAGCATCGCCTGGTCCACGCGCTCGGGCGGGAAGAAGCGGAGCGCGCGCGCGGTTCCGCAGATAGTCGCGCCGCACGGCCTCCGCCCGCTCCGAGCCGATCACGCGGGGCGCCACCGGCCCTTCTCCCGCGGACGCGGCGAGCTGCTCCAGCACGCGGCGGCCGTCCTCCGCCATCATCGTGTCGCGGTAGTCGTCCCCCGGCTTGATCGCGTCGCGCAGGCCCTGCAGGTCGCCGCGGGCGCGGTCGAGCAACTCGTCGAACTTCCACGCGGGCATCCCGGTGTAGTCGGGCTGGTAGCCGCGGAGCACGTGCTCGGCCTGCTCTCGTTCCTCGGCGGAGAACTCCCTGGCGATCCGCGCTCGCACCATGGGCGGCAGCTCCCTCACGTGCTCATCCGGGCGATGGTTCGACCCACCCGGGCATCACCATTTACGGCAGCCACCGGAGTCGACCATGACGGCGGTCGCCAGGCGGCCTCGCACGACCTCTACGGCGCCGCCGCCATCCGTCCCGACGACCTTCGCGGGGCCGGTCTCCACGCAGATCGTGTCGCCGCGCCGCTGGTACTGGTCGACTACCGCCCTGACGCCGCTCATGCGCTCCACCTCGTTCAGTGCGGTGCAAGCCGCCTGCGCGCTGTCGCCCTGCGCCTGCCGGCAGTCGCGCCCCGCGATCG
>C688J35102_120989891_pt1 | contig 15332 bp, 14 predicted proteins | sample HopSoiMetagenom2_FD_35102 | JGI IMG/M metagenome (IMG submission 35102)
AGCAGTGACGGAATTGCAGCGGTTATTGACCGAGGATGGCGAGGTGAAGGTTAGCGTGGGCACCGGCCAGATCGCATTCGATCTCAATAACACATTGCTGGTATCGAAGCTTATCGAAGGAAATTATCCGAATTACAAACAGGTTATCCCGGGCGAGGCTAAGGAACGGGTCACCCTGGAGCGCGAAACGTTTCTCACGTCGTTGCGCCGTGTTTCGCTGTTAGCGAGTGATAAGTCGAATTCGATCAAACTGAACTTCAGCAAGAACAACATCGACATCACGGCCAACACTCCCGAAGTCGGCGAAGCGAAGGAATCGTTGCCGGTGACGTACAAGGGCCGCGATTTTTCGATCGCATTCAATCCCGAGTTCCTGATGGCTCCCCTCCGCAATCTGGCGGAAGACGAGATCTTCCTCGACCTGATCGACGAGATGAGCCCCGGGGTCATCAAGATTCAGACGCCGTTTCTTTACGTTCTGATGCCGATGCGCATCAGTTCGTAGCTCGCTCGCAGTTGGGCGGTCGATCGGAGTAATCGTTCGGCCTAAGTTCGCTCCACTCACCGACGCCTTCGAGTACCGCTTGAACTCGTAGCGCAGATAGGTCGCAGTTCGGCGCCTCTATAACACGGACGTTAGGACCGCGCGGTGCCCAAATGTCGGGATCAGTGGGCCCAAACAGGACGACGGACTTCGCTCCGGCAGCAGCTGCCAGATGAGAGATCCCGCTATCATGACCAATGAAGAGGCATTGAGCCAAAATCGCCGCCAACTTCGGCAAAGGCAGATTTGTCGCGAATTTTACACGCTGGTCTGCCCAGTGAGCCTTCACTGGGTCTAATTCCGCCTCGTCGGCTTCACCGGAAACGACGACCAACGAAGTGCGGTGTTTGCCCGAGCCTTCCCTGGCCAACAGTGAGTCGCCAAGTTCGAGCCAATTCCGGATTGGCCAATTTTTTTTCGGACTGCCACTGCCGACGTGCAGGGCGAAGATTCGGGAATCGTCGCGCGGAACGAACTGCCCGGCGAAGGCGACATCTTCAGCCGCTGGAAATAGTTGCGGAATGTAATCGGTTACGCTGATGCCGATTTGCACAACGGGGCGACCAAGTTGCTGCGTCGCGTGTGATCCGCTCCGAATCGTCGCGGGACCGGAAACAAGATGGCGAACACCGGATCGCTCGAAATTTTGCCGAAGGATACCATCCGGATCGTACAAATAGCTGATCACGAGATCAAAGCTCGCGAAGTAATTCCGCAACTCGTCATCAAGCTCGCCGTTCTTAGCAAAGAATCCTGAGAGTGGTCCGTATTCGATAGACCGGACAGCGTCAGCGTAGAATCGTCTCTCTGCGACGGCGGCAATATGTTTGTAGCCGAGAATGTCGAGGTGAGCCGATGGGAATGCCTCGCGCAACGCTTTGAGAGCGGGCAGCGTCAAAATGAAATCGCCGATCGCGCCGCCGCGCATGACCAGGATCCGTTTGATTCGATCCGTGGGAATGCTCATCCCGCGTCAACAGCGACGCTAATACGGCGAAGTGAAGCGCCACATTGCGCTCACAATTAAAATCGAATCATCGCCAGCGTCAGCGTCACCGCGCCGTAAAGCAGCGCGACGCCATTGACGAGCCGCCACCGTATGTTGCTGCTGGTGGTCCAATTAATTTGATCTCGCAACAAGTACGGCATGGTGACCCAGAAAAGGCCGGCGATGACCAGTAGGTAAGCAAACACCGTCACCACCAAACGGGAGAGCTCATACCGCAGGAAAGCGGCATCCATCAGAGGCTCGGCTGCCAGCAGGCACAAGATGCCGAGCGCTCTGACGGCCAGGAATTCATCGACGAAACGGATGACGAGGACATAACCGATTGGGAGCGCGACCAAGAGCGGCCGCCGGAAGCTTGAGAATTCGCCCATCTCAACGGTGGCGAGCAGCCAAACGGTCCAAATCAGTGCAACTGTAAGCAGCACGATTCCGGCGATACGGGATCGCGGCAGCTGTCTTGCACCCGCCTGGACGAACTTCGAGCTAATCAGGCCTAACGCGCCGATCACCAGGAGAAAAATGCCCACGGCGAGGCCGGCGGCTTGCAGGCTAAGTTGATAAATCATGTGTTAAGGCTGAATCCAACGAGGGAGTTCCGCACAAACTGAAACCATTCGCGTGAGTGATGTAGACGTCGAACATATTTCCGGTAAGGCCGGTGTCACCCTCGAACACTACAATCTTGTTGGTTGTGGTGCGGCCCATTAATCGCGCGGCGTTCGTTTTACTACGTCCTTCGCAAAGCACTTCCACGTGGCGCCCGACCAGTCGTTCCCCGCTGCGGCGCGCGGATTCATTAACCACAGCAAGCAGATCCTGGTTCCTCTCCTCCTTCACGCCTTCATCAATTTGATCAGGCATTGTCGCCGCAGGGGTGTCGCGACGTGGCGAATAGCGAAAGACGAAAGCGTTATCGAACTGGAGATTGCTGACCAGTTCGCGAGTCTCCCGATAGTCGGCGTCGGTTTCGCCGGGAAAGCCGACGATGACGTCGGTCGTAATGGCGATGCCGGGCCGAGCCGCCCGAATTCGCGACACCAGATCTACATATTTCTCAGCGGTGTAGGCACGGTGCATCCGTTTCAGAACTTTATTGGATCCGGATTGCAGCGGTAGATGGACATGGGCAGCAAGCTTTGGCAACCGAGCCAATGCATCCACCAGATCTTCGCGAAATCCGATCGGGTGAGGCGATGTGAAGCGCAACCGCCGCAGACCTTCGATCTGATGAACCGCCTCCAGCAGCTGAACGAAAGGGCTCTTTTTAACACCGCCTGTTTCCGTGGTAGGAAACTCGTGCCTCCCATACAAATTAACGATCTGGCCGAGCAGCGTTACCTCTTTGACGCCGCGCTCCACCAAGCCGCGCACTTCGCGCACAACCGAGTCGATCGACCGGCTTCGCTCTGCTCCCCGTGTCCGGGGAACGATGCAAAATGTGCAGTGCATATTGCATCCCTGCATGATTGAGACAAATGCCGTCGCCTGATTTCGGCTCAGTTCCTGTTCGTGAATTGTCTCCTGCGATCCGGCTTCTTCAGCGACGTCGATGATGGAAAAACGCGGGTCATCCAGTTTCGCCGAGTGGCCGTCTGTCGCAGTGAGGCCGGCGCGCTTTCGCCAGGCAACTTCGTCAACGTAGTCGGCCACCCGATGAAACTTCTGAGTGCCGACCACCAGATCCAGGTGTGGCAGGTGATCGAACAGGGACTCGCCGCGCGCCTGCGCCATGCAACCCATGAATCCGAACACAACGTGGGGGCGCTCATTCGCCAGTCGTCGCAGCATCCCCATTTTACCGAGCGCCTTCTGATCGGCCATGTCGCGCACGCTGCAGGTGTTCAAGAGAACTACGTCCGCATCGCGTTCGCTGTCGGCAACAACATAACCTCGTTCCATGAGCGAATGCGCCACCTGTTCGGAGTCGCGCTCATTCATCTGGCACCCGTAGGTTTTGATGAAGAATTTCGGCATCGGACGGGCGAGAATAATACACCGGCGGTCCGCTGCTGCCAGTGGTCATGATGAGGATCAGAGGCGGTGGTTGGCTAACCCTGATTGGAAACTTCCGCGACTCTGCATTAAAACAGCGCCATGGCGGACAACACACCGGCGATCGGCATCATTGGCGGCAGCGGCCTTTATCAGATAGATCAACTACAGGACCCAGCGGAGAAGACTGTCGCCACCCCTTTTGGTGCGCCGTCCGATGTGTTGGTAGGTGGAAAGCTGTGTGGGCGCCAGGTGTACTTTCTTCCGCGGCACGCTCGCGGCCATCGCATCCTGCCGCACGAGCTTAATCATCGGGCCAACATCTGGGCGCTGCGTTCCCTGAATGTCCGCTGGATCATCTGCGTAACCGCTGTCGGTAGCCTGCAGGAAAAATACGCGCCCCGTGATGTGCTGTTACCATCCCAGTTTTACGACCGGACTAGCAACCGCGCACAGCACACGTTCTTCGGTGAAGGCATCGCCGCCCACGTCACGTTCGCCGACCCAATCAGTCCCAATTTGCGCGGTATTTTGGCGGAGGCGGCCCGATCGGTCGGGATCAGGGTTCACGATGGCGGCACCTACGTGAACATGGATGGCCCGGCGTTCTCGACCCGGGCGGAGTCGGAACTCAACCGGCGCCACGGATTCGATGTCATCGGAATGACCAACCTGCCGGAGGCAAAGCTCGCCCGCGAAGCCGAGATCGCCCTCGCCACCATGGCAATGATCACGGATTACGACTGCTGGAAGGTCGAGGAGGAACCCGTATCTGCCCAAACCGTCTTCGGGCACCTTTTAGCCAATGCCGAGACGGCGAAACGGGTCCTGATCGAGGCGATTCCGTATGTCCCCACGGAGCCGAGCTGGCCGGAGCATAGCGCGCTCGACTCCGCCCTGACCACCGACCGAAAGTTGTGGCCCGAGGCAACAATGGGGAAACTAGACCCGATTTTGGCGCGATTCAGATAGGCGAAATTCTTCTTGCCTTAAAATACGCTATTATAGTAATTATAGAGACGTTCCGCACCCGTTTACCCAATCAAACCATGAAACTGCAATCCGTTGTTTGCCTGCTCTGTGCAGCGTTCCTCGCCGCCTGCTCGACCACTTCGACCACGACCACTACCCAGCGACAGACGTTGGAGCAGCGCGTCACGGCAAAATATGCCGCCACCAATGTAAACAGCCAGGAACCGGCGCCGCCAGCTGAAGGTCCTGAAGACGTGCCGTCGGAAGGTCCTAACGACGTCGATCGGAACCCGGTCCTGGTCCCCTCACCGCTGCTGCGTTACTGGGCCGCTTCCCGGACACCATAACGGAGGGACGAGCTGTCTCGTCCCACTTTGCCAAGCTTCCGAGCGTCGTTGTAGAGGCGGTTGTGCCAACCGCCTAACTAAAGCAAGTGCTCGCGAATGTGAGCACCTCACGACGGTTTCCGACTCGGCGCGCCGGCCGACCTTACATCCAAAGGGCCCACGATAACAGCGCTGCCGAGTCACGCCAGATTCCGGCTTTGCTATCGCCGAGGGCGACCACGATGACATCCCGGCCCGGCCGAGTGCCGCTCGAGATCAGGCAATGTCCCGCCGCTTCGGTGTAACCGGTTTTCATTCCGTTACAGAAGGGAAGCCGTCTCAACACCTTGTTTGTATTCTCGAGTTCGCGCGTCCGTCCGTTAGCGAAACGAAACACGTACTGCGGCATGCAGACGATTGAGCGGATGGTTGCGTTCGCGTAGGCCGCACGCGCAATCAGCGAAAGATCGCGGGCGGTGGAGTACTGGCCCGGAATAGGAAGGCCGTTCGGGTTCACGAAGTGCGAGTGGGTGGCCCCGAGTTGCTGGGCCCGGCGATTCATCACGTCGGCGAACGCTTCGATGCTGCCGGCGTAATCCCGCGCCAGACAACGCGCCACATCGTTAGGGCTTTTTACCAGGAGCGCCCGAAGCAGATCGATGCGCTGGTAGGTCTCTCCCGGTCTAATGTTCAACCTCACCGGCTCGGCCTGCGTGTCCACCTGCTGCACAGTCACCGGCTGATCGAGATATCCTTTCTCGGCCACAATCAATGCGGTTAACAACTTCTGCGTGCTGGCCGCAGCGCGATATTCGTCCGGATTTTTCTCGTATAAAACCTGGCCGGTTTGGGCGTCGATCACCATTACCGATCTCGCCTTCGTAGCCGGAACTCCGTTCGGCAATGTGCCGAGAGGCGGTTCGTCGTCGGATTTGGCCGCTTTGTTGGAGCGCCGCGCCGGCTTCTTCTTGGAAGCGATCTTCGCCTTCGGAGCATCGGCATCGTCGTCATCACTGGAAGATGAAGGTGCGGGAACGCCAGTCGGCCGGATTTGTTCCGCGGCAATGCAGTGACTCGCTGGCAATGCGAACGCCAGCACACCGCTCAGGAAGAGAATGGACCAGCGTTTCAACAACATGAACCGGGAATTAGCGATAGATGCGGAGAGTTCGCAACCGGTTCTCCCCGTTCCTTCAGGAGTTCCGGCCTCGTTCGATTAGTTCGACCTCGTAGCCTTCAGGGGCGTCGATGAAGGCGATTGCATCACCACTGCCGGAACGATGAGGGCCATCCGACAGCGGATAACCCTTGGCTGCAGATTGCCGGGCGAATTCGTCGATGCTGTCGACTTCAAAGGCAAGGTGCGTGAGGTCAGGGCCGACCACGACCGGGCCGCTCTCGTCGAACTTGCAGATCTCGATCTCTTCCTCGCTGCCCGGCGCCTTGAAGAAAACCAATTGGGAGCCGCGGCCGGACGTGTGGCGACGGGTCTCCGTCAAGCCGAGAACGTCGCGGTAAAAAGACACCGTCTTCTCCAGATCCTTTACCCGGTACCTCGTGTGCAACAGTTTCTTGATCATCGCGTATTCTATTGCTCCCACCTTCGAACAAATTCAAACTCCGGGCCGCGATTTTCTCACATGCTTTCGATCGGCATCGATAGTGGAACGACCAGCACGCGCGCCCTGGTGCTGGATGTCGAGTCGGGTAAGGTCCTGCACCTCGCTCGACAACCGCACGCGTTCCTCGAGCACCTTCCTCATGGTCATGTAGAACAATCGCCCGCCACATGGGTTGAGGCGGCTGAAAAAGCGATTGCCGAATGCCTGGTGCAAATTGGCGATGGAAAAAAAGCGATTACATCAATCGCAGTCAGTGGTCAGCAGCACGGACTCGTTATTCTCGACGAACGCAATCGTCCGCTCCGCGCGGCAAAGTTGTGGTGTGACACATCGACCGCGGAGGAGGCAGACGAACTGAACACGGTGTTCGCGAACACCGACGAGATGATCGCGCGAACCGGGAATGTCATTGTACCGGGGTATACCGCACCGAAACTTCTATGGCTGAAACGGCATGAACCGGACAATTTCAGCCGCACCAAGACCATTCTGCTCCCGCACGATTATGTGAATCTATGGCTGACCGGCGAGCGCCTGATGGAACACGGCGACGCATCCGGCACCGGTCTGATGAATGTCGCCGAACGCAAATGGTGCGAGCCGCTGCTGAATTACATCGACAAGGAACTGGCGGAGAAGCTACCGGTTCTCCACTCCTCGTTGCAGCCGGTCGGCCTATTGCGCGACGCGCTGCGGAAACAATGGGGCCTAACCGGCGAGGTTCTGGTGGCTGCTGGAAGCGGCGACAACATGCTGGGTGCAATCGGCACCGGGAACATTGAAAAGGGCGCGATGACGGTCAGTCTCGGGAGTTCGGGGACAATCTACAGCTTCTCCGACAAGCCGCGGTCGGACACAAAAGGCGAGATCGCATTGTTCTGCGATGCCACAGACCATTGGTTGCTGCTGGCGTGCACGATGAACCTCGGTGTGGCGATCGAGCGGCTGCAACGTCTGTTCAGCTGGGACATCGCGGCTCTGGAAGCGAACGTCGCCACGATCGCACCCGGCGCTGCCGGTTTGCTGTTCCTGCCGTATCTGCAAGGTGAACGGATGCCGAACCTGCCAAACGCCTCGGGGGTGTTACATGGCCTAACGGGCGAGAACATGGATCCGCCACATATCGCTCGCGCCGTCGTGGAGGGGCTCACCATGGGGCTGGGCTACGGGATCAAACGATTGATCGATCTTGGAATTGAACCCACCGAACTTCGCCTAACCGGAGGAGGCAGTAAAAGTGCCGTCTGGCGAAAACTGATCGCTGATGTTTTCGGCATTCCAGTCACCGGACTCAAAGTCGCGGACGGTGCTGCTCTTGGTGCCGCCATTCAGGCGGCCTGGACCTATTGCCACGTAAAAGGTAAACCGATCTCGCTGGAAGAACTGGTGCGCGCATGCGTGAAAGTTGATCGTAAAACCCGAGCGGAACCGCGTAAGGAAAATCAAGCGATCTATCGGGAACTGCGTGCCCGGCAGGCGGACCTGACCCGCAAGCTGACCTCAGCAGGATATTTATGAGGAGGTCGGTCCATGACTCGCTGTTGTCGATAGGGCGATCAGGTGTCATTCTTCGCGGGTGAAACTTGTCATCGCCGCGACCGGCGCCAGCGGCACAATCTATCTCCAGCGATTACTGGAACAGCTCGATGCTGCTGCGAACGAAGTGCACCTGATCATGAGTGGGCACGCCCGGCAGGTCGCTACCCAGGAGGTGGGCGAGTTCACCATTCCAGCGGGTATCGCCCAGCATCCGGAAAATGATTTGAACGTGCCATTCGTTAGCGGGTCCGCCCGTTTCGACGCGATGGTGATCGTCCCGTGTTCCATGTCCACTCTCGGACGACTTGCCTCAGGATCCGGAGAGACTGCGTTACTGCGCGCGGCGGATGTTTTCCTGAAAGAAAGGCGGAAGCTGGTGGTGGTGCCGCGGGAAACTCCGTGGAGTCTCATCCACGCCCGCAACGTCGTCACGCTGTTGGAGGCAGGCGCCGTTGTTCTGCCAGCGATTCCGTCATTCTACAGTCGGCCGCAGTCCGTTGCCGAGGTGGTTGACACGGTGGTGTGGCGAATTCTCGATCAGCTCGGGCTGCCCAATAGCAAAGCCTACCGGTGGCAATCACAACAGAATAGCGCGCCTTCAAATTGAAAATCGAAGGCTGGCGCGGTCGATGGCTGATCGCGTTTGGGTACTGGTTGTTACAAGCCTGGGTCCGAACGCTGCGATACGAGGTGACGGATCGCGCGGGCGTCGTTCACAAACCGGTTAAGGAAAACTTCATTGGATGTTTGTGGCATAACCGGCTGCTCATATTTCCTTACATTCTCCAGCGGTTTACTCCGCAGCGACAAGGTGCCGCGCTGATCAGCGCCAGCCGCGACGGAGAACTCCTGGCCGATGCGATCCATCGGTTTGGTTTCGGCGTGGTAAGAGGTTCAAGCTCGAAAATGGGCGCCTCTGCTCTTTTGCAGCTCACTGAAATACTGGCAGGCGGCCGCGACGTGGTAATCACCCCGGACGGCCCGCGCGGTCCAGTTTATCAGCTCGGCCCCGGTCTTGTGTTCCTCGCGCAGAAAACCGGTGCGGCAGTGCTACCGATGAACCTGGAGTATTCCAGTTGCTGGCGAATCAAAAATTGGGACCGCTTCATCATTCCGAAACCGTTTTCGAAGGTGCGCGTGACGTTTGCCGATCCCTATCACGTCGCGCCGACGGACACGCCCGAAGAATTCGAAGCGGAGCGAGTCCGCTTGCAGGAACAGATGATGTCACTGGTTGAGCGGCGGTGACTCGATTATCTTCGCCGATGACGACCCTGATCGATGGCAAGGCAGTCGCTCAAAAGGTGTACGACCGCCTCCGCGGCGAGATTGCGGAACTAAAAGGCAGGGGGGTCACACCGGGACTGGCGGTGGTGTTGGTCGGCGACGATCCGGCATCGCGTACCTATGTCGGGGCAAAAGACAAAATGAGCCGCGAGCTCGGCTTGCATTCCCTCAAGATCGAATTGCCGGCGAACACCAGTCAGGCCGAACTCCTGCAGCAGGTTGCGAAACTGAATGCCGATCCGGCAGTCCATGGGATTCTGGTGCAATCGCCGCCGCCCAAGCATATCGATGAGGCTGCAATCGTTAGGGCACTCGATCCGCGGAAAGATGTAGATGGGTTTCACCCTGACAATGTCGCCAAGCTGGCGCTCGATGATGCGACTGGCTTTGCGCCGTGCACGCCGCTGGGAGTTCAGCGGCTACTTGCTGAAACCGGAGTGGAAATCACCGGTGCCCACGTGGTGATTCTCGGACGGAGCATGATCGTTGGAAAACCGCTGGCCCTTTTGCTGATGAGAAAAGGCAAGGACGCAGACGCCACCGTGACGGTCGTGCATTCGCGCAGTCGCAACCTGGAGGAAATTACCCGCAGCGCGGACGTTTTGGTCGCTGCGATTGGCCGCGCCAATTTTGTGCAACCGCACCATGTGCGGGACGGCGTGGTTGTGATCGATGTCGGCATCAATCGCGTGGCCGATCCGGGGGCGGCGCGTGGCTATCGGCTGGCGGGCGACGTGGATTTCGAAAAGGTCGCGCCCAAAGCCAGCGCGATTACACCAGTTCCCGGTGGCGTGGGGCCAATGACCATCGCCATGTTGATGGCGAACACCGTGAAGGCCGCCCGCCAGTTAGGTTAGGCCGCCGCTCGTTTCGGTGCTCGACGAAAATTTCAGCCGGTCACTTTACGGGTGATCAGCCGCAACATCGGCGGATAAAGTTTCGCCAGCCTAACCAGCGCGGAGCCGGCTCGCGGCATGACCACCGCTGCTCGTGCAAGGTCGTTTAGCCACAGGCGGCCCCGATACATTTCGCGTTGTTCTGCGGTGAACCGATTCAACACATCCTCGCGATTGCCGCCAACAGAAATGGCGATCACGGCTTCGGCCGCCAGTTCGCCTGACCGCAATGCATAATAAATGCCTTCACCGGTAAATGGTTCCACTACCCGCGCGGCGTCGCCGACGAATAGCAGGTTGTCGTGCGCGGGCCAAAGCGGCGATCGCGTCAACGGTGTGATTGTGCGCCACGGATGATCGATCGGAATATCGAATTTGAGTGCCGCCCACGTTTTGAGCCTATCGACATCCCGTCCGAAGCCGACCAGACACAAATTCAGCTCATGGTCGTTAACCGGCGCCTGCCCGGAATAACCCTCTTTGAGAAACTGCAACACAACCCGGTTACCAAAACCGGGCGGCAACGGAATATGCGTTTGCAAAGCCACCCGGTCGCGTCGGCTGGCCGGCAACAAACCCCGAATCCGGGCGACATTGGAATTACGGCCGTCGGCCGCGATGAGGAACCCTGCAGTGATTTTGTCGCGAACGATATCGATCTTCCATTCGCCAGAGGCGGTTTTATCCACGCGAGTAACCAGCGCGTTCTCCTGGATCACAGCACCGGCGGTAGCGGCGCGCCGAAGCAGCAGTTCGTCGATCAAGCTTCGTTTGACCGCGATTTCAGCGTTCTCGTGTGCGGGCAGTTCGACTGACACGCGAGTTCCCCCGATTCCAATGAACTCAACGAAGTCCAATTTGCTATGAGCTAAACGACGAACCGCCTCAACGACTCCCAGCCGATGCAGCACGGGCCAGCACGCCGGATTGATGCAATCCCCGCAAACTTTCTCGCGCGGGAATGTCTCGCGTTCGAGAACAACGGTCCGCAACCCGGCTTGTGCGCAGAAGAACGCGCATGAAGCGCCGGCCGGGCCGCCGCCCACAATTGCTACATCCACACGCTCCATCAGTAAGTCATAGAAACGAAACGTCTTGCACGACAAGCCACTTGGTTGCGACTACGATGAGGTCTCGGCAGTTCCTACAACATCTGAGCCGCAGGCATCTGGCGCCGCGCGTATCAGTAACAACCGAACATCGCAACATGAGCTGGTCCATTCCGATCGTAAGGATTGCAGGCATTCAACTGCGCATCCACCTGACCTTTTTGCTTCTGATCGCCTGGCTCGCCTTTGGTTATTACAGCACCGGCGGATCGGCGGCAGCAGCGGGTGGAGTTCTTCTCATACTGCTTTTATTCCTGTGCGTCGTTTTACACGAGTTCGGTCACGCATTCGCGGCGAAGCATTTCGGGATCAACACGCCGGACATCACGTTGTTACCGATCGGTGGTGTGGCGCGACTTGAGCGAATGCCGGAAGAACCGAGACAGGAATTGATCATCGCGATCGCCGGTCCGCTGGTGAACGTGGTGATCGCTGCCTGCCTTTTTCTGGTGATCGGCTGGAGTTCCATGCTCACACCGGAGACCGCCCGGGACGGCAACATGCTGGCGCAGTTGTTAACCATCAACGTCGCTCTCGTGCTTTTCAACGTTCTGCCGGCATTTCCGATGGACGGCGGCCGGATCCTTCGCGCTCTACTGGCAACGAAATTAAGTTACGCGCGCGCTACCCAAATCGCGGCAACGGTTGGGCAAGCGTTCGCGTTCATATTTGGGTTCTGGGGTCTCATGAATGGCAATCCAGTGCTCATCTTTATCGCGCTGTTTGTCTACATCGGCGCGTCCCAGGAAGCAGCGCTCGCTCAGATGAAAGATGTGTCGCGCCGGTTTCCGGTTTCCGCGGCGATGGTTCGTGAATTCAAAACACTGCCGGTGACGGCAACATTGGAGGAGGCGGTAGACGCACTGCTGGCGACCTCGCAGCATGATTTTCCGGTGATGGATGCTGCGGGAAATGTGGCCGGTGTTTTGACGCGTCAGGATCTGATCGCGGCGTTGCGCAAAAATGATTCAGCGATTCGCGTCGGCGACGTAATGAGACGGGACATTCCAATCGTCACCACCGGCACGCGCTTCGAAGAGGCCTTCCGGATCATGCAGGAATGTAATTGCCCGGCCGTGCCGGTGCTCGACAGCGCCCGACGATTGGTCGGACTTCTCACTCCGGAAAACGTTAGTGAGTTAATGATGATCCAATCTGCCCTGCCGGGGCGGCGAATAGCGTAGGAGGGGCAGCGCGAGGCGTGGTGGACGCGATTTGATTCGTTCGCGCCGCTCACTCTCCGGCTACCGCCGCCGGCCTGACCGTCTATGTCGCGCCGCCCGCGCCGCTCCATTCCGAGCGCGTGGGTAAGGCTCAGCAGCGAAGCTCCTCATACTGAGCGTCTGCGACGCGTATGTTTAACATCGAGCCGGGAGGTCTCGATCCACCTTGCACCGCTCCGGCATTTTCCATTCGGCCGGGCCGCGGGTACATTGGGGCTGCTGGGGTGAGCCACCGATGAAGAAAGAGAAGCCGGACCTGACAAAGAAGGTGCACGACGTTCCGCATAAGCCCGGTGTGTACTTAATGCGCGACCGGTTCAACCGCGTGATCTACGTCGGGAAAGCCCGGGACCTTCGTAAGCGGGTTTCCTCATACTTCATGCCTTCGAAACTTGCCGTCGCGGATCTCAAGACACGAGCAATGCTGGACGCGGTCTGGGATTTCGAAACGCATGTCGTGCGCAGCGAAGCTGAGTCGGTGCTGCTCGAAGGAAAGCTAATTAAGGAATATCGGCCGCGGTACAACATTTCCTTCCGGGACGACAAACGGTTCCTGCTGGTGAAGGTGGATGTGAGTGAGGAATGGCCGCGCTTCCGGCTCGCCAGATTCAAGAAGGATGATTCTGCGCGGTACTTCGGTCCCTACGCTCATGCCGGCGCGTTACGTCAGACCTTGAATTTCATGCGCAAGAAATTTGGGGTGCTGACATTCGGCCGCGGCGCTCCGACTGAACGCGAACTCAAGTCATCGACTTATCAGGTGCCGGTTCGCCTCAGTGAAATCACAAAGGACCAGTACCGATCGCGAGTCGAAGAAGCGATGGAATTCCTGGAGGGGCATTCGCGGGAAATGATCAGCGCGTTGGAAGACGAAATGCGCAAGGCGGCAGAGAAAATGGATTTCGAGAAGGCGGCCGAGCTGCGCAACATGGTGGCGGATCTGCGCAATACGACGAAACCGACGCGTCGTTTCACGCGTGGAAGTCTGCCAAGCACGATCGATCCGCTGGCCGATGTGAAAGCGCTGGCCGATGCGCTTCAATTGTCGCGCGTGCCTGCGGTGATGGAATGCTTCGACATCTCGAATATTTCCACGACTCACGTCGTCGCCTCAATGGTTTGCTTTCGCAACGGGCAGCCCGATAAGGACAGCTATCGCCGGTATCGGGTTCGAACCGTTAAAGGCCAGGATGATTTCGCCAGCATGGCAGAAGTCGTTAGGCGGCGTTATTCACGGGTTTTACTCGAAGCAAGAGAAGCCAATCCAGACGTCGCCGAATTCTCGCAGGAAAACCCTAACGACGCACTGAACAGAATCGAACAGACGTTCGGCGCCGAACAACCAACGAGTAACAGCGAACTTAAAGTCGCCGAAGACGCAGTTCCGTTTGTCCGACTGCCTGATCTGATCATCGTCGACGGCGGAAAGGGACAGCTCTCGTCCGCTTGCAAAGAACTGCAGCGACTTGGGCTGCACGACCTGCCGATTATTGGCCTGGCCAAAGAACACGAGGAGATCTACCGGCCGGGACGGGCGCTGCCATTGCAGTTACCGCTGGATTCCGGCGCGCTCCGTTTACTGCAACGGATCCGCGATGAAGCGCACCGGTTCGCGAACACTTATCACCAGCTGCTAATGAAGAAACGGATTGGTGAAAGCATTCTCGATGACTGTCCAGGCGTGAGCCAGAACCGCAAGAATCTGCTGTTGCGCAAATTCGGTTCCGTTAGTCGTCTGCGGAGGGCGAGTATCGAACAGATCGCCAGCACGGAAGGAATCGGTCCGAAGCTGGCGGAGGAAGTTCACCGGTTCTTACAGCGGCATTAGCAGCAGTGGCCAGATTCACCATTGAAAGATGCCGCGTGAACGTTGAGCGTCTCTCTCCCGCACCGTCTCCGATTCTCAGCCGCTCCTTGAAATTGAACTGCGCCAAACCGCATCGTCTGTGGCTCTCTCTCGCGTTGTTGATGAGCGCATCGATGTTGCGCGCCGCCCAGTCACCGTCGCCAACCGTCGCACCTTCGCCAACTGCGACTGCGAGCCCGGCGCCGGAAGAAGAGACGATCGTCCCAACTTTTGAAACGCAAAAACTGGCGCGCACTTACATCCTCGATGTCCCGGCGCCCCGGGGTCTGATCACCGACCGCAACGGCCTGCCGTTAGCCCAGAACAAATTAAATTATAGTCTGGCAATCACTTTTCCTACTCCGCTCGATTTTTCCGACGCCCAGGCCATTGCTTATGCACGGGAGAAGATCGGGCGCGCGGAGAAGCTGCTCGGTGATCCGATCAAGATCTCGGACGAAGCGATTCTGCGGCATTACCACAATCGCGGAATCATGCCGCTGGAGATCGCGCCAAATATCAAGCAATCCGAGCACGACGACCTGAAAGACGATCTGCCGGCAGGCATGACGTGGCGAGCGAGCTATATACGAACCTATCCTAACGGGAAGCTGGCCGGGCACATCATCGGTTACACCGGAAGAACGGGGAGGAACCCGGATGGTGTGATCGATAATCACGAGACGCTGTGGCCCCAAAGTGAGGGGCGCGAAGGTCTGGAGCAGACGTTCAACAGTATCCTTACCGGCAAACACGGAGAGTACAAGCTCACGTTCGACAAGGATGGCCGGAAGACTTCAGAGAAACTGGTCACACCCCCGGTGCCGGGAAACACGGTCGTTACCACGTTAGACCTGCGGCTGCAGGAGCTCGCGGAGAAAGCACTTGAAGCAAAGGCGAAGCGCGGCGCGATCGTCATCATCGAACCGAAAAGCGGAGATATTCTGGCGATGGCTTCCTGCCCGAG
>C688J35102_120989889_pt1 | contig 15241 bp, 12 predicted proteins | sample HopSoiMetagenom2_FD_35102 | JGI IMG/M metagenome (IMG submission 35102)
GATTTGGCGGGACCGCATTTGGGCTCTCGGAAGCCGCCGGCGCGGGCCGTTCCCCTGCCCGTTCGCGCTCCTTGCGCGACGAGGAAAACAACAGGTTGCGACGCGGCTTTGGCGGTGCAGCCGGTTCCGGCGGCGGGGGTGAAACATCGTCCCGTGGGCGCGCCGTGAGGTCTTCCTGCCGAGCGACTGACCCTACGCCGGGAGGCAACTGCGCGGCTTCCGGCGGTGGCGGAACTGCAGCGGCACGCCGGGATTCGCCGTCGGCGCGCGCGGGCGCATTGGCAGGGCCAAGGCGCCGCGCAATGTTCTGCAGTTCGCGAACCACCACGGCCAGTCCCAGGATGATGACGCCGGTGCAGGCCGCGACCGCACCGGTCAGGATCAGCGTGTTTCCGAAGCTGAATTCCTTGACGGGAATCCCCAGAGCGATTGCCAGCAGCCCCACTGCCAATACGGCAAATCCGGCAATCAGCAGCATCGTCATCACCAGCTCCCCAGCCGCGTGAAAATCTGAATCGCGGCAGCCGCAGTAACGATACCGTCATATTGCCGATATCGCCATTGCCAATTCCGCAGCGCGGGCCGTGGCGGCTTCAGACTGCGTTCATGTTGCCCGTGACACAAACCAAGCAGACCCGAAGAAGGTCTATCCCGAGCTAGCGGATATTGCACCGCATCAGGAAAATTAAGCCACAATTGCCAATTACTTGCCGGCGGAACTGCGCTATATGGACGGCGGGGAAATGAGGCCCGAAAGCGCGCAGAAGCTGGGCCACGAGGGACACCGGGTCAACCAATAGCCATGTCATCGATCACGACTTCGGCCATCGACACGCCTGCCCGGCGCTCGGTGGAACGGACATGCGACGACCTCGCGGTCCTCACGCTGGGCGTGGTCGCGCTGATCGCCAGCCTGACCTTCCGCGATTACGGGCTAGGCTGGGACGATTACACCCACGCCGAATATGCCGACCTGTTGCTGCGCATGTATGGGTCCGGCTTCAAGGACACCGCGGCGCTGTCGTTTGCCAATCTCTATATGTATGGCGGCGGTTTCGACATGGCCGCCGCGCTGTTGCACAAGGTCATTCCGCTCGAGCTGTTCGAAACCCGGCGCCTGCTTGGCGCCATCGTCGGACTGATCGGGCTTGCGGTGACTTGGCGGCTGGCGCGGCGGGTCGGCGGTCCGCTCGCCGGCCTTGCGGCGCTGCTGTTGCTGGCGCTGTGTCCGACTTTCTACGGCCATATGTTCATGAACCCCAAGGATGCGCCGTTCGCGGTTGCGATGGTGATCCTGATGCTCGGACTGGTCCGGCTGGCGGAGGAGTATCCCTCGCCGTCGCCGCGGACGGTATTGATCGTCGGGCTCGGCGCCGGGCTGTCGGTCGGCTCGCGCATCCTCGGCGGCCTCGCGCTGATCTATGCCCTGGCCGGGTTCGTGCCGCTGCTGCTCGAGGAGATTCATGGCAGCAGCCCGCGCGAAGCGGCGCACCGCTTCGTTCATGTAATCTATGTCTTGCTGCCCGGTCTCCTCGTCGGCTATCTGGTGATGGGATTGATCTGGCCATGGTCGATCATGGAGCCGGGCAATCCGTTCCAGGCGCTGACCTATTTCTCGCACTTCTTCGAGAAGCCCTGGAAGGAGATGTTCGACGGCGCGCTGGTGTCGGTGCCCGATATGCCGTGGTCCTATCTGCCGACGTTGTTCGCGCTGCAACTTCCGGAAGTGCTGCTCGGCCTCACCATCGCCGGCGTGGTCGGCAGCCTGACATCGCTGTCGCACAAGGATATCCCCGCGCGCCGCAAGACCATCCTGTTGATGCTGACGCTCGCCGCGACGTTGCCGCTGGTGATTGCGATGGTGAAACGGCCCGCGCTTTATAATGGCATCCGGCATTTCATTTTCGTGATACCGCCGATGGCGGTGCTTGGAGGCGTCGCCTTTGCCTGGCTGATGGATTGGCTGAAGGCGCGGCAGCGCAGCTGGCAGCCCGCGGCGGTGGCGCTGTTCGCCTTCGGCCTGCTGCTGCCGCTCAGCGAGATGATCCGGCTGCACCCCTATCAATACACGCACTTCAACCACATCGCCGGAACGGTCCGCGCGGCCGACGACCTGTTCATGCTGGATTATTGGGGGCTCGCGCTGAAGCAGGCCTCTGACGGCCTGCGCGAGGAATTGGTCGAGCGCCAGGAATTCCCGCCGCGCGGGCGCAAATGGAAGGTCGCGGTGTGCGGCCCGCAACGCCCCGCGCAGGTCGCGCTCGGCCCCGACTTCACCATCGGCTGGGACAGCAACGCCGCCGACTTCGCCATGACGTTAGGCGAATTCTACTGCAAGGGCCTGACCGCGCCGGTGATGGTGGAGATCAAGCGCGACGACGTGGTGTTCGCCCGCGTCTATGACATCCGGGGCCGCAGCATTTCGGGGCTGCTCGCGATCCCGCCGCCTTAAGGTTTCCGTCATTCCTACATGACTGCCAAGCCATCGGCTTGGCTTGCTGCTGTCGGTCCGCGGGCCTAGTCTCGGTTCCACAATCGAATTTCACGGGAGAAAGCGTCATGTCGCCAGCCGAACCGCGCCTCAGGGAAGTGCCGTCCGACATGACGGACGCCGAGTGGAACCAGCGTATCAATCTCGCCGCCTGCTACCGCCTGGTCGCGCTCTATGGCTGGGACGATCTGGTCGACACCCACATCTCGGCGCGGGTGCCGGGGCCCGAGCATCATTTCCTGATCAACCCCTACGGGCTGATGTTCGACGAGATCACCGCGTCCAGCCTCGTCAAGGTCGATCTCGACGGCAACCAGCTCACGAAAAGCGAATACAGCATCAACCCCGCCGGCTTCACCATTCATTCCGCGATCCATGAAGCCCGCGAGGATGCTGCTTGCGTGCTGCATCTGCATACGCCCGACGGCACCGCGGTCGCGAGCTGCATGGAAGGCTTGCTGCCGCTGAACCAGACCGCCCAGCTCGTCACCCACGATCTCGCCTATCACGATTACGAAGGCATCGCGCTCGATCACGACGAACGTCCGCGGCTGCAAAAGGATCTCGGCAACAACAACCACATGCTGTTGCGCAATCACGGCACGCTGACGGTCGGCCGCTCGGTCGCGTCCGCCTTCGAGCGCATGTATCACCTCGAGCGCGCCTGCACCATGCAGGTGCGGACCCGGATGCTGGGTCCGACCGCCTATCCGGTAGAGGCCTCGGTGATCGACAAGAACAGCGCGCTGTTCGCCGACCCCGACCGCATGGAGCTGCGCTCCACCATGCTGGTGTGGCCGCCGTTGCTGCGCAAGCTCGACCGCATCGACCCGGGCTTTCGCAATTGAAAATCGGGGCGATTCGGTCTAGTGTTTCTCCAACACCCTCTGCACTTCATCCAAACGCCGCCCAATCCCGGGCGGCGTTTTTACTTTGTCCGTCATTCCGGGGCGCGCCCTTCGCGCGAACCCGGAATCCAAAAGTAGGGGCACGCCCTTCCCGCCCGAGGCAAGGCCTCGAAACCCGAATCCAAGGTGATGAGTTGCTGGATTCCGGTGATAGCCGCTGCGCGGCTTGCGGAATGACGGCTAAGTCGGCGTACAACTTCTGGATTCCGGGTCTGCGCCGAAGAGGCGCATCCCGGAATGACGTGCTCTACCTCGGCGCCTCCGCCAGCGCGTCGAGGATGCGCGCCCAAGAGCGGATGCCCTTATGAAAGCTCTTGAGGTCGTATTTTTCGTTCGGCGAATGGATGTTGTCGTCGTCCAGCCCGAAGCCGACCAGCACGGTATCGAGTCCGAGCGTCTTCTTGAAATCGGCGACGATTGGAATCGAAGCCCCCGAGCCGATCAGCACGGTTTCCTTGCCCCACTCGTCGGTCAGGGCCCGCTTGGCGGCCGCCAGCGGTTTCATGTTCCAGTCGAGCGCGATCGCCGGCGCGTTGGAATGGTCGAGGAATTCCGCACGGCAATCTCCCGGCAGCCGCGCGGTGACGTAGTCGCGGAACGCTTTTCGGATTTTCGCCGGCTCCTGGCCCTCGACCAGGCGGAACGAAACCTTGGCGGAAGCCTGCGCCGGGATCACGGTCTTGGAGCCCTCGCCGGTATAACCGCCGATGATGCCGTTGATGTCGCAGGTCGGCCGCGATGAAACCTGCTCGATCAGCAGCCGGTCCTTTTCGCCGGCGGGAATTGAAAGACCGATCGGCTTCAGGAATGATTCCGGCGTGAGATCGAGCTTCTTCAACTGCGCCAGGATGTCCGGCGGCAGGTCCTTGACCCCGTCGTAGAAGCCCGGCAGCGTAATGCGTCCGTTGTCGTCGTGGAGGCCGCCGAGAATCCGGGTCAGCACGCGAATGGGATTCTGCGCGCCGCCGCCGAACACGCCGGAATGCAGATCGCGGTTGGCGGCAAAGATCCGCACCTCTTCATAGACGAGCCCGCGCAGCGAGGTGGTGATCGCCGGCGTGTCGCGGTCCCACATGCCGGTGTCGCAGACCAGCGCGAAATCGGCTTTCAAATCGTCCTTGTTGGCTTCGAGGAACGGCACGAAATTCTTCGAGCCGATTTCCTCCTCGCCCTCGATCACGATGGTGACATCGAGCGGCAGCGCGCCGGTGACCGATTTCCACGCGCGGCAGGCCTCGACAAAAGTCATCAGCTGGCCCTTGTCGTCCTCGGCGCCGCGCGCGACGATGATCTTCCGGCCGTCGGCGTGATCGGCAATCGCGGGCTCGAAGGGCGGGCGATGCCACAGCTCGAGCGGATCGACGGGCTGCACGTCGTAATGGCCGTAGAACAGCACATGGGGCCGCCCGCCCCCACTACCGTTGACCGTGGCGACAATGGCGGGATGGCCCGCCGTCGGCCTGACCTCGGTCGCAAAGCCGAGCGTCGCGATATCGCCAGCCAGATGCTCGGCGGCCTGCTTGCAATCGGCGGCGAAGGCGGGATCGGCCGAGATCGATTTGATGCGCAACAGCTTGAACAGCCGCTGCAGGCTGTCGTCGAAATCGGCATCGATGCGGTCGAGCACGGATGAAAGCTGCGAACTGGACATGTCGGCTATCCTTCAGTGGATCTTGCTTGGTCAACGGTTGCCACTTGCGGGCGCGGCGGATGCCCGATGTGCCAGACCAGGGCGGCAACCTGCACGGCGGTGGCGGCGAGGTTGTTTCCCAACGCCTGCAGATAGATCGGGAACAACGGAAACGACAGGCACATCAGCGCGCCTGCGAGCGCCAGCGCCGCCCAGGTCGCGGTGCGCACCCTGCGCCGCGGATCATAGGCGGCACGATGGATCAGCACGGTGAGCGGGAAGAACAGCCACATGAAGTAATACTGCCGAGCCAGCGGCGAAGCCACCGTCATCAGGCAGAACAGGATCCCGAGCTCTTCCGCATTCGAGCGCGGCGTGACGTGGGAGGCCGGCGGCAGCACCGCGACAAATCCGACACCGATCAAGATCGACACCGCCAGCACCACCCAGTTCGCGGTTCGAAAATCCAGATCGACCACGTTCATGGTCCGCGCCGGCTTGCTCGGATCGTCCTGATTGTAGTTGACCGGCCGCGTCAGCCGGTGCGTCACCGCGATGATGGACTGGTTGACCCACGACCAGTTCTGCTCGTCGCGCTGGCCGAACCCCTTCTCCGAACTCGAGCCGACCATGCCGCGATACCAGGTCGACAGCTCGGCTAGGTTGCGCTCGAAGCCGCGCACCGGCGCCGGCATGACGAACAGAAAGACGCCGGTAAGCGCGATCAGGCTCGCCGCCGCGATCCAGTGCCGCCGCCACACCAGATAGGGCAGCACCGCCACCGGAAACACCTTGATCGCGGTGGCCAGCGCGAACATGCTTCCCGCCGCCCACGGCCATCCGCGCTGCAGCCACCAGAATCCGAGCAGCATCATGGCCAGCAGCACGAGATTGGGCTGGCCGAGATCGAACATGTCGAACACGAAGGTGATGGTGAGGAAGCCCGGCAGCGCCGCAACCCAAGGGCTCGCGATCCTGCCCGAGCCGGCCATGGCGTTGGAGAGCTGGCTCGTCATCCACCATGCGGCGGCGTTGAGCAGCGACAGGCCGAGATAGAGCGGAATCTTTCCGAGCGCGCTCGGCAAGGCCAGGAGGATCGCCGGCAGCGGCGGGTAGATGAACTCGAAATACGCGTTGGGATCGCTTGGATACAGCGGCCTGCCCTGCAGCACCTGCTGCCCGGCCCAGAACCACAGCGGATAGTCCTTGGTCTTTCCGTTGCCCCAGATTTCGGGAAAGAGCACATAGGCCGTCAGCGCGAGCGAGGTGACGAGGAACAGGACGTCAAGCGGTCGTCGCAGCGAGGGCCATCTGAGCACAAGATTTTTCCGTCACGAAACAGGCCAGCTGCCAGCAGCTTCCGTTAGCAGAAAGGAAACCGGCTGCAAACCGCTCCGGCGCGGCGCTCGCAACTGGACTTGGCAGGCGAATTCTGCCACCCATGACCGCCGTTTCGCGGCGGTGAAACAACGCGCCGACCCCCATGCTTTTTTACGAGCCGCTTTTCCTGACCATCTTCCCGGCGGTCTACGCGTTCTATTTGCTGGCAAGCGGCGCTTCGGCCAAGAAATGGACGCTGCTGGTTGTCAGCACGCTGTTCTATCTGTGGGGCGAACCGGCCTTCGTGCTGGTGCTCTTGCTCTCGACCGCGCTCGACTACGCCCTGTCGTTTCATCTGGGCGACCCCGCCCCGCTGCGCATCCGCCGCCTGGCGCTCGCCGCCGGGATTATCTGCAATCTCGGCATCCTCATCGTTTACAAATACGCCGATTTCCTCGCCGACAATTTCAATCTCCTGCTCTCGCCGTTCGCGACAACGCGGATTCCGTTGCTGCACCTGGCGCTGCCGATCGGCGTGTCGTTCGTGGTGTTCGAGAAGATCACCTACCTGGTCGACACCTATCGCGGCATCTCGCGGCCCGCCGCGTCGTTCTCTGATTATTGCCTGTTCGTGCTGTTCTTTCCAAAGCTGCTCGCCGGCCCGATCCTCAAATATCACGAGATGAAGGACCAGATCGCCTCCCCGCCCGCGGTGCGGGGAAGCGATTTCGCCGCCGGGTTCCTGCGGTTTGCGCGCGGCCTGGGCCGCAAGCTGTTGATCGCCGATCCGCTCGGCTCCTTCGCCAACCAGGTTTTTGCAGCCGATCCTGCCGGCTTGAGCGCGGGCTACGCGTGGCTCGGGCTCGCGAGCTTCACGCTGCAGATCTATTTCGACTTTTCAGGCTATTCCGACATGGCGATCGGGCTCGCGCGGATGATGGGTTTCCGGCTGCGCGAGAATTTCAACTCTCCTTACATCTCGCAATCCTTGACCGAGTTCTGGCGCCGCTGGCACATCTCGCTCACCACCTGGATCCGCGACTATCTCTATATCCCCTTGGGAGGTGACCGCCGCGGCAATGTGCGCACCTATCTCAATCTTTGGATCTGCTTCCTCGCCTCCGGTCTATGGCATGGCGCGAGCTGGAATTTCGTGTTGTGGGGCGCCTATAACGGCCTGTTCCTGACCCTCGACCGGCTGTTTTTGCGCGCCGCGCTGCAACGTTGCGGAAGGCTGGTTGCGACCGGCGTCACGCTGTTCATCGTCATGATCGGCTGGGCGATCTTCCGCTCCGAGTCACCCGCTCACCTCCAGCAATTCCTCAGCACGCTGTTCGGGATGTCCCATGTATCGGCGGCGCTGGAGGTGCCTGCCGAAGTGCCGTTCACGCTGATCTTGGGCGCCTTCATATCGCTGCTGCCGGCGACACCGCTCTTTCCTGCCGTGCTGCGCGCGTGGGAATCCCGGGCGTGGCTGCGCGGCGCCACCATCGCGGCGCTTGTGCTGGTTTACGTGCTCGCGATCGCACGCGCAGTGACGGCGCCATTCCAGCCTTTCATTTATTTCAGGTTCTGAAGCGATGCCGCGGCTTTCCTTCTCTCACCCCATCATCCGCGCCGCGTTTTCGCTGTTGCTGCTGGCGCTGCCGCTGGCAACCGCGTGGAATCTCGCGATTGCGCCGGACCATCCCTCGCTCGCGGTCCGCATCGGCCCAAAACTTGGCGGCGTCACCCGCGACGCGCCGGTCGTGTTATCGTGGGCCTCGCTGCGCGACGGCAGTTTTCAAAAGGCGGTGTCGAGCCGCGTCACCGACGCGATGCCGATCCGACCGCTGTTGATCCGCATCAACAACGAGATCCGCTTCGAGCTATTCGGCGAATTGACCGCGCCGCAGGTGGTCCGCGGTGCCAAGGGGCAATTGATCGAGCGCTCCTATCTGGAGGAGTATTGCGGGCGCACCGAAGGCCAGGGCGCAGCGCTCGCCGCCGACATCATTCCGAAGCTGAAGGACATTCAAAGCTATTACCGCGCCCGCGGCGGCATCTTCGTCTACCTGGTGACGCCCTCCAAGGCCGCGCATCTGCCGGAGTATTTTGTAGACCGCGTGCCCTGCCCGAGTACGCCGGCGGCGCGCGCGCAGTTGGTGCCGCAATATGTCGGCCTGCTCCGGCAGGCCGGCATCGATGTGGTCGACACCGCAACCCTGATCCATTCGCTCAAGGGCGCTTATGAAGTCGAGCTGTTTCCGCAGGGCGGGGTGCATTGGAACGATATCGGCGGCGCGCGTGCGGTCACAGCATTGGTCGACGACATCAACCGCCAGGCCGGCCGCGAGTTGGTGCCGCCGTTCAGCTTCACCTACACCCTGTCCGGCGTCACCAGCGGCGTCGATCGCGACCTGGCCGACCTGCTCAACGTGTTCTTTCCGCCGCTGGCCTATCTGACGCCCAAGGTGAAATTCCAGACCGGAGTCCCTTGCACCGAAAGTCCGGCGCGCTCGATCGACGCCGCCCTGGTCGGCTCGAGTTTCAGCCACCTGCCCGGCCAAATCCTGATCGAAGACAACTGCCTCTCGCAACTGAACGTCTATTACTACATGCATCTCGGCCGCTTCGGCGGCATCCCCTATCGCGAATTGCAGCGCGACTTGAAGGAAGCCGACGTCGCGCGCCTGCGCGACGCGCGGATCGTGATCCTCGAAGAAAACGAATCCTTCGTGGCGCGGAGCAGCTACGTCAACGAATTGCGCAAGGTCGTGACGACGCCCTAGAGACCTAGCGCCGCAGCAGTCCGCCGAGCGTGCCGCGCACGATGGCGCGACCGACCGTGCCGCCGAGCTGGCCGCCGACCGACTTGCCGAGCTTGCCGGCGACCCCGCCGACGACGGAGGTGGCAACCGAGCGGGTAAGATCGCGCGCAATCGCCTGGCCGGTAGAGAGCCGCTGGCCGCGCGGACGATTGGTGCCGAAGATCGTTCCGACGATGTTGCCGATCTGATCGAGCACGCTGCCACCAGCCCCGGCGCCGGTGGACGCGCCCGTGCCTGGAGCCCCCGCCGCTCCGGCGACACGCTTCTGCAGCAGCTCATAGGCGGATTCGGAATCGATTGCCGTGTCGTATTTACCCTTCACCGGGCTCCGCGCCATCGTCGCGGCGCGCTGTTCCGGCGTGATCGGTCCGATTCGCGCCGTCGGCGGGCGGACCATGACCCGCTCGACCATCGCCGGCGTGCCGTTGCCTTCGAGGAACGAGACCAGCGCTTCGCCCTTGCCGAGCTCCATGATCGCCTTGACGGTATCGAGCTTCGGATTGGGGCGGAAGGTCTGCGCGGCCGCCGCAACCGCCTTCTGGTCGCGCGGCGTGAAGGCGCGCAGCGCATGCTGGACGCGGTTGCCGAGCTGCGACAGCACGTTGTCCGGCACGTCGACCGGATTTTGCGTGACGAAATAGACGCCCACGCCCTTGGAGCGGATCAGGCGCGCCACCTGCTCGATTTTGTCGAGCAGCGCCTTCGGCGCGTCGTTGAACAAAAGATGCGCCTCATCGAAAAAGAACACCAGCTTCGGCTTCGGCGGATCGCCGGCCTCGGGAAGATGCTCGAACAATTCCGACAGCATCCACAACAGGAAGGTGGCGTAGAGCCGCGGGCTTTGCATCAGCCGGTCGGCGGCCAGGATATTGATCATCCCACGGCCGGCGCTGTCCGTGCGCATGAAATCGGTCAATGACAGCGCCGGCTCGCCGAAAAATTTCGTGCCGCCCTGGTTTTCCAGCACCAGCAGCTGCCGCTGGATGGTTCCGACCGTTTGCTTCGAGACGTTGCCATACTGCGTGGTCAGCTCGCCGGCATGTTCGGCGATGAAGGACAGGATCGCTCGCAAATCCTTCATGTCGAGCAGCAACAAGCCCTGCTCGTCGGCGACGCGGAAAGCGATATTGAGCACGCCCTCCTGCACATCGTTCAGATCCATCATCCGGGAGAGCAGCAGCGGCCCCATCTCCGAGACCGTGGCCCGCACCGGGTGCCCCTGCTCGCCGAACACGTCCCAGAAAATGGTCGAGAACTGGTCGGGCTGAAACGCCAGTCCCATTTCCCTGGCGCGGCCGACGATGAAATCCTTCGGCTCGCCGGCTTCCGATATGCCGGACAGATCCCCTTTGATATCCGCGGCGAATACCGGAACCCCGGCGCGGGCAAATCCCTCGGCCATCACCTGAAGCGACACGGTTTTTCCGGTTCCGGTGGCGCCGGTGACAAGGCCGTGCCGGTTCGCAAGCCCAAGCGTCAGCCAGGCCGGCTGCTCGCCCTTGCCGATGAAGATCTTGTCGTCGCTATCGCCCATCGCGGTCGTGGTCATCACCATTGCATCGCCTTTTCTGCGCGCATCAGGAAGAGCGAGGCCATCTTGCAAGGCAGGACAACGCGGTCAACGGATTTCGCAGCGCCGTACCACGCGGGCGAAGCGCGGGGCCTGCGCCTTACCGCTACGAAAGTCGGAGCGATGGCCCTCGCCACAAATGGACTCGATTGCACGGCTGCAACACTCGGCGCGCGAGTGAAGATGAATCTTGCATTCGCCTGCGGTCATCGCTTGTAATTCGTGGCGCACAAGATCAAGATAAATTCACAAGCAAGGGTCCGGGTAACAACCGGATGAGGGCGGGGCCATATGGACGAACTCGTTGGGCAGCTGGCTGCAAAGGCCGGCATCGACAGAGCTGTCGCCGAAAAGACCATCGGCATCATGCTGGGTTTCCTCCACACCGAGGGTCCCACCGACAGGGTTCAGGCACTGATCGACAGCATACCCGGCGCGCAACACGCAATAGAGTCTTCGCGGAAGGGCGGCGGTCTCGGCGCGTTGATGGGCGGCGGCCTGATGGCGGTCGGCAGCAGGCTGATGGGGCTCGGACTCGGCATTGGTGAAATTCGGAACGTGGCCCGCGAGCTTGTCCGCTTCGGGCGCGACAGAATTGGAACGGACCAGATGGATAGCATTATTGCGGGCACGCCCGGCCTCAGCCAGCTCGCCTGAAGCACCTTCATTTCAAGCACCTTCATCATATCGGACACCATGACATATCCGCTCTCCCAGATTGAAGGCATGACCGCCTTCGCCGCCTCCAAGCTGAAAAGGCTCGGTATTCGCACCACGGAAGCGCTGCTTGAATCCGCGCGCACCGTGAAGGGACGCAAGGAACTGTCGGCGAAAACCGGGATCAGCGAACAGCAGCTGCTCGAATGGGCCAACATTTCCGACTACATGCGCATCCCCGGCATGGGCAAGGCCAAAACCGTGCTGCTGCGCGCCGCCGGCGTCGCCACGGTGCGCGAGCTCGGCCTGCGCAATCCGGCGCGGCTCGCGCAAAACATGAAGGACGTAAATATCAAGCGCAAGCTCGTCCATGTCCTGCCGTCGGAAAAGTCCGTCGAGCAGATCATCCAGCAGGCCCGCAAGCTGCAGCCGAAGATCACGTATTAGTTTGCGTGCCCCGGACGCAGCGCAGCGCGCCGTTCTTCACGGCGTGGTGCGCTGCAGAGCCGGGGCCGTACAAAGCTCGGTGTTCGGTACGGTCCCGGCTCTGCGGAGCGGCATGAAGAATGCCGCACCGCGTCCGCGACACGGCGACTTGACTCCGATATCGGGACCGCGCAAATCGAGCCGCATGATCGCGACCGTCTCACGTCCTGCCCCGACCGATCATCCGGCTCTCGCCGCGCTCTTGTCGCGGCCCGCGCCGGCGGTGATGGGCGTGCTCAACGTCACCCCGGATTCCTTTTCCGACGGCGGACGGTTTCTTGTCCCCGAGCGGGCGCTGGCGCAGGCCGCGCGCATGATCGCCGAGGGCGCCGACATCATCGACATCGGCGCGGAATCCAGCAGGCCCTATGGCTCGCCGCAGCCGGTTTCCGCCGCGGAGGAATTGCAGCGGCTGCGCCCCGTGCTTGCAGAAGTGGCCGCACTCGGCCGGCCCCTTTCCATCGACAGCATGAAATCCGAGGTCGTGGCCTGGGCGTTTGGTGCCGGCGCCACGATTGCCAACGACATCTGGGGCCTGCAGCGCGACCCTGAAATGGCCGATGTCATCGCCTCGCATCGCGCCGCCGTCATCGTGATGCATAATCGCGACCGTGCCGATGCCGCGATCGACATCATGCAGGAGATCGCCGCCTTTTTCAGCCGCTCGCTCGAGATCGCCGCGCGCGCCGGCATCGACGAAAGCCACATCGTGCTGGACCCGGGCATCGGCTTCGGCAAGACGCCGGAGCAAAGCATCACGGCGCTGGCACGCCTCGACGAGCTCCGCAGCTTCGGCCTGCCGCTGTTGGTCGGCGCGTCGCGCAAGCGTTTCATCGACAGCATCGCGCCATCAGCGCCCGATCAGCGGCTCGGAGGATCGATCGCGGCGCATCTTCTTGCCGCGCGCCGCGGTGCGCGCATCATCCGCACCCATGACGTGACAGAGACCGTGCAGGCCTTGCGCGTGGCCGGCGCCATCGAGGACAGGCGATGACCGACACCATCTTCATCAAGGGCGTGGTGATCCACGCCCGCCATGGCGTGATGGACCACGAGACGGAAGTCGGGCAGCGCTTCGTCATCGACCTCGAGCTCGCCATCGATCTTTCCGATTCCTCGCGCACCGACCGCCTGGTCGACACGGTCTCCTATTCCAGCGTGGTCACCACCGCCACCGCGGCCTTCAAGAACGTGAACTACAAGCTGCTGGAGCGCGCCGCCGGCGCGGTGGCCGACGCCATTTTGGCGGCGTTTCCCCGCATCACCGCGGTCAAGGTTACCGTCCACAAGCCGCACGCGCCGATCGCCGCGATTTTCGATGACGTAGGCGTCGTGCTGACCCGCGCGCGAACATAGTGGCGGACGTCCTGATCGCGCTCGGCGGCAATGTCGGCGACGTCCGCGCGACGTTTGAGAAGGCGATCGCCAATATTTGCGGGATGGCCCAAGCCGCGTTGCTGGCGCGGTCGTCGGATTATGCGACGCCGCCATGGGGCGAGACGGAGCAGGATCGTTTTATTAATGCGTGCATCGAGATCGAAACCAGCCTCGACCCTCACGCACTGCTGTTCACCCTGCACAAGATTGAGAAAAAATTCGGCCGCAACCGCGCGACCGAGACGCGGTGGGGCCCGCGCACGCTCGACCTCGATTTGCTCGCCTATGACGATGTGAAAATCGACAAGCCGGAGCTGAGCTTGCCGCATCCGCGCCTGTTCGAGCGCGCTTTCGTGCTGGTACCCTTGGCGGAGATCGCACCGGACCGCGTGATTGCGGGGCGCAGGGTGCAGGACGCGCTGGCGCAGCTGTCGACGGAGGGCATCCAGCGGCTGCCGGACCTCGCCTGACGTTGTATTGGCCGTTCACGCGTGGCATTTTCCTGCCCATCCCAGCAGTGCCCCGGAGAAACGACCAGCGAATGCCATCCGAGATCGACGATTTGCGATTAGCCGCGGAGTTTGCGCCGGCGACTTATGACGACTGGCGCAAGCTGGTCGACGGCGTGCTGAAGGGCGCGCCGTTCGACAAGCTGGTGAGCCAAAGTTATGACGGCCTGAAGATCGAACCGATCTATCCTCGCGCCCACGGCGCCCACCCGATCTCCGGGCGCGCAGGGACGCCCTGGCAGATCATGCAGCGCGTCGATCATCCGGACGCCGCGCAAGCCAACGCGCTAGCCCTGCACGACCTCGAAAACGGCGCCCGCGGGCTGGAGCTGGATTTTGCCGGCGGTCCCGGTGCGCGCGGCTTCGGCATTGCCGACGCGACGCAGGAGACCTTGGCGCGGGTGCTCGACGGCGTGGTGTTGGACGCGGGCATTGCCATCGCCCTCAATCCGGTGCTCGGCCGGGAGAACGCCGGGTTGAGCCTTGCAAAGCTGATCGAAGCGCGCGGATACCAGCCGGCGAAAGTCGACGTCCGGTGCAACTATCAACCGCTGAGCACCGTGGCCGTGCGCGGCGCGGCGCCGGCGCCGTGGTCTGAAATGGCCCCTGCTCTTGCAACGATCATTCGCGACCTGATGGCGCGCGGCTTCAAGGGTCCGTTCGCGCTGGCCGATGGCCGGCCGGTCCATGACGCCGGCGGGTCGGAAGCCCAGGAGCTCGCCTTCGCGCTTGCGGTCGCGCTGGCCTATTTGCGCGCCCTGGAGGCGGGCGGCATCGCGCTTGATGCCGCAAGCTCGGCGATCTCCTTTCGCCTGGTCGCCGATGCCGACCAGTTCCTCAACCTCGCGAAATTCCGTGCGCTGCGGCTGTTGTGGGCGCGGATCGAGCAAGGCTGCGGGCTGACGCCTAAGCCGGTCTTCATCGCCGCCGAGACCGCATGGCGGATGCTGACCCAGCGCGATCCTTACGTGAACATGCTGCGCGCGACCATCGCGGCGTTTTCCGCCGGCCTTGCCGGCGCCGACAGCATCACCGTGCTGCCGCATACGCTCGCGTTGGGATTGCCGGACAAATTCGCGCGGCGTATCGCGCGCAACACGCAGCTGATCCTGCTGCAGGAGTCCAATCTCGCCAGGGTCGCGGATCCCGCCGCAGGCTCCGGTGGCATCGAGGCGTTGACAGGACAGCTTTGCGAAGCGGCCTGGGCAATTTTCCAGGAGACCGAAAAGGCCGGCGGCATCTTTGCCGCGCTCCAGGGCCAGCTGATCCAGCGCAAGATTGCAGAGACGCGCGAGGCGCGCGCGGCGAATATCGCAAAGCGCAAGGACGTGCTGACCGGCGCCAGCGAATTCCCCGATCTGAACGGGGCCGAGGTTGCGGTGCTGGATGTCGCGCCGCTGGTGCCGCTTTCTTATGGCGAGGCGGCGATCGGCTTCGAGGCGCTGCCGCCGATGCGGCTTGCCGCGCCATTCGAGTTGCTGCG
>C688J35102_120989888_pt1 | contig 15235 bp, 16 predicted proteins | sample HopSoiMetagenom2_FD_35102 | JGI IMG/M metagenome (IMG submission 35102)
GCATCGTGCTGACTCGGGTCGACGGCGATGGCCGCGGCGGCGCGGCGCTGTCGATGCGTGCGGTCACCGGCAAGCCGATCAAGCTGATCGGCACCGGCGAGAAGACCGACGCGCTGGAGGATTTCCATCCCGACCGTATTGCAGGCCGCATCCTCGGGATGGGCGACGTGGTGTCGCTGGTGGAAAAAGCCGCGGCGCATATCGACGCGGAAAAGGCGGCGCGTACCGCCGAGCGCATGCGTAAGGGTCAGTTTGACCTTAACGACATGCGCGAGCAACTGTTGCAGATGGCCAATATGGGCGGCATCAGCGGCCTGATGGGAATGATGCCCGGCATCGCAAAGATGAAGAACCAGATCGCCGCCGCCGGCCTCGACGACAAAATCCTGAAGCGCCAGGTCGCGGTGATCGATTCGATGACGCGGCAGGAGCGCAAGAACCCCGACATCCTGAAAGCCAGCCGCAAGAAGCGCATCGCCGCCGGCGCCGGCCAAAAGGTCGAGGAGGTCAACAAGCTCCTCAAAATGCACCGGAACATGGCCGACATGATGAAGATGATGGGCTCCGGCAAACGCGGTCCGATGGCCGGCATCGCGCAAGCCATGGGCTTTGGCGGGCCCTCGCCCGAACAGCTCAAGGCGATGGCCGAGAAAATGCCGGGCGGATTGCCAACGGCCATGCCGTCATTACCCAAAGATTTGCCGCCGGGCTTGCGCTCGGGCCTGCCGAATTTGCCGGGGCTGACGGGCTTGAGCGGCAAGCCGAACTTGCCCGGCCTCGGCGGCTTTCCCGGTTTCGGGAAGAAGAAATGAGAATTGCAGCAACCTACTCCGTCATTCCGGGGCGACCGCGCTCTTTCGCGGTCGAACCCGGAATCCAGACGTTTGGGGGGATGCTGGATTCCGGGTTCGCAAGCCACCGGGCGAAGCCCGTTGGCTCGCGCCCCGGAATGACGTGGAAATTAAAGCTGATCAAACAGGAGAACTGAATGTCCGTCGTTATCCGCCTTGCCCGCGCCGGCACCAAGAAGCGTCCGGTGTATCACGTCGTCGTCGCCGACTCTCGTTATCCGCGCGACGGCCGCTTCATCGAGCGGCTCGGCCATTTCAATCCGCTGCTGCCAAAGGACAACGAGGCGCGGCTGAAGCTCGACCTGGACAAGGTGAAGTCCTGGATGGCCAAGGGCGCGCAGCCCTCGGACCGCGTCGCACGTTTCCTCGACGCCGCCGGCGTCAAGAAGCGCGAAGCGCGCAACAATCCGGAAAAGGCGGTGCCGCGCAAGGAGCGCAAGGCACGCGCCGAAGCCGCCGCCAAGTCGGCGTAAGTTTTACGCAGCCAATGGCAGAGCCGGTCTGCGTCGCACGAATCGGCGCGCCGCATGGCGTGCGCGGCGCGGTGAAACTGTGGACCTTCACCGAGGATCCCCTGGCGGTGCAGCGCTACGGTCCGCTCGCCAGCAAGGACGGCGCGCGGCGCTTCGAGGTGACGCATGTTCGCGAGGCCAAGGGCCACCTGGTGGCGACGCTGAAAGGCGTCGACAGCCGCGAGGATGCCGAGCGCCTGAACGGCGTCGAGCTTTACGTGGCGCGTGAAAAACTGCCCGCGACCGAAGCGGATGAATATTACCACGCCGACCTGATCGGCCTCGCCGCGGTGAATGCCTTAGGCGAGCCGATCGGCCGCGTCACGGCGATCCACAATTTCGGCGCCGGCGACATCATCGAGATCGCGCCCTCGAACGGACCGACCTTGCTGCTGCCCTTCACCAATGCGGTGGTGCCTGTGGTCGATATCGCCGGCGGGAGGGTGGTGATCGAGCTGCCCGGCGAGACCGACGGCGATCGGCCCGACTCCGCGTAGCGCGCAGCCGGTGCAACACACACCGCGTCATTGCCGGACTTGATCCGGCAATCCATCGCCTCGAAAGACTCTTGCGAAGATGATGGATACGCGGGTCAAGCCCGCGTATGACGCCTTTGACTGGTTGTGGTGATCGAATCATGTGGCGCGCGACGGTGTTGACGCTGTTTCCGGAAGTATTTCCGGGTCCGCTGGGCATCAGCCTAGCAGGACGGGCCCTGGCAGCCGGGCTGTGGGCGCTGGAGGCGCGGGATATCCGCGACTCGGCCAGCGACCGGCACCGCAGCGTCGACGACACGCCGGCCGGCGGCGGGCCGGGCATGGTGCTGCGCGCGGACGTGCTGGCGGCGGCAATCGATGCGGCGGATGCGGCGCCGGATCGGCCAAGACTGGATCGGCCAAGGCTGTTGATGAGCCCGCGCGGTCGGCCATTGGCCCAGTCGCGGGTCGCGGAACTTGCCGCCGGCCCCGGGCCGCTGATCGTGTGCGGGCGGTTCGAGGGGGTCGACCAGCGCGTCATCGAGGCCCGTGGGCTCGAGGAAATCTCGGTTGGAGACTATGTGCTGTCGGGTGGGGAAATCGCCGCCATGGCGCTCCTGGACGCCTGCGTGCGGCTGTTACCGGGGGTGATGGGAAAGGCCGAATCCGGTGTGAACGAGAGTTTTGCGCAAGGGTTGCTGGAATATCCGCAATATACCCGGCCGCAGGCTTTTGAGGGCCGGCCGATCCCGGACGTCCTGCTGTCCGGCGCCCATGCCAAGATCGAAGCCTGGCGGCGGGGCCAAGCGGAGGCGCTGACGCGGGAACGGCGTCCGGACCTATGGGCGGCCAGGGGCGGCCAAAATCGCCCAAAAAGCACGACGGAAGGGTGACAAGGCGCTTGCTTTGCCGTATAGCAGCGCCAAATCCTAAGCATTCGCAGGATAGATCGACGCTCGCTTCTCGCGCCTTGATGGCTGCGGCGGGCGCGTACCGGAGATACCCCGATGAACCTCATTCAGCAGCTCGAAAAAGAGCAATTCGACAAACTGTCCGCGACCAAGGAAATCCCGGAGTTCGGCCCCGGCGACACCGTGATCGTCAACGTCAAGGTGGTCGAAGGCGACCGCTCGCGCGTGCAGGCCTATGAGGGCGTCTGCATCGGCCGCTCCGGCGGCGGGCTCAACGAGAGCTTCACCGTGCGCAAGATTTCCTACGGCGAGGGTGTCGAGCGCGTCTTCCCGGTGATGTCGCCGATGATCGACTCCATCAAGGTGGTCCGCCGCGGCAAGGTGCGCCGCGCCAAACTCTATTACCTCCGCAATCTGCGCGGCAAGTCGGCGCGCATTGTCGAGAAGAAGACCGAGCGCGCCAGCGCCGTCGGCGAGTGAGTTTCGCGCTTACAGGCTTGACGGAAAGCGCGGGCTGATCCCGCGCTTTTTTGTCATTCGAAAATCGAATCAAGGTTCGCTCCATCATGCCCGATTCAAAACCCACCACGCTGTACGACAAGATCTGGAACGACCATCTGGTGCACGAGGCCGATGACGGCACCTGCCTGATTTATATCGACCGCCATCTCGTGCACGAGGTGACCTCACCGCAGGCGTTCGAAGGTTTGCGCGCGACGGGACGCAGGGTGCACGCGCCGGAGAAGACGCTGGCGGTGGTCGACCACAACATCCCGACCACCGACCGCTCCAAGCCGAACCCGGATCCGGAGAGCATCGAGCAGATGCGGGTGATGGCCGAAAACGCCCGTGAATTCGGCGTTACCTATTACGACGAGCACGATGTGCGGCAAGGCATCGTGCACATCATCGGCCCCGAGCAGGGTTTTACGCTCCCCGGCACCACCATCGTCTGCGGCGACAGCCACACCTCGACGCATGGCGCGTTCGGCGCGCTGGCGCATGGCATCGGCACGTCGGAAGTCGAGCATGTGCTGGCCACCCAAACGCTGATCCAGAAAAAGGCGAAGAACATGCGCGCCGTCGTCGACGGCACCTTGCCGGACGGCGTCACCGCAAAGGATATCATCCTCGCGATCATCGGCGAGATCGGCACCGCGGGCGGCACCGGGCACGTGCTGGAATATGCCGGCGAAGCGATCCGCGCGCTGTCGATGGAAGGCCGCATGACGGTGTGCAACATGTCGATCGAAGGCGGCGCGCGCGCAGGGTTAATCGCGCCCGACGAGAAGGCGTTCGAATTTTTGAAAGGCCGCCCGATGGCGCCGAAGGGCGAGGCATGGGACGCCGCGATGCGCTATTGGGAAACCTTGCGCAGCGACGAGGGCGCGCGTTTCGATCACGAGATCAGATTGGATGCGGCAAAGCTGCCGCCGATCGTGACCTGGGGCACCTCGCCGGAAGACGTCATCTCGGTTACCGGCAAGGTGCCGAACCCCGCGGACATTGCGGATGAAGCCAAGCGCCTGTCGAAGGAGCGCGCGCTGCATTACATGGGGCTCGTCGCCGGCACCAAGATCACCGACATCAAGCTCGACCGCGTCTTCATCGGCTCCTGCACCAACGGCCGCATCGAAGACCTGCGCGCAGCCGCGAAGGTCGTCGACGGCAGATCCGTGAACGGCAACGTCAATGCGATGATCGTGCCAGGCTCTGGCCTCGTCAAAGCGCAGGCGGAAGCCGAGGGCCTCGACAAGATTTTCGTGAAAGCCGGATTCGAATGGCGCGAGCCCGGCTGCTCGATGTGCCTTGCGATGAACCCCGACAAGCTCGCGCCCGAAGAGCGCTGCGCCTCGACCTCCAACCGCAATTTCGAGGGCCGCCAAGGCTTCAAGGGCAGGACGCATCTGGTGTCGCCGGCGATGGCGGCGGCGGCTGCGATCGCCGGGCATTTCGTCGATATCCGCGACTGGCGGTAGGAAATTGCCGCTGCGGTTTGCGGGGATTTTTGCTGCGGCTTGAAGGGCTTAGCGGCGGTCGGTTGGCGGAGAGCGGCTGAAACGGCCTGAATCGACATCTCTTGCGGCAAACTTCAGGCGCGTTGGGGCGAAGCGAAGGCAAAACGCTTCGGCGCGACGCCAATTCCGGGCGGAAAGATCATGAAGTTGAGAGGCTTAGGCCTCGTGTCGCGGCGCGCCTCGTCGTTCGAGTACAAAATCAGCGTGCAATGAAGCACTTGCACGGGGTGCACGTCGTCTCGCGCTGAGATCGCCCCGCCATTTCATCTGAAATCCGCTGGCCGTGGAGACACTTGCGCTGCCTTCGCCAAAACGGGCCGAACCGAACATTAACTCGACGTGCGAGTCATGCGGCAAACTGAAGGCAAACGGAATTTGCGCGATTTCGATGCGGCAAGATCTGGCTTTTTCGCGGTCGACGTGAGGCGGCGAAAACGGATGGCGAAGATTCGGGGCCGTCATTCTTTCGCAGAAAAAATTCCCCAGATTTGCCACGCGGCGGTAAGGGTGAATAGCTATGCCGCGTTCGGTCGCGCCAGTTCGTAAGGTGGGCGGAAGCATCGGACGCGAACGCGTCCGATGGCATGGAGCAAGACCACGAGGACCCCCAATGGAAACCGTCCATCTGCTCAAGAGCCCGGCCAACGCCGCGCGGCTGTTGCGCTCGATCAAGGATGCGGACCGCGGCAAGTTGAAAAAGCGCGAGCTCGTCAAGCCTAAGAAGGCGACCCCAAGCGGAAATGAACTCCGTAGGGCGCAATCGCTTTATTGCGCCGCTCACCAGCCGATTTAGCCGGCAAGCCGCGAGACGGCGCAATGCGCTTCGCTTATTGCGCCCTATGCGTCGGTTGCCATGCGCCGAACAGAGCAGTTACAAGATGCGCCCGAACAACAACAGGGCGGAATCGTCGTGCATCGAAAAATCTTCGCGCTTCTCGCAGCGTTTGCTGTCTCACCTTGCGGATCGGCGCTTGCGGCGTGGCCTGAGGACAAGCCGATCGAGGTCGTGATCGGCTTTGCCCCGGGCGGCGGCACCGATGTGATGGCGCGCAAGCTGTTGCCCTTCGTCGAAAAACGGCTCGACGGCAAGGCGAGGTTCGTGGTGCTGAACAAGCCGGGCGCCGGCGGCGAGATCGCGTTCACCCAGATCGCGCGCGCCGCGCCCGATGGCTACGCGATGGGCACGGTCAACGTGCCCGGCTACAACTTCTTGCCGATGACGCGAAAGACCCAGTACAGCCTCGATGAAATACGCCTGGTTGCCCGCGTGGTCGAGGATCCCGGCGTGATCGTGGTCGCCGCGGAAAGCAAATTTTCGAATCTCACCGAAATTCTCGCCGCCTTGCGCGAGAAGCCGGGCTCGGTGACGTTCGGTCATAACGGCGCCGGCACCAACGGCCATCTGGCGATCCGCATGCTGGCGGCGCTTGCAAAAGTCCAGCCCAACGAGATTTCCTATCGCGGCACCGCGGCGCAACGCACCGATCTGCTCGGCGGCCATCTCGATGTCGGGATGGTTTCGTTGAGCGAAATACCCGAGCTGCATGGCACCAACAAGGGAACGCTGCGCGCCATTGCGATGATGTCGAAGCAGCGTTCGCCGACGCTTCCCGGCGTGCCGACGGCGGAGGAAGCCGGCATTGCGCTGGTATCGACCGCCGAACGCGGCTTTGCGGTGCCGAAGGGCGTTCCCGACGACATCGTCAAAAAGCTAGAAGCCGCGATCGCCGGGGGCGTGCGCGATCCCGACTACATCAAGAGCTCGCCCGGCGACGAGCCCGTTCTCGCTTTCATGCGAGGCGCGGAATGGCAGCAGCGGCTCGACGACATGTCGCCGGCCCTGCGTCCGTTGGCGGAGGAGATGCGGGCGAGCGAGCAGAAGTAAGGGCGGCAAAGGGGTCGTGGGGCGGGCGGCTTCGCGCCTCCCTGGGATCCAGAAACGCAGCGCAGATCAGCTTTGGCGACGTCCGGGAAGCTGACCCCGAGTATCGCTGCGCTCATGCGCACTACAGGACTGCATGAGGACGTAGAAATTAAGCGCGGACCGCTGGAGAGCATCAATGGCTAGTAAGCCTACGCCTAAGCCTAAGACACCAACACCCGAACATCTAGCTTGGATGATTGAAGGGCGCGCTAAGAACCAAAGAACCGCGCTCAAACTTTACGAACTATTTGACGCCCATGCAGACCAGCTAGTGGGGTATAATAAGACGCTCCAAGGGTTGGCCGGCGTGGCCTTTTCCTTATGGCGCGCTGTTTTCTTAGGAGATCGTGATGGCACAATCGAAGCAAAAAACTTTGATGCAAAGCAATTTCTCGGAAAGATGCTAACGGACAATACAATCGGGTTCGCCCAAGATCGTGAATCGCGTGAATGGACCTTCAACTACTATTTGGATAATGCGCTGCTTAGATTGCAAGACCTGGACGAATCCGACCTACGCCCGCCCAAAGGCAGCAAGTCAGCGCAAAATCGGTGGGAAAAGCTTCACTTAGCTTTTGATAGGCAGGTTGAGAGGGCGGCTAAGAAGATCGAACGCAAAAGCAAAGGTTCAAATTGACGCCTCGCTAGTGTTGCTTTCGATATCTCACAACATCTCCAGGGTTGGCGGCGCGGCGTTAGCATCGAGCGCAGCTACGCGATCCACAAAGGCACGATACATTCCGTTTAATTCCTTTGCGAGCCACGCATGCTGTATCGGCCATGCCGCTTCGTCCTCCGGGTCGGTATCATTTAAGTACGAAGATATTCGGCAGTCGCGCCCTTTGGGCAGCTCTTCCCATTCCAGCGGATGACCTATATCTTTTTCTACCGCGTCTTTTTGAACATATAGGACGCGGAAGTACGCTTTCGCCAGATCGCCAGAGATATAGAGCTCCGCTCGAATTTGGTTCTTGGGCCGGATCATCACGCCGGCTAGGTTAAAACCTGTGCGACCGATCCGGTAGGCCATCCATGTTTGCGGCTGTGGTTTGCGGTCGCCAGACACCGGACCGCCCGCCGCCTTGAGCGCCAAGTTTAGTCCCGTCCAGTAATTTCTCTGCATGAGGCGCGTTTCTGATAATTCCGTATCATCAAAAGTGCGCGCCGCTTGCGCGACCGAGTGGGACCACGCATTGGGCTTCGAAACGATGTTGAACTTGGGTGCGGCGGGAGACTGTCCAATTCGCCAAAGCTCAACCTCCAGACCGAAGAACCGGAAGCTGTCATCGGTGATCTTGTTAAGCCAATCGAGGGTTGAACGGTGTTCCTCCGTAAAGCGTGCGGCTATCCAAACAATGGTCGCAGCTTCCAAGCCGGACGCGTAGGTCAGCAATTGGCCGAGATGAGTGTGATCGGTCTTTTCAAGTTGGTTCTCGATCAGTACCCAGCGATCTGTTCCAATGTCTTTACACAGGAGATCGGCGCGAAATGGACCAACCGCCTTCTCTTGAGCTTCGAGTTCGAGGTCGATGCCAAGCGCCTCGGCCAAGACGAGCAAATTGTCTGGTCGCGCAAGCCAAGGCGTGAAGCTTGTCGCCTCACTGATCCAGATGTCGCGAAGCTCAACACGTTCGAGCCGTCCTAGTGGCGTATCGTTCATCGGATCCGACATCCTTGTAGCGGCTCGCGGGCTGTCTGCCGGACCTGACCGGCGCGGGCTACATTTTTTATTAAATGAAGCCTAGCTTGCCCCTGCCGACTGCTGTCCCCACCTTCACAGGGCTTTCAAGTACTAACCGAATGTACTCGTGGATCGCCGCGCAGACTTTTTCTATGTCGTCAGCGGTGTGGGGAATGGGCACACCTCTAACGGTCGTCGGCCCATCGCCAACAGAGACCGAAATCGAATCCCCGATCATCTCGAACTCGATGACAACGCGCGGCCAGAACCTTCCATTATCAGCTTTGTGAGGAATACCAACCACGACGCCCATTTGAATAGGTTTGAGCGTTAGCGTGCCGGCGCTGTACGTGCTGAATTTAGCGCCCCGGTAGTCACCGCCATCCGTCCTATACTCCCCAAAAGGAGGCACTCCAATGACCTCGGCGCCTTCTCCGAGGAAACTGGGCAAGTGATCTATAATGGCGTCACCAAACGCGTGGATGACTTTGTAGTTCTTAACAGTCGCGTCGCTATATTGAATCATTGCATCCTGTAGCTCTCGCATCCTCTCACTCAGCGGCATCAGGTGTTCCTTCCGCGCAGACGGATGTTCTTGATGGGTTCCGCTTAGCAGCGGCAGCGTCATTCACCCTCGCTGGCACCCTAGTCGAATGCTACGTTGAGTTTCGCTGTCGCTCCGGGCGAAACGGCCTTCGGGTTGTCCTGCCAGACAAACGTGACTTCGACCGGCACCTTGATGGCCTTGAGAATGTTGTAAATCGCCTTCCAGGCGTTATTCGCATCCGCGCCCTGAACCGAAATCCCGACATCGTCGAGATACTTGTAACCGTGATCTTCCTTCTTGCCGGCGAAGTAGTTGCAGGTGAGCAGGTTGCGCATCTGCTCGTTCGTCAGGTGCTTCAGGCTTTCGCGTATGACGGCATGGAGCAAGGGATTCCAGTAAGTCTCAGCGGCTGCAAGACGCTTGCCAGCGAAAATGATGGACTTAACCGTGGTGAATGCCAAGTTCGGTGGCGCGACCGGGTTAAGCACGCGGTCAACCGACCTTTCCTCGTTCTTGGACTTCAGCATATCGAGCGCGTCGAGACCCTTTAAGATCACGGTGTCGAAATTGTCGACGAGGGGTTCCGCATAGGCCTTCATACGCTCGATCGTCGAAGTTTCTAAGGTAACTTGGGGCACCACCTGCAGCCTCCTCTCTGCGAAAAGATTATTGAGGATACACGGCTTGAAGCTATTACGCGTATAATCTACTCGTGATGCGGGCACCGCAAGCCGTAAGGCCTCGTGTCTGTGGTTTGTCGTATCAGATTCCGTTCTATTTGGATGGATCCGGCTTTCTTGACCGGGCTCCGCGTAGCGAGACGCCGGTCCGCCGTGATCTATCCGCGCGCTCCTACGCCCTTCCCCTTCGCCCCGCCTCCAGCACCCCCCTCCACATCTCCTCCACCACATCGAGCCGTTCCGCCGCTATGCGGGCGAGTTCGGCGACGGCGTCGCCGCCGGTCGCGTCGTGAAAGGAGAGGCCGTGGCCGACCAGGCGTAGCGCCTCCACGGTATTCGTTGCGTCGCGGAGCGGCTGTTCGATGTCGAGCAGGAGCGAGGTCAGGTTCGCCCCTGCGCGGCGCTTTGCCTTGCGAGCGCGTGATGGTTTCCGTGCACGACGCGATGCCCGCATGGGCTGCTCGTTGACTTTGGAGGAACATGGGACATTGTCGAGACGCGGAACAGAATCACGACGTTGGTAAAAATAGCCTACTTGGTAAAAAAGATCAATGCCAATAATTGCGAAAATCACGCCGGCGCTGTGTCGTGCGGCGCGCGGTTTGCTCGACATGAACCAGATCGAATTGGCTGCCGCGGCGCAGGTTTCCAAAAACACCATCGTCGATTTCGAGAAGGGCCGCAGAAACCCGACCAGCAACAATCTCGCCGCGATCCAGCGCGTGCTCGAAGAGGCCGGCGTCGAGTTCACCGATGGCGACGCGCCCGGGCTGCGGTTGCGGAAGAGGAAGCGGTAGGGGTGGTCGCGGCGGGCGGGTGGCGTGCCCACCATGCGTCATTCCGGGATGCGCCCGCTTGGGCGCGGGCCCGGAATCCATACACGCCGATCCGTGGTTATGGATTCCGGGCTCGCGCCTGAAGGAGGCGCGCCCCGGAATGACGGGCGCGTGTGAATGAAATGGTGGGCACGGCGCAATGGGCTTCGCTTATTGCGCCCTACGTTCTCGTTACCGTTTCAGATCGCCGCGGCGGCGACCCTGAGGGGCCGGCGAAGCTGCCCGAGATGCGCCTTCCATGCCTCAAGGGCGACCGCCAGCGATGTCAGCGCCCAGAACACGGGATACTCGTAGCCGCCGGTGTTCCAGGTCCACCCGAACCCCTTGACGACCTGCAGCGAATACACCGCGATGCCGAGAAGCGCAAAAGCGCCGAGCGCGGCGAAGCGGGTGCAAATGCCGAGCACCAGCGCCACGCCGGCGGCGGTCTCGGAGCACGCGGCGATATAGACCCAGAGCTCGGGCGGGTGAAAACCTGCCTTGGCAAAAAAACCCGCGGTACCGGCGGACACCGCGCCGGCTGCGAATTTTCCCGCCACATGCGGAAACATGAACAAGCCGCAAATGATGCGAATGATGTTCAAGCCATTGGAGAGATCGAAATTCTCCGCCTTGATGCGGAAGTCGTCTTTACTGAGCAACATGGTGCAATCCTCTCGCTGCGATCCGATGCTCACGATAGCGCGGAGTTAAGTTTTCGAACTTGCGCAAGATCAAATTGCAGGCCGTAGGGCGCAATCGCTTTATTGCGCCGCTTCGAGTCTTCGCGGGAGGCGAGCTGTTGGAGACTGCCCGGACGGCGCAATGCGCTTCGCTTATTGCGCCCTACGCCTCGCGCCACTCCCCCGCCGCTACACCGGCACCACCAGGGTCTGCGGGGCGGCCTGGCTGATCCGCGTGGTCAGCCAGCTCTGCTGGCGCTGGTTGCGGTCCTGCATCTTCTTCAGAGTATCGAGCAGTTGTTCGTCGCGGAGCGCGCGGGCGGCCTGCTCGAGCACATTGAGGGATATCATGCTCTCGTTCACCAATAGCCAGAGATCGTGCAGGTCGCGCAGCATGTCGAAGCCGCCCTGCTTGCGCTTGACCAGCAGCGCCTTGTCGAGCCGCTTCGGCTCGCCCTGCCTGCGTTCGCCGTAGCGCGCGACGAAAGGTTTCAGCATCGCTTCGGCCTCCGTGGACCATTCGCCGAACAGCTTGCACAAAGGCCCGATGTCGGGCTCGTCGGGGTGGGTCGCGCGTACCTGCTGGAATGCCTTGACGAGCCGCTTCTCGCTCTCGTCGAGCAGACCGACATAGTCGGCGATATGCGAGCGCTCCGGCTTGAGCTTTTGCTCGATCGCCGTGATGACGCCGCCCGCGAGCTCGCCGGCGCGTTGCGCCATGTGGCCGACCGAAGAAGGTGGATGTTCCTCGGGGTGCAGGTCGACGCGCTCCGGTTGGGCAAGCGAGGGCTTTGAGACTTTCTTCAGTTTCACCGCCGCGTATTTGAAGTGCGGCTGCTTGCTGACCGCGTCCCATTCGTACAGCGTGAGTTCGTTGATGGCCCGCGCGCGGCCCGGATTGTCCCAATAGCCGAAGTGAAAGGAAACAAACACGTGGCCCGGCGCGATGTCACCGATCGTAGCCTGCGCTTCGATGCTGCCGCGCCGCGAGGTGATGCGAACCCAATCGCCTTCCTTGATGCGCAATTTCGACGCGTCCTCCGCCGCGATCTGGATGGTCTCGTCCGGTGCGGCGGCCTGCAATTCCGCGGCCCGGCCGGTCTTGGTGCGGGTGTGAAAGTGATGCACCAGCCGCCCCGTCGTGAGCAGGTAGGGATATTGCCGGTCCGCCGCTTCCGATGGCGGGACATATTCGGCAGCTTTGAGGATGGCGCGGCCGGCAGGATTGTCGGCGCGGTATTTTTGAGGAGAAATGACGGCGCCGGTAATGAGATCGTGCCCAAAGGTCTCGCAGATATCCGCGTCGGTCGGAAACACCAGGTCCTTGTAAGGCCAGTGTTCGCCATCGGGATGCGCTGCATTGCACGGCCATGCCACGCCGCTGCCCTGCGACAGCTTGTCATAGCTCAGGCCGGTGTAGTCGCAGGGCCGGCCGCGCGTGCACGCCTTCCACGCCTCGAACGCCTGTTCCGGCGTGGTCCATTTGATCAGCGGCGCGCCATCCTTGTCGCGAAAATCCATCCGGCGCGCGAAATCGAGGAAAATGTCGAGGTCGGATTTCGCCTCTCCCGGCGGCTCAACCGCCTTGTGCGAAATGTGCACCGTGCGATCCACATTGGTGAAACAGCCGGTCTTTTCACCCCACAGCGCGGTGGGCAGCACGACGTCGGCGAACTCCGCAGTCTCCGTCATGAACGCATCCTGCACGATGACGAACAGATCGGGATTGCTCAACAGGGTGCGGATTCGCGGCAGGTTCGGCATCGACACCGCGGGATTGGTCGCCTGGATCCAGAGCATGCGAATCGAGCCGGTCTCGCAGTAACGCAGGATCTGCAGCGCATGAGTCGGCGGGGCCCAGTGCGGAATGGCGGCGGGGTCCACGTTCCAGATGCTGGCCAGTTCGGCGACGTGTTCGGGATTGTCCCAGTTGCGGAATGCCGGCAGGTCGCCGTCGGCGCCGGTCTCGCGGGTGTTCTGCGCGGTGGGCTGGCCGTTCATCTGCAACACGCCGCAGCCGGGGCGGCCGATCATGCCGCGGACGAGGTTGATGTTGTTGACCTGAACCGCCGCCGCGGTGGCCTGGTTCGACTGGTAGACGCCTTGCAGGCAGGTGGAGACCAGGCTCGGAGCCTCTCCGATCATTTTTGCCGCGGCCTCGATCTGTTCTGCCGGCACGCCGGAGATCGCCGCGGCGCGTTGCGGGGGATAGTTCGCGAGCACTTTCCGCAAGTGCTCGAAGCCGGTGGTGTGGCCCTCGATGAATGCGCGGTCGATCCAGCCGTTCTCGACGATCAGATGCAGGATGCCGTTCAGCAGCGCGACGTTGCTGCCGACTTTTGGCGCAAGGTGAAGGTCGGCTTCCTTCGCGGTCGCGCTCTGTCGCGGATCGATCACAATGAGCTTCGGCGGCCTTGGCCCGCGGCGGCGGTCGAGCACGCGCATCCAGAGCACGGTGTCGGTGGCCGCCATGTTGTGGCCGACCATCAGGATGCAGTCGGTCTCGTCGATGTCGAAGTAGGATCCCGGCTGGCCGTCGCAGCCGAAAGTCTCCTTCAGCGCGGCCGCGGCGGTCGCCGTGCACAGCCTGGTATTGCCGTCCATATGCGGCGTGCCGAGGCCGGCTTTGCCGATCACGGACAGCGTGTAGTATTCCTCGAGGAAAAGCTGGCCGCTGGTGTAGAAGCCGATCGCGCTTGCGGTATATCGGTCACGGATTTCCGCGCTGCGCGACGCGATCAGCGCCATCGCCTCGTCCCAGCCGGCGGGCTGGAGCGCTCCGCCGCGCCGGATCAGCGGGGTGGTCAGGCGGTCGGGCGAATGATTGGCTTCCCAGCCATGCAGCCCTTTGGGCCCGAGCCTTCCCCGGTTGACCACGTCCGAGGCGCGGCCGCGCACGCCGACGATGCGGCCATCCTTGACGCCGATATCCAGCCCGCAGCCGTTGGAGCACAGCACGCAGGCCGATTGCACCCACCGCTCGGGCGCTTCGCTGACCCTGCTGTCGACGCGCTCAGGCCACCGATTGCGCCCGGCGAACGGCGCCCTCGCGCCCCAGATATCCTGGATGCTGTCGCGGCTCTGGCGCATTTTTCGGACCTCCGGTCGGGAGGGTAAACGGATGTTTGAACGTTTGGTTGCGCTTAGGCTTCTCCCCGCTGGCGCGATCCGGTTAAATTTGCAAGGAAAGCTGCGCACCGGGACACGCACATGCCACGCATCGCGACTGCCGAGACCGGCCTCTACCGTATTCCCCTCGCGACTGTGCTCTCCGACAGCACGCATGGCGAGATCACGGCGTTCGAACTGGTCACTTGCCGGGTGCGGGATGCGGAGGGCGCCGAAGGCGTGGGTTACACCTATACGGTCGGGCGCAACGGCGGCGCGATCGCAAATATCCTTTCCAGGGAAATCCCCGGGCTGATCGAGGGCCGCGACGCCGACGACACCGAAGCCATCTGGCATCATGTCTGGTGGGGCCTGCATTATGGCGGGCGCGGCGGAGCGGCCGTGCTGGCGCTCTCGGCGCTCGATATCGCGTTGTGGGATCTGAAGGCCAGGCGAGCCGGGCTGCCGCTGTTTCGCCTGCTCGGCGGATTCGATGCGCGCGTGCCCTGCTATGCCGGCGGCATCGACCTCGATCTTTCGCTGGAAGCGCTGTTGCAGCAGACCGACGACAATCTCGCCAAGGGCTTTCGCGCCATCAAGATGAAGGTCGGCCGCCCCGACCTTGCGTCCGACGTCGCACGCGTGCAGGCGATGCGCAATCATCTGGGCCAGGGCTTTCCGCTGATGGCGGATGCCAACATGAAATGGACGGTCGAGGAAGCGATCCGCGCCGCGCGGGCGCTGCAATCCTGCGACCTGACCTGGCTGGAGGAGCCGATCATCCCCGACGACGTCGCCGGCCACGCCCGCATTCTCGCCGCGGGCGGCGTGCCGATCGCGGCCGGGGAAAACCTGCGCTCGCTGTGGGAGTTCAAGAACTACATCGCGGCGGGCGCGGTGTCCTATCCCGAGCCTGACGTCACCAATTGCGGCGGCGTCACCTCGTTCATGAAAATCGCACGCCTTAGCGAGGCCTTCAACCTTCCGGTCACCAGCCACGGCGCGCATGACATCACCGTGCACCTGCTC
>C688J35102_120989887_pt1 | contig 15210 bp, 10 predicted proteins | sample HopSoiMetagenom2_FD_35102 | JGI IMG/M metagenome (IMG submission 35102)
CTTCAGCGTGATCCGGGCGGGGAAGAAGGTACCTGTCCGAAACGCCAGCGTTGTGCTCCACCCCGTGAACAAAGACGGGGAGCAGGAAAAGGGCGGCTTGGAGCTGAAGACCGATCAGGACGGGAAGGCCGAGATCGAGGGAATCCGGTACGGTAAGCTGCGCGTGCAGGTAGTCGCTCAGGGCTACCAGACCTACGGGGACGACTTCGAGATCGATCAGCCGGACAAAGAATTTGTCATCGAGCTGAAGAGGCCGCAGGACCAGGTGACGATCTACAAATGAGTACCCGGTACCCGGTACTCAGTACCCAGTAAAAACCAACAACATTTAATTGCCCGGTGGGAGCCACTGCTCGGTGGCGAGGCCTGGGGTGCGTCCGCGGAGGATGTGCGGCGTGATGGTGATGAGCAACTCGGTGCTCGCCTTCTGCTTGTTATCGTTGCTGAAGACGCGTCCCACACCTGGAACCTGGCCGAGCCCAGCGGGACCGGAAAGAGAACGCTGATCCCTAGTGGTGAGGTATCCCACGATGATGGCGGGCTCACCTTCGCGCAAGCTTACCGAACCCGTGAACTGGCGGTTCGAGATGATAGGCACACCATTGAGAGATTGTCCGCTGAGCGCACGAATCTGGAGGTCGAGATCCAGAGTGACGCTGCCACTCGGATTCGTTGATTGCCCATTGGAGTGATCGGGGGATTGAGGATCAAAGACGATCTCTGGTGGCAGGTGAATCTTCGGCGTGGCTTTCAGGTTGAGTCCGACGTCTTCATATGAGAACGACGGAAACGGAGGGATAAAGCTTTGGTTGGCCAGCACCTTCGATATGGCAGAAGAGTTGAAGACCGGAGCATAGCTAGCGTTCAGGATAGGAACGCGCGAGCCTATCTTCATGGTTGCTGGGTTCTTCTGCGAGGCACGAAGCTGCAGCTGGTCAAGAGTCCTGACGCGGGAGTCGTTGTAAGAGAAATTGAAGGCAATCTGCGGAAACAGCACCGCGAACTGAGTGTTCCCGCCGCCGAAGGTGGCGAATCCCTGGCTGAGCAAAGGGTTGTTCTGCGTCTGCAGCTGCGCCAGTAGGGCCGGAATCGATTCGGCGGTCGCTTGATTGATGGTGCCGCTTGAAATCAATTGGTTGATCAGGTCCTGCGTGCCTGAGTTGTTGGTCAGCGACGCGAGCACAGTGGGGACATGCAAAACCTGAATGCTGGTTGGGAGCTGGATCCCGAGGTTCTGCATCATCGAACTGTTGACCTCGTAGGCGCGCATGTCGAGCATGACCTGCGGAGCGCCCTGGTCGAGGTTTTCCAGCAATGACGTAGCCGCATCAAGCACGGGCTTCGGCGCGCGAACGGTGAGGGAGTGTTGGGTCGACTGCGGCAGGATGAAACGCATGTCGAAGACGCCGCGGAGAAGCGAAACGATCTCGTTCATGTCCTGCGGAGTGCTTGGCTCGGGTAGATAAAAGGTTCGCAGCGAGAAGTGGTCGAACTGACGATGATTGTCGGGCGTGTTGGCCAGCAGCAGCAGGTGAGTTTCGTCAATCGGAACCGCAAAGGACTTGCTGATCTGGTTCACCACCTGGAGCGCGGTGTAGAAATCTACCTTGTCGAGATCGATCTTGGCGCGACGAGAGATGAAGGTATCGTCGAACTGCACCGTGATCTTGAAGGCGCGGCCAAGTTGCTCAAGGAAGGCGCGCGTGTCTCCCTTGAAATGGAAGTTTTGTTGACCAGGCGAGGGCTCAAGTTCGATCTCGCGTGAATCAGAGACGCGCTGGAGCGCGTGTGAAGACGCCGAATCAGGCGGCGCGAGATCGCCGATACGCTGTAAGGCGAAGTCGTTCGTCGGGTCGAGTTGAAGGGCTGACCGAAACTCGTTGAGTGCGTCGGCAGGTTTTGCGGTTGCAAGAAGACGATTTCCTTCCTGGATGTGGGCGTATACAAGCTGCTGGCGTAGAAGCTCGCGTGCGGTGGCATACTCCACGTTTGTGGGCGCGAGATCGCTGGCTTGCTGAAAGAGTTCGAAGGCGCGCTGCGGCTCCTTCTGCTGGAGCTTGAGGCCCTCGTGAAAGTCGCGCGAAGCTTGCTTGGCGTCATCGGCGAGGACGACACCCGTAAGCAGCAGAATGGCGAGCAGCAGGCGCATGAGCAGTTGATTCTAGCGGATTAGACGGCGTGTATCACCTGAGCAGCGGAATCTCCTGCCGGCTGCGTTCTGAATGCGCGGAATCCGGTCAAAAGGTGCAGGGCATAGATGAGTAGGATGGGTTCGATGATGAGCCGGTAGCGGTCGAGCGGAAAAGTTATGTAGTACGGAAGCGGGTACACCAACACCACAGCTGCGAAGAGCCAAGTGGTGCGGTGCTGGGGCACAACCCGATACCATCCCGCTTGTTTAGAGAACATTCCGCGCTGCTTTCGTTCAATAAAGAACGCGACTGCGAGTCCCACGAGGCCCAATATCCCGACCCAAAAGTAGAGCGAGCCGTTAAGGTTTTCATTGACGCCGAATGTCATGGGCGGGTGCGACAGGTCCCAGAATAAAAAAATGCGCCGACGAAACAGGCGGAACGCGCCTGCTGGGTTCTGATGAATGAACTGCATCGCCAAGCGCTTGTGCTCTATAACGTAGCCCCGCTCCCCGAGGCGAATGTACTCGCGCAATTCGGCAGGATTGTTCCAAGGATTGAGGGCGTAGTCCTGGTCGCCGGTAGCTCCGTAGCGGTTGCCTTTGTAAAGCTCGTGTCCCATGTTGCCGCGAACGGGAATCCAGGCATGGAAGGTGACATAGTTACGCACGCTCCAAGGAAGGACGAGCGCTACGGATAGCAGTGCAGAAATGGCAAAGCCGCGCAGCTCTTTCTTCCCGAATCCGGTGCGGAGTGCAGTGGCTAGCCAGCAAATAGGCAGAAGCGAAAGCAGCGAAGGATTTGCCAGCGCGATCATCCCCCATAGCACGCCTTGGCGTACCCAGTCGAGGGTGTTGGAGGACTCGAACGACAATGCCAGATCCAACGCTGCGAGCAGCAGCAGAACTGACAGCACCGCGTACGAGATCAGGGTTACATCGAACCAGATAGCGCGTGGGTAGAGTGCCCAGGCCCATGTCGCTAGAAATGCGAACTCTTCTCCCCAGAGCCGCCGGCAGATACGGAAAAGAAACAGCAACGCGCCAAGGGTACATGCGACGTCGAAGAGGCGCATGACGACTGCCGAAGCTGTACTTTGAATTCCAAAGATCTTGAAGATAAGTGCCTGAATCGCCGGGTGAAGCGGAGGAAACCAAGCGGTCGGACCGGTGTTGCCTCCGAAGGGAGATGCGAAGCCGTGCCCTTCAGCCAAAGACTTGCTGATCATCCCAGTCTCGAAGCCCCAGGCTTCCGGACCAGCGCCGCTGTAAGTGTGGAAGTGGAGCATGGTTGCGATGCGAATAACACATGCGACGACCAGCAGAACGTATAAATGACGGCGGCTACGCGCCTCGAGCGGGGCGGGATTCATGTAATTTGTCGCGGAATGTGAAGCAGCGCCCCATTCTAACCGAGCAGAACTTTTCTGTTGCAAAGTCTCTGGAAGAGCGCGAGATTATTCGCCATGTTGAAACGCAGCTTTCTCGTGCTGGGGGGAATCTTGGCAGCGGCGCTTCTCGCGGGAGCCGAACCTGCGGCCTCAGCAGACATTCACGCCCTCACGCAAAAGGCGGAGGCAGGCGATCCACAGGCTCAAACTGAATTGGGATTGGCATACCGAGACAGCGACCCCAGCCGGGCGGCGGAGTGGTTCCACAAAGCGGCTGAACAAGGAAATCCAGTGGCGCAAAATTCGCTGGGCGTGCTTTACCACTCCGGCCAGGGGGTGCCCAAAGACTTCGACCAGGCTTTCAGCTGGTACAAGAAATCAGCAGCCCAGAAGTACGGTCCCGGCGTGTTCAACGTAGCAATTTCCTACTACAACGGGGAAGGGGTTCCAGAAGACCCGGTCACAGCTTATGCCTGGATGCTGTTGGCTGATGAGCTAGGAGACAAAGCTGGGCATGAGGCGGCTCAGCGAACCGCAGTCGAGTTATCGGGTCACGGTGTGGACGGGGAGCTAAAGTTGGCGGGAATTCTGGATGCGGGCAAGGAACTCCCCCGAGATGAAGGCGGGGCGGCGAAATGGTACCGACTGGCAGGCGATCACGGGAACTCGGAAGCACAAGTAAGGTACGGACTGATGCTGGCCGAGGGGCGCGGCGTAATTAAGAATCCAGAAGAAGCATTTCAATGGTTCCGACGCGCCGCGGAGCAGAAACACGGTCCCGCGATGTTCACGGTTGGATATGCGTATCAGAGCGGAACATTAGGTCAATCCGTAGATATAAAAAAGGCAATGGAGTGGTATGAGGGAGCCGCCGCGGCCGGGCACCCCGGTGCGATGGTGAACCTTGGAATCATGCAGACCGACGGCACGGCCGGACCTCCGGATTACAAGAAGGCCTATTTCTGGTTCTACATGGCGGATGCCTTCAACATGGGGGCGGCAAAGGCGGGAATCGCCACCGCAACCGCACACCTTTCGCAGAAGCAGATCACTGAGGTGCAACAAAGCGTCGCGGCGTGGTGGCGGAAGAATGGAAGAGCATTGCTGGTAAGAAGGATGGTGCAACAAACAGCGGAGCCCGATCCAGCTAGAGCGAGTAACAATCAGCCGCCATCTCCAGAAGCAAAAGGCGCTGGTGATCTACCCACAGGCGTGTATCGGGTGGGTGGCGAGGTGCAGGCTCCCAAGCTGGTTTACGGTCCCGACCCGATGTACGACGATCTCTCGAGACGAAAGCGGATCGCGGGGATGGTGGTTGTCAAATTTGTCGTGGGTAAAGACGGCTCCACGAGCGACGTGCAAGTGGTCCAATCGCTAACGCCGGAGCTGGACGCGCAAGCCCTGGAAGCTGTGAAGCAGTGGAAATTCTCTCCTGCCACCAAGAACGGCGATCCGGTGGCGGTGCTGGTCACAGCGCAGTGCAATTTTCGAATAGTGAAATAACTACTGCAACAGATCCCGTGCGGACTGGTTTACAAAATTAATCACACCCTGAGGCCAAACGCCGAGGAAGATGGTGATGGCGGCGGTGCAGATCATTGCTACGCCGATGCCGTTGGGAACTGCGGCAAGCGGTGCGTCCACATTCCCGGCGGGCTCACGCATGTACATGACAACGATGACGCGCAGGTAGTAGTACGCAGCGACGGCGCTGTTAACAACGCCGATCACGGTCAGCCAGATGAGGTTGCCGTGCAATGCCGCGCTGAAGACGTAGAACTTTGCGAAGAAGCCGCCGGTGAGCGGGATGCCGATCAGCGAAAGCAAGAAGATGGTGAGCGTTGCCGCGAGAACGGGTGAGCGGCGCGCTAGTCCAGCGTAATCTTCAAGCGATGTAAAGCGCTCGTCCGGGCCTGCAATCTGCGACACGACGACGAAAGCGCCGAGGTTCATGAACGCATAACTGCATGCGTAGAAGATGGCGGCTGTGATCCCGTACTGCACTGTTCCAGGTTCTGAGCTGCGGTATCCAACGAAGGCGACCAGCAGATAACCGGCGTGCGCGATGGAGGAGTACGCCAGCAGGCGCTTGATGTTGTTCTGCACCAACGCGCCGATGTTGCCGAGCGTCATGGAAAGAGCGGCGACGGCCCACACCATCCAGAACCAGCCCGGAGTAGCAGCCGCGAAGAAGATGCGCAGCAGAACCGCGAAGGCCGCAGCCTTGGGAGCGGTGGACATCAATCCGACGACAGGTGAAGGTGCGCCTTCGTAAACGTCGGGAGTCCATATGTGGAAAGGCGCGGCCGCGACCTTGAATCCGATGCCGACGAACATAAGCGCGACTGCCGCGTACACCAGTCCATAGTTGATCGGAAGCCACTGAACCGCGTTCCCGATGATGACAGGGTGCGCATTATTCTGAATGGCGGCTGCGATGCCATTGATGTTGGTTGTGCCAACACCACCGAAGATCAAAGCGACTCCGTAAAGGAAGAAGGCCGTGGCGAAAGAGCCCAACAAGAAATATTTCAGCGCGGATTCGGCGCTTGAAGCCGAGCGGCGGCGGAAACCGGCGAGGACGTACGAGGCGATCGAGGAAATCTCTAGCGCGACGAAGATGAGCACGAGCTCCATGGCAGACGACATCAACACCATGCCGACTGTGCCGAGCAGGATGAGGGCATAGTACTCACCGACGCGATCGATCTGATCGTCAACCCAATCGAGAGAAGCGAGAATCGCGAATGCCGAAACCAGGCAGATGACCGCGTGGAAGAAGATGCTGAAGTGGTCCACGCGCACAAGGTCGAAAAATGCGTACCCCATGTACGGGGAGACCTGTTGCCCGTTGACTTCGACAACGCGGCACTGAAATACGGAGGCCGCGAAGGCGAGCATTGCGCCCACGAAGCCAAGAATGCCGAGCGGCTTTCGGCTCGCACGTCCCTTCATGAAGGCTTCAGCCATCATGATTGCGGCGCCGAACAAAGTGAGAATGAGCTCGGGAAGGACGCGGATGTACTCGATGCTGGTGATCTGGATCGGTCTCATTCGCCGGAGGCTCCCGCTCTCAAATTGTTCGAAGACCTAGATTCCTCGGCTCCGGCGCTGCGCGCCTGCGCTCGGGATGACAACGTGGAGGGGTGCGACCCCTCTGCTCGTGTCGATAGCTGTCTGTCGGAGGTCTGCGCCGGCGGGCCGCTAAGGATTGCGTCAACGGCTGCGTCCATAGGTTTGATCCAGAGCGGCGACGCCACGCCCATGATCAGAGCCAGAACGGCGAGAGGCCAGAGCGCGCCGCGTTCACGCATATCGAGATCGCCAAGCGTGTTGTTCACGGCATTTTTTACCGTGCCGTAGAAGACGCGCTGGTACATCCAAAGCATGTAGCACGCGCTCCAGATGACGCCGGTGGCGCCGAGAATCCCCCAGAGTGGGACTTGCAGGAATGCGCCGCTGAGGACGAGGAACTCGCCGACGAAGCCATTCATGAGCGGCAATCCGATGGAGGAGAGCGTGACCAGCAAGAAGATGAATGCGTATGCAGGCATCGGCGTTGCAAGGCCGCCGAATTCGGAGATCTCGTACGTGTGGCGGCGGTCGTAGATGATGCCGGCTAACATGAACAGCGCGCCGGTAGACACGCCGTGATTCAGCATTTGGTAGATCGCGCCGTCGGTGCCTGCTTGCGTGAAGGTAAAAATGCCGAGGACGATGAATCCGAGGTGGCTGACGGACGAATACGCAATCAGTTTCTTCAGATTCGGCTGCACCATCGCGACCAGTGCGCCGTAGATGATGCCGATGATGGCGAGTGCGACGATCCATCCGGATTGCGCGCGAGCTTCATCCGGGAAGAGGCCGACGTTGAAGCGCAGTAGGCCGTAGGTTCCCATTTTCAGCAGGACGCCGGCGAGCAGCACCGAGCCGCCGGTCGGAGCTTCCACGTGCGCATCTGGTAGCCAGGTGTGCAGCGGGAAGAGCGGGACCTTCACGGCGAAGGCGACGAAGAAGCCGAGGAACAGCAGCAGTGATGCCGTCGGCGTGAGCGCAAGGTGTCCTGAAGCGAGTGCCTCACGGATGGCGGTGAACTCAAAGCTGCCGGTGTTCACGTATAGCCAGATGATCGCGGCGAGCATGAAGACCGAGGCGATCATGGTGTACAGGAAAAATTTAACGGCGGCGTAGATGCGGCGCTCGTGTCCGTACATGCCGATGATCAGCGCCATCGGGATCAGTGTGGCTTCCCAGAAAACGTAGAAGAGGAAGAGGTCGAGTGCGACAAAGACGCCGAGCATCGCCGTCTCAAGCAGCAGCATGAGAATAAAGAATTCCTTCAAGCGGCCGTGCACCGAGCTCCACTGGATGATGATGCTGAAGGGAACGAGGAACGTGGTCAGTACCACGAGCCATAGCGAGATGCCGTCCACCGCGAGGTGGTAGTGGATATTCGGCGAGGCCATCCAAACCTTATTGATATCGAACTGAAAGCCTGCGTTCGCGCTGTTGAAGTAAAAAGGAAGATGCAGCGACGCCACGAAGGCAGCGATGGAAACTGCGAGGGCAAACCATTTGACGGCGCGATCACCCTTTTCGCTGCGCGGGAAGGCCATCAAGATGGCCGCGCCGATGGCGGGCAAGAAGGTGATGACGGTGAGGATGTTGTGGTCGAGCCAGCTCATCGCGTCCACACTCCTTTCACCCCGGCCCAGATCATGAAGGCAAGCACGGCGGCAGCGCCGGCCGCGACCCATGCGGCGTAGCTGCGAACGTTCCCGGACTGCATGCGACGAGTCTGGTTGCTGATGCCGCGTGTGTCAGCGGCGACGTGGTTCACGGTGCCGTCGATCATCGAGACATCCACGGTGCGCCAGAGCACTTTCGTCGAGAACCACATAAGCGGACGGACGATGATGGCGTTGTAGATCTCGTCAACGTAATACTTGTTCAGCACGGTTTGATACAGCCCGTGCATGCTGGCGGCGATGCGGTCGGGAAGCTCGCGACGCTTGTAATAGAAGAGGTACGCGAGTCCGAAGCCGCCGAGTGCAGTAAGAACGGAGACTCCGGTGAGCGCGAGCTCGGTGCCGGTATCACCGTGCGGTTCTGCGGTTCCTGCCTGCGCGGGATTCGGTGCCTCAGCATTCGGAGTGTTGTGCGCGCCCGGGGCTGCAGCTTCATGTTCGAAGACCGGCCGCATGAACGATTCGAAATGGTTCGAGCCGCCAAGAGCGTGCGGAATGCCGACCCATCCGCCAATGGTTGCGAGGACAGCCAGAATGACCAGAGGCGCGAGCATCGACCAGGGGCTTTCGTGAACGCCGTGTGCATGAGCGTGGTCTTGTGAAGGATCGTGATCGTCACCATGACCGTGGGATGCGGCATGCGCGGGATCATGAGACGGTGATGCCGATTCGCGGCGCTCGCCGAAGAACGTCATGAACCAGAGCCGGAACATGTAGAACGAGGTCATGAACGCGGTGATGATGCCGAGCAGCCAGAGAACAATGTTCAACTCGGAGCCCGCGACTGAAGAGAAGGCTTTGCTGGAGAACGTCTGCCAAAGGATTTCGTCCTTGGAGAAGAAACCCGCCAGCGGCGGGATACCGGCGATGGCAATGGTCGCGACGGTCATCGTGCCAAAAGTCCACGGAATCAGCTTGCGAAGGCCGCCCATATGGCGCATGTCCTGCTCACCCGAGAGTGCGTGGATGACCGAACCAGCGGCGAGGAAGAGCAGCGCCTTGAAGAAGGCGTGCGTCATGAGGTGGAAGATTCCGGCGGCATACGCGCCGACGCCGCAGGCCAGGAACATGTAGCCGAGCTGCGAGACAGTGGAGTAAGCGAGGACGCGCTTGATGTCGGTCTGCGTGATGCCGATGGTGGCGGCGAACATCGCGGTGGCGCATCCGACGATGGCAACGACCATCAGCGCGTGCGGCGCGTGATTAAAGATGACGTTCGAGCGCGCAACCATGTAAACGCCGGCTGTGACCATGGTGGCAGCGTGGATCAGCGCTGAGACAGGCGTGGGGCCTTCCATCGCGTCGGGCAGCCAAACATAAAGCGGGATCTGAGCGGATTTTCCCGCGGCTCCGAGCATGAGCAGAAGCGCGGTGATGGTCAGGGTTCCCCAGTGCATGTCCACAGGGAGACGGCCGATATGCGAGAAGACGGTGAGATAGTTCAGTGTCCCAGTCTCGCGCATGATCAGGAACATCGCGATGAGGAAGCCGAAGTCGCCGATACGGTTGACGATGAATGCTTTTTTACCGGCGTTCGCGGCTGAGTCTTTGAGGAAGTAGAAGCCGATCAGCAGGTACGAGGCGAGGCCTACACCTTCCCATCCGACGAACATCAGCAGGTAATTGTTCGCGAGGATGAGCGTCAGCATGAAGAACATAAACAGGTTCAGGTAGGCGAAGAAGCGGTAGTAGCCGCCCTCGTGAGCCATGTAGCCGACGGAATAAATGTGGATGAGGAAACCGACTCCGGTCACGACCAGCAGCATGATCATGGAGAGCTGGTCGAGTTGATATCCAAAGTTGACGGTGAAGGAGCCGGCCTGGATCCAGCGTCCGAGGACCTCGATGTGAGGAATGGTTTGCAGTGAGCCGAACTGTGAGGCGATCCACAGTGCCTGCACGAGTGCGGCGCCGGGAAAGGCGAGCGCGACGGCATTCACGACGCGCTGCGGGAAGCGGCGGCCGAAGAGTCCGTTGATGGCTGCGCCGACCAGCGGGAGAACCGGAATCAGCCAGAGATGTAGGTTTTCGTTCATTCTTGTTTGTTCTCGGGGCCCTTACATCTTCAGCAGATTTACTTTGTCTATGTTCAGCGTGTCGCGCGTACGGAAAACCTCAATGATGATGGCGAGGCCGACGGCGGCTTCGGCGGCGGCAACCACCATCACGAAAAAGACGAATATGTTTCCGCTCAATCGGTGCAGTTCGGCGGAGAAGGCGACGAAGGACAAGTTCACGGCGTTGAGCATCAGCTCGATCGACATGAAGATAGTGATGATGTTGCGCTTGAGCAGGAATCCGGCAACGCCGAGGCAGAACAGGATCGCGCTGAGGACGAGATAGTAAGAGATCGGGACCATTACGCGTGGATCCTTTCTGCGGGTTCTTGCGATTCAGGACGCGGCGCTTCAGCGGTGATCTCAGGCGCGCGGTCCGCCGGTGACGCGTCGTCACGTTTGGCCAAAACGACGGCCCCCATGATGCCGATCAGGACAAGCACCGATGTGACTTCGAAGGGAAGCAGGTAGTCCTGGAAGAGCAGGCGGCCGATGTCTTGCGTGCTGGCGTGGAACTGGCCAATGGTGTAGCCGGATTCACCGAGACGCCCGCGCGCGAAAACGAAGACGCAGAGGCCGATGAGCGCTGCGACGCCGGGAACTCCGATGAGAGTGGCGACGGTACTGCCAGGAGTTCGCTCTTCTATTCCCGCATTCAGCAACATGATGGTGAAGACGAACAACACCATGATCGCGCCGGCGTAGACGATGAGCTGCACGGCAGCGACGAACTCAGCGCCGAGCAAGAGATAAAGCACCGCGAGCGCACCCATTACGACGACGAGCGAGAGCGCGCTGTTGATGGGGTGCTTCTGCAGCAGCAGGTTGATGGCCGCCGCTACCGCTACCGCCGCGAAGATGAAAAATAAGATCTGATGCAGCATGTTTTTGTCGCTCGCAGGCAAAAGCCCGCGAAAACCAGATCCCTCGACTCGCGCTCACTCACGTTCGCGCTCGCTCGGGATGACAACGCAAAACACTTTGTATATGCAGGCCTAAAGGCCTGCTCCACCCGAAAGCAATTTTCGTTCTTGTCCGAACCTACTTCGCAAAATAAGCCACGACGAAACTTGTAACAACAACATTTGCCAGCGCGAGCGGAAATAGAAACTTCCAGCCGAAGGACATCAATTGGTCATAGCGGAAGCGCGGCAGCGTGCCGCGGATCCAGATGTAAACAAAAATAAACGCGACGACTTTGAGAACGAACCAGAAGACTGGCATCAAGACCTGCGCGATCGGCGGTAGGAAGTGCGGCGTCGCAATATTCAGCGGCGCGTGCCATCCGCCCAAGAAGAGCGCGGTCGCGATGCAAGAGACGGTGAACATATTGCAGTATTCGGCAATAAAGAAGATGGCAAACTTCATCGAGCTGTATTCAGTGTGGTACCCCGCGACGAGCTCGGTCTCGGCTTCGGGAAGATCGAACGGAATGCGGTTCGTCTCAGCGTACGCCGCGGTCACGTAAGTGAAAAACGCGATGATCTGCGGGAAGATATTCCAGCGCGGGATCCAGCTCAGCCACGCAACGTTCGGAAACCAGCTACCCGATTGCTGGTTCACGATCTCGCGCAGGCTGAGCGAGTTCGCGATCAGCAGCACTCCGACAAGCGAGATTCCGAGCGAGACTTCGTAGCTGATCATTTGCGCGCTGGCGCGGAGAGAGCCGAGCAGCGCGTACTTCGAGTTCGATGACCATCCTGCGAGCGCGATCCCATAAACCCCGACCGACGTTATCCCGAGAATCAGGAGCAGGGCGATGTTGATGTCAACAGGGACGCCGTTGAGCACAGTGCCGGTGACCTGGAGCGGAGTGGTTACACCACCAACCGTGATCGTATTTCCCACGGGCACGAGACTGATAGGCAACAACGCAGGGACCAACGCGATCATCGGCGCCAGCACAAACAAAGTCTTGTGCACGTACGGCGGCGTGAGGTCTTCCTTCAAGATGAACTTGATGCCGTCGGCCATGGGTTGCAGCAGGCCGAAGGGGCCGACGCGCGTGGGTCCCCAACGGTTCTGCATTCGTCCGATGAGCTTTCGCTCGAGCCAGACGGTGTAGGCGGCCGCGGTCATCACAATAAAGAAGACCAGCAGGACCTTGATGATGCTGACGAGAATGAAGATCGGCCAGGTCATTTGATCGCGTCCACCGGAATGGTGATCTCGCCCGGCGACTTGCGGCGTTGTTCGATGACGGAGTTCAAGGTATTCGAGTAGCGGCCCAGCGTGCCGGAGGTGAAGAGAATGTCGTTTGCCGGGACGATGGTCTCGGGCGCAGAGTTGAGTGAGCCCTTACCTTTGCCGACGGCGTTTGTGTGAACGTCGTTGCCGGCGAGCAGATTCAAGCGCGGAACATCGTAGCCGGGAACGGTGCGCTGGATCTCGTCGAAGAGCGCAGCGGGATCGAACGGCGAAATCTTTGGCTCGAGATTCTGTGCGCGCAGCCAGACCGCATTGCGGTCGACTTCGCCGGACTGGGCGCCACGGGATTGCCCCATGTCAGCGCGATCTTCGCCGCCGAACGGAACGAGTTCGCGGATGTTCGCGCCAAGAGCGTCGGCGATGCGGACAATGATCTCGAAATCAGGCTTCGCCGGAGCAAAGTCGGCAGCTTTCTTCACCTGCTGGAGATCGCCCGCGGTGTTGGTGAAAGTTCCGTTCTTCTCGTAGGCGTTGCAGGCCGGGAGAACCACGTCTGCAACGGTGGCGGTCTCAGTGAGGAACATGTCCTGGACGACCACGAATGCTTTTTCAAGCGAAGCGGCGTCTACCCCGTAGCGCGCTACGGGATTCGATCCGACAATGTAGAGCGCTTCGATCTTGCCGTCTTTTGCGGCGGCGAGCATCTGTTGCAAGTGCATCCCAGGTTGACCGCTAACAGGCTGATAGCCAGGGAGCAGGTCGGGATACAGACCCATGTCGGCAGCGCCGCGCGAGTTGGCGTAATCGGAGAGGCACATGAACTTGGCTGACGGGAACGTCTTTACGAGCGTGGCAATGTCGGCGGCGCGAAGCTCGCTGCCGAAGATGACAACCAGTTCTTTTTCGCCGCGCAATTTTTCGCGCATGGTGACGAGCGCTTCGCGAGACTTCGATTCGGAGCCCGCGGCTGCGGAATCATCTCCGGAGAAGAAGGTGAGCAGACGCCCTTCGGTACCCTTGGGAACCTTTGCGTACACAACCGACTGGCGCTTGAGCTTGATGTCGCCCGAGTTGATGGTGTAAAGGCGAGCCTGATTCAGGCGAACGGAGGTGCGGATATTCCAAGCGACCAGCGGATGCTGATCGGAAGGATCGTTCCCGATGAGAAGAACCGCAGGCGCGTTCAGCACGTCGCGCATGGTCGCAGTGGCGTTCTCTTTGCCGGAGAGTGCCGCAGCGAAAGCAGGGAAGTCAGCCGTGCGGTGGTGATCGATATTGTTGGTGCCGAGTACCGTGCGCGCGAACTTCTGCAATAAATAGTTTTCTTCGTTGGTGGTGCGGTTGGAGCCGATGACTCCGACCGCGTTCGCACCTTTTCTATCGCGGGCGGCTTTTAAGCCGGCGGCAGCGGCGACGATGGCTTCTTCCCACGATGTGGGGACGAGCCGTCCATCCTTACGGACGAGCGGCTGCGTGAGGCGGTCTTCGTGCTTGGCGAAGTCGAAGGCGTAGCGTCCTTTGATACAGAGGAAGTCACCGTTGATGCCGCTTTTATCGCGATTGTCGCCGCGAACGATCTCCATCCCACTGTCGGAGCGGCGAACACCTAAAGTGGTTTTGCAACCGTCGCCACAATGCGTGCAGGTGGTGCCGATGTGGTTCATCTCCCATGGGCGAGTCTTGTAGCGATAGGCGCCTGAGGTGAGTGCGCCGACAGGGCAGATGTCGATGCACATGCCGCACTCTTCGCACTCGAGATGATCTTCTTTATTAGGAGCAATGACGGAGTGCGCACCGCGGTTCTGGATGCCGAGCGACCAAACGTCCATGCCTTCGCCGCAAACGCGCACGCAGCGGTAGCAAAGGATGCAACGAGGGCGATCGAAGTAGACGACCGGCGACCACTGCTGTTCGTCCTTATGGAGCTTGGCTTCCATGAACTTCGACTCTGCAGCGCCGTAGGTGAAGGTCATGTCCTGGAGTTCGCACTCGCCGCCAGCGTCGCAGACGGGGCAATCGAGCGGGTGGTTTCCGAGAAGAAGTTCGATAGTCGCTTTACGCGCCTGCTTCACTTCATCACTCTCGCTGGTGACGACCATGCCGTCAGTGATGGGAACGGTGCAGGCGGTCTGCAGCTTAGGCATTTTGTCGATGCGGACGACGCACATGCGGCAGGCGGCCTGAAGTGATAGTCCGGGGTAGTAACAGAACGATGGGACCTCGATGCCGGCGGATTTGCAGGCTTCAATGAGCAGCGTCCCCGCGGGTGCGGTGATCTTTTTGCCGTCTACGGTGATGGTTACGTCAGCCATGAACTCTCTTATTTCTCTAATCTGTGCCAGTTACCGTCGGCACCCTTTTCATATACAAAGTTATAGGAATGACCGTTTTTGATTAAAAAACCCTTTGGCACATCGTGTGCGCTGATCACCGCACTATCAAAGTTGTTTTTTGCAACGTCGTACTTCAGCACCGACCAAATGTCGTCGGCTTCGGCTTTCAGACCTTCAATGTTCGAAATGTCGAGATCCGTTTGGTAATTGAACATGAGAGTTGTGGTTCCATTTCCCAACCGTATAGGCCCCATGCCTAAAATCTTTATTTCCCTCCCAGAGGAAAACTTCTTCACCGTGTAATGAGGCGCCGAGGAGCAACCTGCAAGAACGGCCAAAGCCACTAAAATAAGCAGATTTCTGGTGGTTCTTACGATCACTTTTCCCCAGCGGCTAAAGCCG
>C688J35102_120989886_pt1 | contig 15193 bp, 7 predicted proteins | sample HopSoiMetagenom2_FD_35102 | JGI IMG/M metagenome (IMG submission 35102)
CTCGGCGCCGGCGGGGTGATGCTGCCGAACCACTCGCCGCTGGTGATCGCCGAGCAGTTCGGGACGCTGGAGACGCTGCACCCGGGCCGGATCGACCTCGGGCTCGGGCGGGCGCCGGGAACCGACCAGCGAACCTGGATGGCGCTGCGGCGCGACCCCCACGCCAGCGACCGCTTCCCCCAGGACGTCGTCGAGCTGCAGCGCTTCCTCAGCGACGAGGAGCCGCTGCCCGGCCTGCGGGCGATTCCCGGCCGCGGCACCCAGGTGCCGCTCTACCTCCTCGGCTCCTCCCTCTTCGGCGCCGAACTGGCCGCCCAGCTCGGCCTCCCCTACGCCTTCGCCTCGCACTTCGCGCCGCGCTTCCTCCACGAAGCGCTCGCGGTCTACCGCAAGGAATTCAAGCCCTCGGCACAATTGCAGGAGCCCTACGCGATTGCCGGCATCGGCGTGATCGCCGCCGAGACGGCCGAGAGCGCCGCCGCCCAGCTGCAGGCCGCCCGCCGGGTCCGCGCCCGCGCCCTCTTCGGCCGCGGCAAGAAGCTGAGCGACGAGGACATCACCGCGCTGCTCGAGTCACCGCAGGCAATCGCCGTCGACGAAATGCTCGCCTACACCGCCACCGGCCTCCCCGACGAGGTCGCGGGCTACCTCGAGCAGTTCGCCGCCGACACCGGCGCCGACGAGCTGATCACCGTCCACTACTCCGACACCGTCGCCAACCGCCTCCGCTCGGTCGAGCTCTTGGCGGGAGCGCTCGACCCCGTCGGCGCCGCTTAGAGCGACGAAAAGCAGCGGGTAAGGGGGCGAGTTCGAGGGGCGTGTCGCCTTAGGTGCCCACATGGGTCAAAAAAGCGACACGCCCGATCGTGAGGTGGCGAGGATTGCGGGACGACAGCACGGCATCGTCGCGCGGCGCCAACTCGAAGACGCTGGCCTGGGAGCAAGGGCGCTAAGAAATCGCGTCGCCCGCGGGCAGCTCCACCGCATCCATCGCGGCGTCTACGCGGTGGGGCACCGCGCACCGACCTGGCACGGGCGATGGATGGCCGCAGTCCTCGCCTGTGGAGAAGGAACGGTCCTGAGCCACCACTGCGCTGCGGCGCTCTGGAAGCTCCTGCGCCCAATCGACGGAGCAATCCACGTCTCGATCCCGAGCACCAACGGCCTCAAGAGCCGCAAAGGCATCCATCTTCACCGCTGTGCGGCCCTCCGAGAACCGTCCCCCTCGCCCTCCTACCTGCAAACGGGAGGGCGAGGGGGACGCCTCACCACCCGCCGCCAAGCGATCCCCGTGACCACCATCCAGCGCACCATCGACGACCTCGAAGGCACTGTGCCGCCCCACCTCCTTCGCCGCGCGCGCCGTCAAACTGAGCTGATGAACGTCCGCCTCAAAGACACCGAAGGCCGCCGCGCCCGCTCGGACCTCGAGGAAGACTTCTTTGCCCTCATCCGCCGCTGTGATCTGCCACTCCCCGAGACCAACGTCAAGCTCGGCCGCCATGAGGTCGACTTCCTCTGGCGCCCGCAGCGCGTAGTAGCCGAAACCGACTCCTTTCTCTACCACCGAGGTTCGGTCTCCTTCGAGGACGATCACGTTCGCGACCTCGACCTCCGCCAGCTCGGCTACACCGTCCTGCACTTCACGGACAACCAGATCGAAGGCGAACCCGATCGCGTTGTCACTGACGTCGCGACAGCCCTTGCGAGCTGCCTTAGCCGCTCGGGGTGCAGGGACGGACGACGTTGCCCGAGCCTTCCGTGCCGTCGGCAAAGGTGAATTCGCCGCGGGCGTAGAGGCTGCCGGTCGGGCAGCTTGCATACAGGAGGCTCTGCTTCTTGCCCTTGTAGGTCCAGGTTTTGTGCAGCGTGGCTTTGAAGGCGGTCAGCGAGCCCTGGCCGTGGACGATGCTCGGAATCTGAACCAGGGCGGCGGTCCCGTATCTGCCCTTGCCCTTGGAGATCGTCGCCGTGGTGACGAAGGTGGTCGGTGCCGGCACGTGCGCGTGGACGTGGAAGATCAGCACCTGGTGTCCGCCCTTGGGCTTGCCGTTGAAGATCAGCAGCGGTCCGCTGGCGCCGAACGGTTCCTGTTCGGGCAGGGCGATGTCGGCGGAGACGCGGCCGCTGCCGACCAGGGCCTTGCCGCAGACGCTCTTCGCCTGCGCGGTCAGCGTGTTCAGCAGCTTGCCGACGGTGCAGGTGGGCAGGCCCGTGGTGTTGAGTCGGCCGTGCTTGTCGAATTCGAGCAGGAGCGTGTTCAGCGCCGACGGGTGGGTTCCGTCTTCTCTCTCGATCGTGCCGCTGACCGTGAGCGAGATCGGCGCCTCGCCTTTGCGCGGCAGCTTCTTCGGCGTAACGCCGCCGTCGACGTTGAAGACGAGCCCGTTGACCTTCACCGTCTCGGCGCCGGCGCCGGCGATCAACGCACTGCCGATGACGGCGGCCGCAACGAGGACCGCGATCGCGCGGCGCATCAGCCGGCCACCTTGCAGGAGCGGTTCAGGGTCGCCCCGAGGGTGACGCCCCCGGCGAACTCATAGCTGGCTTGCGCGAGCGCGAAGGGCGCGGTGCCGAACCCTTTCGGCGCCGGGCAGGAGGCCGCAGCGAAGTAATGCTTCCTGCCATGGCTCGAGTAGCGGCGCCCCAGCGCCAGCGAGAAGGAGGAGATGTAGCCGTATTCGGAGGCGATCGGCGGCAGCGTGCCGATCAGCGCCGTGCCGAAGGTGCCCCCCTGTTTCTTCACTTCGAAAGCGATCACGTAGGTGAGGGGCAGCGGCGCCTTGCTCGAGACCTGCGCCAGCACCGCCGGGCGCCCATGCAGGCGGCCGTTGAAGGCGAGCAGTTCGCCGCTGGAGGCGAACGCCCCCTGGCCGGGCAGGTACACCCGGGAGGTGACACTGCCGTGCCCGACCTGCGCCTTCGCGCAGGCCTTCTTCGCTTGCGAGGCGGAGATCGAGTTGAGCTTGGCCAGCGAACAGGTCGGCAGACCCTTGTTGTCGAGCACGCCGTTGCGGTTGATTTCAAGCACGATCTTTTCCAACTGCGGCGGCTCGGAACGGTCGGTGGTGGTGATCTTGCCGCCCATCGTCACCGTCACCGGCGCGAGTTCGTTGCGCGGCAGTCGCTGCGGTGAGATCTCGCCGCTGAAGGTGCCCTGCAGGACCCCCTGGCGATCGATCTCCGCGCCCGCCGGGGCGGCGAGCGCGGCCGTGATGACGATTCCGATGCCGATGATCGACAGTGCCCGTGCGCTCATCTATCGCCTACCTCACCAGCGCGTAGGCACAGATGTACTGAGACGGCTCGTCGACTCCCTGTTCGGTCAATTTGCCGGTTCCGTCGATGACCACGGTCGTGTAATTGGAACCGGTCCCGACCGCCGAATAGTAGGAGTCGGTGTACATGTGCGAGGTGCCCACCCCGGTGCCGAGGTTGAGAACCGTGCGGGTGGAGAAGATCTCCATCGGCGAGGGCAGGAAGCCCCCCTTCGCCGCGCAGGCGTCGGCGGCGTCGGTCAGCGTCGAGGCCTGCGTATTCGGAGCGGCATCGAAGCAGACCCCCCGGATCAGCACGGTGCCGCCGGGGCAGGCGGCCACGTGGCCGCCGACGGTGTCGGCGTTGCCGGCGCTGCCGGCGTGGTCAGCATTGGGAACGGTGCCCAGCGCGCCGACGTTGATGTCAACACCGGTCAGCGAGTTCTTCGCGACCTTGGCCGAGGTGACAGCGTTGTTGGCGATCTTGCCGGAGGTCACCGCCTTGGACTTCAGCTGGCGGGTGCCGACGCTGTTTTTGCCGAGAGCCGCGTAAGCGGTGCCGCTGAGGGCGGCGACGAGCGCGATCAGGGCGACGATCATCGCCGGGGAAGGTCTACTGATTCCGATCTTCATCTGGAATGGCCTCACTTAGTGGTGTCCGTTGGTGTCCGTTGGTGTCTCGGGTTCAAGCGCCGCGGCGCTTCTTCGGTTTGCCGCAGTGGGACTGCGCCTTGACCTTCTGGGTCAGCTTCCTGCCGTTCTGGGCGACGTATTCGACCGTCGAGACGACGGGGTGGGCGCAGAGGTTCCGGGTGTTGACCAGGTAGCCCTGCTTGCCGCCGAAGATGGTCAGGCGGAAGTCTCCGATCGGCGCGTCCGGGATGGTCGGGACGACGGTCTTCAGCGCCCCGTCTTTCACCGAGGAGGACTTACCGCGCGGCACCAGCGGCACCTGCCCGTTCAGCACGAACGCCAGGCGCGGCAGCCCGCCTTTGCCGGAGACGGCGTAGACGGGCCCGGCGAGCGGGGCGTCGAGCAACGGCGTGTGCGTCACCGCGGTCCCGATCGCCTGGCGGCCGGCGCACTGCTTCGAGGCCAGCTCAGCCTCCGAGCAGAGGTTGCCGAGGTGGCGCTGGTCGATCGCCCAGGCCTTCGAGAGGGTCACCGCGACGGATTTGATGTTGGCGTCACCCGGGCGGGTGTGGAGATGGAATTCGAGGCTGGGGTTACTGGCCCGCTTGAGGGTGCCGCCCTTCTTGACCATCTCCATACGAGGCCGGAAGGCGAGGCTCGCACAATTGGCCGCCTGGAAGTAGGAGCTGAACGAGGCAACGGTCCCTTCGTCGCCGATCCCTTTCGAGCCGACCGACTTCGGTTCGCAATTGGTCGGGTTGAGGATGAAGTTGTCGCGGTCGAGGTTGACGTGGATCGACCGCAGCCGCAGCGGAATCCCGCCGATGATCGAGGGCACGGTGTCGGAGATCGCGCTGACGTGGGCGTCGAGCTTGTCGACCCCGAGTGCGACCCGGACTATGACGACGCCGTAGTCGTAGGGGCCGGCGAGCGCCGGCGTGATCGCGACCATCGAGAGCGGCGCTCCCTTCAGCGGCCCCGCCAGGTACATCTTCCCGTAGGCGTTGAAGGGGTGGGTGCCGGGCCCGGCGGCAACGCTGTCGGTTCCGATCGCCGAGGAGGCGGGGCAGCTCGGGGCGGCCTGCTCGGCGCGGCCGGAGCGCTGGGCGGCGGCGGCAATCGCCGACTCCGGGCAGTAGGAGATCCCACGCAGCGAGGCGAGCAGCCCCGGCGGCATCGTGAAGCCGAGGTCGCCGAGGTACTGGTCGCCGTCTTCGCGGTCGAGCTTGAGGGTGAAGTGAGAGAAGGTGCCGGCGTTGGCGTTGTTCGTGCCCGCTTCGAGCTTCGGGTTGAACGGTCGGATGCCGGCTGGACAGAGCTTGCCCCCCGGGCCCGAGGTCAGGTTGAGCCCGAATTTCGAGCGCTGGTCGGCCTGCGCCGAGTTCCAAGGGTAGAGATGGGTGTCGACCGCGTAGACCGCGCACTGGGTCGGCGTCGCGAAGACACCGCGATCGGAGGCGAAGATGTGCATCGAGAACTTTTCCAGCGGCAGCTGCGGCAGGTTCTGGAATTCGGCGCGGAGAGCGCCGGTCGCCGGATCCGGGATCAGCTTGCCGATCAGCTTTACGTGGAGCCCATAGCCGTCGGCGAGGATGAACAGCCGGTACTGGTTCCCGGGCAGCGGCTGGCCCAGGTAGATCGCACCGATCAGGTCTCCCGGCAGCGATTCGGAGCTCATCGTCACCGTCCCGACTTTGGCGTTGTCAGAGCAGTGCGGCGGCTGTTCGGTGCCGAAGCCGGCGTCGGCGTCAGAGCAGGCGCTCTGGCCGTCGGCGGCATCGGGGTTGATCGTGAGTCCTTCCGGGAGGACCAGTTCAGCCGCCCGCAGCGAAGATGGCGAGGCCGCCAGGGTCTGCGCCTGAGGGATCGTAAATTCGAGTTCGAGACCCGACGGCGAGTCCGTTTCGCCGGTCGTCAGCCGCGCCTGCGCGACCGGCTGGAAGGTCTGTTTTTCGCACCCCGTGATGGCCGGATAGGCCGCGTCTTTGCGAACCAGCGCGCCCGGGCTCTGGTAGGTCTCGACGACCAGTTCGGTCTTCAGCGGTCCGGCGCAGACAGAGGGGTTGCCGGTGAAGGGGCGGTTGGTGACCGTGGCCCGTTGCGGAACCGGATTGCAGCCGGCGTCGGCCTGTTCGGGACATCCAGCGGGGTGACCGGGGCTGCCTTTGCCGAAGCGATCGGCGTCGTGCTCGGGTTTGGCCGGGAAGCCCCAGAAGGTGAGATCGGCTTCGGAAAGCGGCGTTTTCTGGGTGATCCCCGAGACCGTGAACCGGAGGCCGTAGTCGGTGGCGGAGCGGACCGTGACCGGGATCGCGATCGGGATGTCGAGCACCGGCACGTAGAAGGCGAAGCGGGCGGCTTCTTCGGGACCGGGTTCGACGGTGTAGATCGGGGCCGTCCCGAGGAGGAAGTTGGGGATACCTTCATATTCGGCGCGAACCGTGATCAACCCCGCCTGCGAGTTCGGCGGGCACTGCTGCAGCGCGAAGTCGATCGATGCGCAGGGGGTCAGCACCGAGGGGTTGCCGAACAGGCCCTGGGGGGCGTTGAAGGAGACGTTCTTCGCCACTTCGCCACCGGTCCCGCCGAGTTTGAAGTGGGTGAAGAGGTCGGGATGGCCCCCGGCCAGCGAGGTCGAGGACGTCGTTTCGAACTCTTCGATCTGCATCGCCGCTCTTGCCGGTGCCGCCCCCACGCCGAGCGCGAGCAGGGTGAGGGCGAGGCTCAGCAGCCGAATCCTGGTCTTACGCATGGCGCATCCCTTTCCCTTGCTTTCCCTTGCCGTGCTTGAGGTGCTTCTTCGTGTGGTGGCCGTGCTTGTGGTGCTTCTTCTTGGCGTGCTTCTTCACGCATTTGCCGGCCCGCTTGATCTGGTTCTTCCTGCAGGTAAGGAAGTTCCCCGGGGTGGTCCGACCGGCGCTGCGGATGTCAGGTTGGGGCGGGGCCACGGTGCCGGGGCCATGGCACTCGTCAGAGGCCTGGCAGGGCACCGCAGCCGGGAGCTTGAAGAAGCCTCCGCCTTCGCGGGCGTCGTACACCCTCATCAGGAACCCGTCGTTGTCTTCTTCAGGGGCGAGGGGTTCGTGGGTGAAGAAGAAGACGTCGGTGCCGTCGGCAGATGCGGTGAGCAGCCCCGAGTCGAAGGGGCCGGTGCCGGTGGTGATCAGGGTTTGTTCGCCGTTCGCCCACTGGTAGACGTCCTTGCGCCGGTTGGCGTCGTTCAGGACCAATGCCAGACGCGAGGTGAAGAAGAGGCGGCCGTCTTCCAACAGGCTGAGCCCGTCAGGTGCCAGGGCGGCATCTTCAGCGAGGCTGGCGTCGCTGGTTCCGGTCGTGTCACAGGAGGCGCAGATGAGCTGCTCGGCGCCGGCGTCGTAGCGGAAGACATCGAGGACGTCGAAGGTGTTGACGCCGGTCAGCTCGAGCGCACTCACGAAGGCGGCGAAGTTGCCGCTCGGGGTCGTCTGGAAGTCCCCGGTGTGACGGGTCGCGGCCGCTTCCACCGAATCGAGTACGAGCGGGTTGTCGGCCTCGAGGGTGGCGACATAGGCGGGACCGCCACCCGGCGCCGCCCGGTAGAGGTTGGGCTGGTTCAGAGTCCCCGCCCCACCGTCGAGCTGCTCGGGGCTGAGGAAGTAGACGACGCCGCTGCTCGAGGCAACACCGCCGCCGCCGCCGACGGCGACCGCATCGCAGTTGGCGCCGCCGCCGGGGGAGTTCCAATCCGCGAACTCCCCGTTGGCGACCGGGTCGCAGGCGACCGGCGACGGGTCGGCGGAGACCAACGCGAGGTGAAGGCTGCCGCTCGAGTCGACTTCGGCTTCGTATAAATCGGAGCTGGAGTCGCTGTCCTCGGCCGGCAGCAGCTGATCGGAGCTGGTGAAGAAGACCCGGGAGCCGTCGGCGGTCATGCCCGCGAAGAGCACACCGCTGGTACTGAGCGGGGCCAGATCGACGCTGTTCGGCGAGGAGCCGAGGTGCATGTAGGGGTGGACGTATTCGTTGCCGGCGCCATCGGTGGCGACCCGCTTGCCGATCACGATCCGCGAGCCGTCGCCGGAGATGTCGAGCTCCGAGATGCCGGCGCCGCCGAGGGTCGCCCCGGAGGGGTCGGTGGAGACGATCTGCGTCGTCCCGGCGACGAGGTCGCGGTCGTAGACAGTGAGGTCGCCGCCGGTGTTCGCCCCCGGCTCGAAGGCGTATTTGGAAGCGAAGACGAGATGGCGGCCGTCGTCGGAGAGCATCTTCTCCACCCGCCCTTCGGGTTTGGCGGAGGCGACGCCGGGGTCCAGCGAGCCGGCCATCCCCTGGATCAGCCGGCCATCGGGCCTCCGCACCGGGATCCCGGTTTCGAGGCCGCCGTCGGTGAAGCAGGGGCTGCAGAGGCCCGGGCCGGCGAAGGCGAGGGTGGTCAGGCCGGCGTCGGCTTCGCCGAGGACCGAGGAGAAGGAGCCGGCGGCGGGGTTCAGGTCAGCAGGCAGGCCCTTGTACTGAGTGGTCCAGCCTTCCGCGGTACGGGTCGCCAGGTAGGGGTCAGGGCCCTTGTTGGTCGCGTTCCACGGACCAGGCACGGCGCCGGAGTGCGTCGCGTAGAGCAGGCGGTCCCTGGCCGCCGGGAATCCCGGGTACGGAGTCTGCCCGGGAGCCAGGTAGGACTCGACGTCGTAGCCGCCCGTGTCGAGGGCGCTGACCCGCTCGTAGGCGCGGCAGTCCGGAAGCCGCTGGGCTGCGGTCTGCTTGCGGGCCAACGCGTTGGGGCAGGAATCGGTCTGCGTGGTCTGGACGGCGTAGGTCTTGAAGGCGTGGTCGGGCCCGAAGGTGGTGTCGACTCCGTTGGTGGCGACCAGTCGCACGTGGTACGTGGTGTTCGGCTGCAGGCCCTCCAGGGAGGCTTCGACTTTCAGCGGGAAGAACCCGAGCGGCAGCGCGACCGTCGGCGTGCTGTTGCCGTAGGCGGTGTCGGTGCCGTAATCGAAGTGGTAGCTGGTCGCGGATCCGTTTGCGACCACTTCCCCGTGCAGCTGGGCGCGCGTCGAGCGGATCCCGTCGACGCCGACCGGAGAAACGGTGGGCGCCTGCGCCGGCTCGCGGTGGTAGGCCGAGATCCGGGTTCCTTCGCTGACGTACAGCCACTGCCCGGTCGCATCGAAGGCGAACGGGCCACCGCCGGCGATATTTTCGATCCCGGTGAAGGGGGTGCCTTTTTCCAGCGGCGCCGAGTATTCGACTCCTTGGATTTTCGATCCCTGCCGCGAGTAGATGTCGTTGGTGGAGGGGTCAACCGCGATCGCTTCTCCGAGCGGGAGGCCGGTTTCGCCTTCGGTGGCGAAGGTTTCGGGCGCATAGCGGCCGTAGCTTTCGGGTCCGGCGTAGAAGTAGTGCCCGAGTTCGTCCATGACGAAGGTGAAGGCGCCGTTGTTGGTCAGCGGGACCGCGGGGCCGATGTCAGCCCCGGTCGGAGTCACCGCCTGGGCGTGGAAGCTCCCGTCACCGGCCCAGTTCCAGGTGATCATCCAGAGCTTGCCGTCCGGGCCCACGGCGGCGGCCTGGATCAGCCGGTTCGCGTTGCCGTCGTCGAACTGGATCGGGTTGGTGCCGAGCGGTTTTCCGTCGGGGCCGAACGCCCAGTAGACCAGGCCACCGCAGCAGAAGCCGGTCGTTTCGATTACGTAGATGTTCCCCTGCGTCGGGCCGCCGGAGTTGTCGACGATCATCGCGTTCCCCCCACCCGGCGAGAACGACGGTTCCCCGAGGCCGGAGAAGTTCAGCGGTTTGCCGTCAGGACCGAACTGGACGATCCGGCCGCGCTCGAAGACGAGGACGTTGCCGGTTTCGTGATTGACCGCGATGTCGGTCGGGTTTTCGATTCCCCCGACGGCGGCCGGGTCGAAGCTGAATTTGTACTGGAAGGGATCGTCGGGAGCAGCCGCTGCGGTACTGACCCCTGCGAGGACGAACAGACCCGCCAGGGCGAGCAGGAAGACGATCCGAAGACGCCTCACCGGCCGGCCCTCCCGGTCTTGTCGGATCTAGCGTGCTTCCCGGCCTTGCCGCCGCAAGGCGCCTGCACCGCGGTCCGGGTGTGGGTGCGGTCGCCGTTTTGACCGAAGAAGCGGACCTCGGCGAAGCGCTTGGCGCGACACAGGTCTACGGAGTTGTCCAGGAGGCCCTTCTTGCCGCCCTTCATTTCGAGCACGAACTTCGACACCGGGGCGTCCGGGACGCCTTCGAAGGTGGTGCGGATGCCGCCGTTCTGGGAGTCGATCCGGCCGACGAGCTCGATCTTGACCGGCTGCGAGGCCGGTCCGCTGAGGGCGGCGACGAGGTCGGGGAGTTCGTGTTCGGGATTCGACCGCAGGTAGACCGGGCCGCTCAGCGGCTCGTCGAGGATCGGGGTCGCCGCCCTGGCCCGGCCGTAGACCGAACGTGCGGGGCACTGGTCGGCCGCGAACTGGACTCGGGTGCAGACGTTGCCCAGGTGCGATTGATCGAGGAACTCCGAGGAGGGCAGCGCGACGACTGCGCGGCGGATGTTGGACTGACCTCCTGGCTGGGTCAACGTCGCCTTCAGCGCCGGGTTGCCGGTGCGCTTGGTGGCGCCGCGAAGGGCGAGCCGCAGCTTTGGTTCGAAGCCTAGGTTCGCGCAGTTGGCGACCTGGAAGCGAGCCGTCCGCGTCGCCGTCGCGCCCTGGTCCCCGGTCAAGAATCCGTTCACCGTGAACGGATTGCAGTTGGTCGGGTTGAGGGTGAAGGCCTGGCGGTTGAGGTTGATCAGGACCGAGCGCAGGCGCAGGGGGATCCCCTCGAGGATCTGCGGCAGCGGATCGGAGACGGCGCTGACCTGCGCCGTCTTCGGATCGATGTTGATCGCGACCCGGTTGACGACGTTGCCGAGGTCGTAGGGGCCGGAGACCGCCGGCGTGACCACGGTGAAGCTGAGCGGAGCACCTTTGTACGGACCGGTCAGGTAGACGTTTCCGTGCGCGTAGAAGGGCTTGGCGCCGGCGCCGGCGCCGGCCCAGGACTCGCCGACCCGGCTCGCCGCCGGGCACTTCGGGCTGCCCTGCTCGGCCGCGCCGGAGTAGCCCGCGGCGGCGATCGCATTCAGCGTCGCATCCGGGCAGTAGGGGATCCCCTTCAGCGTCGCCGTGAACCCGGGCGGCGTCTTGACTCCGATCGTGCTCAGCGTCTGGTTGCCGTCCTCTCGGGTGATGTAGATCGAGAAGGGGGCGTGCGAGCCGGCACCGTTGCTTGCACCCGAGGCGCGGAAGCCCGGGTCGAAAGGCCGCTGAGAGCCGGGACAAGGGCTGCCGCCCGGCCCCGCCGTGATCTTGAAGAACTGGGTCGAGGTCTGGTTCGGGAGCCCCGTCGCCCACGGTTCGAATTCGGTGTTGACCGCGTAGGTGCCGCACTGGTCGGGCGTGGCCAGGAGGCCGCGCTCGGAGCCGAAGAAGTGCAGGTCGTACTCGGTCAGCGGCGCCTGGGGGAGGTTGTCGAAGGTCACCGTCATCTGACCGTTGGCCGGGTCGGTCTTGACCGAGCCGGAGAACTTCATGTGGGTCGCGAACCCGTCCGCCGTGAGGATCAGGCGGTAGCGGTCACCTGGCCGCGGTTCGCCGATGTAGATGGCGCCGCGGATCGGCGCCGGCAGCGCCGAGCTGTCGAGCTCGGTAGTTCCGACCTTGGCGGTCTCCGGGCACTGCGCTTCGTCGTCGCGACCGAAGTGCGCTTGCTCGTCGGAACAGAAGGTCTTGCCGTCGGCGGCCGAGGAGTTGATCGAGAAGCCGGCCGGCATCGTCACCACGTTGCGCTTGATCTGGGAGTCCGAGGGCGTCGCCGGGCTGACGTTCTGCGGCACTTTCAGCGCCACGTCGAGCCCGGTCGCCGAGTCGGCGGCTTCGGTCGACGGTTTCGCCGCCAGCGAGGGGTTGAAGTCGAGCTGGTCGCAGCCGGTGATCGCGGGCCAGGGCGCTTCTTTTTCGTGACGGCCGCCGTCGTAGGCCATGCTGACGAGGTTGGAGCTCAGCGGCCCCACGCATCTGGTCGGGTTCGCGAGGAACGGCTTTTCGGGCTGGTTGGAGATTTCCGGGCCCGGGGTCGGGAAGCCGCCACCTTTTTTGAACCGCATGTCGTCGTGTGCGGGAGAGGCCGGCACCCCCCAGAGGATCTGTTCGTAGCCTCCGAGGGCGAAAGCGGCCGTGATCCCTTTGACTTCGGCGTTCATGCCGTAGTCGCTGCCGGTCCGCGAGGAGATCACCGTGTAGATCGGGAAGGCGAAGATGAACGCCTTCCAACCGAGCAGGCCGGCCTGCCCGGGCTCGGGGGCCAGGTTGTAGACCGGCGTCCAGCCGGTCGGGTTGCAGCAACCGCCTCCGATCGCCACGTAGGGGTTCGCCAGCCCCACCTGAGCGTCGGCTGGACATTCGTCGAACTGGAACTTCTCCGAACTGCATTCCGCGACCGCGTGGGGATTGCCGAAGAAGCCGGCCGGCAGTTCGACCAGGGCGTTCTTGATCTGGTTGCAGCCGCATTCTTCGAACGGGTCGTAACGGGTTCCGAGCATGAATTTGATGAAGAGGTCAGGGTGGCCGCCGGCCTGCGTCGTAGAGGGTTCGGCAACGAAGCTCTTGATCCGGGCGCCGGTCGGTGGGTCGGCCGCAGCCGAGGCTGATCCCGCGAAGCAGAGCGAAGCGAGCAGCACGGCGCCGAGCAGCACCGGCAGCAGCCGCAGACCGAACCTGCGCTTGGTGCTGTTCTCAACCACGGTTACTCCTCCTGTTCTGCTTCCCCTTGCCGGCCTTCTTCTTGTGCTTCCTGTGTTTCTTCTTGTGTTTGTGCTTCTTCTTGTGTTTGTGCGCCTTCGCCTTGGGGGCAGGACCGAGGTCGGCGCCGGTGCGGTCGGCCGGCAGCGGCGGCGGCACGACGCCGGGGCCGTGGCACTCGTCGGCGGCGGTGCAGTTGGGATCGGAGCGTTCGGCCGGGAAGCCGCCGCCCGTACGGGCGTCGTAGATCTTCAGAGCGGACCCGTTGTGGTCCTGGGTGACCAGCGTGTCGGTCGACGCGAAGTAGGCGTTGGTCCCGTTGGCGCTGACGCTGACGAAGCCGATCGCGTTCTGCAGGCCCTGGTAGCCGTTGAAGCCTTTGTACTGCTCCCCGATGCCTGACGAGATCAGCTGCGGACGACCTTCGGTGTACTCGTAGCTGTCTTCGGCTTCGTTGGTGTCGCGGGCCACCAGCGGGTCGCTGGTGCTGAAGAAGACGCGGCCGTCATAGGTCTGGAAGAGGCCGTTCTGGGAGCCGAGCACTTCGGTCTGCGGCGGCTGCCCGTCAGGTCGGCAGGAGGCGCAGTTGATCGTCCCTTTTTCCGGGTCGTACGTGTACATCTCGGTTTTGCCGGCGTTGTCGTAGCCGGTGATCTGCGACTGCACGACGAAGGCCATGTGGGTCCCGTCGGGGGTGATCTGCATGCGAGCCACCGGCCCAGAGGCGCAGGCGCCGGTGATGGCCAGCGAGGTGCAGACTTTTTCCGGTTTCAGCGCGGCGACGAAGCGCAGCGTCCCTTTGCGGAAGAGGTAGAGGTTCGCTTTGCCGAGCTCGCCCTTGCCGGCGACCAGCGGCTCCGGGGAGATGAAGTAGATGTCGCCGGAGGTGGAGGCGATCGCCGAGTCGCTGTAGGCGTTGCCGCCTTGGCCACCGTTGAAGCCACCGATCTTGTCGAGCACACCCGAGTATTTGAGGAAGTCGATCGCTTCGACGTTGCAGCCGCCGCCGTTCCAGGAGACGTTGCAGTCGTCTTTGTTGCCGGCGCTGCCAGAGCTGCCGACCGAGACCAGCGTCAGCTTCGCCGGTTCGCTCTGGTGCCAGACGTAGATGTCGCTGCTGGCGTCGGTGTCGTCGGCCGCCAGCTGGTCGGGCGAGCGGAAGTAGATGGTCTCGCCGTCGCTGGTGGCGCCGAGGTAGGCCAGCTGGTGACCGGCGCCGATTTCGATCGTGCGGTTGCCGTCTATCCGCAGGTAGAACGGGCCGTTGACGTCTTTGATCATGTGCGAGTTCGGCGGCGCGTATTCGGTCGCGCCCTCGGCCCGTTCTTCGGCCATGAGGATGTGCGAGCCGTCGTCGGAGATGTTGTAGACGTAGCCTTCGAACCCGGTCGTGTTGTCGCTTTTGACCGACGCCAGCCTGACCTCGCCGGTCGCGAGGTCGTTGTCGTAGATCGAGGCGGGCGGGACCTGCGGGTAGAAGGCCGCCTGGCAGCAGGTGATTTCGCGGTCGACGTGGTTGCCGCCGGGAGCGAAGACGAGGTTCGACTGGAAGACGAAGTGGTTGAAGTCGGCCGACGCTTCCGGGATGCCGACGAACCGTTCGCCGTTTTCGACCTCGCCGAGGTTGCTCGGCCAGCGTTCGAGGAAGGAGCCGTCGGAGGTGTTCCAGACGTAAGGAGCGTTGGACGGGTGCCCCTTCTGTTCGAAGACGTCGGGCCAGCCCATGTCGTAGCTGGCCAGGCGGCCCAGATCGGGGCTCGCCTGCGTGCCCATCGCGATCCGCGACGGCCCCCACTGGCTCTGGAACCAGTTCTCCTCGTTGTCCTTGGGAGGCATGCCGATCAGGAACGCTTCGTCGGCCGGGCGGCCGACGTATTTCTGGTACCAGCCCGTATCGGAACGGGTTGAGACGAACATGTCGCCGAGGATGTTCTGCGGGTCGCCGGCGCTTTCGGGGAAGGTGCCGAAGGCGGCCGTGTAGGCGATCTTCGAGGGTTTGGTCGCCAGCGGCGCCGGCGGGCCGCCGAGCGGGAAGATGATCGAGCCCTGGGCGAAGCTCGGGGTGACGAGCTCATAGGCGCGGCAGTCCGGGAGGCTGTTGGATCGGGTTTCCTGACGTAGCTGCGCGTTCGGGCAATTCGGCGGGTAGAAGCCGAAGGTCTGGTCGGAGGTGGCGCTGCTCCCGTACTGGCTGCTCGCGACGAGACGGAAGTGGTAGGTGACGCCCGGGGTCAGATCGGTCAACTGGGTGCTGACGAAGACCGGCGAGTTGCCGTTGCCCGCACTCGCGTCCGGTACCGGGCTCTTGTTTCCGTAGGCCGCAGTCGTGCCCCATTCGAAGGTGTAGGTAGTGTCGCCGAGCCGGGGGTTGACTTCGCCGACCAGTTCGGCGGAAGTGGCCTGCAGGTTGCGCGAGTTGAGGTTGCCCACCTGCGGTGCTTCGGCGGTCCGGAAGGCGGCGTCGGCGCTGACCGACCTGCCGCTCGAGTTTTCGCCGACCAGCCGGTAGTGGTAGGTGGCCCCCGGCTGCAGCCCCGAGAT
>C688J35102_120989885_pt1 | contig 15179 bp, 12 predicted proteins | sample HopSoiMetagenom2_FD_35102 | JGI IMG/M metagenome (IMG submission 35102)
CCAGTTCCCACTCCGCAGAACGCGGCACTCTACAGAAAATACGCTGAACTGGCCGCTGCACAATCAGACGTGCACTTCGTAGGCCGTCTTGCTACGTATCGCTACTACAACATGGACCAGGTCGTTGGCCAAGCTCTGACGCTCTGCAAGAAGCTAGCCGGCGCTCCCGAATATGCAACCCAAGCCGCTTCGGCCGCTGTCGGAATGCCGATCGCCGCGCGGCCGGCATTCGGAGTATAAATATAGTTGAAGTGCTTTGGCGCCTGTTCAAACGCGCCAAAGCACTTCGAGGAAAGGCCATTCAGGGTCGCGCCAAGAAGCAACGGGCTCGAAGCCGGTGGTCCTTGAGAACTCATCGAGTTCGGTCTGAGTAAACTTGTGAGACGATTCGGTCCAAATCGTCTCCCCAGCCGTGAATCGAAACGACAAGTCAAGCGCGCTTGCCGCAACCGTCTGATTTCGGAACGAAACTAGGTGCATCTCGATGCGCCGCTCGGCCGCGTTCCATCGGACCTCGTGGCCGAACGACCGCAGATCAAAGTCTGCGCCCAGTTCGCGATTGATCCTACCCAGCACGTTCAGATTGAACGCCGCAGTCACACCGGTCGGATCATCGTATGCAGCCATCATCGTTTCCCGATCCTTGACGAGATCAGCACCGAGGAGCAGGTAATCGTTCGGCTGGAGTCGGACCCGCAGTTCCCGCAAGAACCCTGGAATTTCCCGGCGCTCGAGATTTCCGATCGAACTGCCCAGGAACAGCAGCAACATGGATCCGGAGCCCGTTCGGTCGCGCGCAATTTGGTCAAGTCCGTGAAGCCAGTCTCCGCAGACTGGCTTCACGTCACAGAGGCCGCCGAGCTCCCTTTCGCATGACGCGAGCGCAAGATTCGACACATCGATGGGCCGGTAGCTAACAGCGCTTCCTCTTCCCTGCAATGCGCGGACAATATGCGCGGTCTTCTTACCGCTCCCGCTTCCCAGTTCGGCAACTGTCGTGACATTCTGCACCGCGAAGGCAATGTCACCGGCATGCTGCTTCAACAAACGTTCATCGGCGCGAGTCAGCCCATATTCCGGGAGCAGCGTGATTGCTTCAAAAAGACTGCTCCCCAAGTCATCGTAGAAATAGCGGGGTGCGAGCTTTTTCTGCTCTGGCTGTGATAGCCCTTCCGCGACATCCAAGGCAAACTGTGACAGCAGTTCACGAGCGGAGACAATCATGCTGTTCTCAGTTCTCGATGCACCGGAACGTCGCATAGGTGTACGGATAATCCCGCCGGAACCAATTGCGGAACGATCGTCGCAGGAGACGTTTCGGTGTTCGCGGTGACGCGCCTTTCATTACGTAATGTTCGTCGTCGAAGAAGTTGGCCGAATATCCGGGATAGGCGGCTCTTGCGCGGAAACCCGGAAAGGGTGCGAACTTCGAACTGGTCCATTGCCATCCGTTGCCAACCATTTGGGCAACGCCGAAAGCACTGCTGCCCGGGAGCGAGGCTGTAACGGGCTCAGGATCCCAACGCTTCCCGTCGAAATTGCCGTAAGCATGTGTCGGTTCTGCCAGGCCCCACGGATAGGGCCGGTTCTCGCCGCCGGCAGTGCCGTAAGCCGCCCGATGGAACTGCTCTTCGCTGGGCAAAGCCTTGCCGAGCCAGTCGGCATAAGCCTGCGCCTCCATCTGAGTAACGTACACCGGCCAATCTAATGGAAGCGGAAAGTCGCTGAACATGCCGCGGTACAAGGTCGTTGAACCTTTTTGCACCCAGAAGTGCGGTGCGGGCGCGCCGTCGGCGACAAACTTCAGATACTCGCCATTCGTTATGCTGTGACGCTGTATTCGAAACTCCGGCACGTGAATGCGAGCTTCGCCGTACTCGTTGTCCCAGCCAAACGTTGCGTCATCCTCTTTCCCCAGAACGGCCTCGCCCGCGGGAATTTCGCACCAGTCATTCGAAAGAACTGCGCTCGATACCGCTGGGAAGTCAGCCGCCGCAGGCTGAACCTTCCTGTCATGGGCGAAGTTGTGGAACATATATGCGAGCGTTTCGAGATGCATTTCCCGATGCTCGAGCGCCATCTGCACGGCCTCTTCTGGCGCATGATCCAGGTGAGCGTCCACTCGTTCGCGACAGCGTCGCACATATTCGTTGACCTGAGAACTGGTGGGCCAATCCGATGGCGTATCGGAAGGTAGATGCGTGGAGTCCGGATCAATGCCCGCCTGAAATAGCGAATCCAACTCCGGATCCTTACTCTTCAGACCGAGACCTTCACGGCAAATCTGAATGGAATCGAACCCGTCCAAGTGCCCAACGTAGAAGATCACCCGATGGCGTTCCGCGATAGGCCGGTCATAGATGGCCTCGCGCTTAAGAATCTTAAACAATTGATCACTTGCAATTCTGGCCTTTTGAATCTCTTCCAGCAGATTTGCCTTTGTCGACGACTCGATCACTTCCATCCGGGTCAGTCCTCCTTTTCGTTTGGGCTCCTTCGTTTTGACGCAACACAGTCAGGCAAAGAGCCAATTTTATGTCTGGCTGTTTCGTACTACCTGGAGATCTTCGTTCAATACCTGTCGCGCCAGGGCCAGTGCCTGTTCATGCGTTTCAATTTCACCCTCAAGTTGCGCCGTCTCTGCCAATTCTATGGCCTTCTTGAATGCGGGTCCGGGCGCGTATCCCGCCTTGATCAAGTCATTGCCGGTTAACAATCGCGCGGGCCTGAGTTGCTCAGTCTTAAACTCGGCTAATTTCGATTCAACGAATTCACACACATCAGTACGCCCGTTACTAGCCAGGCAATCTAAACGGTGTAGTTCCAGATGCTCTTCGAAATGGGGTGTACGAAGAAAGCGTTTGAGCGTGCTCACGCGCATGTTTGGAACATCTTTGAAGCGCATATGGTTCGCCACAAGCGACGCGACACGCTCAATCTCCTCGTTGGATGTCTTTAGCTGGACCAAGCGACTTCGCGCCATCTCTGTGCCGACCTCCGCGTGTCCGTCAAACCGGATCCGCTCGGCAATGCGGAAGGTCGGCGGCTTGCCGATATCGTGGAGCACGACGCCCCACGCAAGGGTACGCGAAGGCTTTTTCATGGTTTCGAGCATGAGCAGAATATGCTGCCACACGTCGCCCTCCGGATGAAACTCCGGGGGCTGCTGCACGCCTTGGCACGCCTTTACTTCCGGAAGAACATGCTCGAGCAGTTTCGTCGAATCCAACAATTCGAAGCCGTAGCGCGCGCCTCCTTCGATGAGGATGCGTGCCAACTCTTCCCGAATCCGTTCCGCCGAAATGTGAACAATCGAGGGGGCGAACCGCTGCATGGCTCGCATCGTTTCCTCCTCGACCGAGAGTTGAAAGCGAGCGGCAAAGCGAACACCTCGCAGCAACCGCAGGTGGTCTTCTTCGAAGCGCCGGTTCGGGTCCCCGATGGTTCTTAGTACGCGATTGCGAAGATCCCGCTGTCCGTCAACAAAATCGTAGATGCGAGAGGAGAGCGGGTCCTCGAATAAACCATTGATCGTAAAGTCGCGTCGCTGTGCATCGCGGGACGGGTCAGTCTCAAACTGGACTTCCTGTGGGTGCCGTCCGTCGAGGTATTCACCTTCGCTCCGGAATGTGGCAACTTCGACGCAGACATCGTTGTTTCGCTTGACGAGTACGACTCCGAATTTCGCGCCTACCAATTGCGAGCCGGGAAACAGCGATCTGATCTGTTCAGGCCGAGCATCCGTGCTGACATCGAAATCCTTTGGCGCGATGCCCCAAAGGCGATCCCGAACGCAGCCGCCTACGAGAAATGCCTTGCGGTCATGATCCCGCAAGAGCTGAATGATATGGACAGCTAATGCTTCGCGCTCGCGGCTGAGATCAGGCATTGTAACAGGCGGGAAATGCTGATCGAAGAACGAAAAACGAGAATTCCCGGAGTACTAAGCGTGTCCGCCCTTACTCTTCAAGTTACTGGGACTCTCCGCTTCGGCTGCACCGTCTGCATTCTGGGCAGCTAGAAGGGCCTGCGCTTCCGCTTCAGCTTTCTTCAATTCCTTCTTCGTAGGCGGCGCGATTTCGTGGCGATAGTCATGGTCGTGGTAGCACGTCCTGCAGCGAACCTTTGCCGCCTGCCCCTCTACTAACGACACAATGGAGTGATTGGTGATACGGCGACACTTTATACAATGATCGTCGATAACATCGCCTAATCGCTGTTCACTCATATAGATGTCCAACCATTGCAGTATATCAAGCATTTTGACCCTGTAAGGCGGGATTGAATGCGGCGTAGTATGGGTGACACACCAGTCCGGAAGGGCTTATCTGTGTCTTGCATCACCTTCTCTGAGTTCGTTGCCACCAGTTTTCGTAGCGAGCTTGGCCCCGAAGACCAGATGCAATCGCCTCTGCGCTGCGCACCGGAAAGCCCAAAAAGATTGAAGTCTCCTACCGAAAATGATTTAGCCGGCGCGATTCGCTACCAATTAATCTGCCAAATTCGCACAAAGGTATTTAGTTTCCTGCCAAGATTTTGCCTGTCTGGCTATTCCACTGAGGCGCTGTTCTCGTGATTTGTATGTTGCGGGCCACAGTCGGGCTTCTGTTCGTTTTCAGTCTGCTCGCGCACGCCGCCGCGATCCAGGGCGTTGTTACGGATCCGGCCGGCGCCGCCGTTCCTGACGCTTATGTTGTAGCCATTCTGGAGGCCACTGGCAATGCGCGAACCGTCAATACTGATTCGGGAGGCCGTTACAGGATCGCCGCGCTCCCCGTTGGGACGTACACGATTCGCTGCAAGAAGCCGGGATTTCAGGACTCGGAGATCCGGCACGCCGCGATTTCGCTTAACCAAACGCTTGAGCAATCCATCCATCTGAGCCTTGCGGTGGCAGGCACCTCGATTGACGTTCATGAAAGTCCCGAAGCTTTGAACACGACCTCCGCTAGCGCCGGCGTCGGAATGGGAGGGGAAGCTCTCGAAGAAACACCGTCGCAAAATCGAAGCTACCTCGGGATTGTGCTGCTCGCTCCAGGACTTGCGCCCGCCGCCGGTTCGAACGCGCTTCGGACAAAGGCCGGTGTGCGAAGCGCTATGCCGGATAGCGGCTTCACATTTGCAGGCATGCGCCCGCGTAATAACAGCCTGTCCATAGACGGGCTCGATAATCGCGATGAAACAACTGGATCGACGCGCGTAGCAATCGGACAGGAGGCCGTCGCTGAATTCCGAGTTGCGGCCTCGGAGGTTGCGCCTGAGTTCGGCGGCGCTGCGGGCGGCAACCTAAACGTGGTCACATTGAGCGGCACGAACCGTTTCCACGGTGACGTGAACCTGTTCGCAGCCGATTCCTTCATCGAAGCCCGGAGCCCGGAAGCGGATACGAGTGCGCGCCCGAACCGGCGGCAGTATCAACCCGAGGCTGCCCTGAATGGCCCGCTTCAGAGCGATCGGACTTTCTTTGCTGCAACAGTTGAAGGCGAGTTGGAGAACGGGCAGGAATTCTCAGAAATCGGTCAATCCGCCGCGCGAGCGAGGATCAATGCAGCCTTGAAAAGCTCGCTCTTCGCCCGCAGCACAGTTAAGAGCCTTTCTGAAGGTTTCTTCTCGACGGCATCCTCGTCAACCGAAGCCTCTTTCAAGGTCACACATCTGTTTGGCGAACACCATCAGGTCACGACCCGCTATGCGTTCTCCGGTGGCAACATCGCGGGAGAGGTACTAGGGAGCGACAACTTCAGCGATATGTCCACGCGGGGCAGCAGCCTGAACCGCGACCAGGCGTTCGCCCTTAATTGGCAGGCGGTCGGCGGCCCTCGGTTCATCAACGAAGTGCGGTTCCAGCTCGCACGTCGCAGCATCAATCTGACGCCAAACTCACAAGGCGCTTACCTGGACGTTCCCGGAATCGTAAGCATAGGCCAATCCCCGGTTCTCGATTCGTCCCGAACGGAGGATCACACGGAATTCGGGGACACCGCTACGCTCGTACGCGGAGATCACCAGTTCGGTTTCGGTACTTCGATTCAACACGTCTCGCTCCATGCCCGCTTGGCCAACCGCTACGGCGGCGTCTTCATATTTCCCACACTTAACGCCTTCGAATCGGGCACGCCAGATATGGTTATTCAGGCGTTCGGCGCGCCACACACTCGATACGGAACCAGCCCGATTGCTGGGTGGGTACAAGATCAATGGAGACCCGCGGCTGGCGTCACCGTGATCGGGGGTATCCGGTATGAGGCTCAGACGCTCCCGTCGCCATTTGGCACGGTCACGCACAATCTTGCTCCGCGGCTCGGGATCGCTTGGCGGCCGCATGGCCGAGGCCCATGGGTGTTTCGCGCCGGTGCCGGATTATTCTATGATCGCTTCCCGCTCGCGTTTCTGAATGATGCGATTCAGAAAGACGGCATCCATGGTTTTGAGCAATATGCCGAAGGCGGCGACGCAGCGCGCCTCTTTGCGCTTTCCCAGGGCGGAAGCTTTACAACACCGATATTGGGAATACCGCAGTCGGCTTACCGGCCTCAATCGGCCTTTGCAAACAATTCGACATACGCCCGCAAGTTTACAGGCGGCCTTGAACGAGCGCTCAATACCGAGACCACTCTTTCGATCGAATACATGAATATCGCCGGGTTCCATTTGCCTCGTCTCCGGAACGCCGCACTCAGCTTGCCCCCGCAATTTCTGCTCGAACAGAGCGCCAGTTCGCGTTATCAAGGCGTAAGCGTAAGCCTGCGCCGCCGCCTGACAAAAGACCTGACCTATCTGGTGGCGTATACGGTGGGCGCTGCCTACGATGATGCGAGCGATTTCAATGAGCAACCGCTCAATCCCGCAAATACCCGACTCGACTGGTCCCGGTCGCGGCAATACGAGGCGCATCGCATAATCGCCAGCAGTTTATTCGGACTGCCGTTCGACGATTTGGGGGCGCCGCGGTGGCTGCGCAATATAGGGGAGAATTTCGACCTGGCTCCGATCATTTCCGTCGGAAGCCCTCGACCCGTAAACGCACTTGCGACAACAGACCTCTACAGAACTGGCGCCTATCCCATTTCGGCCCGCCCGGACGGACTCGGGCGAAATCCTTTCTATCAGCGAGGCCTGTTCAATGTCGATCTTCGCGCCACCAAAGGCTTTGAATGGTGGAAAGACCATGGCATCTTCCTGTTTGGGGTCGGAGTGTACAACTTGACCAATCACACGAATGCGATTGTCGTCAGCCCGTATTACGGCCTGGACACATACCGTGGCCTGATCGAAACTTCCAACGCACGGCAGGTACAGTTCAGCTTTCAGTGGGAATTTTGAGCTGACACAACTCAGCACTTAGGGCTCGACCCGGCGCTCAATGAAGCGGCCCTGCCGAGTTCGACCTCCGCCCGAATACCCGCTCGGAATTTATTGCTTTCGCCTTAAGCCCGTCTTTAGGCCCGAAACTTTAACCTTCAAGATGTCGGCCGGAAAGAATGGCCACCCTTATGATCGACCTCTTATACGTTCTGCTTGCCCTTCTCTTTTTCCTTGCGTGTTGGAGCTTTACAAAGGCTTGTGATCGCCTTTGACCGCAGAGGAGAACACCATGGATTACATCATTGGCGGCATAGCGACACTGTTCCTGTTTCTTTATGTTCTGTACGCCTTGCTTAGGCCGGAGAAGTTCTGAATGCGTTCCTTTCTGCGAGGTGAACAATGACAAGTTACGGAATTACCCAAATCGTAATCTTCTTCCTGCTGATTCTGGCGCTGACAAAACCGGTTGGCATCTTCATGGCCCGGCTTTTTGAGGGCAAACGAACGTTCCTTCACCCGGTGTGCAGGCCCATCGAGGTCTTCTGTTATAAGGCCATCGGAGTACGTGAAGACACCGAACAGCGCTGGACACAGTACGCGGGTTCGCTGTTGGCGTTTAGTGCAATCAGCTTTCTTTTCGTGTATGTGCTTCAACGGCTACAGGGATTTCTACCGCTCAATCCGCAAGGATTTAACGGCACAAACGTTACCCCCGACCTTGCATTCAACACGGCGCTGAGCTTCCTGACAAATACAAACTGGCAAGCCTACTCGGGCGAGAGCACACTGAGTTACTTCGTCCAGATGGCAGCGCTTACGATGCAGAATTTCGCATCCGCTGCGGCCGGCATGGCCGTCGCCATTGCACTCGTCAGAGGGTTTGCACGCCAAAGCGTTAGCACCATCGGTAACTTCTGGGTCGATCTGATCCGCGGAACGGTCTACATTCTGCTTCCCGGTGCTCTGATCGCCGCTTTGTTTCTTTGCTCTCAGGGCGTTGTACAGAACCTCGAGCCCTATACGATTGCTAAGACTCTTGAAGGCGCGAAGCAAGTGATTGCGCAAGGTCCTGTAGCTTCGCAGGAAGCGATCAAGATGCTCGGAACCAATGGCGGTGGCTTCTTCAATGCGAACTCTGCGCATCCATTCGAAAACCCAAACGCGTTAGTCAACTTTTTTCAAATCGTTCTGATCTTCATAATCCCGGCGGGCCTGACTTATACCTTCGGCGTCATGATCGGCGATCGCCGGCAAGGATGGGCAGTGTTCAGCGCCTGTGCGGTTATGTTCCTAGCCGGTGCGTTCTTCTGTTACTGGGCGGAAGCAAACGGAAATCCTACGCTCACAAAGTTAGGCGTAGAGAACCATGCTACTGCTACTCAGCCGGGGGGCAACATGGAAGGCAAAGAGACCCGATTCGGAATCGCTGCCTCCTCTTTATTCGCAACTGTGACTACGGACGCAAGTTGTGGAGCGGTGAATAGTATGCACGACAGCTTCACGCCGCTCGGCGGGTTGGTTCCCCTCTTCAACATCGAGACAGGCGAGGTAATTTTCGGAGGCGTCGGTGCCGGACTTTACGGCATTCTCCTTTACGCAATCGTTGCCGTATTTGTCGCCGGTCTTATGGTCGGCCGTACGCCGGAGTACGTCGGCAAGAAGATCGAAGGCAAAGAAGTGAAGATGGCCATGCTGGCCCTGATCTGCACGGCTGCGAGCATCCTGGTCTTCTCCGCTCTTTCCGCCATGGTCCACTTCGAAGATCCTGGTAAGGACGCGAAGGGACAACCGGTCGCACATAGTTACTGGAACCCGCCGGGTGCTGCCACCGCAAATTTGAACAATTCCGGCGCCCATGGTTTCTCGGAAAACCTCTATGCCTATTCGAGCGGAACCGGGAACAACGGCAGCGCGTTCGCCGGGCTCAATGCGAACACGCCTTGGTACAACCTGACCCTCGGGTTGGCAATGGGCATTGGACGTTTCTTCTTCCTGCTTCCATTACTTGCGGCCGCAGGAAGCCTGGCGGCCAAACGCAAGGTCCCGAATACGTCCGGGACTTTACCTACTCATGGCCCACTTTTTGTTGGACTGCTTGTAGGTACCGTGATTCTGGTCGGCGCCCTAACCTTCTTCCCTGCCCTGGCGCTTGGTCCGATCGTGGAGCAGTACCTCATGCGGGACGGCAAGCTGTTCTCGTTTTTTCTGATACATCTCTGGAGCTAATTTATGCCAACTGCCATTGAGACGTCTGCTCCGGTTGGGGCATCGCCGAGTTCTCCGGGTCCGAGCTCACTGCTGCCAACCACGTTGCGCCGTTCCCGTCCGCTCTTCGATCCGGAGATTGTCAGGCGTGCCTCCCGTGACTCCTTCCTGAAGCTCAACCCGAAAACGCTGATCAAGAATCCTGTCATCTTCGTAGTCGAGGTCGGCGCGTCGCTGGTCGCTGTGTTTCTGGTTCGCGATGTCGCCATTCATGTTCCGGGTCTTGGCTTCGAGTTTCAGATTGCACTCTGGCTGTGGTTCACCGTGCTGTTCGCGAACTTCGCAGAGGCCATGGCGGAAGCGCGTGGGAAGGCACAGGCCGACACTCTACGCAAGACGAAGACTGATGCTGTCGCCAACCGGATCAGAAACAGTGCGATCGAGCGCGTATCGGCTTCCCAACTTCGGTCCGGGGACGTAGTCGTGGCCGAAGCCGGTGACCTCATCCCCGGCGATGGCGACGTGATCGAGGGAATCGCGACGATTGACGAATCCGTCATCACCGGCGAAAGCGCTCCTGTGATTCGGGAGTCCGGAGGGGACCGGAGTGCTGTCACGGGTGGAACAAGAGTGCTTTCGGATCAGATCAAAATCCGTATCACCTCAAACCCCGGAGAAACCTTCCTCGATCGCATGATCGCGCTGGTCGAAGGTGCTCAGCGCCAGAAGACACCGAACGAAATCGCCCTCAACATCCTGATCGCCGGATTGACGCTCATCTTTCTTCTTGCCGTGGCCACTCTACACCCGTTTGCCACCTACGCCGTCGGGTCCGCCGGGGCGGGCTCCGTCCCCACCATCGCGGTTCTGGTTTCTCTGCTCGTTTGCCTGATTCCGACTACCATCGGCGGTCTCATGTCCGCTATCGGCATTGCGGGCATGGACCGCGTCATGCAAGACAACGTTCTGGCCATGAGCGGTAAGGCCGTAGAGGCCTCTGGCGACGTGAACACGCTGCTTCTCGACAAGACCGGAACTATCACACTCGGGAATCGCGAAGCCGTCGAGTTCATTCCGTTCTCGGGAGTCTCGGAAGAAGAATTGGCCGACGCGGCGCAGTTGTCGAGCCTTGCGGATGAAACGCCGGAGGGCCGATCTGTGGTTGTGCTCGCGAAGGAAAAATATGGCCTCCGAGGACGGACCGTCGCACAGAGCGAGGCCAACTTCATCCCATTCTCTGCCTACACACGAATGAGCGGGGTTGATATTGATGGCCGAATGCTTCGCAAAGGGGCGAGCGCTGCCGTTGCCAAGTTCGTCCGCGAACACGGTGGAATCATTCCTGGTGGGTTCGATGAAACAGCCGAGCGTATCGCACGTGCCGGTGGCACGCCCTTAGCCGTTGCCGATGAAAGCCGCGCACTAGGCGTTATCCATCTAAAGGACATCGTCAAGGGCGGCATGAAAGAGCGCATGTCTGAATTGCGCCGAATGGGTATTCGCTCCGTCATGATCACGGGCGACAACCCCTTGACCGCCGCCGCCATTGCAACCGAAGCCGGAGTCGATGATTTCCTGGCGCAGGCGACACCCGCTGACAAATTGGCGTACATCAAGAAGGAACAAGCCGAAGGTCGACTAGTCGCGATGACTGGCGACGGAACGAACGATGCCCCCGCTCTCGCGCAAGCTGACGTCGGTGTTGCCATGAACACGGGGACGATGGCTGCAAAAGAGGCCGGCAACATGGTTGATCTCGACAGTAATCCCACCAAGCTCATCGAAATCGTCGCAATCGGAAAACAACTCCTGATTACGCGGGGAGCCCTAACGACGTTCTCCATCGCAAACGACGTCGCCAAGTATTTCGCCATCATTCCAGCCATGTTTATGGCTACTTATCCGGCGCTCGGCCACCTGAACATCATGCGGTTGCACACGCCCCAGAGTGCCGTTTTAGCAGCCGTCATCTTTAACGCATTGATCATCATTGCGTTGGTACCGCTCGCTCTGCGTGGCGTGAAGTACCGACCTCTTGGCGCGGCAGAACTGCTGCGGCGCAATATCCTCATCTACGGCCTGGGCGGGATCATTGTTCCCTTCCCGGGGATCTGGCTACTGGACCAGCTCCTGGTCTCGCTTCGTTTGGCATAGGAGATTCGAAAATATGACACAACAGCTACTCCCCGCGGTGCGGGCCACATTCCTCCTGACGGTCTTAACGGGCTTGGTTTACCCAGGCGTGGTCACCGGGTTATGCCAGATTCTTTTCTCCGACAAAGCCAATGGAAGTCTCGTGAAGAAGGACGGCCAGATTGTCGGTTCCGTTCTCATTGGCCAAAACTTCAGCCGCGCGGAGTACTTTCATCCGAGGCCATCTGCGGCCGGAGTAAACGGCTACGATCCCACCGCCTCCGGGGGCTCGAACCTGGGACCGACGAGCCAAAAGTTGTACGACCGCGTGAAGGCGTCTGCGGACGAGTTCCGCAAAGAAAATCCGACTTTTGCCGGTCCGATACCCTCCGACGCTGTTACGGCTTCGGCAAGCGGCCTGGACCCCGAGATCAGCGCCGCGAATGCGGAAGCCCAGATTGCCCGCGTATCGGCGGCACGCGGAGTGAAGAAGGAGGAGATCGAAAGACTGGTCGCTTCCGAAACGAAGCAGCGAGAGTTAGGGCTGCTCGGGGAACCCCGCATCAATGTCCTTGAAGTAAACCTTACACTCGACCGCCTGTTTCCGAAACACTAGACTGCGCTCGAATTCTGACCTTTCGCATGCGGTGGTTTGGAAGCAAACAGAGCGTTTGGTAAAGCAAGGCCCGGTATCGTATCCTGATCGCAACAGAAGGTGAAAAGACGACCTTTCGGTTAGCTGCGTCGGCACGACCCGTATTGCGCCTTTGCGGAGTCGCGGGAGCTGTGGCGATTGTGGCCGCCCTTGGTCGGGCTGTGCATATAAACAGCGCAACTGCCGGCTTCACCTTTCTTGTCCTGATCCTCGGCGTGGCAACCCGGGGCAGGCTGAGCGAAGCTATCACCGCTTCCCTCCTCAGTGTCGCGGCGTACAACTTCTTTTTCCTTCCGCCCATCGGGACGTTCACCATTGCCGATCCAGAAAACTGGATTGCCCTGATTGCCTTCCTTGTTACTGCCGTGACAGCCAGCGAACTCTCCGCCAGGGCGCGACAAAGAGCTGACGAAGCGCACGCGAGACGGGCAGAGCTCGAGCGCATGTACCGCTTCAGCCGCGCCTTGATGCTGGGAGAAGAAGATGCACCGTTCGCTCAACAAGTCCTGAAGCAGGTACTAGACTGCTTCGAGGTTGAAGAGGCGGCGTTCTACGATCGGGATGCGGGCGCGGTTGCTACCTCACCTGAACAGCTCTCCGGGTTCGAGCCCTCGATGGCAAAAACGGTTGCCGAACGCGGTGAATCCTGGCGAAGCGCTGCGGGTACGGCTTTAGTCGTTCCCCTCAAGCTAGGTTCCACCTCACTCGGCAGCCTCGGTATAGCGGACCATACCATCCCATCTGAGCTTGCCATGCAGTCCATCGCTCAACTGGTCGCAATCGCTATCGAACGGACGCGAGCACAGGAGATCTCGGCCCGCATGGAAGCAAGTCGTGAAAGCGAACGTTTGAAAGCGACCCTCCTCGATGCTCTCGCCCACGAATTCAAGACCCCGCTCACATCCGTAAAGGCCGCTACAACAACCCTTCTTGCCTCGCCCTTGAGTCCCTCGGATCAACGCGAACTTGTCACGATCGTCGATGAGGAGGCCGACCGGATGACTCGCCTGGTCAGCGATTCCATCGAGCTCGCGCGCATCGGCTCCGCCCCTATCTCGCTCAGGAGCGACGTCCACACTATGGGCGAAATCGTAGCCTTGGCGGCAGACAACCTGCGCAGCCTCTTCGATGGCAGACAGTTGACGATGGACGTCGACCCTGACCTGCCGGCGGTGCATGCCGATAAGACGATGACCGAACTCGCTCTCCGTCAGATCCTTAACAATGCCCTCAAATACTCGCCAGCCGGATCTGAGATCGCAATCCGCGCTCGCCAGGAGGGTGAATTTGTGCTGATCACCGTCGCCGATCACGGACCGGGCATCGCGCCGGGAGAAGAAAAAAAGATATTCGAAAAGTTCTACCGTGCACCTGATGTACGGAAGCGTGTACCTGGAACCGGCCTCGGCCTCAGCATCACACGCGAGATCATCGAATCGCAGGGCGGCAAAGTCCTGCTCGAATCGGAATTCAGGGGTGGTGCGAGCTTCACAATTACGCTCCCTATCGCATCTTCGCCAAAACGCAACGGCGTTCCGCAAACTCGTGACCAAAGCTAAAATCCTGGTCGTCGACGACGAGCCGCAAATCCGCCGAGTGTTGAGGACAGCACTCGCCGTCGCGGGGTTCACAATTGCCGAAGCTCAATCCGCCGACCAGGCCTTCGACAAAGTTCGGGAAGAGCGCTTCGACCTCATCCTGCTTGATGTCAACATGCCTGGTATGAGCGGCCTTGAAGCTTGCGCTGAACTCCGCCGCGCGTCCGAAGTTGCGATCATCATGCTCACGGTCCGCGGCGGCGAAACCGACAAAGTCGCCGCACTTGATGCGGGCGCGGACGACTACATCACAAAGCCATTCGGCGTGCCGGAGCTCCTCGCCCGAATCCGCGCGTCGCTACGCCGAGTTCCCTACCTGACGACCAACGCGCCCGCCGTCATCCGTTTTGGCGACGTAGAGATCAACTCGGACACTCGCCACGTGACCGTCAGCGGCAAGGATATTCGCTTCACGCCCAAGGAGTTCGATCTCCTCCATTACCTCGTTACCCACCCGAACGTGACCATCCCGCACACGAAGCTGCTGCAAACCGTCTGGGGACCAGACTATGGCAACGAGCTCGCCTATCTCCACGTCTTCGTCAATCAGATTCGAAAGAAAATCGAAGAAGATCCGGGCAACCCCCGATATCTGCTGACTGAACTAAGGGTCGGCTACCGCTTTCGCCTGCTCGATTAGCTCTTTTTTTAGCCCGCCCTGATTCCGCCTTTAGGCTCGCTGCTTTACTTTGCAGGTAGAGGCTATGCATGTCGAATCAGGAACAAGTCTTGGTGCAGGAGCACGAGTCTTTGGCGGGTTCGGGCGGAATCGCCGCGGTTGCTGTTGGCTCTGATCCGCTCTCCCTTACAGTCGTTTTTACAACGGTTGCGGCCACTCTGGAAGCACTACGCGCGGCCTCCAGGCTGGCAGGCCAATTCAAGGCACGCGTACGGGTTCTTGTTCCCTCCGTCGTTCCTTACGCTCTCGACATCACCCGTCCCAGGGTCGATCCTCTGTTCCGGCTCCGTCATCTCCGCACACTGTGCCAGCAGGACTCGGTCGAAACGTTCCTCGATATTCGGCTCTGCCGAGATCGCCTGCCCTGCATCCGTGAGGCACTCGCTCCACGCTCGCTCGTGCTGATCGGCGCACAACCAGGATTCTGGCACCGCCGCGCAGAAGAGCGCATAGTTAGAGAACTGCAAAGGGACGGTCACGACGTGACTTTGGTCACCTCATGTAGCCGAGGAACGATTGTAAGCTGGTACCGAACTCTATCTCGGAAGAAGCGGTAGCTTGCCGTCTTTAGGCTTTAGGGTCTTTCTATCGGCTTGCCCTCGGG
>C688J35102_120989884_pt1 | contig 15166 bp, 25 predicted proteins | sample HopSoiMetagenom2_FD_35102 | JGI IMG/M metagenome (IMG submission 35102)
CCACCCATTTTGAAGCGTTGCCGCAGTAGATTTGAATGATTGTATGTCACTACCTACGATAGCCTGTGTTGGAGGGGGCCATGTTAGGCTGTCTGATGATGGGTTGTTAGTCATCCTCTGGCTTCCGTTTCTACCGTTCCAACCGTTACCGTCTGGCAATGCTTCTAGCAATTTTCAGACAGTCACTCATCGGGAAGTGGTCGCCTGGGTCGTGGTGTCCACCGCCTAGATTACCTAGCTCTGAATGTCTGAGTACGCCGGACCTTACGACCCTTCCGTCACGGCTAACCTTTCCTTTACGGATAGGGATACCGTGCCGCTTATGCCATAGCGCAATCCACCTAGCGGTTTCTTCTACCTGTGGTTTGGGCCATGCTCTTTGGTTAGCGAACCCTATCTGTTCAATGCCTAGCGCCGGAGCATTGAAGAAAGCACAATGCCATGCCTTATTCTTATCGTCTACGTATCGTGCTGACTGTCCCTCACCATCGGTGCAAACGTGAGCGCTAGCCTGTGCCACTGGATTATTGAACCATGCTCCCACCCCTCTAAGGTCACCGGTCCCCTTGACGTTGCCTCCCTCTGTGTCATGGATGATGATAAGGCAGGGTTTGGTGCCGTGCCGACTGGATTGGTTTCTTACTTCCGTGCGGTGAATGACGTTAGGTTCGGTTCTCATGTGATGGGGTGAAGGGCGATGAGTGGCAAAACCATGTCGGTGGTTTCTTGATAGAGCGTTCTTTTGGCTCGTTTCTCAGCAATTGTGTTAGCTTGGTTCGGTGCCTGTTCTACTAACTCAGGGTCTAGGAGTTTGACGTATAGTTGTGTTGCGGCTGTTTGTTCTTCCGGTGTAAGGTCTGTGTAGCGTTTCAATATAGGCCCACCATGAAATAACCGAACTGATCATTAGCGTCAAATAATAGTGTTCCGCTGTTGAATGCTCCATTGAAATTATAGTTACCGGGCGGTAGTCCCCAAGTGTTATTGAATGCGAGTATTAGCAGCGTGTGTACACCTGTTTGATTATAGAAGAATGTAGTTTGATTTAGCCATCCATATTGGGGACAATTTAGACCCCACGCCTGATTACCAACCGAACTTGCAAATCCTGTCATCCAACATATACCGGCTATTCTATTGAATACGCGCTTGAATGTTAGAGTGCTGCCTGTTGCACCTACTGCATGCGTAACAAATACGGAGTCATTATCCAGGAAGTTACTGTTATTCAGACTGTCAATCAGTAGCTTATTCATTCCCGTAGCACTACCGATTGTTTGGATTACCTGGGCGCCAGACGCGCCCTCATCTATGCTGGATAGCATTCCGGCGTATCTGCTTGCGCTAGTGGGGTCGCGTGCTACCGAAACGATTCCGTGCCTGCCTGGGGGACTGGTATAACCGACACCCGACACAGAGGCGGCTAGCGCACCGTCTGACTGTCTGCGCCATCGGATAGCCTTATCGGGATCACCGGTAATGGTGGTGGGAAAGGTGCCGGGACTTTCTTGTAGGTCTACCCCTCCGGTGAATTGCGCACCTACGTTTCCGCTTGCATCGGTGGTCAGGTAGTTTGGTTGACTGTCTGGCATTAGATGACGGTTACGTTGGCAGATTGTCCGGTGGCACCTGACCGTATCTGTATACCAACGTATTTGCTGCCGGGTGCGAATCCCTCATTGGCGGGGTCACGGAAACTATTCAGTGACGGCACTAGCTGATGTTCCAATGCTTCCCAAGACACATCACGACTAGTATCACTAGTACCTCTGACCGCGAGCTTATAATAAACAGCTTTGTTAGTGACATTGAGCGAGAACGCGGGCCGAGGGAAAGCGAATACAACGGTCAGAGCGTCGGCGTAGTTATCCTGAGTGGCGACGTTGTTCAGTAACGCGACGGGCACTGTTATTCTGGATAATTAGCCCCGACGATGTGACTAATGGCAGCATGCCTTCCCGGGCCGCCGTAATCGCCTGTGCCGTCTGGGATGGGTTGCTGGATTCCACCGATGTAGCCTCTGTGCGCTTTCTTTGGCGCCCTGACTTTCCATTGAGCGTATAGAGTGCAATTGCCGCTGGTAACAGTGGATAGCAGCGAGCCACCGCGAGCGATGAAACCATAAGAATCGAATGTCTGGGGGTTAGCGGTAGCCGTGGAATACCCGAGTACCGTTCCGACGCCATCGGTGATTGTGACATTAGCCGTTCCAACTATCGTAATGAATTGTAGTTCCCAATCGACACCTGGGGGGATTTCCTCTAGCGTTTGCAGTCCACCGGCAACCGTCAGGTTCGCCCGGGTAATCTCCCGGAATTCCTGAAACTCAGACTCCCGGATACTAGACTCAATGCTTTCAAGTCTGGCGATGATTCGTTCAGCGAACGCGCGACAGGAATTACCGGCATCCCTGAATGTTGGTGTCAGTCGATCAATGTATGTGTCGATCAAAGGAACCTGCATACACTCTTCCCTATTCCGTTTCTACCGTTTCAAACGTTACTACTGTCATACCTCTCCCCACACTGCTTTGCCAGCACCCTTAGCGACCTTAGCTGCTTTACCTATTGGTGCGGTTCCCGCGATAGCGGATACTGCCGGAGTCTTAGCAACCTTATTCGCCATAAGGAAAGTGAGTGCTACCGCACCGGCTAGCACGATGACTCCGCCTAGTGCGCCCTCACCAATACGAATCCATGTTTTGGGATTGATGATTCGGTTGGCAACGTCGGCAATGACTCCGGCGGTATCAGCAATCGCGTTCACCGGCCCGGTAATTGGGGCGGTGATAGCGTCAACCGCGTCACCTAATGGCGCGTCGTGAATGTTGACCGCAAAGTCCTGTCCCCTATGTCGCTGCGCCGCTCCGGTCTGCCAAGTCTCCCAGTCTCGCGCGAATGTGTTACCCGCATCTTTCCAGATACACAGTGCTACCTTTGCGTTCGCGCGAGGGTCTTTCAGGTATTGTTCTACTAGGTGTTTGTTGTTGAATTTCGGTACACCACATGACCCTTCATGTACCGTACAGACTTGAAACCATCCAACCGCGTGGTCGTCGCCGCCACAGGTGCGAGGGTTACGTGCGCTTGCTCTACCTCCCGACTCTGCTTTGATGACTCCTAGTGCATCGGGAATGGCGGAGTCTGGCCACCCTACCTCTTTGAGTACGCCGCTCGCCATCTTCCGACTATCGGGCATTAGGCAGAAACACCAAACGTTTTGCTGAGAGATGGCTTCAGGAAGTAGTCCGTCGCCACAAAAAAGATGGCGCCGAAAATTGCGAGTCTAACCATTTTGTTTCCCATTAGCCTAACTTCCATCCTATGATAAGTCCGGCAACCACCAGAGCGCACATGACTAGTTCTGTGCGCCCTAGGTTGCCTGACGTAAACATGACGTCTTTACGAGTCTCACAGCCACAGTCAAACTCTAGCAAGTGTTATCTACGTGGAGTTGAGTGCCGCTCTGGTAGTAATGCCAGTGACCCTTGCTCTTGTCACCCTTACCGCTCGCGCAGACCACCTTATAGCAACCGCGAGCAGACCTAAACGGGAATTCAGTAGGACAGGCGGCCTGCTTGGCGCCCGGTGCCGGTGCCGGTGCCGGTGCCTGTGTGGATGCCGGTGGTGCCGGTGTGGTGACTACCACCGGAGCGGTTGCGTTTGGATTCCCGCCACCCTGCATGATTGATAAGTAGTCCTGCGGGGTGGGAATCAGTCCGGGGATGATATCGGCAATGGGACCGTAAATGTCCCGCCATCCCTGAGCCATATCGGTAAGTGATTGAATGAATGCATCCTGTAGTGCGGGAACACCGATATTAGGGTCACTAGCGGGAGGGGAGATAATAACTGGCGGGACGATCAATCCACCGGAACCAGAGCCACCATAGCTAGTGGGTGATTCACCCTGAGTGGTTCCTACCTCCACGCTGGCGCTGGCGTCGGTAGCTCTGTCACGCCAGAATTTGATGACTACCACACCGATAACAACTCCGCCGACGGTGAACCATGCCCACTTAGGGGCACGACGGATAACACCCTTAGGCTTAGCTCCCGGCTTGGGAAGCGTGCTTGGTTGTGGTGCCACTTATCCTCCCAGTAACGCCCAGTAGCGAGGGGACACAGACATTCCCGGTCGGAGTGTCGCCAATGCCCCGTAGGTGGTTTGTCCGGGCCGCTCGATATTCGGTCTAGGTGCGAGCGGTAGGTGTGCGCCGCGTGGTGAGCCGACCACAATGGCGCCGGGAACCTTAGGCATGATAAACCACGGTTGCATATGACTAGTGATATCAGCGATGGCTAGGTCGTGGTAAACGCTAGCCATCGCTCCCGCACCACCGAAATGCGGGCTTCTACCTACACCGTAGAACGCAGTGTCATCAATGGGCTTGGGTGCTAGCTCCGGTGAGATTTTCACCGGAACCTTAGCGTTTTCCTGATCGGTGTAGGTTCGGTCAGTAAGTGCGGTTCGGTTACGCCGGTTGACGAATGCCAGTCCAGGTAGGATGGTGGGGCTAAGAGGCTCGTTATTGACTGTCCTACCAACCATCTACTTACCCAGTGCGGAGCGAATAGAACCTGAGAAAGCATTACCCAGGCTAGTCACGATACCGGCAGTATTACGGGAGGTAACCAGAGTGGTCGCAAGCGCAACCAAAACGATTCCGCCTAGCACATCAAAAATGTCATCAGCACGCAATTTACTTCACCTTTTCTGGTGTTGGACTTGCAAAGTATTTCTCAGCTATCGGCACACCGCGATACATAACCGCACTGACGGCAACGGTGACAGCCAACATCTTGGCTACGCCTGGTGCGAACTGGCCCATCATTGCCAGTCCCATCGTGGTTACTCCCAGACCTAGAAGTAGCTTGGCTGGCGGGAATTCTCCCTGTCCACCCACAGACTTAGGAGCGAACTCATAGGCAATCATCACACCGGCAGTTACCAGCGTGCAGGGGATGATTACTGAATCAGCGTCAGCCATCAGGCGCCTACGTGAACGTGGTCTGAGTGGTCGTAGCCTGGGGCTGACCATCCGGCCGGATCGTAGAAAACCTCATCCACCCAGTTTAGGGCATGTGCCCATCGAGCGAATGCCATCATATCGGTAGCTTTTCCTGCTGCATCAAACGCGCGACATTGTACGTGTAGTGAAGTAGGTGAGCCACCGACAGCCGCATTTTCTGCCGGACTGCGACAGCCGCTAGCTAGGTGAAGATGAAATGTCCCCTCGGCAGTATTCAATGCACCCTGTAGGTTTGCCGCATGCGGACCTTTGAACTTGGTGGAACCGACTTGCGGTGATGTTCCGTTGGTAGTATCAGTGGAAGTGGTAGCAGTCCCTCCGCCACTGACGGGGGTGAATGGTGAGCCTGCCTTACCGGCAAATAGGTCCACCAATGACACACCTTTGACTGCGGCAGCTATGAGTGCCAGTCCGAGTGTGAGTAGTCCGACAGCGACGATCATTGGTTAGGTGGCGGGCCACGGTCAGGCTCTACCCGTGACCCACCATGTTGGAGTTGCTCAGGTACCACCGTTCGCACGCATTGGTTGCTGGCTGACCCACGCATAGTGAAGTGCGATGCCGACAGCCACGCCGATCATAAATCCCTGTGTCCGTCCGCTCATTCCTCACTCTCCGATTCTCTTTCCTCCCTATCTTTCTGCGCGCGGTCCTGTCGCGCTTGCCAGTACTCTTCCTGGACCCTAGCGATTTCTGAGTCATCACCGGCAGCCGCAGCGGCAGCCACTCGCTGCTCATATTCAGGGATCACTACTGCTGCTGCCTGAGCGTCTTCCTCACTCTGTTCAACAGACGTTGGGTCTTCCTCTGTTCGCGCGCCGACCGCGCCCGCAGACTCTCCCTCAACTTCTACCGTTTCCCCTGTTGGAGTCACTTCCTCACTGTCACTGTAAGAGGAATCGTAGTCATCGTTTGGTTCCTGTCCGGTGTCGGAAATGCGGTTCCGTAGTTCGTCTGCCGTTCCGTCATCAGGCAGCCCCAAATCTCTAGCCTGAGCCTGTAGGTTTCCCTTTGCCATCTAGTCCCTTTCTGATTACCGTTGCTACCGTTTCAAACGTTACTCATTCAGACGCTAGCACCCACGTTGAATTTGAATCCCGCGAGTTTCAGTGCCCATAGTCCGGCAGCCGCAGCGAATGCCAGCATGACTACGCGGACCGGAGTGCCGTCCACCGTAACCATTGTGGCGCCTGTGGTGGCACTAGCGGGGTTCGCTTGTGTCGGCCTAGTGCGTGGTCCCTCGCCGCTCTCCATTAGCGTGGGACCGAAGTACATGGAATTGAGAGCAGGCATTCACAATCACCTACTGTGCCGGTGCAGAGAGCCTGCCGGTATCGGAGGGAACTTGCCACCGTTGGGCCTGATCGGTTTCGACAGGCTGAACGTCATTCACCAAGTATTGCCATGTTCCGGCAGCCGCGTTAGTGCCGAAAATGTCCAGACGGGTGCTCTGAGTGGTAGGCAACCAGAGGTCTGGGGTTTCATTCCCCATTCGCCCGGTGAACTGGTGATTGAATGGGAATGCGCACACACCGGCAGGGAATGTAACTGCTCCGGCCAGCTTTTCAAAGAGATACGCTCTGAGATAGTTCTGGTTGGATTTCCAGATAGTGTTACCATCCCAGCTAAGCGAGATAGGGTCAGGCAGCACAGTGTCCGACCTAACTCCGCCTGCGGTGCGCGCGACAATCACAATCAGCCGAATGTAATTGCCTACCCTAGTCACACCGAGCGTATTGTCACCCACCACCACCGTACGCTGATTAGTGTTAGACCATGACTGTCCGGTATCCAGCAATGGCGGGGTCTGTGACTGCGGCTCACCCCTCATGCTCTGAGCAGCGGGAATCGTCCATCCCTCATACCAGACGCGAATAGTGGCAGTCAGAGTGCCGGTCGGAACGGATGAGAACAGAGCGGCGGTGCCCGCAACGGTAAGATTCAGCTTATACGTTGCCGCTGAATTCTGGTTAGCGAGTGCCCCCAGTGCATCCCGCGTGATGATTTCCACGGGGATACGGATACCGAACGTGGGATTGGGAGCGGTGAGAACCGCCCACGGAACGTTAGCGGGATTGTTATTAAACGAGTATCCTCCAAATAGATTCATCAAATACAGTGAGTAACCGTCCACCGGATTGATGATGTTCGCACCGTTCACATCTTGGAGTGAAACGGAAGAAAAGAACGACCACGGGCCATCGGCCGCAATGGTGCCAGTGCTACCGCCCGCGCACACTACCTCCACAAATAGTGAGCGGAAGTAGCCATAGGCCGGAACGTCAATCGGTGTAAGAGCCTGAGCGGCGGCACCAAGCGTAACGGTGGTCTGGTATGCCGGACCCTCTACATGCTCATGTGAGCCAACTGTGAACGGGAGAGCGGCAACCATTGCCGGTTGCCTCCCGTTGCCAGTAGTTCTAGCGACTGCTGTAGTCAATTAGACTCCCTGTTAGTGTGGTCGGTTCGCGTGCGGTCGGTTTTCCTGGTTCGTCGCCTGCCGGAACGTCTGCGTTCATGGTCGATACGTACACGGACATATTCAGTCATTACCAACACTAGTGCCGTTAGCGCGGCTGCTAGTGGAGGAGATATGACAACGCCTCACCAAACGGTGAATCTTTACGCACCAACTGAACTTGAACCCACCGCAGCACAAAGAGTGCTAGCAGTAGATTCCAGGTGAACTGCATCCAATCAAAAAACAATTGTCACCACCTAGTGTTTGTGATGAATGTTTCATTAGTAACCATATTGACGTAGAAAGCGTCGTGGTGTTCTAGTCTAGGCACTACCTCTAGTACTAGTGAGCGGCTTAGTCCTGCTAGTTCCGCTACTCGCGTAAGGTTAGATTGATCAGGGTCTTTCCAAAAGTACAGGTGCGTAGCCTGATCGTATGCCTCTAATGGTACGTAGCGTGGTCTTTGTGTGCCACCGGTGACGGAGCTACCCTGACTCCTACCCTGTAGATAGATCAGTTCTAACTCATCTTTGAGTGACAAGAATGACGATATGTAACGGAGTTCATCAATGGCAATCGTCCACCCTTCCTGACGATAGGCACGCATCAGCATTTCTCTAAATGCGTGCCTATGCGCTGCCCTCAACTGTTCAGCAGTTGCTTTCGGGAAGGGTGGACGAAAAAGAAACCTACGGGAAACCTCCATATTCAACTCTTCCGAGGTATTGATTTCCCGGTAATGCAAATCCCGCACTAGACGGGATTGAGTAACATCAGTCTGTTTTGTACCCAGAAACACCACCCACGGATGATGTTCTAGAAGCCTGATAAGTAGTTCGGTTTTACCTCTTCCGGTTGGCCCAATCAATGTAATGTGTTCGCCCTGTCGCCAGTCCATGCGACGAACGGCAGTTCGCCATGTTACCCGTTCAGGGGTAACGATGGATTCAGTGTGACGGGGCACTACCACCATTATATTGAGCGTTTGCAATTACTGGTGAAACTCCAGGCAGCAATCCTGCCTGTAGGATGATACTTAGATGGATACCAACTAGAGTGGCTATGGCAGTTCCTTCCATTGCGCGAATCAGAGCCTTTTTCACTTTGGGGTTCTGATCGGCAACTTCCATCCAAGCGGTAACGGCCCTATCGACCGTTTCCTCATCCATTAGTACTAGTCCCAATCGCATTGCCGGTGGTGGTGTGTCGATTGGGGCTGGTGACCGGAGAGTCTGCAATGCTCCGATTCCCTGAAGGGCCATACCTGCTGAGAAGTATGTGCCTGTCAGTGCCTCCATCAATCGGCGCTCTGCGCCGATCCGCTTACGTGGAACCTGTGGAATTTCAGAGGTTGTCTCTGTGTCTGCGGCAGACCCACCGTTCTGGGGTGGGGACTTTGGTTTACGCGTTTGACGTGAGGGACGAGTCTTTCTCGCTCTACCGGTAGCCTCATCGGACCTACCGGTAATACGTGCGCGTAATTCATCTGCCGTACCGGCTGAATCTAGACCCATCATCCGAGCGGTTTCTTGCAGGTCTGTGAGTAGTGGATCGTCAGACATTAGGCAAGAAAGCGTCTACGTGACCAGTGCTCAGAGCGAGGGGATTTTTCCTCTGTGGGTTCCTTACCCTCATCCTCTTCCTCTGGTGCATCGTCCGTAGGTGGTTTGTCGATTGGTGCATCAATGATCGCGTCGTCTAGATCGGCCAATTGATCGTCTAGAGCGTCAACCTGATCAGCGTAAGCGGCGGCGGCCTCATCGCTAGTAGTGTTACGCATTTTCATGCGCAGTTGCTTGCGACGTTCCCGTAGCTCTTTCCTACGCTCCCTCAGTTCACCGCGCGTAGACGTGCTATCACCCCCTATGGGAATGGGTTTCATACGTTCCATCCGTGGTCTAACTCTCGAATCTCTCTTGAGCCTGAGAGAGAGTTTCCTACGGAGCTATGTGGTTTCTTGTGGTAGTGGCGGTGGTGGGGTCTTATGGGTATATATGCGTTGGCCCGCCACTGGACAGGTAAACAGTGACGGGCCAAACGCGTTGGGCAGTCCCCACGACCACCACTAACACCACCATAGTAGCACTCAGGCTTGACGGTGGGAGTTCGGTCAAGCAACCGCGACGCGTATACGTCGCACACCAGAAACTAGAGCGTCCGGGGGGCGTGATACGATGAAGGCAACCGGACAACGGGTCACCGTTGTTTCGGGTGCAGTCCCCACATTTCTGGCCATGACTACGACAGGTGGTTTGGTTTGGCTTCGCGTGAGCCTGACCCTGCCGATTGGGGTGGTGACCCTCCCGTTTCCGCTGGCGGTGACGGTAATTACGAGTGGTCTGTAGTCGGTTACTACGCAATCGGCGAGTCTTACAAAGACTTCCACAATTTCGATCCTGAGAGCGAGGAACGCGACCAGCAGCGTTTCCCCGTAGAACCATTCCCCTCTTCCTGGGATTTCCTGGGAGAGACTGACGCTCTCTACATCAAATCAGTAGATAACGCGGGTAACGTCGAATACGCGATTATCTATGGTCCGTTTGAAGACTGGGACGACCTCGCGGACCTAGTAAATGACTGGTTTGAATGGGAATACGAATAGTGTTACGGGTGGTACGTGTGAAACGGATTCTCACCAAAGGTCTGAATAGGCTAATCTAGTGGGGACATTAGAAGAACGAGTTTCACCCGTTCTATCCGTTGCTCCCCGTATCCCTAAATATGACTCCCGCCACCTACTCATCTACGACGGTACGCGCGTACTTCTAGAGCGCACCGGAGAAGTCCATCCCGCACACCTATTCCCCGGACTTCTACTCAGTGAAGACCCCGGAATTGTCATATGCGAGAATGCATTACAAATGCTCGCACACCTAAACTATGGCGTGTGTTCCCGGCGTCCAGGGTGGCAGTTCCGCACCAGCTTTGTAAAGCGTACCAAGTGGCGGCAAATCAAGGGGAATCGTCCCGTCACTCAGGGACACACATTAGTGTCTTGGTTCGGTTGGCGGACATTCTGGTCTAACGGCACAACCGCACACACTCATTACCATTACCCGGTTGACCCTATCGTGCTGGCGAATTGTGCTATCCATCGTTTGATTCCACATGAAGTGGATTCAGACGCTAGGTTAGCCGCGTTGCTTGCGTGGGGAATGGATATGCGTGAGTGGTGTAGAGAGAATGATTTGAAGGTTAGTACTAGCGCGGGGTCGCTCGCTATTCAGTTGCTTACCGATCCGCGTTTCTATCCTGAGTCTAGGCGTAAGGTTCCGCGTGCTACCAATGACAGGGCGCGACAGCACTTGTTCGGTAATCACTATGAGCTACACACCGAACCGCGCATCTTCCAAAACGGTTACTACCTGGATATGAAAAGCGCACATCATTACTGCGCCAGTAAGGTGGCTCTCCCGAACGCTAACACTCTGAATGCGCGAGGCAAATTCAGAGAGCCGCTAGGTGAATCAGAAGATCAACCATTCACCCGTAGTGAACCTATCCGCGTGGCTTCCGGTTGCGCTGCATACCGACAGCTAACCACTAGAGCCTACGGTCTGCTACAGGTACGTATAGACCCATTGCGACCACATGAACGATTCACCCTGCCATACCTGAAAAAACCGGGTATACGTATTGCCTGGATATACACCAATGAACTAGAACTAGTGAGGGAGCTAGGTGGACAAATACTTGGTATTGAAGCTGCCTGGGTCAGTTTTGAACGAGATGACGGTATCCGTAAATATGCCGAGTGGGCAATGGCTGAGAACCGCGCTATGTCTAGTGAGAGAAAGAAATGGTGTAAGCCTACGCTCCTGGCAGCATATGGAATGCTTGCACATAGACCTACAGCACCAACCATCGGATACCACCAGTCCGACAAAGGTATTAGGCAGCCGGTGCCGGTGCCCGGTGGTGGTGTGCTGGAAATGAATATCCATCAGGCTCAGAAGGAAACGGAATCCCGTATCTGCAACGTTATTCACAGGGGAATGATTGAGGCAGAAGTCAGGGTGCGAGTAATTCGGATGGCACGGGAGCTAGCAGCACAGGGGACAGAGGTTCTAGCTCTGTACGCTGACTCAGTGATTGTCAACTCTGACCTACCGTTGACGTTCCTGCCTGAGCCGTGGGATATCAAAACTGAGCTAACACAATTGGAATTCTTCAATGCAGTGTCATTCCATTCAAAGGAAATGACTAAGCTACCCGGTATCCCTGACAGACTGGATACAGACAGGATCAGTCACTACAAGATGATGGCGGCCCTAGCGGGGTCCGGTAGAACACCATTGCGCCAATCGCTCTAACGCGCTACAATCCGTAGGCAATATCCAACCAACCAGAAGGAGGGGCATTTGCCTCCCGCCAAGACCCCCCAGAAGCCCGCAGAGGCAGAGGGAACCAAGCCCACAGAGGCAGAGGGAACCGATAAGCAGGGAACGGCTCAGCCGACGACGGACGCCACCGAGAACGGTGCGGCCGAAATCTCTCAGGCACAGATGACAGCATTTCTGCTGGGAAAGGCTAAGGCGCTGAAGGAAGAGAAGGAAATTATCTATAAGCGTATCCAGTTCAACCGCGAGCAGTTGCGCGCACAGTTGCTCGAAACCGGAACCACCGATGAGCAAAAGAAGGAAATCAACTCACTCTATCCGATGAAGAAAGGTGGCGGACGTAAGAAGAACACTGACACTCCCGCCACCACCGCAAGTTAGAAAGGCTCACATTGACAGGTATGAACACTGATACGCCACAGGGGTGGCGCCCGGAACCGGGCGCCATCCTAGTGGGTAAGGTCTTAGAACTAAACGCAGGGTGGTCGGACTACCACAATTCCAGTTATCCCATTGTGGTAATTGCCGATGAGCGTAACGACGGCACCCCCATTGCCGTTCACGCATTTCACCAAGTCCTATGGCGCAGACTCGCGCAACTGAAGCCAAAGACAGGTGAGCGTATCGCCATCAAATACGATGGGCAAACCTCATCTAAGGATGGCAAGCGAAAGATCAGTCTGTATAGCGTCAAGATTGACGGGCGGAGCGCAGAGATTGATTGGAACGCTATGCAACCCCCCGGTCCCGCAGTCGCTACCACACCGGTAGTCACTCAGCAGGATTTCCAGTTGCCGGAGGGTGACACTCCCGATGACGATATGCCGTTCTGATGCCTGACTTCACCAAGCAGAAAGCGGCGGTAACTAAGTCCACTAATAATAAGACTCCCGCAATCATCATTGAGCGGCGAGAGATTATTGACACCATTGTGGAAGATGAGTACGCGAGTCATTCGCTACTGACTGCCGCGTTCATTTCCATTGGTAACTATCTGGATGCGACCGGAAGTAACGATAGTGTCGCCATTCAGTTTAGCCATAACGGTGTTGCCTATAAGGTGAGCGCCGAGCCGTATAACGGCAAGTAGTTTCCCCACCGTGGCCCCTCTCCGCCTTCGCCAAGGTAGGGGAGGGGTCACCCCTCATAAGGACAGGATGCGACAGGTGGTAATTGAAGATCAGCAGGTATTCACTAAGGGTGAAGCGGTCTGTCCTGTCCACGGATGGCTTTATGGGGTCGCACGCTACGAACCCGGTAGGCGTGCTAGGGACCGTCTAATGCGGGCCGCTAGGAGGCACGCTGAAACGTGCGATGAGCCGATCAGGGTTAGCGTATTCAAACAGCAGACTCTCAATATGACTACGGATGCCACGTATGAAACGGGTTCCTAGATAGTACTGGACATACGTTCGATTGTGTATTGACCCGAAAGGGTCGATACTACTTGTGTCAGGCAGGAACCCCACTCAGACAGCTAACGGAAAGGATTTCCAAATGACTACTCAGGCTCAAAATAGTAACAACCTCCGCGAGGATGCGGCCAAGCTAGAAGCTGCCGGTATGCCGGAAGATGCGGCCAAGTTCCGCGCGACTGCCACAAAGATTGACGATGCGACCATTGCCGATAAGGTGGTCGCATTCATCAATCGGTTTGTCGCACTCCCGGATGAGCGCATGGCGGATATGGCGGCTCTATGGGTGATTCACACATGGACGTTTGACGCGGCCTACGCCACACCGTATCTCTACATCACCAGCGCGGAAAAGCAGTCCGGTAAGACGCGGTTCATGGAGGTACTGTCCGAGCTTGCGCGCAATTCGATCATGGCGGCTAACGTCGGCTCTGCGGTATTCCGCACCATCGAGAATGCCCGTCCGTCACTGTTCATCGATGAGGTAGACACCATCTATAGCGGTGGGAAGAACGAGGATTTGCGTGGAGTGCTAAACAGCGGTTACCGTCACTCCGGTTACGCTCTCCGATTCGTCCCCGGTAAGGGTGGCGGAGACACTGAGAAGTTCTCCACATTCTGCCCTAAGGTGCTGGCAGGTATCGACAATGCGAACATGCCCGACACCATCCGTGACCGCTGCATCACCTTTACCCTGAAGCGGAAGCCTGCCGGTGCAGAAGTTGAGCGCTTTATGATTCGCAAGGTAGAGGCTGAGATTGAGGCACTGACCGCCGAAATTCGGGAATGGGCGCACGCTAACGTAGACGCGCTAATGGACATTGAACCGGAGATTATCGAGGATATCTCAGACCGCGCGTTTGAGATTGTCGAACCCCTCCTAGCCATCGCGGAACGTATCCCCGGATGGCACAACCGGGCGCGTGAGGCCGCCGCTCACCTGCTCAGGGGTGAAGTGCAGACACTCTCCCCGCAGGCACAGGCACTCATCGCGGCCCGCGATTGGATGGACGCTAACGGCACTGACCGTATCCCCTCTGCGGTTCTCGCTGACCTAGTAGGAGTGAACACCAAGAAGCTAGGTGTCATCCTGAAGCCGTATGAGATTCGCCCGACCACCGGACGGATGAACACAGGGAGCGCACCTCAGAAGATGTATAAGCGGAAGGATTTTGAAGATGCCTGGGGACGGTATCTCTAAAGATCAAAAAGTGAAGTCCCAGGGGAAACCGTGGGACTTCACTCTTACCCGGGGAAAGAGAGTGAAGTGGTGGCACCGAAAAAGAAACAGGAAAAGACAAAGACAGCGAACATGATTCGAGCAGAGATACAACTGAGAATGAAAGAGTTGTATCCGGCAGTCAAAGAGTGCGAGCAACTGACCAGTGTGCTAGAGGCACTAAAAGGGAAATGAAATGAGCTTAGACCATAGGGGTGAAGTAAGCGATACCGCGCCTGACACGGCAGGGTCTAGCGCAATTACTAATCACTGCTTTATTCCTCGCGGTGAATGGTGGACGGTATGCGAGGTGTGTGCGATGGCAGAAGCGGCCCACACATATACCGCTACACTATGCGTAGTGTGTGATTGGCCTAACGAGCCATGCTCTAACCGGCAATGTCAATAGTAACGGATACCACGGATGAAACGGAATCAGGGAGTTAGTCCTATGAGCCAAGTAACACCACACTACACACATGATGACTTCATTGATTTCCTAATGTGGCTAGTCAATGACAGAGATTGCTCTGCGGCCAGCATTATCAGAGTAGTTGAAAAACCACAACATTACAATGATGAATATAAGGAATACCTACTAGCAAGCGGAGTGACTGATTTCGACAAATATATGCAAGAGGTTGTAAAGAGGTAAGTAATGGGAATGTGAGTTAGTCATCACAGACTAACTCACACTTT
>C688J35102_120989883_pt1 | contig 15160 bp, 12 predicted proteins | sample HopSoiMetagenom2_FD_35102 | JGI IMG/M metagenome (IMG submission 35102)
CGATTTCTGGGCCCTGCCGCTGATGCGGGCCGCAGCCGCACGCGGCTGCGGGACGATGCTGGGGGGGGACGGCGGAGACGAGGTCTTCGGTCCGCGCGCCTACGTGCTAGCGGACGCGCTGCGACGGGGACGGCCGCGACGGACGCTCGAGCTGGCCCGCCGCCTGCCGGGCGCCGGGCCTCACGTTGGCCTTCGCCGCGAAGCTTCGATGGTCGCCAATCTCGCCCTCGCCGGGGCGATGCCGCCGCGGCCCGCCGGGTGGGCGCTCCCAGGGAGCCGCGTCGACCTCGCCGCCTGGCTTACCCGCTCGGCTCGAGAGTGCGTCCGGCGCTCCGACGACCCGGATGCGTGGAAGCGCCTCGAGGGCCCACGGTGGTGGAGCTTCTCTGCCCACGGCGTCTGCTACGGGATCGAGTCGACCGGCGTGTACGAGCACCAGCGGCGGCGCGCGGCGATGGCCTGCCTGGAGGCCCGGCATCCGATGCTCGATCTCGATCTGGTCGAGCTGGCGTTGCGGCTTCCGCCCGAGCAGACCCTGGACGCGCGCTTCAGCCGGCCGGTGCTGCGCGGGGCGATGGCAGGGCTGCTGCCCGACAGCGTGCGTCTGCGACCGCAGAAGGCGCTGTTCGAGTCGGTGATCGTGTCCGCGATGCGCGGCCCCGATGCCGCCGCCATCGAGCGGATCCTTACCGCGCCCGACGCCGAGATCGGCGCCTACGTCGATCGGGAGCGGATGAAAGCCTCACTCTTCGGTACTCGAGAAGTACGAAAGGAGGAGGAGTTTCGGTGGATGTGGCAGGTGTGGCGGCTGCTCACCGCCGAGGTCTGGCTGCGCTCCCTGGGGTCCGGAAACCGCTTCGGAGAGCCGAAAAACGGCCTCTCCGTGGCTCGCATCGAGGTCCGTTCGGCCTAGCGCCTCCTACCTTTTTCCACCTTGAATCGCGCCCCTTTCTCTCTACGCTCTTTGCCAGTGCCAGGCACTTTGGAATCGCAGGGAGTCTGGGCTGAGAGAACCAGTTGGAAAGCAATATGAGGAGCGACCTAATGGATAAGAGCTACGAGGCGCCCAAGGTGGTCGACTACGGCGATCTGCAGGAGCTCACGGCGGCTTGTCTGGGTGGCACCGGCGGCGACGCCGGCTACCCGGCGACCCTTCCGGGCGGCTACACCGCGGGTCCGAGCAACCCCGCAGTGGGCTGCAAATCGAACCCGTAGTCACGCGGTAAGACAACTGAAAAGACTTTTTCTCCGCCCGCGAAGGCGGAGATAGGTCGCTTCTAGGCCGACAGCTTTCGGGCTGTCGGCCGTTGTCGTTTTCGGGGCCGAAAAACCCCGAAATTTCCCATAAACAAGCGGAAGTTCGGCCCTCCCCTACCGTTGATGAGGTGTGACTCTGCAACGGGAGGAGAGGGGTTCGGCGACGGCGCCTGGGGAGGACGGGATGGCCCGGGCGGCGCTGATCGCCGGTGGCGCCTGCGAGGGGGTGGCGAGCGTGCTCGAGGAGCAGGGCTTCGACTTCGAGCAGTTCGATTCCGCCGCCGAGATCGACGGGGCCGAACGGCCGGCGGTGATGCTGCTCTGCGCCGAGGGGAAAGTCGCAAGCGCCGTCGCCGACGAGCTGCCTGCCCTACAGGAGGCCCAGCCAGAAGCGCCGGTCGTGCTCGTCTGCACCGAGGTGCGCCCCGGTGAGCTGCGCGGCGCGCTTGCGGCCGGGGTCAACGGCATCGTCCTCGAGGAGCACCTCTCGGCCACCCTCGGCGCCTGCATCGAAGCGGTTCGGGCGGGGCAGGTCTGCGTCCCCCGCCGCCACGCCCCGCAGATCGAACCGGCGACCCTCTCGGCTCGCGAGAAGCAGATCCTCGGCCTCGTGGTGATGGGCTACATGAACAGCGAGATCGCCAGCCAGCTCTTCGTCGCCGAGTCCACCGTCAAGAGCCACCTCTCCTCGGCCTTCTCGAAACTCGGCGTGCGCTCGCGCAACGAGGCCGTCGACCTGATCGTCGACCCGGAGCGCGGCCTCGGGATGGGGATCCTCGCCCTCGGTGGCGAGCCGATCGAGAGCGGGAGCGCATGAGCGGAGGGGTCCGCACCGAGGTCGGCGTCGCCGCTCCCAAGCCGAAGGCGGAGGCGCGGCCCGACTTTCACGTCGCCGGCAGCGGCATTCCCGACCGCGAGGTGCTGCACCGCGACCAGCTCTTCCGCCGCTCGCTGCTCCTCGCCGACCTCACCGCCTTCGTCCTCGCTGTCGCCGTCCTCGCCGAGTTCTCAAACCGCTCGGTTCGGATCACCTGGGTCGGGGTCGCGGGATTGTTTGCCGTCTTCGTCGGCGCCAAGATCGTCGGCCTCTACGACCGCGACGAGGCGCTTCTCCACAAGACCACCCTCGATGAGGCGCCGAAGCTCTTCCAAGTCGCGACCCTCGGTGCCCTCTGCACCTGGCTCGCCGGCGGCTTCATCGTCGGCGGCGGCACCCTCGGCCGGGGCGAGGCGCTGGCGCTATGGCTGATGCTGATCCTCTTCCTGATCCTCGCCCGCGGCAGCGCCCGCGCGTTTGCCCTCGCGATCGCGCCGACCGAGCGCTGCCTCTTTATCGGCGACCGTCTAGGGGCGGAGACGATCAAGTCGAAGCTCGCCGACAACCACGGCCTCAAGGCCGAGCTGGTCGGCTCGATCGATCCGACCGAGGCGCCCCTGTGGGCTTCCGACGGGGCCTCCGCGGTGCGGCTGACCGAAATCCGCGCCCTCTCTCGCCAGCTCGACGTGCAGCGGGCGGTGGTGGCACCGGACGGCTTCGAGCCGGACAAGATGCTCGACCTCGTCTGCACCCTTGAGGCGATCGGCGTGAAGGTAAGCGTGCTGCCGCGGATGCTCGAGGTGGTCGGCTCCTCGGTCCAGTTCGACGACCTGCACGGGGTGACGGTGATGGGGATCAAGCGCTTCTCGCTGACCCGCTCCTCGCTTGTCGTCAAGCGCGGGTTCGACCTCCTCGGCACGACGCTGGGCCTGATCGCGCTGGCGCCGGTGATGGCGGCGATCGCGGTCGCGATCAAGCTCGACAGCCGTGGCCCGGTCTTCTTCAAGCAGCGGCGGGTGGGACGCCACGGCCATCACTTCGAGGTCTACAAGTTCCGCACGATGGTTCCCGACGCGGAGGCACTGAAGGAGTCGCTGCGGGACCGCAACGAAGCCAAGGACGGCCTCTTCAAGATCGCCGCCGACCCGCGCATCACCCGCGTCGGCAAGCTGCTGCGCAAGACCTCGCTCGACGAGCTGCCGCAGCTCTTCAACGTGATCCGGGGCGAGATGAGCCTGGTCGGGCCGCGGCCGCTGGTGGTCGACGAGGACCAGCACGTAAAGGGCTGGTACCGCCGCCGCCTCGAGCTGATGCCCGGGATCACCGGGCCCTGGCAGATTCTCGGTCCAGCCCGCGTGCCGCTACGCGAGATGGGCGCGATGGATTACCTCTACGTCGCTAACTGGTCGCTCTGGGGGGACGTGAAGATCCTCCTGCGCACCGTCAGCCATGTCTTCGCCCGCAAAGGTCTGTGAGAGGAGCAAGCCCATCGGGCCGGCCATCGCTACGGCGTCGTCCTGTGCGGTCATCGCGGTGTCAGCACGAGCGGCGGCCGTGCAGGCCGCCACCACAATCGCCGCGATGACGGCCCAGGTCAGCATCGCTAGGGCGACGAGGGCAATCGTGGAGTCGAGTAGCTGAATCACCGAAAAACTCCTAATTCATCAATAACCGTGCAGACCACCTTTAACACCTCTATCGGACCCGCCCTCGAATTCCTTTACGGGAGTCGGGCGAACGTTCGTCTCGGGTTCGGCTGCGCGAGCCTGATGCGTCTGCCTTCGCGAAGGCGTCGCCAGCGGCTTTTGGCGGAGGCTTTCGAGCAGGGAATCCGCCACTTCGACGTGGCCCGGATGTACGGGATGGGCGCGGTGGAGGGAGAACTAAGGCGCTTCGCCGAGGGCCGGCGCGACGAGATCGGGATCGCGACGAAGTTCGGGATCGAGCCGAGCGGCAGGATCCGTCGGCTGGCGCCACTGCAGGCGTCGACGCGGGCGCTGCTCGCCGGCGTCCCGGCACTGCGGGCGAAAGTCAAGAGCGACGCGAGTGTGCTCTACACGCCGCGCTGTTACGACGCTGCCAGCGCCTGCGCCAGCCTGGAGACGAGCCTGCGCGAGCTCGGTACCGATTACGTCGACGTCCTCTTCGTCCACGACCCCGGCGCGGTCTCGCTCCCAGACATGGACGAGCTGGTGGGAGCGCTCGAAGGACTGCGCGAAATGGGGCGGATCCGGGCCTGGGGTATCTCCGGCGAGGCCGGCCCGGTGCTGCTGCTGGGAACGGGCTGGCCGCAATGCGTGCCCCAGGTGCGCAACGACATCTTCTCGTTCGCCCAGCCGCAGACCTCGAGCAGCGTGCCGCCGATCTACTTCGGTGTCTTCGCCAGCGCGATGGCGCGGATCCGCGGGCGCTTGCTCACCGACGAGAACCTGCGGTCAAAATGGCAGCAGGCGGTCGGCCACGACTGCGCCGACTCGAAGGTGTTGTCGCGGCTGCTGCTGCAGGACGCGCTCGATCGCAACCGCGACGGCGGGGCAATCTTTGCCACCACCCAAAGCGAGCGGATCAGCGACGCGGTCGGCGCCGCCGAGGCCCTGCGGCGCGGCTCCAAGCCCTCGCTCGAGGCCTTCCGTCGCCTGGTCGCCGCGGTGGATTGGCGGGACGGGCCCCCAACGTGAACGCGAGTGTCGACGCCGTAGCCCCCCGGCGATCGTTCGCCGGGAGGGGCGGAGTCGCCCTCCTCACCCTCGCCAACTACGCGGCACAGGGCACCCGCCTTGCGCTCTCCGTCGCGGTCGCCCAGGTTTTCGGCCCGGCCGGCCGTGGAGCGGTTGCTTTGATGACCGTGGTCGACGAAGCCTCCAGCATCCTCTTGACCGCCGGAGTCCCTCCGGCCGCGGGTTATCGCGCCAAGATCGGCGCTAGTTCGGATTCTGCGCTGATGAACGCCGCCCTTAGGCTTGGTCTGATCACGCTCCCGCTGGTCGTTCCGCTCGCGGTAGCGATAGGAATTTTCTTCCTCGGGGCCCTGGAACCGCCGGTGCGCTGGGTAATCGTGCTGCTCGTCGCCTGGACGGGACTGGTCAATCTTCCCAGCCTTACTGGCATGAACCTGATGCAGGCGCATCGCGATCTCAGTGGCCTGGCCGTCTACAACGTGCTCTTTGGCAGCATCACCCTGGTGATCGTCCTGGTTCTGCTGCTGGCGGGCCATCTCACCCTCGTCGGCGTCGGAATCGGACTAGCAGCGGGGCGCTTGGTGACCTCGCTCTATGCGGCGGCGCGGGTGGCATGGCCGAAGCTGCGTCGGGCTGCGCCGCTGAAGCCGCTTCTCAGCTATGGCATGCGGGCGCTACCCGGCACCACCAGCATGCTGATCAACAATCGTTTCGACCAGCTCCTGATCGCCCCGCTGGTGGACCTCCACGCTTTGGGCCTCTATGCCGTCGCCGCCGGCACGAGCTTCCTGCCCACGGTGCCCGCGAACTCGGTCGCCTCGGCGTCGTTCTCGGCGATAAAGCACGACGGCCACCTCGGCCGGCAGGCGGTGGCAAGCACGGCGATCCGCAGGGGTCTCCTCGTCTCGGCTGTCGGGGCCGTCGGGTTGGCTGCCCTGGCGCCGCTGGTCGTTCCGCTCGTCTACGGGCCCGACTTCCGTGCTGCCGTGCTGCCGACGATCCTCCTTCTGGTGGGAAGCGTCCCCTGGGGAGGGCAACTCGTCGCTCGACAATGCGGTAACGCCCTCGGCTACCCGGGGTTCGGGTCGACGGGCGAGGTCGCCGGCTTGGTTGTCACGGTGGCCGGGCTCGCGGCTGCCGTTCCGTTCCTAGGCATTCTCGGCGCCGCGCTCGTCTCGCTCGTCGCGTATCTCGTCCGTTTCGGCACGACGATGTTGCTGCTGCGTCGAAACGCCGGCGTCCACGGAGTCATTCCCGGCTTCGACGACGTCAGCTGGCTTGTCAGTCGCTCGTGGCAGGCGCTGCGGTCGGCGATCGCCCTTTCCTCTTGAAGTCAAGATTTATGAAATTCGAGACCCCCGCGCACGAAAAGGGGCGCTCTGCGCGTTGATAGGTGAAGGTGAACGTGGAAGATTCGCAGTCAGCCAACCTCGACCATGCGCTCAGCTTTCTGCGGCGTCGGGCGCTGCTCATCGTCTCCTGCATGCTCCTGGCGGGTCTCGCTGCCTTCGCAATCTCGAAATCGCAGCAGAAGGAGTACACCGCGACGGCGTCCGTCGCCTTCAACGAAGACCAGCTGACGCAGGCGATAGCCGGCCTTCCGACGGCGCCCACGAACGTGCTGCTGCAGAACGCGAGCAACCTCGAATTGCTGGACCTCGGGAACTTGGCTGCCAAGACCGCAGCCAAGGTGGGGCACGGCTTGTCCGAACGGGAGGTCGCGAGCGCAGTCAGCATCGGCGGTAACACCGAATCGAACATCGCCGCGATCTCTGCCACCGACGAATCCGCAGCCCTGGCCGCACAGATCGCCAACACCTACGCGAAGGAGTTCGTCAAGGCCCAGACGAAAGCCAAGGCTGCGTACTTCAAATCGGCGCTCAAGCTGGTGCGCAAGCAGATCCACGCGATTCCCTCCGACGAGCAGGAAGGAGTGGCCGCCGTCGATCTTCTCGCCCGGGCCCACTCGCTAGCCCTGCTCTCCCGACTTCAGCCCAGCACGGTCGAAATCGTCCAAGCCGCCGTAGCCCCGGCCGGTCCGTCTTCTCCCACGACCAAGAAAAACACCGTCATCGGCCTATTTCTCGGCCTCTTTCTCGGCCTCGGCGCGGCGCTCCTGCTGGAGCGTCTCGATCGGCGGGTGCGGGAACCGGGCGAGCTGGCGGACCTCTACGGGACCAATCTTCTCGGCGCCGTCCCGAACAGTCCCCAGCTGGCCGAGTACCAGGTCGCTGATGACATCGAGGGACCGTCCTACGGAGCCGAGAGCTTCCAGATCATCAGGACCCAACTGGCGTTGTTCAACGCGGACCGGCGGCCGAGATCTCTGCTGATCTCCTCCGCCGATGCCGGCGAAGGTAAGTCCACGGTCGCCTTTCACCTTGCCTGTGCCGCCGCCAATGCCGGCTCCCGCGTGCTTTTGCTCGAGGCGAACTTCCGCCGGCCGAGCCTGGCATACCGGCTCGGGATCGCGCAGGCCTTGAGCGTCGTCGACGCGGCGACGGGGAACAGGGTCAACCCGGTTGCCCAGGTCGGGGTCGGCGCCGGCGCCGGAAGCCTCAGCGTCCTTCCCGCCGGCCACCTCGCCGGAGTCAGCCCTGCGGCGATGATCAGCAGCCAGGCTATGGCCAGCTTCCTGGAAGGAGCGAAGGCCAGCAATGACCTCGTAATCATCGACGGCTCGGAGCTCGAAGGAGTTTCTGACGCCTTTGCCCTGCTGGGGAAGGTCGACGGGCTTGTGATCGTCGGCCTCGGTGGGCGCTCGCGCCGGGACGTCGCTGACGGTTTGAGGGCGCGTCTGAACGCCGCGAACGCGACGATCTACGGGGTCGTGGCGAATCGTGTCGGGCGCTCCCCGGGAAGGTTCAGCCGCGGCAAGACGACCGCGGTCAGTCGTCCCGAGGGCCAGCAGGCTCCCGCGCCCGTTCTCCCGGCCGAGGGCGAGCTTGCACCGGATGCCCGCGTAGAAGCCTGAGGCCTCATGTTGTTGCCGCGAACCGTGCCATCCATCCGCGGTTTCCGCTCCGCGGAGGTCAACGGAAGCCAGGCGGCGGCCTCGCTCGCCGCCGCGGCTGCAGCGCTGCTCGTCGGCGCCAGCGCGGCGACGGGCCATGCCCCTATGGTCGGTGGCGCCCTGATTGCCCTGATCTTCGGTGGCGTCGCCCTGAGCACCTACCTCGGCGATCCGATCAAGGCGTTCATTGGCCTCTGGCTGGTGATCGTCCTGATCAGCCCTCTTTCCGCCGTGGTGGGCTACCAGTCCTCTACGGGTGAATCGGTTCGTCAGCTTGGCACGGTGCTCGTCTGCCTCTTCGTCCTCCTCACCCTAAGACGGGCAATGTTGTCCGATTCGCCCTGGCCCCCGCTGCGCTATGTCGCAGCGGGCGCGGGGGTTGCGTTCTTCGGCCTCGCTTCCTCGATTGCAAGCGGCGCGCCTAGCAGCGTCACCTTGGTGGGGGCCGTGCTGGGGCTGAAGCTGTGGATCCTCGTGGTCACCACGCTGATGTTGCCCTGGAAGGCCGCGGACGGGGATCGCGTTTACCCAGCGCTGATGTCGGTCGGCGTGGTGGTCGCAATCCTGGGGCTGCTCGACTACGCGACGCACGGTGCGGTCTCCAGCGTCTTCCACACCAATAACTACAACGTGGCTGCGGGTGCCTACCGCTCCGACGCGGTCCACTCGATCTTTCCCACGCCCGGAGAATTCAGCCTCTTCATGAGCCTGCTATTCGCGGTTTCGTTCGTCCGGTTCACCAGCCAGGCGCGCCGGCAAGACCTCCTGCTGGCCGCCCTCTTCGCGATCTCGATCCTCCTGTCTCTCCGTCTCAAGGGGTTCCTCTCTCTCGCGGTCGTGATCGTGATCGTGGGGATGGTGCAGGGAGCTACCAGCGGCCGGCGCGCGGTCATCGCCTTATTGCTCGGAACGCTCGTGCTGGGCGGCGGCTACTACTTCGAGCGGAGCGTGATCGAAAAGCAGGTGGACACGTACACCTCGACCGAAAACACCGCTCGCTCCCGCCTCTACAAGACCGGCGAGAAGATCGCATCGAGCAACTTCCCGCTCGGAGTGGGATTCGGACGGTACGCCAGCTACCCCTCGCGAACCACCTACAGCCCGGTCTATCGGCAGTACCGGCTCAACGACGTCTATGGGCTCTCTCCCGACTATCCGGCCTTCATCGACGACACCTCGTGGCCGAGTGTGATGGGGGAGACGGGATACGGCGGCTTGGCGGTTTACGTCGCCGGCCTTCTCGCGCTGATTGCCGCATTGGTCCGCCGCATCCGGAGACCCGGCCACAAGGTCGCTTGGCTTCCACTGGCCGCCCTTTGCGCTCTCGCCGCGGTCCTCGTCGATTCGTTGGGGAACCCGACGCTGTTCTCCTGGCTCGCCACCGCGACTCTTGCGCTCATCCTCGGGCCTGCTCTCAGCCGGCAGGAAGAACCAAAGGAGACAAGGTGTTGAAGCAGATGGAGGTGACCGCCGAGGAGATCGCCCGGCGCGAAGAAGGAGATTGCCTGGACTTCGACGTGATGATCGTCGGCGCTCAGAAGTCCGGGACCTCAACCTTGTTGACGCACCTGCTCTGCGGCGCCGGGGTATCGCCCTTGCACAGGCCCGAGGTCGCCTACTTCACCGATGACGAAGAGTTCGGCCGTGGCGCTGCCGTGGTTCGTCAGAAGTACTTCGGGCCTGGCGCCGCGCCGTCCAGCTTGAGAATCGGCAAGGACATTCGCCTGCTCGGCAGCCCCGAGGGGATTTCCAGGCTCCTGGCGGACTCGCCGCGGGTAAGGATGGTCGCCGTTCTGCGAGAGCCCGTCGGCAGGGCTTACAGCTCCTATTGGTTTGCCCGGCGACGCGGCTTCGAGCCTGAGAAGTCGTTTGAGAGAGCGGTTGAGCGCGAGCTGGCCGGAAGGCACTTGGACCTTCCCCGACAGGACCTTCGCGACTACGTCCGCGCCGGCGAATACGCCACGCATCTGGAGGCCCTCTTCGAGCTGGTCGAGCGCAGCCGCGTGCGCGTCCTTTGTCTCGAGGAGCTGCACGCGGAGCCACGGCAGATCGCGAACGAGATCCTTGCCTCGTTCGGGACGGCGATTCCGGAAGGCGTCTCGCCGCCGCCGCGGGCGAACGCCTCCGCGCGCGCTCGGTCAGAACGCGCAGCGCGTTTTTTCGGCTCTCCCCAGCTCCGGCGCCTTGTCCGACCGGCGGTCCCGGCAAAGATGCGAGGGGCGATCGAGCGCGCGATTCGCCGAGCCAACGACGTCCCCTTCAAGCCGCCGCCCATGGAGCAGGCCGTGCGGGAGCGGCTGGCCACCCACTACGAGCCCCAGATCGAGCGCCTGTCGGCGCTGATCGGGCGCGATCTCGATGGCTGGAAGCAAGGCTGACACTTTCAGAGCCGAGGCTCAGTTGGCGCTGCTTAGCGCCGGCACCGCGGATCGCCGTGCCGCTGCTCGTCCCGAGGCCGAAGCTCTCGCGCGCGAGATCGACTGGACGAAGCTGTCCGCGCTTCTGCAGGTGCGCAAGCTCCTGACCACCCTTGGGCCTCGCATCGCTGAAGTGGTCGACGGCGCCGACCCCGCTTTCGTTGACGAGGTCGATAGCGCGCTAGCGGCGGGGCGTCGTCACGGCAGCTTCTTGCAGCTGGTCGGCTCACGGCTGACGACGATGCTCGAAGAGCGGGAGATACGCGTGATCCCCCTCAAGGGATCCAAGCTCAGCGAGGAGCTCTACGGAGACGTAGGCCGAAGGCTTTCCAACGACATCGATCTGCTTGTGGCGCCCGATCAACTGACGGAGGCGGTCGAGGTGGTGAGAACCATCGGCTACGCGGCGCCTAGCGACTTTGTCTACAAAGGCGGACTCCCTTCGCTCCACTTCGCGCTGATGCATCCCCGCGATGAGCTACCTCCGGTGGAGCTGCATTGGCGGGTTCATTGGTACGAGGAGCGATTCGCCCAGGAGCTGCTTCTGCCGCCGGCAGGCGGCGCCGATCCCGCTTGGCGACCGGCGCCAGCCGCCGAGCTGGCCGAGCTGTTGCTGTTCTACGCGCGCGACGGCTTCGTCGATCTACGGCTCGCTACCGACATCAGCGCTTGGTGGGACAGGCGGGGAGATCAACTGCAGGCTGGGGAAATGGAGCGGATCATGGCCACGTACCCCGAGCTGTCCCGCGCCCTGAGGACCGGGCTGGCGGTGAGCGAGCGGATCGTCGGCGTGCCTGTCGCCGACGTACTGGGGAGTTCCCCTAGGCTGGCAGTGCGCGAACGACTCGCGGCGAGGATGGCCGATCCGAATCCCACCGGCCGTCGCTCTCAGCTTCACGCTGACATGGGCTTCATCGACGGCCTGTTGACGCCGGCCGGAGACCTGCCGAAGTTCGTTCGCCGGCAGATCTTCATCCCGACCGGCGTCTTCCGGGAGTACGCGAAGCACGAAGACTTCCGCGCGCGATCCTCGTTCGATTACGCGATCAGAGTGCTGGCCCGCTACGTCTTGGCCGGGCTGCGTGCATTCCGCAGGCCGGTTCAGGCATGAGGCGGAACCCTTGAAGCTCGCGATCCTCGGCAGCCGGGGCTACCCCAGCACCTACGGCGGTTACGAGACCCTCGTTCGCTACCTGGCTCCCTACCTCGTCCAGGCGGGCCACGACGTGACGGTGTATTGCCGCTCCCGGGATCGCGAGCGCCGCGTCTGGGAAGTCGACGGCGTGCGCTGCATTGCGACCCGCGGCCGCGATTCGAAGTCGCTTTCGACGCCGACCTTCGGGCTCACCTCCGCCCTCGACGCGTCCGTGCGCCGCTATGACTCGGTCCTGGTGCTGAACATTGCCAACGGTTTTTGGTGCCCTCTCCTGCGCGGAGCGCGGATACCGCTGGCGGTCAACACCGACGGGATCGAGTGGGAGCGGGGAAAGTGGAACAGGGTCGGCCGTGGCGTTTTCCGGGCTGGCGCGAAGGCAACGGCTGTATCTGCAAATCGTCTGATCTGCGACTCACGCGCAATCGGCGCAATCTGGCAGGACCTTTTCGGGCGCGAGTCGAGCTTCATCCCCTACGGAGCTCCGATTCTCGAGAACGTCGGCCGGGAGGAGATCGCGGCAGCGGACCTGCCGGAAGAGCCGTACCTGCTGGTAGTGGCCCGCCTGGTCCCCGAGAACAACGTCGAGCTCACCCTCGATGCCCTCGACCGGCTCGGCGACGATGCTCCGGCGGCGGTAATCGTCGGCGGTGCGAACTTCGACTCCCCGATCGAGCGGCGTCTGAAGGGGCTGCACGAGAAAGGGCGCCTCCATTGGATGGGTCACGTCTCCAATCAGAAGCTGCTTGCCGAGCTCTGGGCCAACAGCTCCGTTTACGTTCACGGTCACTCGGTCGGTGGCACCAACCCAGCCCTTCTGCAGGCCCTCGGCGCGGGCGCCCCCACTCTCGCCCTCGACACCCCCTTCAACAGGGAGGTGATCGGGCACGCCGACCAGCTCTTCGACCACGACCCGGACCGGCTCGCCGAGAAGATCCGGACGGTCGTCGGCTCGGCAGATCTACAGCGGGAGCTTGCCGCCAGGGGCCGGCAGATCATCCGCACGAGCTACATGTGGGATGACGTGTGTAAGACCTACATGGAAACCCTGGAAGACCTCGCTCGATGACTCACCGACCTGTTAGGGGCGAATGATGCGAATACTCCAGGTCCACAAGTTCTTCTATCCCCATGCCGGATCCGAGACGGTGTTGTTTCACACTCGGAAGCTGTTGACGGAAAGAGGACATGAGGTTCTCGATTTTGCGATGGAGCATCCCGACAACGTCGAGAGCGATTACAGCAAGTACTTCCCGCGCCGGCGCGAGTACACGGACGGGTCGCGTCCGTTGTCGCTGCGGGCTTGGGACGCTGCCGCCTCCGTCTACTCGGTCGGCGCAAAGCGTTCGCTGCGTCGCCTGCTCGAGCGCGAGAAGGTGGATGTCGCGCATCTCCACATCGTTTACCACCAGTTGACGATGTCAGTGGTCGACGAGCTAGCGGCAGCGGGCATACCGGTTGTGATGACCCTTCACGACTACAAGATTGGGTGCCCTGCCTACGTCCTCTACCGTGACGGCAAGCCGTGTTACGACTGCGCATCGGGAGGGGCGGCGGGTGTGGTGCGACACAAGTGCGTCAAGGGATCCCGCGCCGCCAGCGTGATCGCGGGAGCCGAGGCGATGGTCGCGCACCGGCTGCGGAAATACGACAAGGTCGACATGTACGTGTGCCCAAGCGGATTTGCTGGCGACATCGCGATTCGCACCGGAGTCGATCCGCGACGCGTCCGGGTGATCCCGAACTTCCTTCCCGATGACGAGGTGCGAGAGCCCGTCGATCGACTCGCCTCCGACCCAGAATTCTTCTTCGCCGGGAGGCTGGAGGAGGTAAAGGGCATCGGCGAGCTGTTGGAGGCCTTCGAATCGGGCTCGGCCGGGATGGGGAAGCTGGTTGTCGCCGGAGCTGGTGGCGATCTCGAGGTGCGCGTCAAAAAGGCCGCGGAACGGACGCCGGCGATCGACTACCGGGGGCGCTTGACCCGCGACGAGGTGCGTGAGCAGCTTCGCCGCTCGCGCGCCGCGGTGCTGCCGTCGCGGTGGAACGAGAACAACCCGATGAGCATCCTCGAGGCCCGCAGCCTCGGGGTCCCCGTCGTCGTCAGCGACCGCGGGGGATTGCCGGAGATGGTCAGCGACGGTGCCGATGGCCTCGTTGTCGAAGCAGGCGATGTCCTGGGGTTACGACAGGCTATGACGACGCTGGCTGAGGATCGCGGCTTGGCGGAACGCTTCGGAGCCACGGGGCGCGAGCGCTTCCTCAGGGAAAACACCGCCGAGGCTCATTACCGCGCACTGCTGGGCGTTTATGACGAGGTGGGCGCGGCTAGCGCCGTGCCGGCTTCAACGTGACGATCTGAGCGCTCCCCGGGAGGAGCGGGAGGCGGAACGAACCCGCTTTTCGCTTCAACGGCGTCGCCGATGGACGCAAAGAGCCACCGTCGCCGAGGGGCTTGCCGCCGAAGCGGATCCGGCCCTTGGCGTGGACCGAGGGGGCGCGAAGCAAGCGGGTGGAAGCCTTCGAGTAACCCGGTGCGGCAATCGCGAGGCTGGCCTTCCCTCGGGGGAGGAAATCGATCACGGCGAGAGTCAGCTTTCCGCTGCGGTGCCGCGTCGCGTAAGCGGTGATGTCCCCGCCCGCGGCTCGCGCTCCTCCGAGCTCGACCCGTACGAAGCGGCCTCCCTCCAGGTAAGTTGCCGCGAGCAGGCCCGAGTACTCCGGGCGGGGCAGCGGGTGCGAGGACCCGCTGCTGGGTGGAATGCAGATCGGGCTGAAGCTGTAGGCGGAGCAGGGGCCGAATTTTCCGTGGAAGTTCAGCCCCGAAACCCCTGCGCTCGCCGCCCGTAGCGACCAGTCCAGCGCCCACAGCGCGCTTGCGAAGACCGGGCTGGTATCGGGCCCTCCCGCGGCATTGCACGAGGAGGTGGTGTTCGTCTCGCTGATCACCGTAGGGCGATGGGCGATCGCGCCAGCTTCGGTCAGGCTTGCGATGACGGCGTTCTCGCGCTCCCTCACCGTTGGAGTTAGGAGTTCCCGTGCCGTGGGAAGAGGCGTCGACGGGCAGTGGCCTTCCGGAAGGTTGTAGGCGGTTGGGTAGTAATGGTGGGTGAATTCTCTGAACGGAGAGGGGCTCACGGCCGCGATCTCGGGCAGCCAGGTGTGGGATGAGGGGGCGTAGGAAAGGTCGGGCCCCGCGAATTCGACCCAAGGTGCCGCGTCTTCGATGTTGGTGCGGTAGACGTCGAGCTCATGCAGGTATTCGGCAACGCCGTATGCGCGCTCCCTCAGCTTCTTGAGGGAGGTGCCGAAGCTGTTGGGCTCGTTCCCAATCTCGATCGCCCGCAGCCGCGGTCCGAGGATTCTCGCGGCCGCTTGAGCCTCGCTCGCGGCTCTCCGCGGGTCGAAGTGCCCGAGGTTGACCGTCAGAACCGCACGCCAGTCGGCCGCGTCGAGGAGCTGCCTGAGGTGCTCGAGGTAGATCGGCGTCAGCGTGCTGGTCGCCCACTCTGGCTTTGCTTCGGCAGCGGCGGTCCACCAGGCGTAATCGGAGGAATTGCCGCCGACCCGCAGGGTTGAGGGTCCGAGCCTGCGCATCAGGGTCACCAGCGAGCGGTCAGTGGCAACGATCACCTCGTCGGCCAGCTGAGAGGTCTCAATCGAGAGGCCGAGTGCCCCGTGCTGGAACAGATGGGATCGCTGCTCGGGGAAGATTCGGATCCACAAGGCTGGAGCTCGATCCCTTGCTTGGGACCCCGCTCCTGCGCTCGCCATGACGAGGATCGCGACCACCAGGATGGCGCCGGCCGCTGCCGCGGCTCGGCTCAC
>C688J35102_120989882_pt1 | contig 15151 bp, 13 predicted proteins | sample HopSoiMetagenom2_FD_35102 | JGI IMG/M metagenome (IMG submission 35102)
CGCGACGTCACCGTCGGGGATCTGCTCCGGGAGGCGGCGGCCGCCGCACCGGACCGCCTGGCCCTCGTCGACGGCGTGGCACAGCCGGCCGGCCGGCGCGCGTGGACCTACACAGAACTGCTGGCCGACGTGGAGCGGGTGGCCCGCGCGCTGCTGGCCCGCTTCGAGCCCGGGGACCGGATCGCCATCTGGGCGCCCAACGCCGCGGACTGGGTCGTCCTCCAGCAGGGCATCGCCATGGCCGGGATGGTGATGGTCGCCATCAACCCGGCCTATCGGGCGCACGAGCTCCAGTACGTCCTGGCGCAGTCCGGATCGGTCGCGCTCTTCCACGTCGACCGCTACCGGGACGTCGACCTGGCCCCGATCGTCGAGCAGGTCCGGGCGGAGGCGCCGGCGCTCCGCGAGGTCGTCTCGTTCACCCACTGGACTGCGTTCCTCGACACCGCCGACCCTGGCCGCGCGCTCCCGGCGGTGGCGCCGCTGGACCCGGTGCAGATCCAGTACACGTCCGGCACGACCGGCTTCCCGAAGGGGGCGCTGCTGCACCACAAGGGGCTCGTCAACGAGGCGTCCTTCGTCGCCCAGCGCGCCGGGATGGGCGACGGCGCGGTGTGCGTCAACGCCATGCCGATGTACCACATCGGCGGCGGGGCGGTGACCGAGTTCGGGACCCTGGCGGTGCACGGCACCTACGTGGTGGTCCCGGCGTTCGACCCCGGCCTGGTCCTCGAGCTCTTCGAGACCTACCGGGGCACCCACGCGCTGATGGTGCCCACGATGCTCATCGCCGCCCTGGAGCACCCCGGCAGTGCCACGCGGGACATGTCCAGCGTGCAGACCATCATGTCGGGCGCCTCGGCGGTGCCGGAGGCGCTGGTGCACCGGGTCATGGCCGCGTGGGGGTGTCGCTTCAGCATCCTGTTCGGGCAGACCGAGATGCACGGCGTGATCAGTCAGACGCGGATCACCGACGCGCCGGCCGACCAAGCCTCGACGGTCGGTCAGCCGCTGCCGGAGCTGGAGGTGAAGATCGCCGACCCCTTCACCGGCGCGATTCTGCCGACCGGCGAGCAGGGCGAGATCTGCTGCCGGGGCTACCAGAACATGCTGTCGTACTTCGACCTGCCCGAGGAGACCGCGGCGACCATCGACGGGGACGGCTGGCTGCACATGGGCGACCTCGGCACGATGGACGACCGCGGCTACCTCACAGTGACCGGCCGCCTCAAGGACATGATCATCCGGGGCGGCATCAACATCTACCCGCGGGAGATCGAGGACCTGTTGTTCTCCCATCCGCAGATCGCCGAGGTCGCCGTCATCGGCGTCGCCGACGAGAAGTGGGGTGAGAGTGTCGCCGCGGTGATCCGGCCGGCAGACCCGTCGGCACCGCCGGTCGCCGAGGAGCTGCGGCTCTGGTGCAAGGAGCGGATCGCGGCGCACAAGGTGCCGTCCTCCTGGTTCTTCACCCAGGCCTATCCGATGACCCCGTCGGGCAAGGTGCAGAAGTTCGTGCTGCGCGACCAGGTCGACGCCGGGCAGCTGCCTCCGTTGCCGGCCGCGAGCGCGGTCGCGACGTCCTGACGTCCACGGCGAAGGGGCCCGGCAGCGACGCTGCCGGGCCCCTTCGCTGCGCTCGGCTCAGCCCGAGTAGTGGTCGTCGCGGTCGCTGAACGAGTCGCGCGTGCCGCGACGCTGCCGCTCCTTGAGGAAGTTGAACTCGTCGGCCTCGAGCCGGAGGTTGGTGCCGAGGGTGTGGCCGACGTAGCCGCGCGCGAACTGCTGGGACCCGCCCAGGCTGTCCAGGGCCATCTGCCACATCGCCTTGCCGGTGACCAGGGCATCGCGCGGGTGGGCGGCGATCCGCTCCGCCCAGTCGGCGACGGTGGCCTCGAGCTCGGACTCGGGCACCGAGCGGTTGACCAGCCCCCACTCGGCGGCCTGCTTGCCGTCGAAGGTGTCGCCGAGGAGCAGCAGCTCGCGGGCCCGCTTCGGGCCGTACTTGAGGATCTGCGTGTTGAGGTGCCAGGTGTTGCCGGCCAGTCCGAGCCGCTGCTCGGCGTGGCTGAAACGCGCGGTGTCGGCGGCGATGGCCAGGTCGACGAGCTCCACCAGGTAGAGCCCCGCGCCGGTGCAGACGCCCTGGACCTGGGCGATGACCGGCTTCAGGGAGTAGTGGAACGCCATGTAGCCCTGGCCGAGGCGGCGGTCCTGGAGCAGCCGGGAGCGCTGGCTGGGACGGCGCGGCTTCCCGCCGTCCTGGTCGGGCTCGAGTCCGTAGGAGCGGACGGCGTCGTCGTAGTCGTGGCCGGCGCAGAAGCTGGGGCCTGTGCCGCGCAGCACGATCACGCGGACCTCGTCGTCCTCCTCGGCGGCATGCAGGTGTTCGACGAGGCGGTCGAGGTCGTCGAAGCGGAGGGCGTTGTGCTTCTCCGGCCGGTCGAGCACGAGGTGTGCCACGGGACCGGCCTTCTCCAGGCGGACGTTCTGGGACACGGGCACCTCGCACGACGACGGACCGGCTGACGAAACAACACTCTACATCCTTGGACAGCCAGTCACCTAGGGCGTAGAGTCTCGGACATGACAGACACGGCCTCGTATCCAGCGGACGGCTACGACCTCTACTCCGCCGAGTTCCGGGCCGATCCGAACGTCCTGTACGCGGCGATGCGCGCCCGCTGCCCGGTCGCGCACACCGACAACTGGGGCGGCTCGTACATGGTGGCCGGTTACGACGACGTCCGGGACATCGCGCGCGACACGGAGCGCTTCACCTCGCGAGCCGTCGAGGTGGCGGGTCCGCTCGAGGCGGCGGGTGGCCTCTCCCTGCCGCCGCTGACGTCGGACCCGCCGGAGCACAAGCCGCACCGGGACGTGCTGATGCCCTACTTCATGCCGGCCCAGGTCGCGCAGATGGAGCCGATGATCCGGGCCGAGGCGCGGCGGTTGGTGGCCGACCTGGCCGCTCGCGGCGGTGGTGACGTCATCGAGCACTACTCCCAGCCGCTGACGCTGACCGTCCTGACGTCGATCCTCGGCGTCCCCCCGGGCGGCCGGTTCCACGACTGGATGATCCGGATGATCCGCGTCGGCCCCACCGATCAGGCAGTCCGGTCGGAGGCCGTCCGGGAGATCATCGACTACCTGGCCCAGCTGCTCGACGAGCGCGCCGCGTCCGGCGGTCCCGGCGACGACCTGCTGACCTACCTGACGACGGCGGAGATGGACGGCGAGCCGCTGTCCCGCAAGCACCGGATCGGCTCGGCGTTCCTGGTCCTGATCGCGGGCGCGGACACCACCTGGAGCGCCATCGGCTCCATGCTGTGGCACCTCGCGACCCACCCCGACGACCGTCGGCGGCTGGTCGAGGACCCCGCGCTGATCGACACCGCGGTCGAGGAGTTCCTCCGGTACTACGCGCCGGTCACCGTCGGGCGGCTGGCGAAGGAGGACGTCGACCTGCACGGCCGCTGCGTGCATGCGGGGGAGCGGGTCGTGCTGCCGTTCGCGGCCGCCAACCGTGACCCGGCCGTCTTCACCGACCCGGACGAGGTGCAGATCGACCGGCGACGCAACCGGCATCTGACCTTCGGCTCCGGAGCGCACCGCTGCCTGGGCTCCAACCTGGCCCGCCTGGAGGTGAAGGTGACCCTGGAGGAGTGGCTGAAGGTCATGCCGGACTTCCGGATGGCCGACGGCGCCGAGGTGGAGTGGAGCGGCGGACAGACCCGCGGACCCGAACACGTGGAGTTCGTGGTCGAGCTCGCCACCCGGCCCGCCGAGCCGATCGCCGCGCGATGAGGGTCGCCTCCGACGACGCCCCGCGGCCGCTGGACGGCCTGCGCGTGGTCGAGCTGGCGCACTGGATGGCCGGGCCGGCGGCGGGCGGCGTGCTCGCCGACTGGGGCGCCGACGTGGTGAAGGTGGAGCCGCGCGGCGGCGAGCCGATGCGCCACATCTGGGGCTCGATGGGGGCGAATCCCGACGCGCCCAACGGCGCGTTCACCTCGGCCAACCGGGGAAAGCGGTCGGTGGAGCTCGACGTCCGGTCGACGGCGGGCCGCGCGGCGCTCGACGCGCTGCTCGACCGCGCCGACGTACTGGTGAGCAACCTGCGACCCGCCGCGCTGCGCCGGCTGGGACTGGCCCCCCAGGCCGTCGCGGAGCGCTTCCCACAGCTGGTGTTCTGCTCACTGACCGCCTACGGCTGGGGCGGTCCCGACGAGGAGCGGGCGGGCTACGACCTGGCCTCCTTCTTCGGGCGGACGGGCATCGCGCACGAGATCACCACCCAGGGGCAGCCGCCCGCGCCGCTGATGCAGGGCCTGGGCGACACCTTCGCCGCCATGACGTCGGTCGCGGGGATCCTTGCCGCCCTGCACGAGCGCGACCGAACCGGCCGCGGCCGGTTCGTCGAGGCCTCCCTGCTCCGTACCGGCATGTGGGCGCTGGCCGGGGAGCTCGGCGTGCAGGCCATGGGCGGCCGTCCCCGGCCGCCGTACCCGCGGGAGAACTGCCCGACGCCGATGTACAACTCCTATCGCACGGCCGACGACCGCTGGTTCTACCTGGTGGGCGTCGAGGCGGGGCGGCACCTGCCCCGCGTGCTGGCCGCGATCGGCCGGTCCGACCTGCTCGCGGACGAGCGGTTCAGCACCGCCCGGGCGATCGCGAAGAACCGGCGCGACTTCATCCCGATCCTCGACGCGGCCTTCGCCGAGCACCCGCTCGCTCACTGGGTCGAGGTGTTCGACGAGCACGACGTGTGGTGGGCGCCGGTGCAGACGCCGGCCGAGGTGATCGAGGACCCGCAGGCCCGCGCGGCCGGCGCCTGGGTACAGATCGACGGCGTGCAGATCGAGGGCAGGCCGGTGGAGTCGGTGGACTCGCCGATCCGCTACGGCGGCGTGGCCCGGGATGTGGTGACGGGACCGCCGCGCTCCGGGCAGCACACCCGGGAGGTGCTGGCCGAGCTGGGGTACGACGACGACCAGATCGCAGCTGCCGTGGCACCGCCCGAGCGGGCTACCGCCCGGCCGTGAAGGCGGCGGTCAGCCGACCGCGCCGTCCTCGGTGTTGATCTCGCGCCAGCGGGCGTGGACGGCGTCGGACCACTGGTCGCGCAGCGCGCCGAGCCGGGCGGCTGCCCGGTGGCCGACCCAGTTCGGCAGCAGCTCCTCGGGGAGCTGGGGGTCCTTGAACGGCGCCCGCTGCCACTCGCTGACGACCTGGATGTGGGCGAACAGCATCGGGTCGCCGGGCTCCGGATCGATGTCGGCCAGCGCGGCCAGTTGTGCCTCGAAGTGCGCGCTCAGCGTCTCGAGGTCCCAGGCGCGGGCGACGATGTCCTCGTCGCTGAGGCCGATCGCACCCGACGGCCCGACGAACGACAGCGTGTGCTCCTGCAGGTCGAGGTCGGCGATCAGCCGGGCCGCCTCCTCCTGCCGGTCGGGGTGCGGGCTGACCCAGACGCCCGGCGTCGGGTTGCCGAACCCGGCCCAGGTCAGCCCGGCGTAGAGCCGCTTGCGCACCGTGCGGTGGGTGTGCGGGATGGTGACGAGCAGGGCCAACCAGCGGCCGTCCCAGCCCGTCTCGGCTGCGGCCATGGACGTCACCCGCGCCGCACCCTCGGCGATCAGCTTCCGCCCGCTGGGCGTCAGGCTCCACCGGACCTCGCGGCCGTGCCGCTCGCCGGTGATCCACCCCGCCGCTGCGCCACGGGCGATGGCCTGCCGGGCGGTCTGCTCCTCGATCCCGAGGCCGCGCAGCACGTAGAGCAGCGCCGAGGTCCAGACCGGGCGGTTGTCCGGCCAGACCAGTTCGCCGAGCACGGTCAGCAGCAGGGACCGGGCGCTGCCCGCCGACAGACCGGTGCCGGCGCCCCTGGCCTCGGCCGGGCTCTCGGCGGCGGTCACCGGCGGTCCCCTCTGCGCATGGCTGCTTCCTCTCCGGTGCTGCCGACGGGCTGGATCCTACCGACGGGTAGGCGCCCGATCACGCAGTCGGGTGGGTGGCTCGCTCGTCCTGGGTGGTGCCGCCGAGCTCCAGCCACTCTCGGCGCACCTCGCGCCGGAGCACCTTGCCGCTGGCGTTCAGCGGCAGTGAGCTCGCGCGCACCCACCAGGCGGTCGGGACCTCGTAGCGGGCCAGCCCGTGGCGGGCGTGTGCCTCGAGGTCGGCGATCCGCGCACCGGCGTCGGGACGGAGCACCACGGCCGCGGCCACCTCCTCGCCGAGATCGGCGTGCGGCAGCGCCACCACCGCGGCCTCGAGGACATCGGGGTGGGTGAGAAGGCGCTCCTCGACGTGGACGGCCCCCACGTTCTCCCCGCCGCGGATGATGACGTCCTTGGAACGTCCGGTGACGTAGAGCCAGCCGTCCTCGTCGATCCGGCCGAGGTCGCCACTGCCGATCCAGCCGTCGGGGTCGGCGATCGCGCCCTTCTCGCCGAGGTACCCGCCGGTCGAGGTGGGGGTCCGCGCCTGGATCTCGCCGATGCCGTCGGCGTCGGGATTCAGGATGCGCAACTCGACCACCGGCAGAGCCCTGCCGACGCAGCCCGGTCGCTCGGCCACGTCCTTGCCGGACCCGGCGGCGAGCACGCCCCCGGCCTCGGTGAGCCCGTAGAGGCTGCCCACCCGGCTCTTGACCCCCGGGAACGCCGCGGCCACCCGTTCCCGGAGTTCTGGGGACACCGCGGAGCCGCCCATCGGCACCGAGGACACACTGGAGACGTCGCGGACCGCGAAGTCGGGATGGTCGAGGACCCGGGTGACCATCGTCGGGATGCTGCCCCAGACCCGCACCCGCTCGGTCTCGATGAGCCGCAGCACCTCGGCCGGGTCGAACTTGCCCTCGAGGAACACGAGCCGGCCGCCGGACAGCAGCGTGTTGCAGCCGACCTGGACCCCGGCGAGGTGGAACAGCGGCACCGAGAGCATGCTCACGGTGCCCGGGTGGTCGTCGGACAACTCGTCGGGCAGCCGGCCGGTGAGCACCAGCAGGTTGTGGATGTTGGCGACGACGGCGCGGTGCGACATGAGCACGCCCTTGGGGGCGCCGGTCGTACCCGAGCTGAACATGATGATCGACAGGGCGTCCTCGTCCGGCGGTGCCAGCACGAGGGGCATCCGGTCCTCGACCCGGTCGACCACGGCGCGCAGGCCGGACATCGAGAGCGCGGGCCGGCGCTGGTTGCGGTCGGTGATCACCAGGGTGGGATCGGCCTGGTCGAGCGCGACGGAGAGCTCGTCGTCGCTCCACCAGGCGTTGCCGAGGACGGCGGTGCCGCCCGTGGCCTGCACCGCCCAGAAGGCGACGAGCCATTCGATCGAGTTGAAGCCGACCAGAGCGACCCGGTCGCCCGGCCCGATGCCACGGTCGCGCAGCCCCGCGGCCACCCGCGCGACCGCCGCTTCGTGCTCGGCCGAGGTGAGCCGACGGCTGCCCTGAACCAGGAGCTCCCGGTCGCCCCAGCGACGGGCGGTGAGCAGGAACTCCGCGACCGAGTGCGCCCGGTCGGCGTAGAGCCGGCACGGGTGACCGTCGACCACCCCGACGGTGACCTTTCGGCCCCACGTGGGGGCGCCGGCGTCACTCATCGACCAGCACCGCCATCTCGGGACAGTTGTCGGCGGCGAGCTCGGCGTCCGCCTCCCGGCCCGCCGGGACGGTGCCGTCGCCGACGGCGCTGGCGAAACCGGCGTCGTCGAGCTGGAAGAGGTCCGGTGCCAGCGCATAGCAGCGGTTGTGGCCCTGGCACAGGGCGGCGTCGACGCGGACCTTCACGGCGTTCCCTCCGGGGATGACGACAGCGGCTCGAAGCGCGGACTGCGCTTCTCCTTGAGGGCGGCCACGCCCTCGGCGTAGTCCGGACCCTTCATGTGCAGGCCGATGAGCTCTTTGCTCCGCTCGACCGCCGCCCGGGGGTCGGCGTGCAGGAGGTCGGCCCAGAGCTGGCGCTTGGTCGTGGTGGCCGCCGCGGGGGAGACCGCCGCCAACTGGTGGGCGTAGGCGTCGACCGCCGCGGCGAACCCCTCGCGGGGGAGCACCTGGTTGAAGAACCCCCAGTGACGCATCTCGTCGGCGAGGACGACGCGGCCGGTGAGGAGCACGTCGGCGGCGTGGGTGACGCCCATGAGCCGGGGCAGGATCCAGGCCAGCCCGTACTCGGCGGGGAGGCCGATTCGGGGAGCGACCGTCGTGATCTTGGCGTCCTCGACGGCGAAGCGGAGGTCGCAGAAGGCCGCCAGCGCGACGGCGATTCCGGCACACGCGCCGTTGACCGCGGCGATCATCGGGGTCCGCATGCCCAGCTGCCAAGCCATGTCGGCGTCGAACTCCGGCCGCACCCCGTACCCGGGCTGCGCGGCATCCGCCGCCAGCTGCGGGTCGTAGGATTCGGCGCCGACATAGGAGTCCAGGGCCTTGAAATCGGCGCCCGCGCAGAAGATCGAGCCGGTGCCGGTCAGCACGATGACGCGGACGGCGGGATCGTCGTCGAGGCGCCTGCAGATCCAGCGGTACTCGTCGTGCATCCGGCCGGTCCAGGAGTTGCCGCGCGCGGGGCGGTCCAGCCACAGCGTCGCGACCCCCGCGGTGTCGATCTCGTAGCGCGTCACCTTCAGGTCCACTGCATCTCCTCGCGATCTCCCCGCCGGCAGTCAGTGCCCGTTGTGCCGCCATCGCGGTACCCCTACTCTATACACCCAAAGGAACTTGATAGCGAGTAGTGTCGAGTAATCGGTCTCCCGCCGACGTCCCCGATCTCCAGGAGTGCACGATGAGCGGTCCCCGTATGACGATCGACGGACGGGTCGCCGCGGCCGGTTCGACCTTCGGTGTGGTCGACCCCGCCACCGGCGAGGTGTTCGCCGACGCCCCCGAATGCTCACGCGACCAGCTCGGCGCGGCGATGGACGCCGCCACCCGGGCCGGACGGAGCTGGCGGGCTGCCGAGGCCGGTCGCATCGAGGGGCTGCACGCGATGGCCGACGCCCTGGACAAGGGCGCCGAGGAGCTCGCCGGCCTGCTCACCGCGGAGCAGGGCAAGCCGCTCGGTGCAGCCCGGTTCGAGGTCAGCGAGACCACCCGCTGGCTGCGTGCCGCCGCTGCCCTGGAGCTGCCGGCCGAGACGATCCTCGACGACGGCACCGCCCGCGCCGAGCTGCGCCGACGCGCGATCGGCGTGGTCGCCGCCATCACCCCCTGGAACTACCCGCTCCTGCTCGCCGGCTGGAAGCTCGGTCCCGCGCTGCGCGCCGGGAACACCGTCGTCCTCAAGCCGTCGCCGTTCACGCCGCTGGCCACGCTCCGGCTCGGCGAGATCGTCAACGAGGTGCTCCCGGCCGGCGTGGTCAACGTCGTCAGCGGCGGCGACGATCTCGGCGCCTGGATGACGAGCCACCCGGCGGTCGGCAAGGTCAGCTTCACCGGCTCGGTGGCCACCGGCAAGAAGGTCATGACCTCGGCGGCGGACAGCCTCAAGCGGCTCACACTCGAGCTGGGGGGCAACGACGCGGCGATCGTCCTCGACGACGCCGACCCCGAGGCCATCGGCAAGGGCCTGTTCTGGGGAGCCTTCATCAACTGCGGCCAGATCTGCGCCGGCATCAAGCGCATCTACGTGCCCGAGGCACTGCACGACGACATCGTCGACGTGCTCGCCGAGCGGGCCCGTCGGGTGCGGGTCGGCCCCGGCACCCAGGAGGGCGTGCACCTCGGCCCGATCCAGAACCGGCCCCAGTTCGACCGCGTGCGCGGCCTGGTCGCCGACGCCCTGTCCGACGGCGCCTCCGCGGCAGCCGGTGGAGCGCCGCTCGACGGCCCGGGCAACTTCTTCGCACCGACGATCCTGACTGGCGCGCGCGAGGGAATGCGGATCGTCGACGAGGAGCAGTTCGGCCCCGCCGTCCCGGTGCTTCCCTATCGGACCCTCGACGAGGCGGTCGGGCGGGCGAACGCCACCCGGTTCGGGCTGTCCGGCTCCGTCTGGGGCAGCGACCTCGACCGCGCCACCGACGTCGCGGGGCAACTCGACTGCGGGACCGCTTTCGTCAACGACCACCTGGCCCTGGACCCGGGGCTGCCCTTCGGCGGGTCCAAGGAGAGCGGACTCGGCGTAGAGAACGGCCACTGGGGCCTCGAGGAGTTCACCCAGCTCCAGGTCGTCCACCGCCCCGCCGCCTGATCGCCACCCCGAGAGAGGTACCCATGGACTTCGGCCTCGACCCCGACCAACGCGCCGTCCGCGACAGCGTGCGGAAGTTCGCCGGAGCGGTACTGGCGCCCGGCTACCTCCAGCGCGCGAAGTCGTCGGTCTTTCCCTGGGACGTGCACCGGCGGATCGCCGGCCTCGGCGTGTTCGGGCTGCTCGCCGGCCCGGACCACAACCCGCTGGACCGGGAGGACTTCGTGGCCGCCGGCCTGGCCGTGGAGGAGTTGGCCTACGCCGACTTCAACCTCGCCAACGCCGCCATCCCGGTGCTGCTCATGAGCTCGCTGATCCAGGCGCACGGCTCGCCGCGCGTGCGCGACGAGTGGTTGGCGCCGCTCGTCGGCGGGGACGTCTACGTCTCCTTCGGGCTGACCGAACCCGGGACCGGCTCGGACGCCGCCGCTATCACGACGACGGCGGTGGCCGACGGCGACGGCTACGTGTTGACCGGCGAGAAGACGTCGGTGACCATGCTGGCCCACGCGCAGGCGATGATCGTCGCCGCCCGCACCGTGCGCGACGGGACTGCCTGCGGAGTCTCCGCCTTCCTGGTCCCGCTCGACGCACCCGGTCTCCACAAGTCCGACATCCCCGACACGGGCTGGAAGGTCATGGGCCGGGGGGTGCTGCACCTCGACGGCGTGCGGGTGCCGACCGACGCGCTGCTCGGCCCGGAGGGATCCGCCTTCCGCAACGTGCTCAACGGCTTCGACTTCACCCGCCCGCTGCTCGCCCTGACCGGCATCGGCTGCGCCCAGTCGACCCTCGACCTGACCGCCGAGTATGTCCGGGGCCGGACGGCGTTCGGCTCGCCACTGTCCCGGTTCGAGGGGGTGTCCTTCCCCCTGGCCGAGCACCTCACGACGCTGGAGGCGGCACGGTTGCTCTGTTATTCGGCGCTGTGGCGGCGCACGGTGGGGGAGCGGCACACCGCGGAGGCGGCCATGACGAAGTGGTACGGCCCCGCCATGGCCAGCCGGGCCGTCAAGGACTGTCTCCTGCTGCACGGCAACTACGGCTACTCGGAGGAGTACTCGCTCGAGCAGCGGCTGCGCGACGTCATGGCCGTGGAGATCGCCGACGGTACCGCCCAGATCCAGAAGATCATCATCGCGCGCGAGAGGTACGGGTCGGATTTCCTGCCCTACCAGCGCCGGTGACCGGGCAGAGGGTGGACGGCGACGTCCCCTACCTGCGCGGGGCCGCCGAGGCGGCGTTCGGGGTCGGCGAGGTGCGCGGCGAGCAGGCCCGGACCGTGGGTTCCATGTGGACCGGCCCCTGGTCGACCGACCTCGACGGGAGCGCCTGCGCCGGGGCCCTGGGGGTGCTGATCGACGACGTCCTGGGCTACGCCGTGGTCGCCGCCCGGCCGCCGGGCCACTGGGCGGTCAGCACGGAGATCCACGCCGACTTCGGCCGGGACCTCCCGGGGCCGGGCGCCCAGCTGCTCGCCGAGAGCTCCGCGATCGCCCTGGGCCCGAGGGGTGGCCTGGCCTCCGGTGCGGTCCGGACGGCGGCCGGCGAGCTGGTCGCCACGGCCACCGAGCGGTTGCAGTACGTCCCGGGGGAGCCGGGCGGCCTCTCCGAGGCGGGCGCGGTCGACCGGGCACACCCCGACCGGGGGCCCGACCGGAGATCCCTGCCGGAGTTGCTCGGTGCCGTCCGGAGCGGGACGGCGGTGCTGCGGTTCACGCCGGCGGCGTCGCTGGCCAACCCGGTCGGCAACCTGCACGGCGGCGTGCTCTTCGCCGCGGCGGAGCTGGCCGGTCGGTGGGCGCTGGAACCGGGCGCGGCACCGCTGGTCACCTCGTCGGTGCACCTGGCCTTCCTGCGGCCGCTGCGCCTGCATGCGGAGGTGCGGCTGGAGGCCACGGCCGTCCACCGGGGCCGGACGCTGGGCGTGGCCCATGTGGTCGGTACCGACCCGGCCGGTCGGGTGTGCGCTCTGGCCACGGTCACGGGGCGGGGCGTGACCTGACCCATCCCTTGGTGTCAGGGGGTCGGCAACGAGGCGGCGAGCCGGCGGATGATCGCCGCAGCCTCCTCCGCCATCGCGGGCACGAACTCGGCGACGTCGACCAGATCGTGGATGGCCGATGCGACCTGCCCGGTCATGACCAGCCCGTTCTCGACGTCGCCGTCGGTCTGGGCACGCTGCATCGACTCGATCTTCCACCGGGTCATCTCGACCGCGTCGACCTCGCCGTCGGAACCGTGTCCGTGCCCGAGCAGTTCCAGGGAGGCCGCGTTGCGCAGTCCGCGGCAGGGTCCGTAGACGCCGTCGAAGGCGACGTCGTCGCCCTCCTCGGCGTCCAGGAGGGCCTGCAGGTAGGCCGGGTGCCAGTCGGAGTTCTGGTGGGTGGTGATGAATCGCGTGCCCATCGCGACGCCCTCGGCGCCCATGGCGAGCGCGGCGGCCAGCCCCCGCCCGTCGCGGGCACCGCCGGTGAGCAGCACGGGGACGTCGACGGCCTCGGTAATGCTCGGCACGAGGACGAACGTGTGCACGGCCTTGCTCGGCGCGTGCCCGCCCATCTCGAAGCCGGCGGCGATCACGACGTCGATGCCTGCCTCGGCGGACTTCACGGCCTGACGGGTCGAGCCGACCTTGTGCTGATGGACCATGCCGGCGTCCTTGATGAGCTGGACGTACGTGCCGGGGAACCCGGCGGAGGTCGTGAGGACGCGGAGCTGGCCGGCCAGCCCACTGTCGGCCTCCCGGGCCGCGAGCACCGTCCTGATGTAGACGTCGGTGAACGGCAGGACGTCCCCGTGCGTGTCGACCCCGACCGGGATGTTCACGGCGAACGGACGGTCGGTCAGCGATGCGCACTCCTCGATGTGCTCGCGGAACGTGCGTGCACCGGCGTCGAGGTCGACCGGCATGCCCGGCATGCTCACCGTTCCGAGGCCGCCGGCGGTGGAGACCGCGGCCGCCAGTTTCGGGGTGCGGAACGGCCCCAGTCCCTCCTGCACGACGGGGTGCTCGATGCCCACCAGGCGCGTGTACCGGTTCTCGATCGGGGCCACTCTGCCTCCTCAGTCGGAAGCATCGTTATACACGTCGAGACACTCAGGCAACAACGTTGTCAATAAAAAAGCGGCGAGCAGAGAGCTGATCGATCCTCGGGTGCGACTGACGATCACTGCCCCGACAGGGTCTCGGGAGACGCGCGGGCACGGGCTGGTCCTGCGCGGGAGGAGCCACGCCTCCGTCGACCTGGCCATCGTGTCACCTGGTGATACGGCGCCCGCCGTTCTAGCCTGCTCGCGTGCCCGACTCGCGACCGGTCACCGCCATCGACGCCGCGCGCATCCGTGCTGCTCTGGCCGGCGTGGACACCGCGCAGAAGGTGCTCGAGCAGGCCATCGCCCGGGCGCTGATGAACGGGGCGTCGGTGCGGGCGGTGGCCGAACTGGGGCTGTCGCCGAACACGGTGCAGAAGTACGGGCGCGCACACGGCTGGCCCACGGACGAGAACCGTGAGCGCTTCTACGAGTCCACCTACGACCGCGAGGAGCGGGAGGACCGCGAGGAGTCGCAGCGGCCGTAGGGCGGCCACACCAGCAGAGGGCGCCGTGCCGGTGAGGCCTGACCTGCGATGCTCGTGGATGAAACGTCACTGGCTGCCGGCGACGCTACGCGCCTTTTCGGCCCCCAACGGTGATCGAGGCAGGCCCTGACACGTTCAGCACGGCGGCTCCGGAACCCGCGTACGTTCGCTTTCAGACGCCGGGGATGACCGAGCGTGGACGTGCGTCAGAGAGCGGCGCTCCCACGGGACCCGGAGGGGTCCGCGGCCGGTTTCGCCGCCGCCCCCCCGGGTGTGAGCAGACCGGAGGCCCGGCGTGGCCGACGTCCAGGAACCCCGACCGACCGATCCGGCGGAGGCGCTCGAGCGCCTCGGCCGGCTCTCCTTGCGCGAGCTCTCGATGGACAGTCTGCTCCAGACCGTGGCCGACCTGACCAAGACGGTGATGCCCGGCAGCCCCGAGGCCTCGGTGTGCCTGCTGGTCAGGGACCGGCCCACCACGGTGGTCTCGACCGGTTCCCTGGCCACCGACCTGGACGAGACGCAGTACGACCGGGGACACGGACCGTGCCTGCACGCGGCGCGCACCGGCCGGGTGACCGAGATCCCCGACACCCGCGTCGAAGCACGGTGGCCCGACTACACGCCGCGGGCGGTCGAGCGCGGCAACCTCAGCTCCGTGTCGATCCCGTTGCCGATCGACGAGGACCAGCGGGTCGCCGGTGCCCTGAACATCTACGCCCGTCGGCCGAACGCCTTCGACGAGGCGAGCCGGTCGGTGGCCCTGCGCTTCGCCCCGTACGCCGCGGTCGCAGCCGGGAACCTGTACGCCTACCAGTCCGCACGGGACATGGCGGACAACCTCGAGACCGCGCTGCAGTCGCGCGCGGTCATCGACCAGGCGAAGGGCATCCTGATGGAACGCCACAAGCTGACCGCCGACCAGGCGTTCCAGCTGCTCGCCCGGGCGTCGATGAACGGCAACCGGAAGCTGCGGGACGTCGCCGACCACCTCGTGCACACCGGCGACCTGACGCCCCGCTGACGGAAGGACCGCGGCGCCGTCCGGCGTCCTTGTCGGGGTCGGGCGACCGTGCCATGGTGCGGCATGGGCACGGACACCTCCGGCCCACTTGAGAGTCGAGGCAGACCCTCGACCCAGGCGGGCCCCGGCGCCAGCGGAACCGACCTGTCGCAGCGGCTGGCCGACCTGGCCCGGGACATGCAGCGCCACCCGGACAACAGCGAGGTCATGGACGTCATCGTCGCGGCCGTGGTCGGCACCGTCCCGGGAGTGGAGGAGGCCTCCATCAGCCTGGTGCGCGGACGACGCCACGTGTATTCGGCCGCAGCCACGGGGGACCTCGCGCGGCGCTTCGACGAACTGCAGGAGCA
>C688J35102_120989881_pt1 | contig 15148 bp, 8 predicted proteins | sample HopSoiMetagenom2_FD_35102 | JGI IMG/M metagenome (IMG submission 35102)
CACCCCGCGAAATCCACGTCCACCTCGCGCTCGGCTTGCGTGAGCGCCAGGAAGCCGAACACCGCGTCCATCCGCTCGAACGCCTCCAGCGCGGCGTGCTTCTCGGCCAGGCCGATGGGGCGCGCGCCGAGCCCCTCCAGCCGCTGGTTCACGCCGCTCGCCAGCCGGTGCACCTCCGCGAGCGCCACGCTGGTGTTGAGGTCGGCGTCCATCGCCGCCGCGAACCCCGCCAGCACCTGGTCGGCCAGCGGGTGCAGCGCCGGCTCGTCGTCGGGGTCGGGGTCGCGCGTCTCGGGGTGGGCGCGCAGCCGCTCGCGGGTGCCGTGGATGCGCCGCACCGCCTCGGCCGCCGATTCCAGCCCGGCGAAGGTGAAGTTCAGCTTGCTGCGGTAGTGCGCCGTGAGGAAGAGGTAGCGGATGCTCGACGGCTTCACCCCGCGCTCCACCAGGTCCTGGAGGTTGAAGATGTTGCCGGTGCTCTTGGCCATCTTGTCGCCCTCCAGGAGCAGGAACTCGCCGTGCAGCCAGTAGCGCACGAACTCCTTTCCCGTGGCCCCCTCGCTCTGGGCGATCTCGTCCTCGTGGTGCGGGAAGACCAGGTCCACCCCGCCGGCGTGGATGTCGAAGGTCTCGCCCAGTTCGTCCATCGCCATGGCCGAGCACTCGATGTGCCACCCCGGGCGGCCGCGCCCCCAGGGCGTGTCCCACACGGCGCCCACCTGCTCGTCTTCCGGCTTCATCCCCTTCCAGAGCACGAAGTCGCGCACGTCCTCCTTCTCGTACTCGTCGCTGGCCACGCGCTCGCCGCGGCGGGCGGCGGAGAGGTCGACCTTCGAGAGCTTCCCGTAGCCGGCGAACTTCGCGATGGAGTAGTAGACGGAGCCGTCGTCGGCCGGGTAGGCGATCCCCCGCTCCTCCAGGCGGCGGATGATGTCGACCATCTGGGGGACGTAGTCGGTGGCGCGCGGGTGGGCGTCGGCGCGGCGGATCCCCAGCCGGTCGAAGTCGCGGAAGAGCGAGTCGACGAAGGGCTGCGTGTAGTCCCCCAGCTTCACCCCCTCGCGCAGCGCCCCGCGGATGGTCTTGTCGTCCACGTCGGTGAGGTTCATCACGAACTTCACCTGGTAGCCGCGGAACTCCAGGTAGCGGCGGACGGTGTCGGCGAAGAAGAAGGTGCGCAGGTTGCCGATGTGCGGCGGCGCATAGACGGTGGGGCCGCAGGTGTACATCCCCACGCGGCCTGCCTGGAGCGGCACGAACTCCTCCTCGCGCCGGGTGAGCGTGTTGTAGAAGCGAAGCATGGGACGGGCGATTCCTTTCGGACGGCTCGGTCGGCCCGGGCGCGCGGAGTGCGCGCCCGGCTGCGGTTTCAGCGCGAGGCCGACCTACATCGCCGGCTAAGCCGATTCATCGTCCAGCAGCGAGTCGGAGGCGTGATGGTCCTGCTGCGCCGCGCCCGCGGGGCGTTCGACGGCGCCGGCGGTGCCCAGGGCGCCCACGGAGTGCGCGTGCGGCGGCGGCTCGCCACCGTCCCAGAGCAGCGTCTGCGCGGCCACCGGCACCTCGATGTTCTCCTCCGCGAAGCGGCGCTTGAGCCGCCGCCGGAGCTCGCGGGCCACGTCCCACTGCTTGAGCGGGAGCGTCTTGGCGGTCATGCGGATGGTGACCGAGCCGGTGTCGAACTTCTCGATCCCCGGCACCTCGGCGGGCTCCACCAGCAGCGGGCGCCAGTCGGCGTCGTCCCAGAGCTCGCGCCCCACCTCGCGCATCACCTCGGAGACGTGGTCGGTGTCTTCCTTGTAGGCCACGCCCACGTCGAGCACCACCCGGCTCCAGGTGCGGGTGAGGTTGCTCACCTTTGTGATCTGCCCGTTCGGCACGATGTGCACCACCCCGTGCACGTCGCGCAGCGCCACCATCCGCAGCGTCATGGTCTCCACCGCCCCCGACACCCCCTCGATGCGCACCACGTCGCCCACGGCGAACTGGTTCTCGATCAGGATGAAGAGCCCGCTGATCACGTCTTTCACCAGCGACTGCGCGCCGAACGAGATGGCGAGCCCCACCACCCCGGCGCCGGCCAGCAGCGGCCCCAGGTCGAGCCCCACGGCGCTCATCAGCATGAACAGGAAGATCATGACGATGATCACCCGCCCCACGCTGCGCAGCAGCCCCACCAGCGTGCGCGTGCGCTGCTCGCTGACGGTGAGCGCCCCCGGCTGCGGCTGCCCCAGCGAGCGCTCGATGCGGCGCACCACCAGCCGCAGCAGCGACCAGAGCACCAGCGCCACCACCACCGCCCCCGCGATGCGCAGCGCCGAGCCCAGCAGCACCTGGGGCTGCAGCAGGTCGCGCGGACGCTCCGGCTCGCGCCGGGCCGCCTCGCGGATCGCGGGTACCAGCTTGGCCAGGAGCGAATCAGCTTTCTGCAACATAGCCGGGATTCTCGCGCGCGGCGGCGGGCGGTGTCAAGCAGACGGGAAACGGAAGGGGCCCGGGCAGGGACGAAAAGACGCGGAGAGCACCCCTGGTCTCCCCGCGTCTCGCCGTCCCTGCGTGGCCCTCACCCGCTCAGTGGAGAACGCGCAGCTCCCGGATGCGCCAGCCGCCGGGCTCCCACACCGCGCCTACGTAGACCGTGGTGCTCTCGGCGTCGGTCACGCCGCGGGGGCGCGAGACCCAGGCCAGCTCGCCGAAGCCCCGCAGCGGCTCGCCGCCGGCGAGCGTGACCTGTGCGGCGCGCACCGAGAGGCTGGCGCGGCCGCGGAACAGGTCGCGCAGCGCCGCGGCGGCGTGGCGGGCCTCCACCGCCTCGGCCTGCCCCGTGCCCAGGTCGAGCACGATGCGCCCATCCTCCGGCGCCAGCTCCGAGATGGCGGCCGCGTCGCCCGCCTGCCAGAGCCGCGCCACCGACGCCACGAAGCCTTCGAGCGGCGCGGGCCGGCCCTGCGCGGCGAGCGCGCGGGGCGCCAGCAGCACGAGGGCACAGAGCAGCATCGGGAGCAGGCGGCGTCGCATGGCAGGGAGCTGAAAGGGCGGGCGATGGTCTCCTGCGTGTAACCCCAGGCAGCGTCAGGCGTTCCGTCGCCTGGCGCCGGTCAGCTCTCCGAGTCGTCCTCGCCGGGGGCGGGGCGCGGCTGCGCAGGCGGTACCCATCCCGGCGGCTCGGGGCCGATCAGCGCGCGCGCCTCGGCCTGGGCGTCGTCGAGCTCGCGGCGAAGGGTGGCGTACCGCTCCACCGCGTCGCGGCCGATCCTCTGGTCTGCCTGCGTGGTCAGGCCGTAGAGGTAGGCGATGTGCGCCTGCAGCCCCGGCCGGCTGTAGCGCACCGGCGGCGTCACCAGCCGCGCCTCGAGCGCGGTGAGCCGCGCGAGCACGTCGCCCGTCGCGGTGCGCTTCGCCTCGGCCACGCGCGCGACCAGGCGGTTCACCTCCGTCACCAGGTCGCGCACGCGCAGGTTGTGCGCGAGCTGCGCCTGGAGGTCCGCCTGCGTCACCCCGTCTGCCGTGGCGCGCGGGTCGGCGCGGAGCGCCAGGGGCTGCGTCAAGCGCCTGCCGTCCACCGTCAGCCGCACGGAGTAGCGGCCGGGGGCGGCGAGCGGCCCGTTGCGCCCGTTCCCCCGCCCCGCCTCCCACGACCCCGGCCAGGCCAGGTCCCAGGTGAAGCGGTGCGCCCCCGCCGTCTTCGCCAGCCGCGGCGTCCCCGCCAGCACAGGGGCGGCCGGGCCGGTGAGGCTGTCGCTGGTGAAGGCGCGCACCACCGTGCCGGCGGCGTCCAGCACCTCCAGGCGGACGGTCGCGGGCTCCGTGGCCAGGTAGTAGTCGATGGCGGCGCCGTAGGGGGGATACTGCGGCGCGTCCGGCCGCGCCACGCCGGACTCCGGCCCGCCGAAGCCGCCGGAGTAGCGGAAGCGCACCGCCTCGCGCGGGCGGAATAGGAAGGCCGCCGCGCGCGCCACCGAGTCGGCCGCCTGCCGCAGCGGCGAGACGTCGTCGAGGATCCAGAAGCCGCGCCCCTGCGTGGCCACCACCAGGTCGCCGCGGTGCACCTTGAGGTCGGTGACGGGCGTGTGCGGCAGGTTGAGCTGCAGCGGCTGCCAGCGTCCGCCGTTGTCGAAGCTCACGTACATCCCGAACTCCGTCCCCGCGTACAGCAGCCCCGCGCGCTCGGGGTCCTCGCGCACCACGCGCACCGGCTCGTCGGCGGGAATGCCGTTGGCGCCGTCGGCGATGCGCGTCCAGCTGCGGCCGTAGTCGTCGGTGCGGTAGGCGTACGGGCGGAAGTCGCCGAGGAGATAGCGCAGCACCGCCACGTAGGCGCCCCCCGCGCGGTGCGGCGACGGGTCGATCGACTGCACGCGACCGCCCGGCGGCAGCCCGCGCGGGGTCACGTCGGCCCAGGTGCGTCCGCCGTCGCGCGTGACGTGCACCGGGCCGTCGTTGGCGCCGGTCCAGATCACCCCCCGCTCCCGCGGCGACTCCTCGATGGCGTACAGGGTGCTGTAGTACTCCTCCCCCGTCACGTCGATGGTGATCGGCTCGCCCGCCACGCGCGTCTGGTAGCGCGGGTCGTTCGCCGTGAGGTCAGGGGAGATGCGCTCCCAGGTGACGCCCTCGTCGGTGGTGCGGTGCACGTACTGCGAGCCGTAGTAGATCACCCGCGGGTCGTGCGGCGAAATCTCCATCGGCGACACCCGCTGGAAGCGGTAGATCAGGTCGCGCGCGGGGTTGCCGTAGATGGACTGCGCGCCCACCCAGTACTGCTTCTCGTTGCCCGTGCGCAGCGACAGCCGCGAGAACTGCCCCTTGCACGACCCGTAGACGGTGTCCGGGTGCGTGGGGTGCGGGATGATGGGCCCCGTCTCGCACCCCGGCCCCTGCCGCCACGTCTGCGCGGGGTCGTCCACCCCCGCCTGCTGCAGCGGCCGGCTGGCGACGATGAGCGTGGTGTTGTCCTGCTGCGCGCCGTAGACGCGGTAGGGGAACTGGCTGTCGGTGTAGACCTGGTAGATCTCGGCGGTGGGCTGGTTGAGCTGGGTGGACCAGGTGCGGCCGCCGTCGAGCGTCACGTTGGCGCCGCCGTCGTTGCTCTGCACCATGATCCGCGCGTCGCGCGGGTTGATCCACAGGTCGTGGTTGTCGCCGTGCGGCGTGGGCTGGGTGCGCCACGTCCGCCCGCCGTCGGTGCTCTTGTAGAAGCTCTCGCTGCCGACGTACACCACGTCGGCGTTCGTCGGGTCCGCCGTGATGTTGCAGTAGTAGAAGGGCCGGCTGATGAGCCCGCGCTCGGTGCTCACCAGCCGCCACGTATCGCCCGCGTCGTCGGAGCGGTAGAGACCGCCGCCCGGGCTCGCCTCGACCAGCGCGTACACCCGCCGCGGATCGGCGGCGGAGACGGCGAGGTTGCTCTTGCCGAAGAGCCCCGTGGGGAGCCCGCCGCCGAGCTTCGTCCAGGTGGTGCCCCGGTCGGTGCTGCGGTAGATCCCGCCCTCGTGTGCGCCGGAGATCACCGTCCACGGCTTCCGCTCCGCGCGCCACATCGAGGCGTAGACCACGTCGGGGTTCCCGGGCTGGAACTCCAGGTCTACCGCGCCGGTGCTGTCGGAGAGGAAGAGGACCTGCTCCCAGGTGGCCCCGCCGTCGCGGGTGCGGTAGACGCCGCGCTCGGGGTTGGGGCGGAAGGCGTTCCCCACCGCCGCCACGAACACCGTACGCGGGTCGGCGGGGTGGATGCGCACCGCGCCGATCTGCCCCGCCTCGCGCAGCCCCATCCACCGCCAGGTCGCCCCCGCGTCGGTGGAGCGGTAGACCCCGCGCCCCGTGGAGACGTTGCTGCGAATGCCGTCCGACCCCGTCCCCGCCCACACCACGTTCGGATCGGAGAGCGACACGTCCACCGAGCCCATCGACGCCTCGCCGAAGAAGGCGTCGCTCACGTTCACCCAGGTCATGCCGGCGTTGGTGGTCTTCCACACCCCGCCCCCGGTGGAGCCCTGGTAGAAGGTGAAGGGCTGGCTGGGCACCCCCGTGACCGTGGTCACCCGCCCGCCGCGGCTCGGACCGATCATCCGGTACCGCAGCCCGCCGAAGAGCGCGGAGTCGACCTGCTGCGCCGCGGCCGCCGCCGCCACGGCGAGCGAGGCGAAGAGGATGGGGACGACGCGGAAGTGCCTGGAGGTCATCGCCGGTTCAGCCGGAAGCAGGATTCGGATGGACGGAGGATGCTGATCGATTAGAAGTCCGTGGAAAACGTCCGTCCCCAAACGGTGTCATCCTGAGGCCCGATCTCACGGTTCCATGAGGCCGCGCCGGGCTCCGCAGGGCCGAAGGATCTAGCCACGGACGCGCGTGGCCCGCCGCGGAAGCCGCACGGCAGCGGCGGCTGCCTCATGACAGATGCGACTGTCGAGAGCCGGCATTCATGACGCTGCCGCGCCCGTGCCTCGTGGCGTCCCGGGCTAGATCCCTCGGCCCTGCCAACATCCGCGCCGCGGCAGGCTTTCAGGGGCCGGGCCTCGGGATGACACGCTTTGCACGGGCTTTTCAACAGCCTTATAGGGGATTGCCGACCACGGCGCCAGAGTACGCCCCAATGAAAAAAGACGCGAAGCCGCGTCTTCTCTGCGTCTCCGCGTCTCTGCGTGAGATTGCCGTTGCCGCGGCTTCGGGAACGCGGGATCAGGCGTCTGCGTCGCCGTCGGGGTCCACCTGCTCGCGGCGCTCCACCTTCACCACCCCCTTGATCCGCTTCACCGCGCCGATCACGCGGTTCAGATGGGTGAGGTTCTCCACCTCCACCACGAACTCGCCCAGCATCCCGCGCTCGTCGGCCTTCATCTCGGCGCTCTTGATGTTGGTGTTGGTCCCCGAGATGGCGCTGGCCACCTCGGCCATCAGCCCGCGCCGGTCGGTGCCCTCCATCACCAGCCGCACGAAGAAGCGGTCGCTGTCGGTCACGTCCCACTCGATGTCCACCCGCCGCTCCGGGTGCCCGCCCAGCTGCAGGATGTTGGGGCAGTCGATGCGGTGGATGGAGACGCCGCGGCCGCGCGTGATGTAGCCGATCACCTTGTCGCCCGGCACCGGCTGGCAGCACTGGGAGTAGCGCACCATCAGGTTGCTCATCCCCTGGATCTTCACCGCCGGCGGCTCGCCGCGCACCCGCGACACCAGCCGCTCGAAGGCGGTGGGCGGCTTCTGCGTCTCGCCCAGCTCCGGCCAGAGCTCGCGCATCACCGCGCTGGGCCCCAGGTCGCCGCGCCCCAGGGCGGCGAACAGGTGCGCCTCGTCGGGGAGGTTGAGCTTGCGCGCCGCCTCGGCGAAGCGCTCGTCGGTGACCTTCTCGCGGCGCGCCTTCTTGATCTCGCGCTCGATGAACTCGCGCCCCAGCTGCACCGAGCTGCCGAACTCCTCGTCCTTGATCCACTGGCGGATCTTGTTGCGCGCGCGCGCCGTCTTCACGAAGGCCAGCCAGTCGCGCGAGGGGCGCTGCCGCGCGTCGGTGAGGATCTCCACCGTGTCGCCGTTCTGCAGCTCCCGGGTGATGGGGCTGATGCGCCCGTTCACCCGCGCGCCCACGCAGTGCACCCCCACCTCGGTGTGCACCGCGAAGGCGAAGTCGATGGGGGTGGCCTGCTTGGGGAGCTGCTTCACGTCGCCCATCGGGGTGAACACGAAGATCTCGTCCTGGAACAGGTCGATGCGGAGGAATTCCATGAACTCCTCCGGCTCCCGCGTCTCCTGCTGCCACTCCAGCACCTGCCGGAACCAGGTGAGCGTCTCGTCCACGTCGTCGCTCGCCCGCCCCTCCTTGTACTTCCAGTGCGCCGCGATGCCGTACTCGGCGGTGCGGTGCATCTCGCGCGTGCGGATCTGGATCTCGTACAGGCGTCCGCCGGGGCCAAAGATGGTGGTGTGCAGCGAGCGGTACATGTTGCTCTTGGGCGTGGCCACGTAGTCGTGGAAGCGCTCGGTGAGCGGCGTCCAGCGGTTGTGGATCACCCCCAGGGCGTGGTAGCAGTCGGTGACCGTCTCCACGATCACCCGCATGGCCATCAGGTCGTAGATCTGCTCGTACCCCTTCTGCCGCCGCACCATCTTGCGGTAGATCGACCAGAGGTGCTTGGGGCGCCCGGTGACCTCGGCGTCGATCCCCTGGTCGCGCAGCTCCGCCTGCAGCGGCTCGCGCATCTGCTCCACCAGTTCCTCGCGCTCGCGCCGCTTCTCGCTGACCTTCTTGGCCAGGTCGCGGTAGGCCTCGGGCTCCAGGAACTTGAAGCAGAGGTCCTCGAGCTCCCACTTGATGGTGGCCACACCCAGCCGGTGCGCCAGCGGCGCGTAGATCTCGCGCGTCTCCAGCGCGATGCGGCGGCGCTTCTCCTCGGCCAGGTAGTCGAGGGTGCGCATGTTGTGCAGGCGGTCGGCGAGCTTCACCAGGATCACCCGCGCGTCCTGCGCCATGGAGAGCAGCAGCTTGCGGAAGTTCTCCACCTGCTGCTCGGTGCTGGTGCGGAACTGCACCTTGGCCAGCTTGGTGAGCCCGTCCACCACCGTGGCCACCTCGGCGCCGAACGCGTCGCGCACGTCGTCGATGGTGGCCGAGGTGTCTTCCACCACGTCGTGGATCAGCGCGCTGGCGATGGTCACCGAGTCCAGGTGCAGGTCACCCAAAATGCGGGCCACCTCCACGCAGTGGGTAACGTAGTCCTCGCCCGAGCGGCGCTTCTGGCCGGCGTGCGCCACGCTGCTGAACTCGTACGCCTTCGTCACCAGCTCCAGGTCCAGCCGCGAAGCGTACTCCTCGATGCAGTCGAAGAGCGCCGGCGGCAGGATGGCGCGGGCGTGCTCCAGGGCGTCGCCGTCGAGCACCGGGGGCGGGGCAGTGGTGGCCATCAGCGCCCTCCCGCGAACGCGCGCGCGAACACCCCCCCGTCCACGCGGAACGGGGGGGCGGAGACGGCCGCCGGGGAGGTGCGATGCGGGCTCATGCGTTGAATGTAAACACGCGCGGCCCGCAGGTCACGCCCCCTGTGTGTGGGCCGGCTGCGCGCAAGGTGCCCCGGGTTGGAAACCACCGGGTTGGAAACCCGGGCTACAAAGACACGAAGTCCGCCTTCGCGGACTGCGCCCCTCGCCCATCGTGCGATTCCCTGCTTGACTTCCACCTCGGCCAGGGTCCTGACACGGGCCGCGAGACGCACGACAGGATGCGAGCAGTCCGCGAAGGCGGACTTCGTGTTGTTCTAGCCCGGGTTTTCAACCCGGTGCGGTCCGACGGCTACTTCTTTGCATCGCGCAATTGCCGCTCCAACTCGGCCACCCGCTTCCGCAACGCAGCGACTTCCTGCCGTAGTCGCACCACTTCATTGTCCTCGCCTCCGAACCACTTCCGCAGCTTCGCCACGTTGGCTGCACGTGGCGTCCGCCCATTCAGGAAATCGCCCAGGGATGCGTGGGCCAGCCCCACCTCGCGCGCTACCTCGCGCAGGCCGAAGTCATCCACCCGCGTGCGCACAGCCTCGCGAAGCGCATCCAGCGACGGGCTTCCCTTACGCGAGGGCATTGACGCCCCCCGCGATTTTGCCTACTGTACGTGGCCGACTTTGGCCGACTTCGATTCGTGTACACTGGACAGAGTAACAGGTGAGCCGGCGCTGCGACAGCGTTCGAGCCGATCATCGCGCCCATCTCCATCGCCCCGCTTCACTTCATCGCGGAAGGAGTCGCGGTATGACGAAGCACGCTCGATACGTCGAACTCTCCGATGCACCTCGCCGCACACTCGACGCGCAGGAGTGGCGAACGGCGCGCGAGCGCGTGGCGCGGCTGAGGTCCGCGCGGGACAGGCGGCTGCTCTTCGCGCTACTGGATTACATGGAGCGAGGATGGGAGATCATCCGCCCGCTGCACGTCGCAGCGAACCGCGTCGTGTGCGGCCGGAGATTTGGTAGGCGGACGGCGGAGGATGTGACCGCGTTCATCGAGTGCGACCCGATCGACGTCTATCGTGGCATCACCCACACCTGCATGCGCGCCATTCCAGAGGCACCGCAGGGCCCCCCCAGCGCAAGGTTCGAGATCGTGGCGGACGAGGCGGGAGAGGTGGCGCGCTACCTCCGCATCCTGGCGCTCGGGGCCGATCACCCCGACTTCCCACCCGAGCTGCGCGAGCCCGTGCGCACCGCCGCGGCCGCGATGACCCGGTGGCACGCGGGGCTCGCGGAAGTGCTGGAGCCGGCGGAGGCGTGCGCGGCGTAGCGGTGGAGTGCGTGCCGCTCGGACGCGCTGGAGCTACGCGACCTTCAGCGCCGCGCGGCGCACGCCGGAACGGAGCCGGTTCTCGTCCCTGAACGAGTAGTAGTTCATCTCGCCGATGATCACGTGGTCGGAGACGGGAACGCCCAGCAGGTCACCCGCCTCCACCAGATCCCGGGTGATCACCCGGTCCTGCAGCGAGGGCGTGGGCTCGCCGCTGGGGTGGTTGTGCACCAGCACCACCGACGCGGCCGACTCGTTGAAGGCGTGGCGGAAGACCTCGCGCGCGTGCACCAGCGACGAATCGAGCGTGCCCCGCGAGAGGAACACCTCGCGCAGCACGTCGTTCTGGGTGTTCAGCAGGATCAGGTGGAACTCCTCCTGCTCCAGGTCGCGCAGCCGGAAGCGCATGCGCTCGTAGATGTCGCGGGAAGTCTGCACCCGCGCCCGCTCGGGGCGCGCCTCTTCGGCGGCGCGGCGCCCAAGCTCCAGGGCGGCGAGGATCTTGGCGGCCTTCGCCGGCCCAATCCCCCGCACCCGCCCCGCGACCGCCGACACGTCGGCGGCCATCAGCCTGCGCAGCGACCCCGCGCCGTCTTCCTCGGCGAACGCCGCCAGCAGCTCGCCCGCCAACTCCACCGCGCTGCGCCCCGCCGTTCCGTCGCGCGGCGACAGCCCCGTTTCGATCAGGAGCGCGAGCAGCTCGCGCGTGGAGAGCGCCTTCGCCCCAAGCGTTCGCACCCGCTCGCGGGGGCGGTCGTGCACGGGCCAGTGCTTGATCGTGAACGGCATGCAGACCTACCGCGGTGCAAGAAACCCCCAGCATCTCCTCTCCCGAACAAAATACGAAGACCGCCTCCCGTTGTCCAGCACGTTTATTTTTGTCCAAAGTTCCCGAACGGCGATCATGCAGAAACGCAGAGGCGCGGAGAGGACCCGTTCCCCTCCGCGCCTCTGCGTCTCTGCGTGAGACGGCCGTTCTCTTTTGCCCCTAGGCGGAGCGGCCGTGGCAGTTCTTGTACTTCTTGCCGCTCCCGCAGGGGCAGGGGTCGTTGCGCCCCACGGTCGCCGCGGCGGCCTTGGGCGCGATGCCCGCCTCTTCGTCGCGGTTGGTGCGCAGCTGCCGCTGAGAGGCCGGCACCGCCGCGTAGGGGTTGATCCCCACCGACGAACGCGGCCGCTGGGCCGGCGGCGGCTCGGAGGCCGGGGGCTCGTCGTCGTAGCGCGCCTCCACCGGTTCGTCGCCGCGCATGGGCGTGCCGAAGAACATCGGCGGCGGCGCCTCGGCGGGGGCGATCTGGGCGCGGAAGGCGAAGCGCGCCGCCGACAGGTAGAGGTCGGTCATCATCTCCTCGAACATGTCGTACGCCTCCGCCTTGTACTCCACCAGCGGGTCCTTCTGCCCCCAGCCGCGGAACCCGATCGACGCCTTCAGGTGGTCCAGGTCGTAGAGGTGGTCCTTCCACTTCTCGTCGATGGTGGAGAGCACGATGAAGCGCAGCACGTGGTCGGCCGCCTCGCCGAACTGCTCGAGCTTGCGGTGGTACGCCTCGCGCGCCAGGCCGGTCACGTACTCGGTGACCTCGGCGCGGCTCTCGAACACCTCGCCGCCGCCGTCGGAGGTGGGGAAGCGGTCGGCGGTGAGGAAGAAGTCCAGCGTGAGGCGCTGCCGGAGCCCCATCAGGTCCCACTCCTCGGCGTGCGGACCCTCGGTGTACCCGTCCACGATGGGCGGGAGGGAGCGCTCGATCATCTCCCACACCTCGCCCACCAGCTCGCCCCCGCCCTCCAGCGCGAAGGTGCGCAGGTCGTAGATCACCTCGCGCTGCTGGTTCATCACGTCGTCGTAGTCCAGCAGCCGCTTGCGGGCGTCGAAGTTCTGCAGCTCCACCCGCTTCTGCGCGCCCGAGATGGAGTTGGTGATCCACGGGTGGGTGATCACCTCGCCCTCCTGCGCGCCCAGCCGGTCCATGATCGAGGCGATGCGGTCCGACCCGAAGAGCCGCATCAGGTCGTCTTCCAGGCTCATCATGAACTCCGAGGCGCCGGGGTCGCCCTGGCGCCCCGCGCGGCCGCGCAGCTGCCGGTCGATGCGGCGGCTTTCGTGGCGCTCCGAGCCGATGATGTGCAGCCCGCCCACCTCCACCAGGTAGTCGTCGGCCTGGGCGGAGAGGTCCACCGCGGCCTCGGGGTCGGCCACCGCCGGGAGCGCGGCCGGGTCGATGCCGCGCGCCTTCAGCCAGCCGACGGTGCGGGCGTCGGTCACGCCGGGCCCCAGCTTGATGTCGGTGCCGCGCCCGGCCATGTTCGTGGCGATGGTCACCCCGCCGGGCTGCCCGGCGCGCGCCACGATCTCGGCCTCGCGCTGGTGCTGCTTGGCGTTCAGCACCTCGTGCGCGATGCCGGTGCGCTTCAGCATGCGCGAGAGCGTCTCGGAGACGTCGACGGAGACGGTGCCCACCAGCACCGGGAGCTCCATGGCGTGCAGCCGCTGCACCTCCTGGATGATGGCGTTCAGCTTCTCGCGCTTGGTCTTGTAGACCAGGTCGTGGCGGTCGTCCCTCAGGATGGGCCGGTTGGTGGGGATCACCATCACCTCGAGCCCGTAGATCTGGTGGAACTCGTTCTCCTCGGTCTCGGCGGTGCCCGTCATCCCGCCGAGCTTGTCGTACATGCGGAAGTAGTTCTGGATGGTGATGGTGGCCAGGGTCTGCGTCTCGGCCTTCACCGAGACCCCCTCCTTGGCCTCCACCGCCTGGTGCAGCCCGTCGCTCCAGCGCCGCCCCGACATCATCCGGCCGGTGAACTCGTCGACGATCATCACCTCGCCGTTCTGGATCACGTACTGCTCGTCCTTGTTGAAGAGCGTGTAGCCCTTGAGGAGCTGGTGGATCACGTGGATCTTCTCGCTCTTCTCCGCGTACTCGCGCTCCAGCGCCGCGATGGCGTCGCGCTTCTCGTCCACCGAGAGCTCCGGGTCGAGCTCCACCCGGTGCACCTCCTCGCTGATGTCGGGAACGACGAAGGCCTCCTTGTCCTCGGGGGCCAGCACGTCGAGCCCCTGGTCGGTCAGGTGCACGTTGTGCCCCTTCTCGTCCATGGAGAAGAGGAGCTGCTCCTCCAGCTCGTGGATCTTCTTCTCCTGCATGTAGTCGCGCTCGACCTTGCCCATCACCTTCACCAGCCCGGGGTCGTCGGCCAGCATCTTCAGCAGCCGCTTGTTGCGCGGGGTGCCGCGGCGCGCCAGGAAGAGCCGCTCGCCGGCGGCGTAGCTGTCGCCCCCGGCAATGTCCTTCTCGGCCTGCGCGATCAGCTCGTTCACGATGCGCGTCTGCCGGCGGAAGAGGTCGGAGACCGAGGGGTTGTAGCGCCCGTAGGCGTCGTTGGCCTCGTTCCCCACCGGCCCGCTGATGATGAGCGGGGTGCGCGCCTCGTCGATCAGCACGCTGTCGACCTCGTCCACGATGGCGAAGGCGTGGCCGCGCTGCACCCGCTGGTCGAGCGAGTGCACCATGTTGTCGCGCAGGTAGTCGAAGCCGTACTCGTTGTTGGTGCCGTAGGTGATGTCGGCCGCGTAGGCGGCGCGGCGCTCGGGGGTGTTGGGCTCGTGCAGGTCGATGCACCCCACCGTGAGCCCCAGCCAGGTGTACACGTGGCCCATCCACTCGCTGTCGCGCTGGGCCAGGTACGAGTTGACGGTCACCAGGTGCGCGCCGCGCCCGGTGAGCGCGTTCAGGTAGAGGGGGAGGGTGGCGACCAGCGTCTTCCCCTCGCCGGTGGCCATCTCGGCCACCTTCCCCTGGTGCAGCACGATCCCGCCCACCAGCTGCACGTCGTAGGGCACCATGTCCCACACCAGCGGCTGCCCGGTGACGGGGACCTGGGTGCCCACCAGCCGGCGGCACGCCTCCTTCACGGTGGCGAAGGCCTCGGGGAGGATCTCGTCGAGCACCTGCTCGGTGGCGCTCTTCAGCCGCTTCTCCACCTCGCCCATGCGCACGGCGATCTCCTCGCGCTCGGCCGCGCTCTCCGAGGCGCGCTTCTCGGCGCGCAGCGCGTCGAGCTCGTCCTGGATGTCGGCCGTGGCCTCGTGGATCTGCTCGCGGAAGCGGATGGTCTGCGCCTTGAGCTCCTCTTCGGAGACGCCCTCCAGCCTGCGCACGTGCTCGTTGATCTGGTCGACCAGCGGCTGCAGCCGCTTCAGCTCGCGCTGGTGGCGGGTGCCGAACACCGCGCGGATCACGCTCTTCAACATCGCTTCAGGACCCTTCCGTCCGTTCGAAAGCAGGAATCAACCCCCGGTACAGGCCGTGGCGCGCGATCAGCGCGGCGACGGCGTCGGGGACCAGGTACCGTATCGGCTCGCCGGCGCCCACGCGGCGCCGCACCTCGGTGGAGGAGAGGTCGATGCGCGTGACGCGCACCGCCTGGGCGGGGTAGCGCGCGTCCTCGGGCACCCCCTCGCCTCCGCGCCAGACCACCACCAGCCGCGCCAGCCGCACCACCTCGTCGGGCTCGTGCCACAGGTGCAGCTCGCGCAGGTTGTCGGCGCCGGTCATGAAGAACAGCTCCGCCCCGGGGTGCCGCGCGTGCAGCGCCCGGAGCGTGTCGGCCGTGTAGCTCGGCCCCTCGCGCTCGAGCTCCACCGCGTCGGCCGCGAAGCGCGGGTCGCCCGCCACGGCCGCCCGCACCATCTCCAGCCGCAGCTCCGGGGGGGTGCCCACCCGTCCGCGCTTGAAGGGGTGGAGCGCCGCGGGCACCCACACCACCCGGTCCAGCGCCAGCGCCGCGGCCACCTCCGAGGCGGCCACCAGGTGCCCCAGGTGCGGCGGGTCGAAGGCTCCGCCGAAGACGCCCAGCCTCACGCCGCGCCCCGCCGGGCTAGGGCGTGGCG
>C688J35102_120989880_pt1 | contig 15146 bp, 14 predicted proteins | sample HopSoiMetagenom2_FD_35102 | JGI IMG/M metagenome (IMG submission 35102)
ACCGGCGGGGCCACAAACCTCTTTCGGAAAGGAGCGGGTGTTTGAGATGTTAAGAAGACTACATTCGGCAGCGGCACCTCTTGCTTCAGCAATACGTCGGGCGGCACATCGAATTGCACCAACGTCTGCTTCACCGGGTGGATATGTGTATCGGGCGGCAGCTCAAACGGTCGGCGCGGTTGCTTGCTGGACGGGCCCGGGTCGGCAACGGCGGACGATTGTGCAACGGGCGCTGAGAAAGGTGTGGTTTGGACGGCGGCTCGCAGACCGGCACTGGCCGGCCGAGAAGCGCCCGCCTTCGGCTCTTCGCGAGAGCCCGCTCCTTTCCGGCTTCGATACGGTAAATCCTTGAAATTTAGGACGAGAACCGACCGCTTACGGTTGTCGTGAGCGGGCGAGAAGCCAGGCGGGTCGTTATGAACGAGTGTCAGCAGGAAAACGAGCACGGCATGCAGCAGCAGCGAGATCGCTATCGGCGACTTGCGAGCAAGCGGCCGCGTATCGATGAACGAGATTTCCGTCATATGTTCTTTGCGCGCGAACGCTGCAGCAGAATCCATCGCGGTACTGAAGCAGACACAGAGTAAGGTTCTCTGCAATAAAGAGGCCTAACCGACCGCTGTCTCGTTGCCTTGTTTTCCAACGAGATATGTGTCGACCCGGATACGATGCGCAGCCGCGGTGTATACCGCCGTTGACACATGGTCCAGGCCTTCGGCGCGCAAAGCTACTGTTTTGGCGGGAACTCCACCGCAGGGGCTTGGTCTCTCAATTGCCATCTACCCCGTCGGGCTGCGTATCGGAAGAAAAGTAGAGGTCTGACGTTTATGAACCGTAGGGTAAGCACCATACTCCTGTTTGCGTTTGTCGTGGCGGCTGTTGCTAGTTACCTTGTGTACCGAGCCGTGGACGCGCAAAGGAGACCGGTAGGCCCACAAACAACGAAAATTGTCGTCGCTGCCCGAGACCTCGAGATTGGCAGTGTAGTACGTGACACGGACCTGAAAATCGCTGATTGGATTGGCGCCGTGCCTAAAGGCGTGCTCGCATCTCAGCAAGCCATTGTTGGCCGCGGTGTCATTTCGCAAGTCTACGAGGGTGAACCCATTCGCGACAACAGGCTTGCGGCGTCGGGATCGGGTGGAGGCCTAGCTGCGACGATCAGGCCGGGCATGAGAGCCTGCGCAGTGCGGGTTAATGACGTGGTTGGCGTGGGCGGGTTTGTTGTTGCGGGAATGCGCGTGGATGTGCTGATTGCCGGAAACGGCCCCGGAGCATCGAACTCGGAAGGGCCACGAGTGAAAACACTTCTTCAGAACATCGAGGTCCTGTCGGCGGGAACAAACATACAGAAAGACAACGAAGGCAAGCCCGTGCAGGTGCCCGTTGTCAATCTGCTGGTTACGCCCGAGCAGGCTCAGATACTCAGCCTCGCCAGCAATGAAACACGAATCCAGCTGGTGCTTCGGAATCCCCTGGATACAGAAACGCCGAAAACGCCAAGCGTTGCAATGGCAAGCTTGTTCGCGGACGGCGCTCCCAAACCTCCGGCTCCTCCGGTCCGGAGAGTCAGCGCGCCGCCTCCGCAGGTTCAACCCGCACCGCGCGTGATTCTCATAGAAGTCCTGAACGGCCCCAAGCGCAGCCAGGAAAAGTTCAACGAACCGCAGACGGAGCACCAGTAAGCGGATCGCGTAAGAGGCCGTCAGAGAAGACACGATGAGACAGTTACGATCCCTGGGGATCATTGCGCTTGTGATGTTCATGTCGACCTATCTGGTTGGTGCGACGGAGGCTGCAGGTGAGCAGGCCCAAGCGCCGGCGCCTAATCCTCCCCCGGCTGCGGCACAGGCTCCCGCTCCGGCCGAGGCACAAACTCCGAACGAGCTCTTCGTCAATGTCGGGAACTCTCTGATCGTTGATAGCGCCACGCCCATCGAGCGTGTGTCGGTGGGTTTTGGGGACATCGCAGAGGCGACTGCGGTTGGACCGACAGAGGTTCTGGTCAACGGCAAGGCGCCTGGACAGACAAGCCTCATTATTTGGCAACAAGGCAATCAGAAGCTGTTCTTCGATGTGACCGTTCAGCCAAGCCGTTATGCCGTCACTACGCGGCTGGAACAATTGCGACACCAACTCAACCAGGAACTGCCGGGGCAGAAGGTCGAAGCCACTGTTGAAAACGACCAGGTTTATCTGCGGGGCACCGTCAAGGATCTGACGAGCGCGGACCGCGCGGTCTCAATCGCGGCTTCCGTCGGAAAGCCCGTCAATCTGCTCTATGTGAACGTGCCTCCGCCAGAGGCGCAGATTCTTTTGAAAGTGCGTTTTGCGAGTGTCGATCGCAGTTGGAGCGAACAACTGGGCTTCAACCTCTTTAGCCTGGGCGCGGCAAACACGATTGGGGCCACAACCACGGGACAATTCGGTAATACTCCCGGGTTTAACTTGCAAAACGGTCCCAATACGCCCGGGAACTCGACACGAGGGTTCTCGACCCAAACCTTCAACCTTTCGAATGCGCTGAACGTGTTCCTTTTTCGCCCCGATCTGGATTTGGGGGCGACGATCCAGGCGCTACAAACGAAGGGGCTGCTGCAGATTCTGGCCGAGCCGAACGTCTTGGCTTCGAACGGTAAGCAAGCCAGCTTCCTGGCAGGCGGCCAGTTTCCTTACCCGGTTGTTCAGGGCGCAAGCGCCGGAGGAACAAACGCGGTCACCATCCAGTTTCAGCAATTTGGCGTTCGCCTGAATTTTATTCCGACGATTACGCCTCGCGGCACGATCACACTCCAGGTCGCACCTGAAGTCAGCTCACTAGACTACACGAACGGGATCACAATTTCGGGCTTTACCGTTCCAGGAATTTCAGTGCGAAACGTGAATACAGAGGTAGAGCTATCCGAAGGACAAAGCTTTGCTCTCGCGGGTCTGCTCGACAATCGGGAAACTGAAACGCTCAGCAAAATTCCGTGGATCGGCGATATACCGATCTTGGGTAAGCTTTTCAATTCCAAAGTTAAGACGAAGAACAACAGCGAACTGATGGTGATTGTCACTCCGCAGCTGGTGCACCCGATTCCGGCAGGACAACCGCTGCCCAATCTGAACTTCCCGCAACCATTCTTGCCGCCCAATACGGACAAAGGGGTGACAACTCCCGGGCAGAACACAACCGGCGCAGCAGCCGTGCAGCCACTACCCACACAGACAGTTCCGGTCGAAACTTTGATCAGGAGCTTTCAACAGAAGCCGTTGGTGATCAACTCGACCAGCCCCGGCGTATACGGAGCATCGGGAGCGGCCCTCGGAGGCGCTCAGTCTACAGCCCCAGTCCAGACGACCGGAACCACCACTGCTCGGCCCCAATGATGCGGTACGAACAAACGCTTGTTTATGCGGTCCCGGAGAGATCGGTCCGGCTCTGTAAATTGTACCGGGCAATCCTGCCAAGTTTTGGACTAGGACTTGCTGGCGACGCTAGATCCAGACGCGTGGGTACTGTGTCCTGATATTGAAAGCGATCGAGTTTGTACTCCTGCTAAGGTCTCTTGAATCAAGAGCTTACATGAAAAAATCAGCCAGCGAGGCAGTAGCTTGCAACTAAACCTGAAGTACTTACGTGGTACCCCTACCCCTTCCGTAGTACTGCCTTGGGTTGATTGGCCATGCGTGAAAATATTATCGTCGAAGCTCACGCATTTACATGATCGGAGCAGCATGGCATGTCGGCCTCGATAATACGAGTTGCTGTACATTCGCAAAATTCTAAACTGAAGTCCTTGTTGGCACCCGCTCTCGGACGAGAGTTCGAGGTGAGTGCGGAGCCAAATCGAGAGAAGGTGGCTGACTTACTGGCCGCGAAACCTCAGGACGTGCTGCTTCTCGACTTCGATTCGGACTTCTCTGATGTAGCGCGACTGGTCGAGGTGTACGAGGAGATGATCGGCTGCGGAACCGCCGTGATCGTTCTCACCGATGAATCCTGCCGTTCGGCGGCGATGGAAATGGTACACCGCGGAGCGCACAGCTACGTTCGTAAACCCTTGGCGATGCGCGAGCTAAAAGCCGCGATACGGAAGGGCCACGAATACACCGCGATGAAGCGTGAGCTCAACAGCCGTCGTGTGTTTGGCGGCGAGCCCGTGGAACATGCGGAACCGCTTCGGTGTGATGGGCTGATCGGGTCGAGCCCTGAAATGCGGGCAGTCTACGATTTGATCCGCCGGGTTGCGCCACTGAATAATTCCGTGCTGATCACGGGAGACAGTGGAACCGGAAAAGAACTGATCGCGCGGGCGATCCACAACCTGGGGAATCGCGCGGGCAGCCCGTTCGTCGCAGTCTCTTGCGGAGCGATACCGGAAACACTGATCGAATCCGAGTTGTTCGGGCACGAGAAAGGTGCCTTCACGGGAACGGTGGGCGCTCGAATGGGATATTTCGAGCAAGCCGGGGGTGGAACTCTGTTCCTCGATGAAATCGGGGAACTTAGTTTGCAAACGCAAGTCAAACTCCTCCGAGCTCTTCAGCAGCGGGAATTTACACGGTTGGGCAGCGGGCGATCCATTCCATTGAAGGCACGAGTTATCTTTGCCACTCACAGAGATCTCGCACGCATGATCACGGAAGGCAAATTTCGGCTCGACCTGTTCTACCGGATCAACGTAATGAGCATCAAGTCACCGGCCCTGGCGGATCATCCGGATGACATCCCGGTGCTCGCCGAGTCCTTCCTCAAGCAGTATTCGGAGATGTACGACAAGATCGTGACGCACATTTCACCGGACGCTGTGGCCGCGCTGCAAGCCCATGAATGGCCCGGCAATGTCCGCGAGCTGGAGAACGTCATACAAAGTGCGATCATCTGCGCAGATACAGAAGTTATTCAGGTAAAGGATCTGCCGGAGCGCTTCCGCGATGCGGAACTCCTCGTGGATGCCGACGAGGTTGTGCAAGCCGGAACGTTCGAGCGCCTGCTGCGCGACTTCAAGGTGAAGATCGCGATTAAGGCGATCGAGGACTGCCGCGGGAATAAGACGATGGCCGCGAGGAGCTTGAACATATCGCGCGCCTACCTCCATCGACTGATCCGAAGCACGGATGAGGTCGAATCTGCGGATGTCGCGTAGGCCGATAGCTCCAGCCTGAATCGATCGCTTCTCTTCCTATCCGACTCCGCTACCTGCCGGTGGTTCTGAACCGGCCGAAACCCGCGCAATTCCCTGTCCCTTTGACCTGAGAGACTCTCACCCTGAGCGGCACCTCTTTCTGACGTGTCGCCGAAGACCCTAGGCAGGAGCCTTACTTCTCAACCGAAACCGGGATTCCGGCGTCCCTTGCCAATTACGGCTGACGGAACGGGAGCGTCCCTCAAGCTTTCCGAAAGCGAGATCGTCGACGGGCTGCGGGACGAATGAGCAGCGTTAGCGTCGAAGCAGGCCTTCTTCAACCGGTCGAGGCACGCGGACAAGCTTTGTGGCGTATCCTGCCATCGTTAACGGATATCGCCTTTCTGTTTCCAATCGCCATGTTGTTCCTTGTTTTACAAGGTGCGAGAACGCTTCTGGGCGATGCCGATACGGGCTGGCAGATTCGCAGCGGCGAGTGGATTCTACAGCACTGGGCAGTCCCACACATTGACCTTTTCTCGTTCAGCAAGCCGGACGGGGCCTGGTTTGCCCACGAATGGTTGTGGGAAGTGGTATTTGCCCTCATCTATCGAGTGACGGGTCTTTCGGGCTTGGTCATGACCAATGGCCTGATCCTGAGTGCGGTCAGTGTTCTGCTGTTTCGGCTGGTGCGGCGTCATTCGCAGAATGATGTCCGAGCATTAGCGATCACCGTCATGGCAATCTCGGCCACGGCTTTCCATTGGTTGGCGCGGCCTCATTTGATCTCTTGGGTTTTCCTTCTCATTGCCTTACATCTGATTGACCGTGCGGAACAGGGACGAATGCGTGTGCTTTGGTGGATGCCCGTGCTCGCCGCGTTCTGGGCCAATATGCACGGCTCGTTCCCAATCTTGATCGCCTTGCTGCTGGCTTATGGCGGCGTGAACACGTTTCAGCAGGTCGCATACGAAGGTTTCGCAGAGTCCTGGTCCGCGCTTCGGCGCCAGAAGACTTATTTCATTTGTGCGGCCGCCTCTCTCGCTGCAACTCTTCTGAATCCCTATGGCTGGCGACTGCACGAGCATATTTTTCAGTTTCTTTCTGATAGCAAGGGGCTGGCGATGGTCAGCGAATACAGCCCGCTCGATTTTCGGTCGGGTCTTGCCTCTCGAACCGAAGCATTTCTGATATTGGGCAACTGCGCCAGCTTGCTTTGCTTTCGCCGGCGTCGTTGGGCGACCGGTGCAGTGGTGCTGTTCTGGGCGCATCTGGCTTTTCAGTCGGCGCGCTGCGTGCCCATTTTCCTCTTCCTTGCCGCCGCACCTGTTGCCCAATGGGTAACGCAGGCCCTTCGGCACGTCCAACGCTCGAAGGCCGCAAGCTGGTTAACCGAGTTAAGCTCCGGCCTTCTTTCTTTCGGGGATGGATTCGAGGTGCTCGAGCGTACTCAACGTATTCCCTTCGTTCCAATACTTGCGTCCCTTCTGCTCGCCGGCGTCCTCGGTGTTCTTCCGATGGGGCCCGAGCGTATTGCGGATTTTGACGGGCGAGATTTTCCGGTTGCCGCGGCAGGTGTGATTGCGAAAGATCCAGCCGCTCGCGTTTTCACCTTCGATCAATGGGGCGCCTACCTTATTTACCGCTTCTACCCCAAGATGCGCGTCTTTGTCGACGATCGGATTGATTTCTACGGTACTGAATTCTCTAAGAACTGGGCCGAGGCGATGAAAGGCCAGTATGACTGGAAAGCCGAACTGGAGCGCTTCAAGATCGACACGGTGTTGCTGGACGTGAATGCTCCGCTTGCTTCAGTCCTGAAAGAAAGCCAGGGCTGGAAATCTACCTTCGACGACGGCCAAGCCATAATCTTCGTGAAGGAGAAGCGCTGATGCATGCGGTGCCTGTCTGGATCCGCGGCGGCCTTGCGCTGCTGGTGCTGATCGCTGCCATTTACGACCTGCGCTTCCGGCGCATCCCGAATTGGTTGAATTTCTCTGGCATCATTTTGGGTTTCGGTTTGAACGCCTTTTTTTCCCAATGGGGCGGGACGGCAAAAGCGGGAGAAGGCATGCTGCTCGCCGTTGCTGTCTATCTTCCGTTGTATGCTTTGCGCGGAATGGGCGCAGGAGACGTAAAGCTCATGGCCGCTGTTGGAGCGCTCGTCGGGCCTGGCAATTGGTTTCAGATATTCATCGCGACGGCGCTGCTGGGAGGCGCCACCGCAGGGTTGTTCGCCTTGCTGAAGAAGCGGTTGTCAGACACGCTGTTCAATCTCTACTTCCTGGTCAAAGACCTGCTCAGCTTGCGCGCGCCGTACCGTACCAACCCAGAGCTTGACTTCCGTCGTCCCGGCTCCTTGAGCCTGCCACATGGCGTATCTATCGCGCTTGGGTCCTACTCTTTTCTAACCTGCGTGGTTACCGGCAACCAGACCTTATCGCAGACAATCGCTGAAATCCTGTTCAGGGTTTTCTGAACCCTCCTTCCGATCTTTTAAAGAAATACTCGGATTCCGTACCCCACTTTCCTAACGAACCTTCAGCCCCACGTCAATCCGTCCTGGCGGATGTCGCGGCCGAAGTCACCACAACAGAAAAGGAAGACATACAAATGATTCGCTCGTTTTTGAAGGAAGAGGACGGACAGGACTTGATCGAGTATTCGCTGCTCCTGGCTTTTGTTGCCCTGGCCGCGGTCGCCGTGCTCACCAACACCAGAAGCCAAATCAGCGGAATTTGGAACAAGGTTAACAGCAAGCTTGGCGGTGTGGGTAGTCAGATCAACTAATGGTGCAAAGCGGGGGCGCCGTGAAATAAGAAGCGACGCTCCCATACTTTGCAACTGCAAGCCTCGCCATGAATCGACGTCTCGGATCAGTGTTTCTGTTCGCCCTGCTTGTTTCAGCGGGGGCAAGCTTTCTTGTTTATCACTTCGTTGTTGCACAAGTAGAGGCGGCCTCGCGGCGGCCCTTGCCCAAACGGAAACTGCTGGTGGCGGCAACAGCACTGCCGGCCGGCCATCTCATCCAGGATTCCGATCTGCGCTGGATCAGCTCCGTTTCTTCCGCGTCGGATGGTTCGATCAACGATATGCAGCAGGTAATTGGACGGGGCGTAATTGCGATGATTTACCCGAACGAACCAATCGCAGAAGGTCGGCTTGCGCCGCGCGGTGCTGGGGCAGGGCTCGCTTCGATGATCCCGGTGGGGAAGCGGGCAGTGGCGCTGAAGATCGATGAAGTTGTAGGCCTGGCAGGGTTCGTCGTGCCCGGAATGAGAGTCGATGTGCTTGTGTCGGGCGGGAATACCGAATCCGGCCGCAATGGCGTTCTTTCCCGGACCGTTTTGCAAAACATCGAAGTGCTCTCGGCCGGGCAGAAGATCGAAAAAACTGCTGACGGAAAGCCGCAGGACGCGCAAGTAGTGAACCTGCTAGTGACGCCGGATCAGGCCGAAGTACTGAGTCTGGCAAGCAGTGAAGCCAAGGTTCAGCTTGTACTCCGGAACCCACTCGATACCAAAGAAGAGAAGACGCACGGCACGTCCGTGGCCGCGCTATTCGGCCTCTCCGAGGCTCCGAAACCAATTGTCTCCGCTGCGCCGGCGCACACTGCGGCTCCGAAACCCGCGCCCGCACCCGCGCCAACAGTGGAAGTTTTTAGCGGAACCAAGCGAAGCGAGCAGGCGCTGAATTAGGATCAAATGAACACCTTACTGAAGCTGGGGATTTTGACCGTTTGCCTGACCGTGGCCGGCCATGCGCAAGCTCCGACCCCCTCGGACTTATTCGTCGGCTTGAACAAATCAAACATCTTAGAGAACCCGAACGGCGTAAAGCGTATAGCGATCGCGAATCCCGAAGTGGCCGAAGCCGTTGCGGTCAGCAAGACCGAGGTGTTGGTAAACGGCAAAGCGGCTGGTGAGACCAGCTTGGTGCTGTGGGACCAGCATGGGCAGCGGAGCATATTCGACGTTCATGTGACCATCGCTGATGCGAGGCCGGAAGCCGTGCGCTCGGAGTTGCAAAGAGACTTGCCTGGCCAGGATGTGTCGTTCGAACTCGGTAACGGAACCGTCTTCCTGCGCGGTACGGCCGATGATGTGACGTCGGCCGACCGGGCAGCGGCGATCGCCTCGACATTGGGAAAAGTTGTCAACCTGCTGAATGTCAAGGTGCCCGCGGCCGAGCCGCAGATCCTGTTGAAGGTGCGATTTGCCAATGTCGATCGCTCCGCAACACAGCAGCTCGGCTTGAACATAACCAGCCTCGGCGCAACGAACACGGTTGGAAACATTACCACGGGTCAGTTCGGTCAACCGCCTACGTTCGATTTTCAAAACAACAAAGTCAATTTCACCGATCTTTTGAACATATTCCTTTATCGGCCAGACCTGAACCTGGCTGCCACGATTCAAGCACTCGAACAGAAGCAACTGGTGCAGATTCTGGCAGAACCGAATCTGATGACGGTGAGCGGCCGGCCAGCGAGCTTTCTGGCAGGCGGAGAATTTCCGTTCCCGACTCTCCAAGGTGGTGGTGCAGGCGTGGGACAAGTGACGATTCAGTTCCGAGAATTCGGGGTCCGCATTCACTTTCTGCCCGTGATTACGCCACGCGGAAGCATTCGTCTCGCTGTAACACCGGAGGTGAGCTCACTTGATCGGGCCAATGGCTTAACAATAAGCGGCTACACGGTCCCGGGACTTGCGACGCGGCGGATCCAAACCGAAGTCGAGCTTGAGAACGGCCAGAGCTTCGTGATTGCGGGCCTGCTCGATAACCGCACGACGGAAGAATTGAGCAAGATTCCGGGATTGAGCAGTATCCCCTTGTTAGGCAAGCTTTTCGAATCGCGGCAAGTACTGAAGAACAACAGCGAACTGCTGGTGTTGGTCACGCCAGAGTTGGTGAAGCCGATCGCCTCGGGAGCGAAAGCGCCGGAAGTGAAAATGCCGCTGAAGTTCATGCCGAATTCGGCACCGAAGCCACCACAGAATCCGACGGATCCGAGCGGCAAGCTGCCGTCCACCGATGTGATCCCGATCGAAAGTTTCAAGAGCTGGAGCGAACCGCCCAATGCAGATACCGGTAACACGCCGACAACGGTTCAGCCGCTCCCCAATTTACAGTCGAATGCGGCGAACCCGGCAGCGCCGGCTCCACCGAAAGGTGACAAATAGCAGGTCACTATGAAATCTACTAACGTGCTTTTGGCGCTTTCAGACGAGTACCTGCGCCAGGACATTACCTCCCTCCTTTCGCGATCAGAGTCGTCGTTTTCCGAGCAAGATCCCAGAGACTGGATGCAAGTTCTCGGTGCCTTACAGAGTGATCGGCCGGATATTCTGCTGGTCGAGTTGGACGCGATCAGGACCGATATGGGCGAGGCGTTTAGGGCGGTTAAGAAGAACGCAGCTCAGACGAAGATCATCGCGCTCCATCCGACCGATGATCCGCAGATGATCTTAAAGGCGATACGGGCCGGGGCGAGCGAGTTTGTCCATGCTCCGTACGAGCAAACGTTCGGACCGGCCATGGAGCGCGTGATGGAAACGCACGAGGGCGATCGTGGACGAGAGCGGCGCGGCAAAGTCATTGGATTCCTGTCGGCAAAGGGAGGCTGTGGATCGACTACGCTTGCCTGTCACGTGGCAGTCGATCTGAAACGACAGACCGGACAACGCACCTTGCTTGCGGATCTCGACTTCACTTCGGGTATGGTCGGCTTCCTGATGAAGGTCGCCAGCAAGTATTCCGTGTTGGACGCGGTCACGAACATGTCGCGGCTCGACGAGAGCCTGTGGAAGGCGTTGCTCATTGAGTGGAAGCCCGGACTAGATGTCATCCCTAGCCCGGAGAGTTTTTCGCACGAGAGCGTCCCGAGTCGCGATGACTTGCGGCAGGTGATCCGCTTTATGCGTTCGCAGCATGACTGGGTTGTGCTCGATCTAGGACGGAGCCTGAACGAAGTAGTCGCGAGCATTTACTCCGAGTTGGATGAGCTGCTCTTGGTCTCGGTGCTCGAAGTATCCGCACTCCACGGCTTGAAAAGCATTGCACAGCGACTGCGGGACAGCGGCGAGGATCTATCCAAGCTCGAGATCATCTTGAACCGTACACCCAAGATGATGGACATCACACAACAAGAGCTGCAGAAGGTGCTCGGGCGGCCGCTTTACGCGATGCTGCCGAACGACTATCCCAGCCTGTACGAGGCTTATTCGTCCGGGACTTTGCTCCGCCCGGACAATCGGTTAGCACTTCAGCTTTCTACGTTGACGACGAGATTGGCGGGCATCGAGAAACCCGCACCGAAGAAGAAATTTTCCCTTTTCAAGTAACCGATGTCGACCGTAACCTTGACCGCGCCAAACGAGATCAGCTCGACGCAATATCAGGAACTGAAATTTGCGATTCATCGAAAGCTGCTGGACCGTATTAACCTGGAGGCGCTAACCAATCGTTCCGCCGAGCAGGCGCGGCAGGACATCCGACCTTCAATCAGCAAGCTGATCAATGAAGAAAAGACTCCGTTGAGTCTGAGCGAAAAAGAGCAGCTCATGGGGGAAGTGCTCGACGAAGTTTTCGGACTCGGACCGCTGGAGCCGCTGCTGCGTGACAAAACTGTCTCCGATATCCTCGTTACCACACCAAAGATTGTTTATGTCGAGCGCAACGGGAAGCTCGAGCGCACAGCGATCGCGTTCAAAGACGATGCGCACCTGATCCGGATCATCGAGCGCGTGGTTGCGCGGGTGGGCCGACGAGTAGACGAGTCGTCACCGATGGTGGACGCGCGATTGCCCGACGGTTCGCGTGTGAATGCTGTGATCCCGCCTCTGGCGGTGGATGGCCCGCTGCTGTCGATCCGGCGCTTCGGCGGCGCTCCCTTGCAACCGGTCGATCTGATCCGAAATCAGTCGATTACGGACCCGATGGTGGAACTCCTGAAATGGAGCGTGAAAGCACGGTTGAACATTATCATTTCCGGAGGAACGGGCGCCGGGAAGACCACGTTTCTGAACATGCTATCCGGCTTTATTTCGCCGAACGAACGCATTGTAACCATCGAAGATGCCGCTGAACTGCAACTACGGCAGCCGCATGTCGCCCGCCTGGAAACACGGCCGGCGAATATCGAAGGCAAGGGCGCCATCATGCAGCGACAACTGCTGGTAAATGCATTGCGAATGAGGCCTGACCGGATCGTGGTCGGCGAAGTTCGTAGCGACGAAGCCCTGGACATGCTGCAGGCGATGAACACCGGTCACGACGGCTCACTGACAACAGTCCACGCGAACAGCCCGCGGGACGCCATAAGTCGGCTGGAGGTGATGGTGAGCATGGCCAGCTCAAACCTGAACGTCCGGTCCATCCGGCAGCAGGTCGCGTCCGCCGTTGATGTCTTCGTGCAGATTTCACGCTTGAGTGACGGTACCCGCAAGGTGACACATATCACCGAGTGCGTAGGCATGGAAGGTGAGCAAGTAACAACTCAGGACATCTTCACGTTCGAGCGATCAGGCATATCGAAGGACGGACGGGTAACGGGCCGATTTGCAGCAACGGGCGTGCGCCCGAAATTCAGCGAACGACTCAAAGCGGCGGGAATCGACCTGCCAGCGAGTATTTTCCAGAGTTCGCACGAGGTGCGCTGACCCAGCGCAGATACGCGAATGATTCTGCCTTTGGCCATCTTCTTGTTTATTTTGGCGGTGGTGTTGCTGTGCATCGGCTTCGCGCACGCCTTTCTGGCTTCACGTCAGAAGCAGCAGATCCGGACTATGCTCCGCCGCGCCGAATCAGAAGCGGGGAAACAACGTCTCGATCTAATCACGACGGAAGTGCCGCAGGATCCGCTCGACCAAAGGCTAAGAGCAATACCCGTATTGCAAGGGCTGGGCGCGATGCTCGAACAGTCGGGGATGGAGTGGAAACTCGCCAAGTTTCTGACGCTCACTCTCACCGCGGCGATTGCAGGCTCGTTCGCCGGATTCGTGTTGCCGGGCTTCTCACGCAGTTTTGGCACCGCCTTACTTGCCGGGCTTCTCGCTGGGCTTCTTCCGCTATTCATGGTGCGGCGCAAACGCGCTAAACGGTTGGCCAAGTTCGAGGAGCAATTCCCGGAGGCCTTGAATTTCTTATCTCGCTCCATGCGAGCGGGCCATGCGTTTTCGATCGGTCTTGAAATGCTCGTGGCGGACGCGCCGGAACCGCTACGCGGCGTTTTCCGAGAAATGCTGAACGATCTGCATTTGGGTTCCAGCCTGGAGAAGTCAATGGTGAAGCTGGCGGAACTCGTGCCTCTCATCGATGTGCGCTTCTTTGTCTCGGCGGTTCTGCTGCAGCAGGGCACGGGCGGCAACCTGGCCGAAATTCTGGACAGCATGGCGGGAATCATCCGGGAACGCTTCCGGCTGAAGAGTCAAGTCAAGGCAGCGAGCGCCCAAGGACGAATCACAGGCCTGATTCTGTCCATCATGCCTGTCGTTGTTGCCGCCTTGTTGTTTGTTGGTTCACCTGGCTACCTGCTGGTGCTTGTGCGAGATCCGGACGGACAAAAGATGCTGATTGGGGCGATCGTTGGCCAGCTAATCGGCTTTCTCTGCATCCGAAAGATTGTCGCCATCAGAGTCTGACAATGCCGCTTTTCCCATTCATCCTGCTCGGTTTGATTCTGTTCGCCGTAGTGGCCGGCTTCGGCTATGTACGCTTCGCCAAACCTGTCAACATGCTCGATCAGCTGACCGACGCGACCGCTGTTGAGATCCGGGTGGCGCGCGAGTACGGCTTTGAAGAGAAACCGGCTACCGGTTTCGCCAGCTTGCTCGAACAACTTGGCACCTTCCTGCCAACATCGCCCTCGGAACTGGCGCTGAAGAGGCGCGAACTGATGGCAGCGGGGTTTCGCGCCGGTTACGCAGCTAATGTTTTTCTTGGCATCAAGGTCATTGCATGCATGGTGCTTCTGATGTGCGGGTTGTTCCTTCGCACATATATCGATGCACAGGGGCTGAACCGCCTGTTGATTCCGGTTGCATCCGCAGCCGCCGGCTTTCTCGTTCCGGGTTGGATCCTGAGTCGACTTATCCAGGCAAGGCGGGAAAAAATCCGTATGGCGTTGCCGGACGTGCTTGATCTGCTTGTGATTTCAACCGAGGCGGGTTGCGCGCTCGACAAGGCAATGGTCAACATTACCCGGGAGTTTAAGGGCTTTCACCCAGTAATCGCGGACGAGCTAGCACTGGTCAACATGGAAATGCTGGCTGGCCGAAGCCGCGTGGAAGCGCTACGCAACTTTGCGGCCCGTACGGGCGAAGAAGAGCTAAAGAAACTTGTCGCCATTCTGGCGCAGACGGATCGCTTTGGCACGAGCGTTGCGGACGCACTGCGAACGCAATCGGAAGCGATGCGCGTGCAACGAAAGCACCGTGCCGAAGAGCGCGCCGGAAAAGTGGGTGTGAAGCTCGTATTCCCAATTTTCTTTTTCTGCATGCCTACGCTGCTCGTGATCGTGGCAGGACCGGGGCTTTTGCAGTTATTTAAGAACTTGCTTCCCGCGCTGGGTTCGCTGGAGTAGCCAGTAGCCGACGCTGCGACAGAAGCTGAGAGCTTTCAGTGCCTTTTCGGCACCTATGAAGAGAGGAGACCTATGGATAACGTTATGGTTCAGGCTGGAGTGTGGGTGAGCGCGGCTGCCATGCTGCTGCTGTACTTCAAGCGCCGTCGCAACCGCAAGATGATGCAGTAGTCGGGAACGGGGTTCCTGTCCCACTGTTGTGCGATCTTTCAGTCGATTTAAGTGCGAGACCGGATCCGAAGTCATCGAATTCGGTCTCGTTTTGCTTCCCCTATTAGCCTTTCTGTTCCTGATCATGGATATTGCCTGGATCTGTTTTGCGCAATCCAGCTTGCAGCATGCGGTTCAGGTGGGCGTGCGTGCGGCCGTTTCCGGCTATGTGCCGGCCGGCACGGCGCATCAGGATACCTATCTCAAAAATATTGTCCAGCAGAATGCGATGGGTTTCCTTG
>C688J35102_120989879_pt1 | contig 15132 bp, 11 predicted proteins | sample HopSoiMetagenom2_FD_35102 | JGI IMG/M metagenome (IMG submission 35102)
CCGGACCGTTCTGACCGTTGCTCAGCACAAACACCGGACGGCAAAAACGTTCGACCAGGCGACTGGCAACGATCCCGAGAACGCCCAGATGCCAGTTCTCTCCTGAAAAAACAAGTGCGGGAGCGTCGATTTCAAATGCTGCTTCCTCACACTGATTCAGGATGCTCTCGACAATGGTCGTCTCAACCTGTTGCCGTTCCCGATTCTGAAGGTCCAGTTGTTCAGCGAGCGCTTGCGCTCGCGCACTGTCAGTAGTGAGAAACAGTTCGATCACATCGCGAGCCGTCGACATACGGCCGGCCGCATTGATTCTAGGAGCGAGCCGGAACGCGACCTGATGAGCCGAAGGCACTTCGCCCTCATCGAGGCCGGCCACCCGGAGGAGCGAACGCAGACCGTGATTCCGCACGTCTCGAAGTCCGGATAAGCCTCGTCTCACGACCATCCGGTTCTCACCATTCAGAGGAACGATGTCGGCAACAGTGGCGATCGCGACCGGTTTCAGAAATGATTCGAGCAAGGCCGCGCGGCGGGTGGGAGGCAGTTCACTCCGTTCCAGCAACGCCTGGACGAGCTTTAGCGTCACTCCGGCGCCGCATAGATCCTTGAAAGGGTACTCGCAATCCGGACGGTTGGGGTTCAGAACAGCCAACGCAGGGGGAAGATCGGATTCGGGCAGGTGGTGGTCCGTCACGATCACGTCAATCCCAACGGTTTGCGCATGGCGCACCACCTGAAGCGCGCGAATGCCCGTGTCCACGCTGACCACGAGCGTTACTCCCATTTCGGCGGCGCGCTCAATGACCTCGGCCTTCATGCCGTACCCCTCCGTCAATCGATGGGGTATATAAAAATCCGCGATTCCTCCCAGGATCTCGATGGCCTTCTTGAGAATCACGATCGATGCGGTCCCGTCTACGTCGTAATCGCCGTAGATCAGGATCCGTTCGCGCGAGCGTACCGCTTTCGACAGTCGCTCGACGGCTCGGTCCATGTCCCGAAGCAACATCGGGTCGTGCAGCGAACCACCGTGCGGGGACAGAAAATCTCGCGCCGTTTGTAGATCGGTATAACCTCTATTGGCGAGAATCTCTGCCGCCAGGCGAGAGATAGGAAGGCCCGCCTGCAATTGCGAAATGATCGGCTCAGATGAATCGGGAACGATCCAACGTGCCCCGGGACGTACCCAGCGGGACACATTAGTACTGGGAGTAGTCAATTCTTCGAGAAATAGCCGCCGAGCGGGTCCTCGTCTCCCGGTTCTTCTTCTTCCGCGGCAAAATCCAACTCCGCCAGAATGTCGTTAAGCGAGTTATACCAGTCCGTTCGCAACTCGAAAACATATACTTCGGTATCGAGTGTGAACGAAAGCTCCACCATGCACGTGAATCCTTCGTAAGCCTGCAACTGCCTGAGCCGGCTCTCGAAATTGCGCTTTTCTTCGCGGGTCAGATCGCTCGCTTCCAACTGCTCGATAGCCTCGTCGATCTGATCCAGTGAAAAGGCCAGGTGGGTGAAAACGATGAGCTTCGCGCCCGCCTTCCGTCCTGTCGCCAGGAACTCGCGAAAATCCGGGTGATTCTCTACGTCCCAGGCAATGTGGGCCATAGGATCAATCGTGCGGTGATACCCGAAAAACACTGGGATATCAGACGCTTCCAGATAGGTTTGGATCTCCGCTCTGAGCGTTTCAAGATCAAGAGCCATCCGCTTCACCCTATCAGACTCTGGGTTCTTCACATTTCTTCACCGGACCCCGCAGTTCCGTGCGTCCGTGCCCTCGTAACCTCGCTTGACTCGCGAACATCCTACAAGGTGATCCGAACGGAAAGCCAGATTGCCCTTTTCGCACCGTCCTTATCTACTCGCATTCCTTCTATCGCTCACTACTTCCGCCTGCGCATTCGGACAAAGCGGATTTGTGAAATCGTCCGATCAGGTGATTCCGGGTGCAACGATCACGGCTACGCAGGGCTCCCAGACAATTTCGACGGTGACAGATGCGGATGGTCATTACGCTTTGGGCTCGCTGCCACCCGGAACATGGTCCATTCAAGTTCAGATGTTCGGCTTCGAGACCTTGAAAAAGGATGTCGATTTCGCAAATGTTTCCGGACCAGCCAATTTTGAGCTGAAACTGGCTGAACCACAATTCATGCGTCGCATGGGTCAAGGTGGTGGCGCAGGTCCGGGCCAACGCGGAGGTTTCGGACAGGGTGGCGGGTTCGCTCGCGGCCCAGGTGGTGGGCCGGGCGGGAACGGCGCGCGGGGCGCAAACGGCCAGGTCTCCCGTAATCAGGGAGGCCAAGGGCAGGCTGCCGGAGGCGCGTCCTCCGACGCACAAAACGCGAACCAGACAATCGACCAGGAGTTACAGAATGAGTTGAACTCCCAAAATTCCGCGCTCCCCTCGGCTTCCAGCACCACCGAAGGCAGCAACGAATCGTTCCTGGTATCGGGTAGCTTAAGTCCCGGAATGGCCCCGGGAAGCCAGGCTGACTCCGGTCCAGATATGCGCATGGGCGACCCGAATGGGTTCGGGGGACCCGGGCAGCAGTTTGGTGCGGGAGCGACGGGTGCCGCAGGAGTGCCGGGGACCTCCACTGCACAAGCCGGCCCCGCGGGCGGTGGATTCGGCGATGGAGGTGGTGGTTTTGGAGGACCTGGCGGATTCGGCGGAGGTCCCGGAGGCTTTGGAGCAAGAGGCGGCGGTGGTGGACCGGGAGCGAGGGGAGGCAGGCGTCCGGGACAAGTGGCCGGCGCCACATTCGGGAATCGGCGCAGGAGAAATCAGGGAATCCATGGCCAGGCTTCCTTTACGCTTACGAATTCCGCTGTTAACGCCGAGCCATTCTCAATCAACGGTCTGGATGTCCCGCAAGCCGCATACGCACAAAGCCGATTCAGCTTTATCGTCGGTGGTCCGCTGGTTATCCCTAAGCTCGTTCACGATTCGAAGACGCAGTTCTTCGTGACTTACTTCGGGACTCGATCGCGCACCCCGCGGCTATTTACTCAAACTGTTCCGACTGCATTGCAGAGGACCGGAGACTTTTCGCAATCGACTCAGTCGCTCGGCACCTCCGCCACCGGTGTTCCGGTGACGATCTTCGATCCAACCACACGTTCACTCTTCCCGAACAATTCGATCCCAGTGAGCCGGCTTAATCCGGCTGCATTGCGGCTCCTGCAGTTCTATCCTTTACCGAACCAGACAGGGCTGACCAACAACTACCAATACGAAACCGCGCAGGCGTCCAATTCGGACAACCTGGGTGTCAGATTACAGCGAAGCGTAACCGCAAAGGACCGCTTAGCTCTGAATTTCCAATACCAACGCCGGGACGGCACCACGGCCCAGGCCTTTGGCTATTCGGACGATGCGAACGGCTATGGTTTGAATACGCAGCTTCAGTGGACCCGGAACTTAACCGCAAAATCTGTGCTAACCACCCAGGTACGCTTCAACCGCAATTACAGCCAGATCGTCCCGTATTTCTCCCTCATCCCGAACGTGGCGGCGGAACTGAACATCCAAGGCATCTCGACCAATCCGTTAAACGCCGGACCGCCCACATTGAACTTCACCAACTTCGGCTCACTAACGGACAGCAACCCGACGCTAACCCGCAATCAGTCACAGGGTGTAAGTCAAAGCATCAGGTGGCTGAAGGGGCTGCACTCGCTTACGTTCGGATACGGATACACCCGCGCCGATCAGTCGTCGCAAACGTCCTCGAACGGGCGTGGAACCTTGAATTTTACGGGGTTCGCAACGAGCCAGATCGGGGCCAACGGGCAGGCAGTGACCGGAACCGGTTACGACCTGGCCGATCTGTTGCTTGGTGCACCGCAATCGAGTTCCATCCAATACAGCCAGTACAGCAATTACTTCCAGCAGAATCAGGTGAACTTCTATGCGCAAGATCAATGGAAAGTGAAGCCGAATCTGACGCTGCTGTTTGGCGTGCGATACGAATATTTCTCACCCTTCTCGGAAATGTATGGACGAGCAGCAAACCTCGACATCGCGCCTGGATACACCAATGTCTCGCGAGTGACGCCCTCGACCCCAGGGCTCTATAGCGGTGCGTTTCCAAGCGGGCTGATCGATCCGGATCGCAACAACTGGTCACCGCGGCTGGCGCTTGCCTGGAAATTGCCCTCCAAGCGATCTACCCTGTTTCGAGCCGGGTACGGTATCTACTACAACGGGCAAATCTATACTCAATTCACGAATATTCTGTCCCAGCAGCCGCCATTTGCGGTTTCGAGCAGCATCAACACCAGCACCAGCCGGCCCTTGACCATCTTGGATCCGTTTACGAACGTGACCGCAAATGAGGTAAGCAACACGTTCGCCGTGGACCGTCGCTATCGGACACCGTATGCGGGCACGTGGAATGCTTCGATCCAACGCGATCTCGCTGGTGGTTTCTTCATCGAGCTAGGTTATCTCGGCACCAAGGGAACTCGTCTTGACATTCGAACGACGCCGAACCAGACCAGTGGTTTAACGCTCCAACAGCGGAACCAGTTTGGAAACGCAGTGGGATTTACCTACGCTCAAGCGGACGGTAACTCGATTTTTCACTCCGGGCACGTACGGGTCGTACGGCGGTTCAATCGCGGTATTTCGCTGAACGCTTTCTATCAGTACGCCAAGTCGATCGACGATTCCTCCACATTCGGCGGAACGGGCAATACGGTTGCCCAGAACTGGCTGGATATTTCCGCGGAACGCGGCCTGTCGAGCTTCGACGTCCGCCATCAACTCTCGGCAAACTTTGTCTGGACTTCGCCCGTTGCCGGTCCGGGCAACCACATGGCGTCGGACAGCGTCACCGGGCGCCTCTTGAAGGATTGGCAGATCAGCGGCGGCATCACCGCCCAAACAGGCAATCCATTGACTGCGCGCGTTCTCGGCAACTCGCAAGAGTTGGCCCAAACGGGAGGGGCCGGCAGTGGTCGCGCGGAAGCAACGGGAGCGCCGATTGACGCACCATCAGGATTCTTTAATATCGACGCATTTTCTGTACCCGCAACGGGAACTTTTGGAAATGCAGGACGGAACACGATCCCGGGCCCGGGTTTGTTCAACCTCAATGTCGCCTTGGCCCGTTCCTTCAACCTTTCCGAGCGACGCCGGGTTGAGTTCCGGGTTGAGTCAAACAACGTTTTGAACCACGTCAACTACACGAGCTTTTACACCGTCGTAAACGCCGTGACGTACGGACTGCCGAGCGCGGCGGGTTCTATGCGCACCTTAGATGCGGTCGTGAGGTTTAGGTTTTGAAACCGCTTTCCTCCTTTCTCCCCTTCCTCCTTATCCTGCAGTCCGTCTTCGGCCAAAGCCAGCCACCGCGCGCGACGTTCTCCACAACCACCAATGTCGTCGTCGTGAACGTAACTGTTTTGGACCGGAACGGAAAGCCCATCGAAACCCTGACGAAGGACGACTTCCAGGTTCTTGAGGACGGCAAGCCGCAGAAGCTGCAAGCGGTAGATCTGCAGCGTCTGACGAACAAAGTTCTTCCCTCTGTCGAACACACGCCCGCGGAACCGGCTGCTCCTAAGGGCTACAATCCCGACATCGAACGGGCGAGTGTTCGGAGCAGCATGCTGTCGAAATACCAGGACAGGCGATTGATGATCCTCTTGTTCGATTTCGGGTCCATGCAGCCCGCTGAGCAGATTCGGGCCAAGGACGCGGCCATCAAGTTCTTAAGCACACAGATGACCGCGAGCGACACCGTGTCGATCATGACCTACGGGAGCGAGCTCAAAACCGCGCTCGACTTTACCTCGGATCGAGACTTGCTCATTGCAACTATTAACAAGTTTCGGATCGGCGAATCCAGCGAAAACGCGGATGCGGCCAGTACCGGCGCCGATGATCAAGATACGAGCGGAAACTTCACAGCGGACGAAAGCGAGTTCAACATCTTCAACGCTGACCTAAAATTGGCCGCACTCGAAGATGCTGCGCGGAAATTGAGTCAGTATCCCGAGAAGAAAGCGCTCATTTATCTTTCTAGCGGAATTCAAAAGAGCGGAGTTGATAACCAGTCTCAGTTACGCGCCACCGTGAATACGGCAATTCGTTCCAATGTGGCGTTCTATCCGATTGATGCACGAGGTCTCTCGGCTTTGGTCCCTGGGGGCGATGCCACACAGGCCGGGGCGGCCGGCAAAGGCCTTTACAACGGGTCCGGTCAACGATCGCAGCGCGACAATTTCAACAACCAGCAGGAGACGCTGGCCTCTCTTGCCATGGATACGGGTGGGAAGGCACTCCTCGACTCCAACGATTTAACCAGCGGTATTCGCCAGGTTCAGCAGGATTTCTCGAGTTACTACGTTCTTTCGTACGTCAGCACAAATACGGCTCAGGATGGCCGGTATCGGCGCATTCAGGTAAAACTAGCGCCGAAAGCAGCGGAACTTCACGCCAAGCTGGATTACCGGCAGGGCTATTACGCACCCACCACGTTCGCACGGATGCGAGATGTGGACAAGGAGTCTCAGCTCTCCCAAGCTCTGATCTCGGACAATCCTGTGACGGATCTGCCCATTTCAGTCGAGATCGACTATTTCCGGTTGGAGAAGACCAAGTACTTCGTTCCGATCTCGGTGAAAATCCCGGGATCTGCGCTTGCATTCCACAGCAAGGGCGCTAAGCAGGCGACCGAACTCGACTTCATTGCTGAGGTATTCGACGCACGCAATCGGCCCGCCTCAACGGTGCGCGACACAATACCGCTGAAAGTCGCCAGCGATGTCGCCGGGCAAGTGGTTCGAAAGAGCATCCAGTACGATACCGGAGCCACGCTGACCCCAGGCCGATATAAGCTTCGGTTTGTCGCCAGAGAGAACGGCGAAGGCAAGGTGGGAACATTCGAGGGCTCTTTCACGGTCCCGGATCTCGTCTCGGGAAAAGCCCTTCAGGTCAGCTCCGTTGTTCTCAGCAGCCAGCGAGATCCGATTGCACAACAAGTTGCCGGCGTTAAGAATGACAAGAAAGCGCTAGCCATCAACCCTCTGATCGACAATGGCCAAAAGCTTGTCCCAAGCGTAACCAGAGTGTTCCGGCCTGGGCAAAACATGCTGGTCTATCTGGAGGTGTATGACCCGGCAATCCCCGACTTCCTCCCGGAGAACTTCCGAAGAGCCAATGTCCAGGCGAATTTAACTCTCTATCAGGAAAACAAAAAAGTATTCGAATCTGCCCCAGTACGTGCCAATCGCTTGAACGAGAAACGGCCCGGAACCTTGCCAGTCTGGCTTCAAGTTCCCGTCTCCCAGCTCAAACCGGGCAAATACGATTGCCAGATCAACGTTATCGACCAGTTCGGGCGTAAGTTCGCATTTCCGCGCACCACTTTAGCCGTCATACCCGAATCGAATCCTGCGCCCGCGAAATCGTAGGGCAAGCTAAGCCTCGTGCGGACCAGACGAGAGCCACACGGATAATTCTTAAGGCGCCACTCTCCGTGGAATTGACACGGGTTGAACCGAAGATTCACTCTTACAGCGGCCCGGGGCGATCGACGTGTAAAGGGTGGGAACCCTCACCAATGTTGTCGGTGCGGCCGACGCGCCGGTCACGTCCTTTCGGATGGCCGAAGTTGTCTCGGCCCTTTCCCACGCCCTCGATTTGAGCACCGGTCAGCCGGTCGGGCACTCGGTCCGCAGTTGCATTCTGGGAATGCGAATCGCCGATGAAATTCGTCTCTCGGGCGAGTTGTCGAACGATCTCTACTACGCCCTGCTGCTGAAAGATGCCGGTTGCAGCGGCAATGCGTCCCTTATTTTTCACACCATCAACGCCGACGACCTCAAGGCCAAGCGGGACGTGAAGACGACAGATTGGAGCCGCTTAGGATGGGAAACGCTTCAGTATGCGCTATCGCACGTCGCCACTGGAAAGCCTTTCCTCGAACGTGTACGAACGCTGGTTCGCCTCGCCGCCACGCAGAAGAAGCACGCGCACAACGTAACAAAGATTGGTTGCGAGCGCGGGGCTGCACTGGCTCGCCTGATTGGACTCCGGGAAACTACCGCTGAAGAAATCGGAGCGCTTGACGAGCAATGGAAGGGTGCCGGCAATCCAACCGGTCTGAAACGACAAGCAATTCCACTCCTCTCCCGCATCATGCTGCTGGCCCAAACTCGGGACGTTTTCTTTACCGCGTCCGGGCCTGATGCCGCAGTCGACGTGGCAGTTCAGCGAAGCGGCCGGTGGTTCGATCCGGATTTGGTTCAGACGGTTCGGTCGCTCAACGCTCGCGGCCTGCTCTGGGCGGGGTTTGAGCAGAGTGAGCATTTCGCGTTCGCCTTACAGCTGGATATTCAACAGCGGAGGATGGCTGCGGGGACGCAACGCTCGACTCCATTTGTCTTGCGTTCGCACAAAGCGTTGACGCGAAGTCGCCATTCACTTACAACCACTCAAACAGCGTCGCTCACGCGGCGGTCGCGATCGGCCAGACGTTAGGGTTCAGCCCGGAACGCATCTTGTTTCTGCGGCACGCTGCCCTCCTCCACGATCTGGGCAAACTCGGCGTCTCTAATGCCATCCTGGAGAAACTGGGCAAGCTCGACGATAACGAGTGGCAATCGCTTCGCCTACATCCGTACCACACGTGGAAAGTGCTGGGGAAAATAGCCGGATTCAATCAGCTAAGCGAAGTGGCGGCTTCGCATCACGAGAAGTTGGACGGCAAAGGGTACTTCCGCGGACTGACAGGCGAATCTTTATCTCTGGATTCCCGTATTCTGGTGATCGCCGATATTTTCGATGCCCTGTCGGCGAAGCGGCCCTACCGGGATGCACTTCCAAACGAAAAGGTTTTCGAGATTATGCGGAAGGATGCACCGCACGCCCTCGATCCGATGTGCCTGGAGGCCCTCGAAATATCGGCGATTGCTTGCGACCAGGCTTTCGTCGATCTTCAAACGCTAAGTCGACGGATTTCCGAGTTCCACCCCAGAGTTCCCGGGAATCCAGTGGAATCGAACCTTGAAGCCAGCCTCTTAAGCGGCACTGTTAACGGCATTTAACGCGAATAAGGCCAAAGCTTTCCGTTACGTTTTTTCCTCCCAGAAGTCTCACGGGTAAGACAGAAGTTACGTTTGGGGTTCGACTACTAATAGTTCGGGTCAAGCGAAACGCAAAGGCGCTCTGTGTAACAGAGCCGAGGAGTAAACAAATGCGAAACATTCTTTTTTCATCTATTCTGGCCATCTCTTTATCAGCGATTCCCGCCCTTGCCCAAAGCAGCGCTACGATCCGCGATGCACAACAGGCACTGAAAGATAAGGGGTTTGACCCTGGCACCGTGGACGGGGTGAATGGACCGGCGACCCGATCTGCAGTTAAGAAGTATCAGACACAGCAAAACATAGCGGCAGACGGCGTTTTGGGCCCCAAGACTCTTGACGCGCTCGGCGTCAAGCACGAAGAGAGCCAAAAAGAGCTTGCTACATCCGGGGAAAACGTCAAGAAGTCCTATACCAAGGGCGGAAAGACTGTTGCTGAGGGCACAAAAGACGCCGGGACCGACATCAAGCACGGTGAAGTTGGCGAAGGTGCCGTGGACTTCGGAAAAGGTGTCGGAAAGGGCGCTGCCAAGATAGGCGAAGGAACCGGCCACGCAGCTAAAAATGTTGCCAAAGGCGTAAAGAACGCTGTGGTTCCGAACGAAAAGAAAGTGACCCCGGACAAAGAATAACTAGTCCGATTGGATCGTTAGGTCAACAAAGGGACGCCCGCCCAGGCGTCCCTTCGTTTTTAAAGGCATCGTGCCGATCAGGTCATGAGAGCGGCTGAACCAGACCGGTTGCAATGGTGGCTCATCCGACTTCGAAGTTCCGACCTCGCGCGCAGCAGGCGGCTCTTCGCCGCGGCAACAGAGATGCCCAGCATTTCGGCCACTTTGGGCATTGGCAGCTGCTGTACGTCTCGCAGCAGGAATACATTGCGTAGCAATGGTGGCGTTCTGCGGATCTCCTGGAACAATACGTTCTGGACCTCCGCCTCCCCCACCCCGTCTTCCGGTGTATGCCTGGAATCCCGCAGTTCGAAGTTTGCAAACTCGTCTCCCGAGCTCGCGTCGCCAATGTATATGTATTGAACTTTCCGGGAGCGGCGAAGTTTCATCAAGCACTGATTAACGACAATCCTGGTGAGCCAGGTGGAGAATTTCGAGTCGCGATTAAATTGCCCGATGTGCCGATATGCCTTCCAGAACGCGTTCTGCACCTCGTCCTCCGCGTCCTGGCGGTTCCGCACAATAGAGTAGGCCACTTTTAAAGCTGTTGGGTGGTGCCGTTTCATTAATTCGTCGAACGCGGTTTCGTCACCGTTCGTACACTTCGCAACCAGAACGTCGTCGCTCTGGTGTGATGTGTAACGGTTTTGCATCTGCGCTCCGTCGTAAGAATCCATCGATTGAGCCTCTATGAACAACTCTAAGTCGGGATCGCTGGATTCTGTTGCTGAGGCTAAAATCAGTTTCAGTCCCGCAGAAAACGGCCGCACCGAGTTAAGCGGCATTGAAGCCACCTTGAGAGAAGCTGAAAACGGCGACGAGATGATTCGCCGGATCATCAGCAACTACGACATCGGAGCCAAGCTCCGACACCTGCGACTGCGCAAAAAGATTGCCCTGGTCGACCTAGGCAAGCACACCGGGTTATCTGCCTCCATGCTGTCGCAGTTGGAGAACGGGAAGCTGATTCCAACGCTTCCGACACTTGCCAGAATTGCAACCGTATTCGATGTCGGTCTTGAGTTCTTCTTTGGCGAGAAGAGGCAGAAGAAGAGTTTTTCCGTGATCCGATCCGTCGATCGCATCCGTTTCCCCGAAACGCCCGACGCGGCGGTTCCTGCCTACTTCTTCGAAGTGCTGGCATACGGCGCGACCGAGAAGAACATCGCGGCGTATCTTGCCGAGTTTCCCCCGTTTTCGCCCGGCGCCTATGCCCGGGAGCATCAGCACGAGGGCTCGGAGTTCGTACACGTGCTACAAGGCACGCTCGCGATAAACTATCAGTCGAACGAGCACATCCTTGAAGCCGGAGATAGTGTCTACTTCGACTCTTCGGAGCCGCATTCCTACCTCGGGAGATCGCAAGAGGCGGCTCGGGCGATTGTTGTTACCACGCCATCGCGTTCCTAGAGCGTTTCTGGTCGCCGCCGCCTTTTTCCTCTTTTCATCCACGTCGAAGGCAGCCCACGATAACTGGACCGAACTAAATATCGGACCGTTCTACGTCGACACGCAAGGCGACGTTGGCCACGCCAGGGATATGCTGACCCAGATGGAGCAGGCCCGATGGGTGATGGGCGGGCTGCTCGAGCAAAAAGAGCTGGCAGCCGCCTGGCCGTTCCGGGTTATAGTTACCGACGCACTCGGCAGCGGTGCAAACTGCACACTGATATCTCGTCCTGCACCGGGAACACCCGCTTTTGAAGCGTATAAGCCGTTTGGGTTCGTATCGCGGACAGAGGAGCCGATCTTTCAATGGGAGAACGCGCTCGTTCTGCACTCGCAATACACACTCATCTGTCCGGCTGCGGCAAAGCCGCCCCTGGGCCAGATCGCCGGCCTGATGCTGGACGCAAATACGGTTCGACTCCCTCCCGAGGTCGAGTCCGGTTTAGCTCAGTTGTTCGACACTCTGGAGGCGAACGGGAGTCGAGTGACTTGGGGAGGAACACAGGCACATCTCGACCTGGCAACGGCGCGAATGGAGTTGTTCGCGACAAAGTTCGAGTATTCGGCCAGTTTCCATATCTTCATCGCAGCGCTGAAGGGGGGTAGTTCGCTCCGCTCAGCGGAAACGAACGCGTTTGGCCGTCCGACGGACGAACTGGAGAAAGAAGCCGCCGAAATTGTTGCTTCCAACAAGTGGCCCTCCGGCCCCGTATCGGGACGGCCTCTGAACCCTAAACGCGATTTCGGGGAGCACTCCATTGCCGATGCCGAGATCCAGGTCTACCTGGCCGATGCCAAGCTCCCGGGCGATCGGAAAGGCGCGCGCGCGGCCTACCAGGCGGCCGTTAATGCTGGGGGAACGACAGCGCCCCTCGGGTATGAAGGGCTGGCACAGCTTGCTCTCCTCGAAGATGCCGATACCACCCAATATCTGGATGCGGCGGCACAGGCGGGAAGCCGGAGCGCGCCTGTCTATTTCGCCTCGGCAGAAGATCTACCAACCGAGCGTTTGATCGCGCTGCTCAAGAAGGCCGCGACTTTGAATCCACGCTGGGCGGAGCCCGTGTTCCGCCAGGCTCAGGAAAGTGAAGATAAGGCCGAACGCGAGGCGCTGATCAAGAGAGCCACTGAAATCAATCCCCGGGAAACGAAGTATTGGATCGAGCTCGCGAAAGCACAGATTGCGAACGGCCACGCTGCCGTCGCCCAGGGGAGTTGGCTCCGAGCCGAAGAATCGGCAGCGACCGAGAAGGGGCGTGACGAGATTCACCAGATGCGCCTCGATAATGAAGCGGCTCGACTGGATGCGGCCGAGAAGGCGCGCCGCGACGAACGCGATGCGGCCCGGAAAGCTGACCAGCAGGCGCAACAGTCTCAGGCGGACCGGGTTAAAGCGGCTGAGGCTAAAGCCAATGCTGCTCTCGACGCGGAGGCAGGCGGAAAAGCGCCGAGCGAAGTGGTTCCTTGGAATCAGGTGGTACCCAAGAAGGAGCTGCGAGGCCAGCTCATACGAGTAGAATGCACGGGCAAAACCGCTCGTCTCAGGGTCAAAGACACCCACAATCGCGAGTCGACCCTTCTCCTCAGAAATTCCGCCGATTCGGGACTCAGTTGCGGTGACCAGAAACCGACCCTCCCGGTCACCGTGACCTACTCGGCCCAGCCGGACGAAGCATTGCGAATCGACGGAACAGTGTTGACGCTCCAAACAAGGTCAACTCATTGATCAGGGAGGCAACGGAGGCGGATCTCGAACAACTGGGGGAGATTGAGGTTGAAGCTTTTCCCCGGTCACCATGGCTACCGTCTGACTTCCTTCGATACCAATGCCTGGTAGCGGAAGAAGAAGGCGAAATCCAGGGATTCCTCGTCTCCCGACAGATTGCACCGAAAACGGCCGGGCTCCCCGCCGAACGTGAGATTCTCAATTTGGCCGTGAAAGGCAGCTACCGGCGACGTGGCATTGCCGCTTCCCTTCTCCGCCAGGAAATGCAAAAGCCCGGAACTTTCTTTCTGGAAGTCCGGGCTTCTAACCTGGGCGCGAAGGCGCTTTATAAGAAACTGGGTTTTCGCGAACTCGGCTATCGCTTCAATTACTACGAAAACCCAAAGGAAACTGCGATCGTAATGACTACGCGCCCGCTTTAGGGCTTGTCGGGCGTTGTGCTGGTACCAGTGGTATCGCTGGTATCGGACGGCCGCCTCTTAAGCTTCGGCCGGTCATCTTCATCGCCCTTAGACTTCTTGGACGGATCGGTCTCGTCCTCGATCGGAGCGTTCGAATTCGGGTTGCGGCGCAACGTGGGCTTGTTGGGATCACCCGTGTCCTTGTCCGGACGGCGCTGATTCTCGAGCATCGCTAACCGCGCCTTGACATCGTTGAACTCGGACGTTGTGACCACATACTCAGGCCGGGGCTTCAGTTCGTTGACCTCTTTCTGAGTCTTGACGATGCGCTCGTCCGTGGGCGGATGCGTGGAGAAGAGCTTCGAAACCGTCCCCGGCTTCCGCTTCTCGAGCGTCTCGATCTTTTCGAAGAAGTCTACGAATCCGTTCGGGTCATAGCCCGTTTTGTACATGTACTGGAGCCCGAGAAAATCGGCTTCTGCTTCCTGTCCGCGGCTGAATTTCAAGAAGGTCAGGGGAACCAGAAGGCCGGAGGCCTGATAAATACCGTACGCAGCCGCACCACCCATGAAGATCAGGGGGATCGTAGCAAGCTGGGCAATTTCACCGCGTGTTGCCTGGCGAGTTGCGTGCCGGGCAGCCACGTGCGCAATCTCGTGGGCCATCACACCCGCCAGTTCAGCTTCGGTGTCCGCTTTCAGGATGAGTCCCGACTGAACGAAAAAGAAGCCGCCCGGCAATGCGAATGCATTCACGACCGGATCCTCGATCACCTTAATGGTGAACGGAACTTTGGCATCGGAATTTCGGACCAGGTTCTGGCCTACCCGGTTCACGTACTCGGAAACAACCGGGTCGTTGATGACCTTCGATTGCTGCTGTACCTGCTGGGCAAGCTGCTTGCCGAGCGCGATTTCCTTCTCGAGTGAGTAAAAGTTGACCTTGCCGCTGACGTTCCGGTCACCGATGTCGTCGGGATCGTTCTTGCTGCCCTTCTTCTTTGCATCGCTGCTGGTGTCTTTCGTGCCGGTCGTATCTTTGTCATTCGGGGCGGCGAAGACTCCGGAGGGAGCCAGCAAAAGAGCCGAAAGCACCAAGCTCGTCGAAGATCGAAGAAAAGAAAAGCGAAGCATTATGACTCCTCTACCGCGGCACGTCTCAATCGGGTGCTTAGCAGTCGCAAACGGGATTCGCCTGCACCCAGTATAGAACCAAAAAGATGAGTTCCGGCACTTAAGAGATGCACTAAGTCCTGTCAACACTAACGTATGCTCGGAGTGGTGGGTTTCGAAAAAAGCTCAAACACGTCGCTGGAGGCCCAACCTTCGTCGGTTCAGGACTTTAGAGCCGAATTTCCGGTCACCGAGCAACTCATCTACCTCAACCACGCCGCCGTCGCCCCGCTGAGCCGGCGAGTTTCGAATGCAATGAAGGAGTTGACCGAGCAAGCGTGCCAGTTCGGATCCCTGCATTACACCGAGTGGATGAAGTGCTACAGCGATCTGCGCCAGTCGGCCGCGCGTCTTATTAACGCGTCGGAGCATGAGATTGCCATCGTGAAGAACACTTCGGAAGGCATTTCGTTCATTGCCGAGGGATTCCCCTGGAAGGCGGGCGACCAGGTGATCGCCTTCCGGGAAGAGTTTCCAGCCAATTACTACCCTTGGCTTCGTCTCGAGGAGCGAGGAGTACACCTGAAGTGGCTTTCGATCTACGATCCGCTCGAGAGGGTGGCGGAAGCCCTGCCTGGCACCCGGCTTCTCGCCATAAGCTATGTCAACTA
>C688J35102_120989878_pt1 | contig 15120 bp, 15 predicted proteins | sample HopSoiMetagenom2_FD_35102 | JGI IMG/M metagenome (IMG submission 35102)
GCTCGACACCAACGAGCCCGGCCTGGAGGAGGGCGCCCGCCACCACCCGCCCGGCGAGTCGGTGCGCATGGAGGGACGGTCGATGGTGATCCTGCAGGCCGTCCAGGACGGGGCGCGATGAGCGGGCGCTGCTGGCGCCTCCCCTTCGGCGCGAACCTGCGGGGGGATGGCGTCGAGTTCCGCGTCTGGGCCCCCGCCCACGAGTCGGTCGAGGTCGTGCTCTACGGCCCCGCCGCGGAGGAGGTGCGCCCGCTGGATCCCGTCGGCGCCGGCTGGTTCTCGGGTGAGGTGGAGGGGATCGGCGCCGGCGCGCGCTACCGCTACCGGCTGGACGGCGGCGACGCCTTTCCCGACCCCGCCTCGCGCGCGCAGCCCGATGGCGTGCACGAGCCCTCGGAGGTGGTGGACCCCTCCGCCTTCGCCTGGACGGACGGGGGATGGACGGGCGTGCCGCTCGTGGCGCTGGCCGTCTACGAGCTGCACGTGGGCACCTTCACCCCGGAGGGCACCTTCGACGCCGCCATCGAGCGCCTCGACGAGCTGGCGGCGCTCGGGGTGACGGCGGTGGAGCCGATGCCCGTCGCCTCCTTCCCCGGCGAGCGCAACTGGGGATACGACGGCGTCTCGCTCTTCGCCCCGCAGGCGTCGTACGGCGGCCCCGAGGGGCTCCGCCGCTTCGTCGACGCGGCGCACGCGCGCGGGCTCGCGGTCGTCCTCGACGTGGTCTACAACCACCTGGGGCCGGAGGGGAACTACCTCCCCGCCTTCACCGGCGACCGCTACTTCACCGGCCGCCACCGGACGCCGTGGGGCGACGCCGTCGACTTCGACGGCCCCGACAGCGCCGCGGTGCGCGAGTTCGTGATCGGCAACGCGCTGCACTGGGCGCACGAGTACCACGTCGACGGGCTGCGCCTCGACGCCACCCACGCCATCGTCGACGACTCGCCGGTGCACGTGCTGGCGGAGCTGCAGGCGCGCGTGCGCGAGTCGCTCCCCCCCGGGCGCCACTTCGTCTTCATCGCCGAGGACGAGCGCAACGAGCGGGCGGTGGTCACCCCCGCGTCCCAGGGTGGATTGGGGCTCTCCGCCGTCTGGGCCGACGACTTCCACCACCACCTCCGCCGCCGGCTGGCGGGCGACCACGAGGCGTACTTCGCCGACTACGGCGGGTCGGTGGAGGAGATCGCGGAGACGCTGCGGAAGGGGTGGTTCTACGAGGGCCAGCCTTCGTGCCATCACGGCTGCCCTCGCGGCACCCCGGCGGAGGGGCTGCCGCCCGCGGCGTTCGTGCACTGCATCCAGAACCACGACCAGGTCGGCAACCGCGCGCATGGCGACCGGCTGCACCACGGCATCGATTTCCCCGCCTACCGCGCCGCCGCCGCGCTCCTCCTGCTCTCGCCCTACACGCCGCTGCTCTGGATGGGGCAGGAGTGGGCGGCCACCGCGCCCTTCCTCTACTTCACCGACCACCCGGAGGAGCTGGGGCGGCGGGTGACGGAGGGACGGCGGCAGGAGTTCGGGAAGTTCAGCGCCTTCGCGGACCCGGCCGAGCGCGAGCGCATCCCCGACCCGCAGGCGCCGGAGACCTTCGCGCGTTCGAAGCTCGACTGGTCCGAGCGCGAGCGGATGCCGCACGCGGGGATGCTCGCCCTGCACCGTGCGCTCCTGCACCTGCGCCACACGCACCCGGCGCTGCGCCGGCGCGACCGCGGCTCGTTCGGCGTCGAGGCGCTCGGCCCCGGCGCCCTCGCCCTCCGCCGCACCGGCGACGGCGGCAGCGCGCTCCTCCTCGTCGTCTCCTTCTCCGGGGCGCTGGAGACCGAGGTCGGCGCGTCGCCGGAGTGGGCGCTCTTCCTCTCCACCGAGGAGGGCCGCTTCGGCGGCGAAGCCGAGGGCGAGCTCGCCACCCTCTCGCCCGAGGGCCGGCTCTCCATCTCCGGTCCCGGAGCCGTGGTGCTCACCTCGCCCCCGTAAACGGCGTCTCACGCAGAGCCGCAGAGGCGCAGAAGAGCCACGGCGCTGCCTCCTGCGTCTCGCGGCTCCGGGTTCTCTGACGATCTGTCCAAGTGCGGATAGTTTCTGCACGCTCTGGACAAATCACTCCGGACACCCTATCTTCGCCCGCTCTCGTACTCAACCTGAGCGGCCGGGGCGATGCGGAACGGGGACGGGGGTGGGGATGATGAGCCGGTTCCGCTACGCAGCCTCGGCCCCGTGCGTCGGCATCTCTACGTGGATGCGGATAAGCACGGACCCCAGCGGGTGGGACGCATCAGCCGCAGGCCACGGAATGGGCAGGACGCACTCGACGCATCAGTACAGGTCAAAGCCGCATCGCGCATGCGTGTTGGTGTGGATTACGGCGACGGGGCGTTCGTCGTCCTGCACTGGAACGACGTGGGAGAGTTCCGCGACAGCCTGAACCACGAGATATTCCATGGGTATGTGTTGGAGTGGCGGGAACTCACGCAGGAGCAGCGCAACGCGCTCATGCGGTGGGGATTCGCGGATCTGAAGGGGAGGATTCGGTGACAGTGCGGGCGAGGCGCTACGAGACGCTCAATCCGATCAGGCGCAGTGTGGCCGACCGGTGGCTCGCGTCCGAAGATCCGGAGAAAGTCATGTACGCGCTCCTGCGGCTCTCGCTGCACGGGCCTGACTTCGCATACGCCGAGCGGATGGCGCTGGAGCATGCGACGCACCCCGACGCTTGGGTGCGTCGGAACGCCGCGACCGCCCTGCTTCACGTGGCGCGGCTGAACGGCAGCGTCGACCTCGATGCCGTGATGACGACGCTCGTGAAGCTGCTCGACGACCCGGAGGCGTTTGGCTGGGCGGAGGATGCGCTCGACAGCATCGAGATCTGGATGAAGACCGACCGGCGGCGCTACATGGGGCGCTGCGCCGATTCGCTTCTTCAGCACGCTGCGCCGTGATGGCGCCGTCCCGCAGTACCGTCCGCGCCCGGTGGAACTCGTCGCTGGGTCCGATCCGCCGCGACGTGGCTGACCGGTGGCTGGATTCGGGAGACATGCGGACGATCGTGTTGGCGCTCCTCCGGCTCTCGCTGAACGGGCCGGACTTCGCTTTTGCCGAACGAATGGCTCTGAAGCACGCCATGCATCCGGATGAGTGGGTGCGCCGCAACGCTGCCACCGCGCTGTCGCACGTTTCGCGTGTGCACGGGAGCATCGATCTGGATGCGGTGATGACGGCCCTCGTCAGGCTCCTCGACGACGCTGAGGTCGTGGATTGGGCCGATTTCGCACTCGATGAGGTGGAGATGTACATGAACACCGATCGCCGCAGGTACACGGCAGCGCGCCGCGATACGCCTCTCCAGCACGCCGCGCCGTGACGGTGTCCCCGCTTCAAATCCGCGCCGTTCTCTACGACTTCGACGGGACGCTGGCGGACAGCACCGAGCTGATCATGCGGTGCTACCGCCACACCATGGCGGCCCATCTCGGCGAGTGCCCGCCCGACGAGGAGTGGCTGGCCGGCTTCGGCACGCCGCTGGAGACGCAGATCGCCCGCTTCGCGCGCGACGCCCGCGAGCACGACGCGATGCTCGCCACCTACCGCGACCACCAGAACGAGCACCACGACACCCTCCTGCGCCCCTTTCCCGGCGCGGAGGAGACCCTCGCCGAGCTGAAGCGGCGAGGCGTCGGGCTGGCGGTGGTCACCAGCAAGCTGCGCCGCAGCGCGCTGCGCGGGATGGACCTCTGCGGCATCACCGACCTCGTCGACGTCGTCGTCACTCCCGAAGATGTGGAGAACGCCAAGCCGCACCCCGAGCCCGTCCACTTCGCGCTGACGCGCCTGGGCGTGGCGCCGGGGGAGGCGCTCTTCGTCGGCGACTCGCCGCACGACATGGCGGCGGGGCGCCAGGCGGGCACCCTCACCGCCGCCGCGCTCTGGGGCCCCTTCCCGCGCGAGGCGCTGGTCGCCGAGCGCCCGGACTTCCTCCTCGAACGCGGGGAAGACGTGCTCGACCTCATCGCCACCGGGGGGCGGTAGGACCGCACCCCCTCTCCATGCCTCTGCGTCTCCGCGTGAGGCGCTTTTGCATTTTGCGCCCGCCCTCCACGTCCGCTATCTTCCCCGCCTCGCGCGCGGCCCGTGCACGTGCGCGCGAACCCCGTCCCGGCGCCTCCCCGCGTCCGGGACCTTCAATCTTATGATGCCCAAGGAGTTGCCCCTATGCGGATGCTGGTGCTGGGCGCGGGTCAGCAGGGGAGCGCGTGTGCCTACGATCTTCTCGAGCACACCGAACACGACGTGGTGATCGCCGACGTGTCCGTCGATTCGCTGCGCGAGTCGCTGCAGCCCTGGCTCGGTGGGCGGCTGACCGCGGTGCAGCTCGACGCCAACGACCGCACCGCCGTCCGCGACGTGATGGAGGGAGCGGCCGCGGTGATGAACGCCTTCCCCTACTACTTCAACCTGGGGATGACGGTCGCCGCCATCGACCAGGGCGCGCACTACTGCGACCTGGGCGGCAACACCGACATCGTGCTGCAGCAGAAGGGGCTGCACGACCGCGCCCGCGAGCGCGGCGTGAGCGCCGTCCCCGACTCGGGGCTCGCCCCGGGGATGGTGAACATCCTGGCCGAGCACGGCATCCGGCAGCTCGACACCGTCGCCGCGGTGCGCATTAAGGTCGGCGGGCTGCCGCAGCACCCCGAGCCGCCGCTGAACTACCAGATCGTGTACAGCCTGGAGGGCGTGCTCGACTACTACACCACCCTCTCCTGGGTGCTGCGCGACGGCCGGCCCGTGCAGGTGAAGGCGCTCTCCGAGATCGAGCAGCTCGACTTTCCCGGCGTGGGCACGCTGGAGGCGTTCCACACCGCGGGCGGGCTCTCCACCATGGCGCAGCGCTACGAGGGGAAGATCCCCACGATGGAGTACAAGACGCTGCGCTACCCAGGCCACGCGAAGGCGATGGAGACCATCCGCGACCTGGGGCTGCTGGAGCTGGGGCCGGTCGACGTGAAGGGGGAGCAGGTGGTGCCGCGCGACGCTTTCATGGCCGTCGCCGGGCCGCGGCTGAAGAAGGACCCGCGCAAGAGCCCGGACCTGGTGGCGCTGCGCGTGGAGGTGGAGGGGGAGCGCGACGGCGAGCCGCTGCTGCTGCGCTGGGACCTGCTCGACCGGTTCGACGCGGAGACGGGGATCACCGCGATGATGCGCACCACCGGCTACTCGCTCGCCATCACCGGCGCCCTGCAGGCCGCCGGCGACGTGGAGCCCGGCGTCTGGACCCCCGACGAGGGCGTCCCCGCCGACGCCTACATCCAGGCGCTCAAGCAGCGCGGCGTCGAGATCCGTGAGACCCGCCTCGCAGGCGCGGCCGTGAACAGCTGACCGGAAAGCATGGTTGGATGCGGCACCGCCCCCGGCGCGAACGAGCGTCCGGGGGCGGTGCCGTTTACGCTGCTCTGCGGAGATCGTATCGCATGCTGATCGCGATCCTCTCGGGGTCACGGCGGTGGCTGATCGCGTCCTCCCGCCTCTGCTGCTGCAGCAGCTGGTTGCGGACGAATCCCCGGCGCGCATACCACGGTTCGAGGTCCGGTTGCGCGTCGAGCGTTACGTAGCGGCAGCCGACCTGAGCGCCGACCCGCGTCGCGAGCCGCAACACGAAGGCGAGCGCCTCCGTCCCCATTCCCATTCGTTGGAAGCGCAGATCGATCCCGAGTTGCGCGAGCTTCAATGCGCTCACGTGCTGGTACCGGATCGCCGCCACCCGCTCGTTTCGCGCGAGCGGAACCGAGTCCATGCAGACCGTGACGTACCCGGCCGGCAAGCCGCTGCTATGAAGCAGGTATGTGGTCGAGAGACGCTGCTGCTGGTCCTGCCACGCTCTTGAATACAGGTGCTCGTTCTGCTCGCCACGGCCGCAGTCGAGAGGAGGAAGAGACGAACCGTCGAGTCGTTCTGCACGCAAGGGCGCCATAGGATTGACGCGGTGGATAGGCTAAGGTCTTAGGACATGTCGTGAACTGCCGGCGAATGCCCGTACTTACTTCCCTTACTTCCCGGCTACAGGCATCCTCGGGCGGATTGCATTCTCAACGGCTTCGGCCATTTGGTCGGCAAGCTCGAACATCCGCCGACGCTCGGGTGTGTCGGCCGGCGGCTTGCTCATCTCCTCGATCACCTCGCGCGATCCCTCGATGGAGAGCGGAGGCGTGCGGCGCATGCTCATCAGGGCTCCTTTCACGCTGCGGTAAAGCTACACTCCGCACAATGAAATGTCAAGCGTGTCCATTCAGGCGCGATAGGTGCGCAGCACGAACTGGGGGATGCGGGCGTTGAAGCGCGAGCCGTCGGGGCGGCGGAACTCGTAGAAACCCTCCATGCTCCCTTCCGGCGCCTCGAGAATGCAGAAGCTCTGGTACTCGTGCACGTCGCCGGGGCCGATCAGCGGCTGCTGGCCCACCACCCCCTCGCCCTCCACCTCCGTGTTCCCCGCGACGGGATCGTGGATGTACCAGTGGCGCCATACGAGCTGCGCCGGCTGCTCCCCCACGTTCTCGATGCGCACGCGGTAGGCGAAGACGAAGCGCGCCTCGCCCGGGTCGGACTGGTCGGCCACGTAGAACGGCTCCGCGCTCACGCGTATGCCGTCGGTCTCGTGGTGGATGAACATCCCCTCGCTCCGCCTGCTGGTGAACGCATGCTTCATCGCAAGGCTAAGCCCTGCGCGGCGCGCGGTCAATCGGCCGCGACGCGGGCGGCGGGCTCCTATCCCCGCCGGCACGCGCGCGTTACATTCTTCGTCGTTCACCTCCTGGAGGTTTCGCGCGGGGCTCCCGCCGCACCGAGAAGCGCCACCGATCCGTGCCCGACATCGCGGTAGACCTCGGCACCGCCAACACCCTGATCCAGGTGAAGGGCCAGGGCATCGTGCTCAACGAGCCCTCGGTGGTCGCCGTGGAGCGCCGCACGGGAAAGGTGCGCGCGATCGGGCTCGAGGCCAAGCGCATGCTGGGGCGCACCCCCGAGGGGATCCAGGCCGTGCGCCCCATGCGCGACGGCGTGATCGCCGACGTGGACATGGCGGAGCTGATGCTGCGCCACTACCTGGCCCGGGTGCTCCCCAAGCGCCTCTTCCGCATCAAGCCGCGGGTGGTGATCGGCGTCCCTTCGGGGATCACGGAGATGGAGCGGCGCGCGGTGCGCGCGGGCGTGATGGCCGCGGGCGCCAAGGAGGTGTGGCTGATCTCCGAGCCCATGGCCGCCGCGATCGGGGTGGGGCTCCCGGTGGTGTCGCCGCGCGGCAGCATGGTGGTGAACATCGGCGGGGGAACCACGGAGATCGGGGTGATCGCGCTGAGCGGGATCGTGGCCGACGCGTCGATCCGGGTGGGGGGATGGGAGTTCGACGAGGCGATCATGGCCTTCGTCCGCAAGAGCTACAACCTGCTGATCGGCGAGGCCACGGCCGAGGGGGTGAAGATCCAGATCGGCTCCGCGCACCCCACGGGGCAGGAGCGCGAGATGGACGTGAACGGCCGCGACCTGGTGAGCGGCATCCCCAAGACGGTGCGCCTGTACTCCGAGGAGATCCGCGAGGCGATCCAGGAGCCGGTGCACGCCATCGTCAGCGCCGTCCGCCGCGCGCTCGAGATCACGCCCCCCGAGCTCTCCGCCGACATCGTGGACGAGGGGATCGTGATGACGGGCGGCGGCGCGCTGCTCAAGGGCCTGGACCAGCTCCTGGCCGAGGAGACCGGCCTCCCCATCCACGTCGACGCCGAGCCCCTCTCCTGCGTGGTCCGCGGCGCCGGGATGGTGCTGGACGAATGGGAGAAGTACGCGGGGGTGCTGGCGAGGTAGTGCCAAGTGCCAAGTGCCAAGTGCCAAGTGCCAAGTGCCAAGTGCCAAGTGCGCTTCTCCACCCGGGTCCCTGTCCGATCCACAATGACGTCATCCTGAGGGCGGCCGCGCGACCCTCGGGCCTTGTGGGTGTCCGCAGCCCGAAGGATCTATCACCGCGGCATCGACAGCGTCCGCGCGCTCCTGCCGCTTCTCGGTCCGCTGAATTCCTCCGCAGTCTCCCTCTCCAACCGCCCCGGAAGACGCTTCGGTGGAACACCTCAAGACGCTGATCCGCGCGGTGCCGGACTTCCCCGTGGAGGGGATCCTCTTCCGCGACGTCACGCCGCTGCTGGGCGACGCGAACGCGCTGCGCGGGGTCGTGGCGCACTTCGCGGAGCGGTACCGCGGCGCGGGGATCGACGCGGTGGCGGGGATCGAATCGCGCGGCTTCATCTTCGGCGCGCCGCTGGCGATCGAGCTGGGCGTAGGGTTCGTTCCCATCCGCAAGATCGGGAAGCTGCCGGCGGAGAAGATCTTCCGGGAGTACGCCCTGGAGTACGGCACCGCCACGCTGGAGGTGCACGTGGACGCGGTGCAGCCCGGCCAGCGGGTGCTGCTGATCGACGACCTGCTCGCCACCGGCGGCACCGCCGCCGCCAGCGCCGCGCTGCTCCAGGCGCTCGGCGCGGAGGTGGTCTCCGTGGCCTTCCTGATCGAGCTCGCCTTCCTCGACGGACGCGCGGCGCTCGCCGGCCACGACGTGTACTCCATCATCCAGTACTGAAAATACGGTCACGCAGGGGACGCAGAGAGCACACCGCGGCTCTCTGAGTCCTCTGTGCGTCTTGCGTGAGATCAATCCAGCTCGACGGTGCGCACACAGCCGGTTGCGAGCTCGCTGACATCCAGCGACCCAGCGCCTGCTTGCAAAAATCTGTCCGATGAATCAACTTCCACCATCGTAACTCCCCTCTGGGCGTAGCCGTTCGTCGCTCGTTCCAAGGCCCGCCGCACTTGCTACGCGGTTCCGATCCTTCGATTTCGCCACATCGGACTGCGACGGTATCTCGGCCTCGCGTGTCTCCTCCATAGGCAGGTCATCATGAAGAAAGTCCCCATAGTATTCTTGTCCGCCGATCCCACGCGTACGCTCTGTTTGGAAGAAGACCTGCGCAACATCAAGAATAAAGTGCGCGCGGCCAAGTACCGGAGCGCGCTGGCCTTCAACCCGTGTCCGGCGGCCCGGCTCGATGACCTCGTTCAGGCGCTGCACGAGACGAAGCCGCAGATCGTGCACTTCAGCGGGCATGCCAATCACGAGGGGCTGATGCTGGTCGGTAAGGATGGACATACGCCGCACTGGGTGAGTGCGCGTGACCTCGAGGAGCTGTTCACCGCGTTCCGGGACAATATCCGGGTCGTGGTGCTGAGTGGCTGCTTCACCGGCCTCCAGGCCAAGGCGATTGCCGAGATCGTAGGCTGCGCGATCGGAACGCCCGCCAAGATCTTGGACGAGGCGGCAATCGTCTTCAATGCTGAGTTCTATCGCGCCATCGCGTTCGGGGAATCGCTGCAGGGCGCATACGAGAAGGGATGCGCGGTTCTGACGGGCGAGCTGGACTCGGTGCACCCGAAGCTGGAGGCTCGGGACGACGTCGATCCAGGGAAGGTGTTCCTGGTCCGTAAACCGGCTCCAGTGCTCGGATGGTGGGTGGCTGCGGCCGCGCTTCTCGTCCTCTCATCTGGCGTGGCATTGGCGGCGCATGTCCGGGGCGAGGACGAAGCAGGTCCACCCCGCAGCCGGCTCCGCGTCATGGTCGACACGGGGGTTTCCACGACGAGTCCCGCGGAGGACTTGGCGGCGGCGCGCGAACTTCACCGCGCGGGGAACTACGCGGCTTCGTTCCCCCGTTTCAGGCGCGCGGCAGAGGCGGGTATCCCCGAGGCAATGGGATTTCTGGGCGAAGCGTACCTGCGCGCGGAGGGCACCGCGAAAAATGCCGACCTCACGGCGCGTTGGCTGAGCCTGGCGGCAAAGGCGCGGGATGTGCGGGGAATGAACGCTTATGGCCGTGCCTACGAGGACGGATTCGGCGTCGCCCAGAGTTACCGCTGGGCCCGGCACTGGTACGAAGTGGCCGCCACGGAGAAAAAGGACGCGGAGGCGATGCGGAACCTGGCCCGGCTCTACCGGCAGGGGCTGGGCATACCCTCCAGCGACTCGCTGGCGCTCGAGTGGTACCGGAAAGCCGTGGGCGCGGGATCGGTGGACGCCATTGTGGACGTCGGACTGATGTACGCGGAGGGTATGGGTGGGCATCGCGATGCGGACGAGGCGCTGCGCTGGTTCCAGCGCGCGGCGGCTGCGGGCTCGCCCCGCGCCATGCACGCCATCGGGCGCTTGCACGAGGATGCGAAAGACTACGCCCAGGCGCTGGCCTGGTATCGCAAGGCCGCCGCCGCAGGTTCCGCGGAAGCTATGAACAACCTGGGTGTGCTGTACCAGAATGGCTGGGGGGTGGCACCCGATCGTGCGGAGGCAGCCCGCTGGTACCGCCGGGCCGCAGAGGCGGGCTCCCCCGTTGCGGCAGGCAACCTAGCCGCCTTGGAAGGCAGCTGATACCAACCCCGGAAAACGACTGCCTCACGCAGAGACGCGGAGACACGGAGAAGCCGCCCAGCCTCTCCGTGTCTCCGCGTCCCTGCGTGAAACGCTTTGCTCCGCCTTGTGACTGCACCTCAAACGAGGGGCCGGGGAAATTTTTCCAGCGCGTCCGACGAATGGCAGTGTAAGCCGGACGGCTTTGATGAACAATGTGCCTCCAAACCTCCTGGGAAAGGATGTCGCAGTGCTTCAGAGCTTCGTGCGGTGGATCGCCTCCGTCTTCCGGCCCGACGACAAGCCCCCGGAGAACGTCGACATCGAGGTGGAAGCCCCTGCCCCCCCCCGGTGGAGGCTCTCGCTGCGCAGACCATTCTGGCTCCGGATCTTCGGCTCCAGGCCCAGAGAAATCACCGCTACCGTGACCGAGTTTCCGCCGGTGGGCCCGTCCGATTGGGATGGGATCCTGGACTCGCTGTTCTGGTCCGGCTACACCGGAACGGGCACTCCCGAGGAGATGCTGCAGCGCCTCCGGAAGATGCAGGACACCGCGGTCGATGCGACGCGGGTCGAGTACTTCCTCCGCGAGACCGCGCTGCGCGAGAAGCTCGATTCCGTCGCGGCGGAACGGCGGCAGGACCGGGCCGACGAGCCGGACGTCCGGGCGTTGATCGGCCTACTGCACACGGCGCGCGAGCAGGGCACCGCCGGCATCCACACGGCGCGGGAACGCCTGCTCTCCGCATACGCGCGGCTCGCGGCGCTGCGGCACGGGTTCGCCGTGCGGCAGATCGAGGAGCGGATCCGGGCAGAGGCCGAGCTTTCGCAGACCCTGGCGAAGAACGTGGCCGCGACGGAGGAGGTACGCTGCGCGGCCGAAGACGCCCTGGTGTCGCGGGAACTGTCCCGCCGCGAGAAAGCCGGCGCGGTGCTGGCGGAATGGGAAGCCGGGCACGAGGCGCGCGTCCGCGCCATCCGCGAGCACAGCGAGCGCCAAGGGCACGTCGTCGCCAGCCTGCGCGCGTCAGGGATGACCGAGCGGGTGGCGGGCTTCTTCGTGTGGGCCGGCTACGTGGCGATGGTCATCTTCGGCTGGCGGCTCGGAGAGGTGCTCCACGGGCGCGCCTTCCCGAACGCCGGGGGGTTGCCCGGGCTGATCGCGCCGCTCGCCGAGACGGCGTATCGAACCTTCCTGACGGTCGGCACGAGAGCCAGCCTGTGGGCGATCGGGGCATTCATCGGGGTGTGGCTGGTAGGGTCGTTCCTGATCTTCTTTCTCTTCGACCTGGCCCTTGCCCGCTTCGACAGGCGCTGGAACCCGGACGCGGCGAAATCCGGCAAGGGAGCCGCGGAGACCGGCAAGGAGGCAGCCGCACGCTCGGCCGGTGTGACGTATCGAAGCCTCCTGCACTTCCTCAATGGGAGCCGGGTCGTCTCCCGTGGCGATTACAGCAGCTTCCTGGCCCGGACTCCGCTCCTGGCGGTACCGGCGCTGCTGGGCCTGCTGGCGCTGCTCTTCTTCGCCAGGGGCGGACAGACGCTGAACACGACTCCGCAGTTCGTCAATCCGATCTACAGCCTCCTGTTCGCGCTCTTCGGCTTTGCCATGGCGGCGGTGTTCACCGGATGCGTGGCGCTGCTGCTGCAGCCCTTGATCACCCGGCGCGCGGCTGGACCGGCGCCGTCGGGCGGGGGAGTGGCCACGGTCGTCGTGGGCTTCGCGGCGATGGTCCTTCTCACCCTAGTGCTCTCGAACGCCATCCCCACCCTGAAGGTGTGGGAGCCGGGCTCCCTGACCGGGCCCGTGCTGCTGATCGTGGTGAATGCGCTGATGCTGTCCCATGGCCTGGTTTATCGCCATCTCTTCCGCGATTGGCGGGCGCTGCGCAGGGAAGCTGCGGCCCTTGAAACCGAGCACTGGCGGATGAGCCCGTACTCCATCTTCCGGCTGCGCGACCTCAAGCCCCGCACGCTGTTCGAGCGCTGGAACGACCTTCACGAGGAGCTGCGTGAGGCGTGGAAGGCGCAGGACGAAGCCCGCGCGCAGGTGCTGGAAGACCTTCCGTCGCTCTCCAGGACGCCGGCCCCCGCGCCGGACGCGCAGGGCGAGCCGAAGGCCGGGAAGCCCGAGACCGGGAAGCGGGAGGGGTGGGATCCCCAGACAGACGAGTTCCTCCGCGGGACGCGCGTGACGGTGCTGGATGGGCGCCTCGAGCCGGAGCTGACGTCGGAAGTGGTGGCGGCCCGCGCGGCCTACCACGCCGCGCGCGAAGCACTCGAGGAGGTGAACGAGCGCCTTGCCGAGGCGAACGAGCGGCTGGAGGAGATCGAGGGGGCCCGCCTGGACGACAGGCACGCGAAGCTGGAGGGCGACCTGAAGCGGCTCACCGCCGAGCGCGCCGCCAGCGAGGCCGAGGTGGAGGCGCGGTACGCGGCGCTGTGCCAGGAGGGCGCATCCGCGCACGAGGGAGGGCGGCAGCTCGCGCAACGCCTGGCGCGCGTGACTTCAGGGACGATCCAGCTGTGAGAATGCCATCATGACAACCACTGCCACGAAAGAGACGTACGCGTACAATGCCGGCTTCGAAGCGGGCAGCGGGTTCCTGGACCCCGAGCCCAGCCTGGCGCGCGTGCACGCCCACGAGCAGTCCATGATGGCCGAGGAGCGCCGCGACGCCGCCGTCGCGCTCGGCCAGCTGGGGTTGAAGCGTGGCTGGCGCGCAACGGAGCTGGGGGTCGCGGACCACCGCCACGGCGAGCGCAACGAGCTGCTGGAAAAGCTCACGGACGAGCAGAACGCGAAGCCGGCGGCTTATTCCCGGATTCGCGGCTTCCTCTACATAGGGTTCGCGGTACTCATCCTCGTCGCCGACTTCGCGATCCTGGCGCAGGTGATCTCGCGCATCTTCGGGTTCCCCGCCCGGACCCGGCTGGGTGATCCGGCGACCGCCCTCTTCCGCGATTTCCCGGCGGCGGTGGAAGCCTTCGGTGAGGTGTACCTCACCACCATTGGCGTGCTGCTCATCGCCATGGCGTTCAAGGTCTGGAACGACCGGGCCCCGCGAAAGCCGCTGGGACCCGAAGCCCGGCTCGCCGACAAGATCGGCCGTTTCTTTGAGGATCACACCCAGTGGGTGGTGCTGGCGGTCGCCGTGGCGGCGGTGGTGGTCATCGCGTTCGTGCGCGTCCGGATGGACGTAGGGGGCGTGGGTACACGGGGCGCGGCGGGTGCGGCGGACCCAGGGGCGAAACTGCTGCTGCGCTGGGTGACGGCCATCATCGGGCTGGCCTGTCCCGTCGTGGGCGTGTTGCTGTTCTCACGGGGGCTGGAGGCGCTCGGCGCCGGACAGCGCCTGAAGAGCGTGGCCAGGACGGCCGGGCGCCTGGAGAAGAAGGCGGCGAAGGTCCGCGGCGAGTGGGAGGGGCACACGCTCGACCAGGTCGGCAAGGAGCTGGGAAAGGAGTTCCTGGAACGGCAGGAGGCGGAGCAGCAGCGGCTCAGGATCGCCGAGGACCAGTTCCGGCTCGGCTATGCGGCGGGGGTCACGGAGGTGCTTCGCACCGCGGGCCCCAAGGGCGCGTACCGTGGCTTGCGCCTTCGCTTTCCCACTCGTTGAGGCTCACGGAGACTTCGATCCATGCGTGCAATGTCTCTCCGATTTGTTGCTGCCCGGCTTCTCCCGGGGTTGTTGATGCTCTGCCTTGCAGGCTTTGGTGCCTGCACCGGGAAGCGCAAGCCAGAAAGCGCCAGCCGCTTGGTGCTGGTGATAGACCCCACGGTGCTGCGCGATGTGAGGCCGGCCGACTTCGACCGGCTGGTGGGGGAGAAGCTGCGGAGCGCGCTGGCCGGATTGCCGGAGGACAGTTTCGTCGATCTCTTCTTCGTGGGACACGACCAGGGAGGTCTTCCGGTGGATTTTCGCGATTCGCTCCCACTCAATGAGTATGAGCAGACGGATGAAGCGCATAAGGCACGTGCGGATTCCCTGGCAGACACCGTGGCCACGCTGGTCCGAGCCCGTTGGGCCGCTTCCAACGAAGGGCCCAATCAGCCGTCGAGCTGCATCCTCACGGCGCTCTACCGAGCTCAGGAGATGACGCAACTCGGGGCCAGGCGGGGTGAGGACGTGACCCTCGTCGTCCTGTCGGACTTCCTGGAGGCGTGTTCGGACATGGGTGCATACAACTTCGAGCGCTCGATCCCCGACTCCATGGGCGCACTGCCCGTGCAGGCGGACCTTTCCGGGGCGGACCGGGTGCTCATGCTACGGATGCAGACCAGCGGGGCCGTGGCGCTGCGGGATGAGCCACGGCTGAGTCGCCTGTGGATCAACGTGCTGAAGCGTTGGCACGTTGCCGAGCGTGTTGTCACATTTACCCCCAACTTCCCGGATTCCTTCGCCGAGGCCGAGTAGCAGCGCGGTGAACGCGAGCCGGAGTCAGTGCAGGAAGGCGCTCGGGCAGCGGAGGCCGAATGGGTAGCGCTTGGGTTGACTGTGGCTTGTGTGTCGAAGCGGGAATGGGACTGCGCGGCGGGGGCGCGGGAGGGCTTGTACAACGTTCAGGATAACGGACTGCCGCCATTGGGCGGCTGCTCATAAATTGTTTGGCCGCAGCCATCTACGATCCGGCGCGGCGTGGAGTTTCCGGCTCACGGCTCGCGCAGCTCCACCGTCGCC
>C688J35102_120989877_pt1 | contig 15107 bp, 16 predicted proteins | sample HopSoiMetagenom2_FD_35102 | JGI IMG/M metagenome (IMG submission 35102)
CCGATAGATAATCTCGTAATCGTCCTTGGATTCGAAGATCGGCTTGACTACCTGCTCGCCCCACTGCAGCGAACGGTTCGACGCGGTGCGCGAGCCCGAGGTCTCGAACTGGGTGCAGGCCGGCAACAGGTAGGTGCCGTTCTTGCGCTCCGAGATCGCCGCAAACGTGGTGGGATGCGGATCGGCGACCACCAGAAGCTCGAGCTTCTCGAGCCCCTTCACCATTTCGGTCATGCGCGGGATCGTGTTGCCGCCGTGACCCATGATGACCACCCCCTTCACGACGTCGCGCTGGTCGACGTCGTCGGGATTGGCCAGCGTCGCATCGAACCAGCGGGTCCACGGGATGCCCGGCAATTCCATGTTCTGCTTGCGGGTGCGCGCCGGACGGCCGGCCTTGGCCGGCACCTCGTCGAAGCGCGCCTGCAGATAGTCGTAATCGACTTCCCAGACCCGCGCCCAATGCTTCCAGGCGCCCTCGACCAGGCCGTAATAGAGCGGCAGCGAGGTGATATCGAGACCGATGTCGGTTGCGCCCTGCACGTTGCAATGGCCGCGGAAGATGTTGGCGCCGCCGCCGAACACGCCGACATTGCCGGTCGCCAGCAGCAGGTTGCAATAGGCGCGGACGTTGGCCGTGCCCACGGTGTGCTGGGTGCCGCCCATGCACCAGATGAAGGTCGCGGGCTTCTGCGTGGCGAAGGTCTCCGCAAGGCGTTTCATCTGCTCTTCCGGAATGCCGGTGACGCGTTCGACCTCGTCCGGCGTCCACTTCGCCACCTCGGCGCGGATCTGATCCATGCCGTAGACGCGCTGCTGGATGAATTGCTTGTCTTCCCAGCCATTGTTGAAGATGTGATGCAGCAGGCCCCAGATCACCGCGATATCGGTGCCGGAGCGGAAGCGCATGTACTCGGTGGCGTGCGCGGCGGTGCGGGTGAAACGCGGATCGAGCACAAACACGTTGGCGCGGTTGATCTCCTTGCCGGTCAGGATGTGCTGCAGCGACACCGGGTGCGCTTCGGCGGCGTTCGAACCCATGAACACGATGGTCTTTGAGTTACGGATGTCGTTGTAGGAGTTCGTCATCGCGCCGTAGCCCCAGGTGTTGGCAACACCCGCGACCGTGGTGGAATGACAGATGCGCGCCTGGTGGTCGATCGAATTGGTGCCCCAGAACGCCGCGAATTTGCGGAACAGATAACCGCCCTCGTTGGAGAATTTTGCCGAGCCCAGCAGATAGACGGAATCGGCGCCGGACTTGGCGCGGATCTCCATCATCTTGTCGCCGATCTCGTTGATGGCCTGGTCCCAGTTGATGCGCTGCCACTCGCCGTCGACGAGCTTCATCGGATATTTGGTGCGGCGGTCGCCATGCACGAGTTCGCGCACCGAGGCGCCCTTGGCGCAGTGCGAGCCGCGATTGAGCGGGCTGTCCCACGCCGGCTCCTGGCCGACCCAGACGCCGTTCTGCACTTCGGCGATCACGGTGCAGCCGACCGAGCAATGCGTGCAGACGTTCTTTCTGATTTCGGTCGGCGCGCCCACGATCTTCGGCCCGGCCTCGGCCTTGCGCACCGAGCCGAGCGGCATCAGGCCAAGCGCGGCGCCCGCGCCCGCGGCCAGGCCGGAGCGGCGCAGAAAGGTACGGCGGTCGAGCACGCCCGACGCGAGACCGGCTGCCACGCCTTGCAAACGCGCCCTGCTCGCGGATCCATCTCTTCGCTTCATCAACATGTGCGTGGTCCCATCAGTAGCGGTTGACGCGGTAGTAGTTCTTGACGTGATCGGTTTCCTTGTAGCGGGCCTTGACGCGCTCGGCCTGCGCTTCGTTGTCGGCGACCGCCTCGGTGCCGGCGAGCGGCACCACCGCGGCGGCCGCGACCGCCGATCCACCCATCATGAACAGGCGACGCCGGTCCACGCCTTTGGCCTTGCCGCTCTCGGGCGCCTTGCTGTCGGACGGCTTGCTCATTGCGGTCTCCTTTTTGGTCATTTGCCTCTGGCGTCACTCGGACAGCGTGAAGGCTTCGGATTCCAGTTCCATGAAGACACGGCCGACACGGCCGACGGCGCGGTAAAACCTTGCGGACTGCGACATCTCCAGATCGGCGAACATCCGTGCCGCCCACGGCTTGAGGTGCCGCTCGAAGAAGCGCGTCTGTTCGGCGAAATCGGCCTCGAAGTCGCCGCGCGCGAGCCCCGCCATCACCTCGAGCAGGATCGCGATATGATCTTCCGGCTCGCGCGAAGGACCGGCGCGTTCGATGCCGAGCCGGTCGAGGTCCTCGCGCACCCGCGCCAGCGGCCGCTCGTGCAGAAAGCCGGTCAGGTAATAGGAGGCGTAGGGCAGCAGCTCGCCGCGCCCGAGGCCGATGAAGAGGCCGAAGAATTCCTTGCTGACGGCGCGATCGTCGGTCGCTTCCGCAAGCGCCGCGAGTTCGACATGCGCCATGCCGAGATCGGAAGCGTCGCCTTTCAACGTCGCTACTTTCGACAGCGTCCCGGAGTCGGGAGCCTTGCCAAGCAGGAGCGACAGCAAGCCGTATTCCGCGGCGCGCAGTTGATCGATCTCATCGATGTCGGATTTCAAGGCCGGCTGGTCCTCGGAGGGTCGGTAGAGATCGGGGCGCAGGATGAAACGATCGACGCGCGTCGACGCCTCCACCGCCAGCACGCGCTCGGCGGGAATGCGCGACCAGGCCGACACCGAGGGCTGTGCAATGCGCAGCGCGCGCGCGAGCGACGCGACCCCTCCTGCTGCCCTGATGGCCTGCTCCAACCCGGCGTCCCGCATGGTGCGTCCGCCTTCTCCCCCGGCCCATGCCTCTTAATCGGGCATACACTTCAGAACTGGAATTATTCCAGTTCTGAATCGTAACATAGGTTATTCCTATGTCGCTGAAAACTTTTGCCTAAATCACCGGTTTTGCGGTGCCATGGCGTCGCACGCTTTGCTGCGGCGCAGCAGCGGTCTCCTCGACACCTTTATCGGCCAATGGCGCAGGACCTTGTTGCGCCGCGGACTGCAGCTCGCCTAATCGCACCGGCTGAACGGGCAATGGAGACTCAGTCGTTTGCTGTGCATCCTCTGCCGGCAAAGGGGCTGCCGAGTCCGGTTGCGCTGCTGGCTCGGCAACCGATTCGGCTGTGCCCATGATCTGCGATACCATCCGCGCGACGTCGACGCCGGCGCCGATCTCGCCCGACCCCGGCACGCCCCCGGGGGTGTTCCAGTCATAGGCATAATCCAATGCGGGGTTGACGTAATTGCGGATCGCCGGGTCCAGCGCCCAGGATTTTCGCAGCGCCGCATTGCGTAGATGCTCCGGAACGCCCTTGCGCAGAAACGCGGTGATGTCGGTCGTCTCCGTCAGATCCTCCAGTTTCGGCAGGCTCGAAAGATCGAACTCCGGTTCGGCGGGTTTCTCCGAAGCCAACTCGGCGGTCGGCTCCACTGGCAACGGCTGTTTGCCTTGCTCCTGCTTGGCCTCCTGCTTGCGCTGCGACCAGCGTGACAGAAAACCTTTCTCGCCAAGGTCCTCGCCGCGCTCGCTCATGGGCGGCCCTTCCGTTCGACATCAGGAGCTTCGCTCGCCTCGCGCTTGCGATCTTCGCTGGTGCGATCGCGCTTGCGCTTGTGAAAGACGCGCTCGACATGGAATTGATCGACAAAGGCCGCGATCCATGCGGCGATGTCGGACGGCATCGGCACCGTGCCTATCACGTCGCAGCCGCTCTCGAACATCGCTTCGCCTTCGCTGGGATCGGCAGTGACTTTTGTCAGCTCCAGTTCGGCGCCGCCGTCCGGCCGGCGCAACGCGACCCAAATGCGCGGATCGCCGTCGATGAGGTTATCGCGATAGCTCGCGGTGTCCGAACTGAACAGGTCGATGCTGGCGGAGCCGGCATAGTAGGTCGTTGTATCGCCCTCCGTGGACAGCAGGCTCCACGGCGCGGTTTCCGGCACCTCCTCGAGGATCGTCAGCAGCGACCAGGCATGATCGACCCATGGATTGTCGATGGCACGCCGCCGCAGCACCACGCCGACTTCCCGGCTCCATTCGGTCATTGCCATGATCGACCCTCCACCGATCACGCGACATTCGCGGCGGCCGCCAACGGCAGGCCGACCAGCAGATTTTGCGGTTTCAAGCGGACCACCTTGTCGGCGCCCATCGCCATGATGAGATAGACCGGCCGCGTGCCGACCCGTTCGTCCACCAGCCGCGTATCGTCGATGTGCAACCGCATCAAGGCGGCGATACGCTTGGCGCTCTCGCTATCCAGCGACGCGCCGTTCCATAGCGTGTTGCCGATTCGGGTGCCCTCGCTGTCGAGGCCGATGAACCAGCGCCAGTCGCGGTCCTCGATCGACGGCACGGTTTCCACCCTGACCGTCAAGCCGAGCAGGTGGGCGATCCAGCGCTCGATGCTGCGGCACAGCCCCTCGCGCGCCTTGGGATTGCCGCCGAGATTCATCGCCATGGCGTGCGCATCCGACCGCGACCAGTAGGTCCAGGCGTTGTCGTCGTCCATCACGTCCATTTCGCCGAAGGCCTGCGGCTGCAACATCGCAGTCAGCGGCGAGGCATGCGTGTCATGTCCGGCATGCTGCTGCGCCTCGACGACTTCTGCGTCCGCCAGCAGCAAGGTGCCCTCGTGCAAGGCGGCGAGCTGGCTGCGATAGAACAGTTCGGCCGCACGCAACGTGTAAGGGTCCTCGCAGCCTTCCAGCGCGTTGCGGAGGATCAATTGGCAAAGCTGCGACAGGAAGATCGGCGGCAGGTCCCCGGCGCCGTGGCGGGCCAGGGTGAGATACACCGCTTCCAGCGAGGGGGCCGCAATCAGCCGGTCGCGAAACGCCATCATGAAGGTCCAGTTCTCGCGGGCGTCGGCATCCTCGAGCGCGGCGATCTCGGCCTTCGAGACCGGGCGCAGCGGATCGGCCAGCAAGCTTGCATGCAGCGCGCGCTCGGCGGCGCAGGCTTCATCGGGAGGCATCAATTCGGGCCGGGCCAGCCAGGCCATGATCAGTTCGGGGGTCGCGACAAGGCCGCCGTGATCGGCGCGCCGCGTCAGGTGATGGCCTGAGGCAACCCAGAATTCTCTCATGTGCGGTCCGTCCTGATCATGCCGGCCAGATCGACCTCCTCGGTGACGTCGTCGCCTTCGACCTCGTGAAAGGTAAAGGCGCGCGCATGCGCGTGCAACCGATCGGGGCCTTCTATCCCCTCGCGCGGTTTTAAGGTGCGGAAGCGTTCGCGGATTTCACCCGCCTCGACATGGCGTTGCACCGCCAGCAGCGTCTGCGCCGGGTGATCGCAAAGCGACTCCGCGAACGCGACCTCTTCCTCGGCGGCAAGCCGCGCCGCATCGACATCGGGCGCGCCGAACCGTTCCAGCAACTGGCGCGCCAGACGATCCACTGCCTCGCGCCGGTCGGCAGCTGCCGCCTCCGTCACGATCGCGAGCGTCGACCAGCCAAGACTGTCGACACCTAAGAAGCCGGAGCGCAGTGCGACGCGCTGCTTCTGGCTCAAGGCGGCCGGGTCGCGATTCCAGAAAACAAAGGCGCCGGAGACCGCCCACTCGCCAGGCTCGGCCGCCCGCTCGAATACGAATGTATCCGAAGCATCGAGCCGGATCGTTCGCGGCAGCTTCAGCATGTCCGCCTCATCCGAATTTCGGGCCGCGCTCGCGCGGGTCATACCAGTCGGCGGCGACAAGCGCCTCCACTAGGCTGCGGGCAGTCGCGCCGGCTCCCTTGGGGTCTCGGACCAGCAGGTCGCCATTCATGTCGATGCCGCGGCGCTGGCCCTCTCCGCGTCCGGACAGCCGCTCCAGATAGTCCCGCGCGATCCCGTCGAATCCACGCTCGTTCCAGCGGTCGAATGCGGTCATCAGGTGCCGGCTAAAGCTCTCGATGATCGCGTCGGTCTCGGCCAGCTGAAACCCTTCACCGAGCAGCGAAACGCCGGCCGCCGCCTGCATCTCGTCGATATGGGCCATGTCGGCCGCACGCAGCATGGCGGCAAACACCAGCCATTCAGGCACCTCATCTGCGGCACAGTCCTTAGGCCAACCGAGGCGGCCGCCGCCGAGCAGCCCGCCGTCGAACCGGATCGCGTCAGGCCAGTCGAAGCTCACCTCGCGCTCCGGCGGGCAATGCGCGGCGATGGCGTCGCCCAAGGCGTTCATGCCGGCAAAGAAGGCTCGGCGTGCCGAGCGCAACGGCTCGTCGGGTTCGAGCACCACGGCGAATTCCACCAGGTCATAGCGTCGCACCCAGACCAGCGTGCCAGCGCCAGCCTTCGCGGCAATGCTGCAGCCATGCGCGAAGGCGTCGCCGAGCTCGCGCAGTGCGACGAGCGTATAGCCCGGCGGCAGGTCGAGGGTCTGTTTCACATCCCCAAACGGCATCGAAGAACGCATCCTATGCTTGGCAATTCCGCGTTGTATGCTACCCCGCGCCGAGCGGCGATGCGAATGCTGCTTGCAGTTCCGGAGCCGAGCAGGTACCGCGGAACCATGGCGTCAGGCAACCGCGCGGGGTGGCGCGCCGGTTCGGGGTAGACCTGAGAATGAGCGAGCAAAAGTCCCATCTCCTGATCTGCAGCTGCGAGAAGACCATGCCGCTCGACCTGCAGGCGATCGGGCGCGGCTGCACGGCTGACATCACGCAGGCGAACCAGCTGTGCGGCCTGGAGCTCGACCGGTTCAAGCAGGCGCTGGCTGATGGCGTGCCGGTGACGGTCGCCTGCACCCAGGAAGCGCCGCTGTTCAGGGAAGTCGCCGAGAGCCTGCCGCAGGCGCAGCTCGGCTTCGTCAATATTCGCGAGACCGGAGGCTGGTCGACGGATGCTGCAGCGGCGGGGCCGAAGATGGCCGCGCTGCTTGCCGCGGCGGCGGAAGACATGCCGCCGATTTCGGTGGTGACGCTGGAGAGCCATGGCGTCGCCCTGATCTACGGCCGCGACGAGGTGGCCGTGGAGGCCGCGCAACGCCTCGCCGACCGGCTCGACATCACCGTGCTGCTGACGAAACCGGGCGAGGTGACGCCGCGGCGCACGAATGAATTTCCGGTGCTCAAGGGCACCGTCCGCAGCGCCCGCGGCCATCTCGGCGCGTTCGATCTCGCGATCGACGATTACGCGCTGCCGTCGCCCTCCTCGCGCGCACGGCTGGTATTCGGCGCCGCGCGCGACGGCGCGACCTCGACCTGCGACCTGATCCTGGACTTGAGCGGCGGCATCCCGCTTTTCCCCGCGCATGAGCTGCGCCCGGGTTATCTGCGCGCCGATCCACGCGACCGAGCCGCGGTCGAACGCGCGATTGCGGAAGCCGGCAATCTGGTCGGCACGTTCGACAAGCCGCGCTTCATCCAGTTTGACGCCGCGCTATGCGCGCATTCGCGCTCCGGCATCACCGGCTGCACCCGCTGCCTCGATCAGTGCCCGACGGGCGCGATTATCCCCGATGGCAATTCGGTCGCGATCGACGCCAATGTCTGCGCGGGCTGCGGCGCCTGCGCCTCGGTCTGTCCGACCGGCGCGGCATCCTACGCGCTGCCGGCGGCGGACGCGCTGATGCGGCGGCTGCGTGCGCTGCTGCAGACGTTCCGGAAGGCTGGCGGCAGCGACGGTGTCGTGCTGTTTCACGACGGCGAGCATGGCGACGACATGATCGATGCGCTCGCCCGCTTCGGCGCCGGATTGCCCGCCAATGTGCTGCCGCTTCGCGTCAACGAGGTGACCCAGCTCGGGCCGGAAGCGATCGCGGCGGCCTTCGCCTATGGCGGCAGTGGCGTCGCGGTGCTGGCGCGCGCAAAGCCGAAGCATGACATCGCAAGCCTTCGCCGCGCGGTTGAGCTGTGCGGCACCGTCGTTGCCGCGTTTGGTTTTGGCGAGGGTCTGGTGCGCATCATCGAGACCGACGACCCCGACCAGCTCCGCATCCTGCTGGATGCCGGACCAACCGGCGTCGCGACGCCAAAGCCCGCGGGGTTTGTCCCGCGCGGCGCCAAACGCAGCGTGCTGGAAACCACCTTCCGCGAGCTTCGCCTCGCGGCGCCTGTGCCGGTCGATCGGGTGACGCTGCCGGCGGGCGCCCCGTTCGGCGGGATAAAACTCGACGTCGAGGGCTGCACGCTGTGCCATTCCTGCGTCACCGCCTGCCCGAGCGGCGCGCTGTTGGACAATCCCGACCGCGCTATGCTGCGCTTTACCGAAAGCCTGTGCGTGCAATGCGGGCTGTGCGAGAAGACCTGTCCCGAAAAAGTCATCAGGCTGGAGCCACGGCTCGATTTTGCCGCTTGGGACGCGCCGCTCCGCGTGCTGAAGGAGGAAGAGCCGTTCCACTGTATTGCCTGCGGCAAGCCTTTCGGCACCAGGAGCTCGATCGAGCGGGTGCTGGCAAAGCTCGGCGAAAAGCACTGGATGTTCCAGGGCGCCAACGCCAGGCGCATCGACGTCATCAAGATGTGCGCCGATTGCCGCGTCGAAGCGGTGGTCAATGAAGGGTTCGACCCTCATGGAGCGCCGCAGCGCCCACCGGTCATGACGACGGAGGATTATTTGCGCGCCCGCGACGCCGGGAAAGCCGATCCGGCCGGGTCGTGACCAGCCCTCCTCCGCAAGCCCGCGCCACCTCGAGGGCCGCCGCGATTGCCGGCATCAGGCACGTGATCGCGGTCGCGTCGGGCAAGGGCGGCGTCGGCAAATCCACTACTTCCTGCAATCTCGCGCTCGGCTTTGCGGCGCTTGGACTGAAGGCAGGCATCCTGGATGCCGACATTTACGGGCCGTCGCAGCCGAAACTGCTGGGTCTGCGCGGCAAGCCGCGGCTCGCCGGTCAGCACATGCTCGAGCCGATGGAGCGGTTCGGCGTCAAGGTGATGTCGATCGGATTCCTGGTCGAGGAAGACCTCGCCATGATCTGGCGTGGCCCAATGGTGATCTCCGCCATCACGCAAATGCTGCGCGGGGTCGCATGGGGCGGACTCGATGTCCTCGTGGTCGACCTGCCCCCCGGCACCGGCGACGCGCAGCTCACCATGGCGCAGCAAGCGCCGCTCTCGGGCGCCGTGATCGTCTCCACGCCACAGGATCTCGCGCTGATCGACGCGCGGCGCGCCATCGCGATGTTTCAGAAGGTCAACATTCCGCTGTTGGGATTGATCGAGAACATGTCGGGCTTCTGCTGCCCGGCCTGCGCCAAAGTGACGCCGATCTTCGGCCATGGCGGCGCGCGGCAGGAGGCCGAGACGCGCGGCATTCCGTATCTCGGCGCGATACCCCTCGATATCCAGATCAGGGAGACGTCGGATGACGGCCGGCCGGTGGTCGCGGTCGAGCCCGACAGCGTGCATGCGAAGCATTACATCGACATCGCCAGAAACGTCTGGACCGCGGTGAGCACCGGCGCCGCCAGCCGGCCTGCACCGCGCATCGTAATCGAGTAATCATTCACGTCATTCCGGGGCGCTCCGAACGGGTTCGCGCAACGCGCGACCCGGGGGAGCGAACCCGGAATCCAGAGGTTAAACACTCGTCTGGATTCCGGGTTCGCGCGAAGGCGCGCGCCCCGGAATGACGGAGTTTGTTAGATGTGCTCAACCCTTCGGCTTGGCGTCCGGCGGGCATTCGGAGCGGACTTCCAGCGGCTTGCCGGCACTTTGCACCGTGGGCGCGGCCGAACCCGAGTGCCCGCCGGCGTCCGGCAGCACCGCGCTCTTTTCCATCGCCATCGAATTCTGGGTTTTGTCTTCGCCGCTGCCGGAGGTTGCGCTCCCGGTCGTGGTCGTGCAGCTGGTCTCCGGCTTGTTGCCGGCGGCGGGCGCGGGCGTTTGCGCGGCCGCGGTCCCTGCGAACAGTATTCCTGCGACAATCGCCGCGGCGCGACCCATCATGTTCAGCTCCCGGAAGCAGAATCGTTCAAATCGAAAGGGGAGAACGTTCGGCTCTGATCATGGTTCCATCCCGATCACCTTGACGCCGCATCGGCAGGCGGCGTTTCGCCAAAAATCTCCGCGGCGATGCGGGTGGTTTCGATCGCGGCCGGCACCCCGCAATACATCGCGACCAGCAGCAGCACGTCCTGCACCTGCTCGCGGGTGCAGCCGTTCGCCAACGCGCCCTTGGCATGCACGCGAAACTCGGCCGGCTTGTTGCTGGCCGCGGTGATGCCGAGCATGACCAGGCTGCGGACGTCGCCGGAGAGGCCGCCGCGCTCCCAGATATCGCCGTAGACGTAGGCGTTGATGATGTGCTGCAGCGGTCGGCCGAACTCGCCTGCCGCGGCCATCCGCTTCTCGACGTCGGCGTCGCCGAACATTTTTTTGCGCCGGCGCAGGCCGCGCGCATACAATTCGCTGGTATCCACCGTTTTGCTCCCTCGCATGGTTTTGCCGCCGGCCGCAGCCGTACAATATCTTGCGTGAGAAGGATTTGTCCGTATCAATCTCGCAGAACGTAAGGACGCCCGGAGGAGCTGGATGAAGCCGCGGTTGAGCCTGCTCGCCGGTTTGCTGTTGTCGGTCTTTGCGGCGGCGCCGCACGCGGCTGCCGCGGAAGACGATTATCCGAAGCGGCAGATCAGGGTCGTGGTGCCGTTTCCCGCCGGCGCCGGGCCGGACCAGGTCGCGCGCATGCTTGGCCAGCACCTGCAGGACGCGTTCCGCCAGACCGTGCTGATCGAGAACCGCGCCGGCGCGCTGGGCAGTATCGGCGCGCAGGAGGTCGCGCGCAGCGCCCCGGACGGTTACACGCTGGTGATGGGCACCAATACCACCCACGCTGCCAATGTCGCGATGCTGAAAAACCTCCCCTATGACCCGGCCAAGGATTTTGCGCCGGTGATCCGCACCACGACAACGGCGATGGTGTTGGTCGTCAAGCCGGATTTTCCGGCCCATGACCTTGCGCAATTCATGGAATACGCGCGCGGCCATCCCCACCTGACCGCGGGCTACGGCTCCGGCGCATCGCAGATCTCGATCGGACAATTGCAGAGCCGAGGCGGCCTCTCGGTCACCGCCGCCTCCTATCGCGGCGTGCCGCAGGCAGTCACCGATGTGCTGGCCGGGGTGATCGACCTCGCTTTTGCGGATTTTTCGCTGGCGATCCCGCAGATGCAGGCCGGTACGCTGCGCGGCATCGGCGTGACGTCGCCGCAGCGAAACGAATTGACGCCCGGCCTTCCCCCACTCGCCGAAGCGATGCCGGGCTTCGAGGCCACCATCTGGTACGGCTTGCTGGCGCCGGCGGGCACGCCGGAGCCGGTCGTCAACAAGCTCTATGCGGAAAGCGCCAAATTCCTGAGCCTCGCCTGGACGCGCGAGAAACTGGCCAGCGTCGGCGTCATCGTCTCCCCGCTGGCGCCGGCGGAATTCGGCGCCTTCATCAGAAGCGAAATCGTCCGCTGGACCGCGGACGCCAAGGCGGCCGGAATCGAGGCGAAATAGTGATCCGCACCGCGATCGTCGGACTTGGCCGCTGGGGCCGCCGCCTTGTCGAGGCGTCGAGCGCGCATCCGCGCCTGAAGGTCGTGCGCGCGGTCGAGCCCGATCTTGCGGGCGCCGCGGAATTTTGCGCGCGGCATGGGCTCGAGCTGACGGAAGGCTTCGATGCCGTGCTGGCCGATCCCGCGATCGTAGCGGTGCTGCTGGCGACGCCGCATTCCCAGCATCCCGCGCAGGTGATCGCGAGCGCCGCCGCGCGAAAACAGGTGTTTTGCGAAAAGCCGCTCGCGTTGTGCCGCGCCGATGCGGCGCGGATGTTCGACGCCTGCCGCGAGGCCGGCGTCGTGCTCGCGGTCGGACATAACCGCCGGTTCTGGCCGTCGATGGCGGCGTTGCGCGACATCACAGCGCGCGGTGAGCTTGGCACCATCCTTCATGTCGAGGGCCACAACAGCAACGAGAACTCGCAGAACGTCACCTCGGGCTGGCGGCTATCGCAACAAGAATCCCCCGGCGGCGGATTGACCGGCGCCGGCCTTCATGTGCTCGACGCCTTCGTCAGCCTGCTGGGACCGATCCGCGAGGTCTATGCCCGGCTCCATTCAATTGCCGTGGGCCCGCCGCCGCTTGACAGCGCCATGCTCGCGCTCGATTTCGCCAATGGTACGACCGGCACCTTGGCCACGGTGCGGGCGACGCCGTTTTACTGGCGCGTGCATGTGTTCGGAACGAAAGGCTCCGCCGAGGTGCTGGACGAAGTAACGATGGTGGTGCGGCAGAGCGGCGCAAATCCGCGCGTGCTGACCTTTCCGGCGATCGATGTGCTGCGCGCCGAGTTGGACGCCTTTGCCGACGCGATCGACGACAACCATCGCTTTCCGGTGCCGGAAGCCGATATCCTGGCGACGCTTTCGGCCTTCGAGGCGGCGCTGCGCTCGATGCGGTCCGGGATGCCGGAACGGGTGGTCTAAGTCAGCCGGTTCAGCGGAGCGAGCGGATCGGCATCGCTTTTCGCGTCGTCTTGCGCGGCTTCGCCCTTGCGCTGCTGCTGCTTGGCCTCCTCGCGGAGGCTGCCGTCGCCGATGATCTCGGCAACCGCTTCCTTGGTTTTCCCGATCGCCTTGTCGGCGGTGCCTTTCAACGCGCCCATGTCGCTATCTCGCTATTGAATTTCAGGAGACTCAACCGCCGCACCACGCGCCTGGTTCCCGGTAGTCCCGGCATGCCTCACGACACCTCGCGCCACAGGGCGTGCAAATCATCGAGCTTGATCAGTTCGATTTGCTCGGAGAAACGGCTGCGGTACATCGTCATCAGCGCGTCGTGGCCGGTATCGGACGAGCTGCACAAGGCGTCTTCGACGATCACGACCCGGAAGCCGAGATCGACCGCATCGAGCACGCTCGCCAGCACGCAGACGTCGGTCTCCGCGCCGGAGACGACCACGGTGCCGACGTGCTTTTCCTGCAGGAAGGACGCCAGCGGGGATTCGGCGAATCCCGAATAGGCAGGCTTGTCGATCACCGCGGCCGGCGGCGCGAAGCGCCGCAAGGCGGGAATGAGATCGAGGTGCTCGGCGGGCAGCTCGCTTCGAGTCGCGCGTTTCCACTTCGTAAAATAGCGCCGCCAACGCCCCGGCCGGTCTTCCGGCTTTACAGGGGTGATGAAGCGCGTGAACACCGTGCGCGCGGTGTAACGCTCGCAGATATCGACGATCGCCGGCAGCACGCGCTCCATCCACGGCGTCTCCCAGATGCCGCCGCGCGCAAAGATGTTCTGCATGTCGATGCAGAGGTGCACCGCGTCGGTGATGGGCTCAGGCGCGTGGGTTTCCGCCATTCACGTCTCCTTAGGCCATCCGCCTGGCAGGCGGATGAGTTCCGCGAATGGAACGCATAAGTCCGTCGCTAGTTCAGGCTCCGTTGGGCGACCGGAACCGGAGCATGTCGAAAGAACTGGACCGTAAAGTCAAAATCGCACTCGACGAGACGCGTCTGCTCGTCCTGGGGGCGCAGGTGCTGCTCGGCTTCGAGTTTCAGACCTTCTTCCAGGACGGCTTTGAGCGTCTGTCGGTGCTCTCGAAATCCCTTGCCGTGCTTGGGCTCGTGCTGGTGACTGCTGCGACTGCGATACTGCTGCTCCCGTCGATGGAGCACCGGCTTGTCGAAGGCGGCCAATCGACCAATCGCCTGGTCACGGCGACGAGTTTCGATGCGGGGCTCGCCTTGGCACCGCTAGCAGTCGGCCTCGGCCTTGCGGCCCATATCGTGATCAGCCTGCATTTCGGAGCTGCGGCGGGCGTGGCGAGCGGAATCGTTTTGGCCGGGATTGCCTTGTTCGGCTGGTTCGGCCTTGAGCTGCTGACGGGAATAGAAACGAAGGACACGCGCATGAAGGAATCGGAAACGCCGCTGGCGACCAAGATCGAACAGTTATTGACTGAGGCGCGGGTCATCATTCCCGGCGCCCAGGCCCTGTTCGGCTTTCAGTTCATCGCTATGTTGACGTCCGGCTTCGAGAAGCTGCCGCAAGGCGCGAAGCTGGTTCACGCCCTAGCGCTTTGCCTGATCGCGGTGAATGTCATCGTGCTGATGACGCCGGCGGCGTTGCATCGGCTTTCCTTCAATGGCGAGGATACGGAGAGCTTCCTGCGGATGGGATCGGCGCTGGTCATTGCCGGGCCAGTGTTTCTCGCAGGCGGCATTGCATGCGAGTTTTACGTGGTGCTGTTAAAGGCGTTCGATCACTCAAATTGGGCCGTCGCCGGCGCCGTCGCCGCTTTTCTGCTGCTGGCGTCGATGTGGTACGCGTTGCCGCTTGCAATCCGCAGGCGCGATGCACGAGGCTAACGCCTGCGCACCAGGGTAATGCCCTCTTGCTGGAATTGCTCCGCATGCGCCATGTCCAAAGCGCCGGCATTCCAGCGCTGCGCCAGCGCGCTGCCGGAGAATTCAAAGGATTTCTCCGGCCCCGGCTCCTCCAGTCCCGGCCGATAGCTCAGCACCATGATGCGGTCGCGGCCTTGCCGCGCGCGCGACTGCCGGCGCAGCTTGCGTAGTTCAGCGCAATATTCCAGCCTGAGCAGCGTCTGGTTGCCGAACAGCAGGTCGTTCTTTCGTTCCGCCGCAGCTTCGAGCGAAAGCGGCCGCTCGCCGTCGCGGGCATAGAGGTCGATCACATACAACAGAAGATCGCCGTCGATGTCGGATTCGAGAATCGGATCGAACGGCGCATTGATCGACAATCCGCCGTCGCCCAGCAGTCGCGCGCCGATCTCCACCGGCGCGAATTCCGGCAAGAAGCCGCAGCTTGCCATCAGATGATCCATCTCGATGCGGCAATTGGCGGAATCGAAAATCACCGGCGCTCCGCTTTCGATGTCGGTGGCGGCAACGCAAACGCGGGTTTCGCCGCTGTTGAGGCGGTCGAAGTCGATCAACGCCTGCAGCCGCTGCTGCATCGGCTGCAGGTCGTAGAGGCTGACAAATCGAAGCGGCGTCGCCGGAGGGATGCGCGGATGGAAATGTCCGGCGCTCCCGGTGAGGCGGCTACGGATGGCGCCAAGCCAGCCATAGAGATGCCGCCATGGCGGCGGCGCATAGCTGCCTACCGGCGGATCGTTCCAGAACGCGCGCAGGCGCTCGAT
>C688J35102_120989876_pt1 | contig 15097 bp, 12 predicted proteins | sample HopSoiMetagenom2_FD_35102 | JGI IMG/M metagenome (IMG submission 35102)
AAGGCGTCCGCGGGCGGCGGCGGCCGCGGCATGCGCGTGGTGAATTCGGCCGGCGAATTGGCGGCCGCGATCGTCAGCGCCAAGCGCGAGGCCAAGGCGGCGTTCGGCGACGACCGCATGCTGATCGAGAGATATGTGCAAAACCCTCGACATATCGAGGTGCAGGTGATCGGCGATAGCCACGGCAATCTGCTGTCGCTGTTCGAGCGCGAATGCACCCTGCAGCGCCGGCATCAGAAAGTGATCGAGGAGGCGCCGTCGCCGACGCTGAACGAGGCGCAGCGCGACGCCGTCTGCGCGGCGGCGCGGAAGGCGGCGGATGCGGTTAATTACGTCGGCGCCGGCACCATTGAGTTCGTCTCCGACGGCAAGGACGTGTTCTTCATAGAGATGAACACGCGGCTGCAGGTCGAGCATCCCGTCACCGAGCTGATCACCGGCCTTGATCTCGTCGAATGGCAGCTAAGGGTCGCTTTCGGCGAAAAGCTGCCGCTGCGGCAGGACCAGATCAGGCTGAACGGCCATGCCATCGAGGCGCGGGTCTATGCCGAGAACCCGCACAAGAATTTCATGCCGTCGGTCGGCAAGATAAGGACGTGGCGCACGCCGGCGGAAACCGATGGCCTGCGGATCGATGCCGGCTATCGCCAGGGCGATAGCGTGTCGCCGCATTATGACGCCATGCTGGCCAAGGTGATCGCCTGGGCGCCGACGCGGGAGGCCGCGATCGACCGGCTCCATCGCGCCCTGGAAGAGACCGACGTGCGCGGCGTGGTCACCAACATTCCGTTTCTGGCCGCACTGGTGACGCACCGACAAGTGCGGGCCAACGCCATCGATACCGGTTTTATCGAACGCGAACTGAAGAACTTGACGCCGGATGCCGGCTCGCCGGGCGATCTCGAGCTTTGCGCCGCGGTGGCCGCGATCCTGCAGCAGGAGCGGGAGGCCGCGAGGAGCGAGCCGCATTCGCCCTGGCAAACGTCGGGCTGGATGCCGGTCGGTCACAGGCAGCGGGTGTTCGCGTTCCGGCACGGGCAGGGCACGGAGTACAGCGTGACGCTGACCTATGGGAGCGGCCCGGCAGCGCTGTCGGCCGGCAAGCATGAATTCGTCTTTGCATCCACGCCGGCGGAAGGCGGATTCGATCTGACGCTGGACGGCGCGAAATCCCATGTCGCCGCCGTGGTCGAGGGCCACGACCTGTATCTGCGCACCCGCAACGGCCGCTTCGATCTGCACTGGGTCGATCCGTTCGGCGGTGACGACGAGGAGCAGGTCGGCGAGGACAAGATCGTGGCGCCCCTGCCGGGCACCGTCGTCGCGCTGCTCGCGCAAGAGGGAGCGACGCTGGAAAAGGGCGCAGCCATCCTCACGCTGGAGGTGATGAAGATGGAGCAGACGCTCCGCGCGCCGTTCGCCGGCGTGCTGAAAGCGATCAAATGCAAGGTCGGCGACATCGTGCAGGAAGGCGTCGAGCTGGCGGAGATCGAGCCGGCGGGGTGAACCGTGCCCCGGACGCAGCGCAGCGCGTAGCCCTTGCGAAGCGGTGCGCTGCAGAGCCGGGGCCCCGGTAAATCGACGGTTCAGGAACCGGGGTCCCGGCTCTGCGGAGCGGCATGTCCGCGATGCGTTCGCATCGCGAAAATGCCGCACCGCGTCCGGGACACGTCTATCTTCCCCCGTCCGGCCCCATTACGAGATCCGGCAGCCAGGTCGAGATTTGCGGCACGAAGCACAGCAGCACGACGGCGGCCATCATCAAGAGCACGAAGGGCAGGGTGCCCCAGATCACTTCGCTCAGCGGGATGTCCGGCGCGACGTTGCGGATGACGAAGATGTTCAACCCCACCGGCGGATGGATCAGGCCCATCTCCATCACGATGGTCATGACGATGCCGAACCAGATGATGTCGAAGCCGGCGGCGCGCAGCGGCGGCAGGATGATCGGTGCGGTCATCAGGATGATCGAGACCGGGGGCAGGAAGAAGCCGAGCACGACCACCATCACCAGGATCGCGGCCAGCAATTCCCAGCGCGGCAGATGCATCGCGACGATGGATTCGGCGGCCGATTGCGAGATGTGCAAATAGCTCATCACGTAGGAATAGAGCAGCGACATGCCGATGATCATCATCAGCATGGTGGATTCGCGGATGGTCGATTTCAGGATCGGCGCCAGATCCGACGGCGTCCATACGCTGTAGATCACCGCGATCAGCACCAGCGCCAGCAATCCGCCAAGGCCTGCGGTCTCCGACGGCGTGGCGTAGCCGCCATATAGAGCGATCATCACCCCGGTCAGCAGCGTCACGAAAGGCAGCACGCGCGGCAGCACGTTGAAACGTTCCGCCATGGTGAAATCGTCGCGATGCAGAATCGCAGCCTCCTTGCCGGTCGCTGCATACAGCGCGTGGGCCGCGGCATATTCTTTCCGGAAGCGAAACACCGCGTAGGTGCCGAACAGCGAGACCAGCAAGAGACCGGGTCCGATGCCGGCGAGGAACAGCCGGCCCAGCGATTTTTCCGCCGCCACCGCGAACAGGATCATGGTGATCGACGGCGGCAGCAGGATGCCGAGCGTGCCGCCGGCGGCGATGATGCCGGCGGCAAAGCCGCCGGAATAGCCGCGCTTGCGCATTTCGGGAATACCAGCGGAGCCGATTGCCGAGCAGGTCGCGGGGGAGGATCCCGCCATCGCCGCGAACAGCGCGCAGGCGAACACGTTGGCGACTCCGAGCCCGCCCGGCACGCGATGCAGCCAGGCATGCAGCGCCGAGTAAAGGTCCTGGCCGGCGCGCGACTTGCCGATGGCCGCACCCTTCAGGATGAACAGCGGGATCGACAATAGCGTGATCGAGGCCATCTCCTCGTAGACGTTCTGGGTCACGGTATCGAGCGAGGCGGACGGCATGTAGATCGCCATGAACACCACGGCGACCGCGCCTAGCGCGAACGCAATCGGCATGCCGGAGAACATCGCAAACAGCGTGGCAACGCCGTAGCTGATGCCGATGCCGAGCACACTCATCGCCGCGCCCCGGTGAAGGGCATGATCAGCTGCAGCAGGATCTGGACGCATAACAGCGTCATGCCCAGCGCCATCAGGACGTAAGGAATCGCTAAAGGAGGCGACCACATCGAGTTGGATACCTGACCGTCGACCCAGGCCTCGTGCGCCAGCGTCCAGGATTTCCAGGCGAAGAAGGCGCAGAAGCAAAAGCTGGCGATGTCGACCAGCCAGAGCCGGATGCGGTTGGCCAACGGCGACAACAGCCCGGTGAACGCCTCGATGCCGATATGGCCGCGCTGGCCCTGCACATAGGCCGCGGTCATGAAGGTGGCGCCGACCAGCAGAAATACCGCCGCCTCGTCCTGCCAGTAGTTCGGGCTGTGAAAGAGCGCGCGGCCGACCACGCTGTAACTCAGAATCGCGCTCGCCGCGATCAGCGCGATGGCGGCGAGAATGACGATGATATTGTTGCAAAAGGCGAGCGCACGCTCCAGCGCCGCCACGAACGCATTGTCGGTGGCGGCGCTGGAAATTTCAGGCTGATCCGGAAGCGGACCATGCATCATGCGGAGACGTCGGTCGCAAGCTTCAACAGGTTGGCGGCGGCCGCGCTCTTGCCCGTGTAGTCCTTCCAGGCGGTGTCGCGGGCGATGTCGCGCCATTTGTTGACGGTCGCCTGATCGAGCGGGCTGACCTTGGCGCCGGCCTTTTCATAGACCTTGGCGACCTCGACGTCGTCGTCCTGCGCGCCCTTTTTGCCGAAGGCTTCCATCTCGTTGCCGACCGCGATGATGACGTCCTGCTGGTTCTTCGGCAGCTTGTCGAAGATGGCTTTGGACATCAACAGCGGCTCCAGCATGAACCAGTAGGAGGCGCCGGCGCCGGAGGTCAGGGCCTTGGCCACCTCTTCGAGCCGGAACGAGATCAGGCTGGTGGAGGAGGTGATGCCGGCGTCGCAGGCGCCGGTCTGCATCGCGGCGTACAGCTCGTTGGACGGCACCGACAGCACGGCGGCGCCTGCGCTTTGGAGCACCATGTCCATCTCGCGCGACCCGCCGCGCACCTTCAGCCCCTTGGCGTCTTCGGGTGCGACGATCGGTTTGGAGCGGCTGGCGACGCCGCCGGCCTGCCATACCCAAGTGACGATCATGATGCCCTTGTCGGCCAGGAAATCGGTGAGCGCCTTGCCGACCGGCTGGCTCTTCCATTTGAGCCCCTGGTCATAGGTGGAGACGAGGCCGGGCATCAATCCGATATTGGTCTCGGGCAATTCGCCGCCGGCATAGGGCAGGGGATAGAGGCTCAAGTCGAGCGCGCCCTTGCGCATCGCGGAGAATTGCGCGTTGGTCTTGATCAGCGAGGAGTTCGGATAGACCTCGCCCTTCAACTCGCCGCCCGAGCGCTTCTCGATCTCGGCCGCGAACACGCGCACCAGCCGGTCGCGGAAATCGCCCTTGTCGATGGTACCGCCGGGGAATTGATGCGAGATCTTCAAGGTGGTCGCGGCATGCGCGGTGCCGGTCCCGAAGCGCAGGATCGCGGGCGCGGCAAGCGCGGAGGCGATGACGTGTCGGCGTGTGATCATGAGTTTCTCCCTGGGCCGTTTTCTTGTTCGGAATTGACGCGATGTCGATGCGGCATGTTAGCCCGACAAGGCGCAACGTTTCTCTCATCTGATAGTTTGATGGCGGGCGACGACTATTGATGTTGCACCGCAAACCCAAACACCGGCATTCCGGGGCGCGCCTCTTCGGCGCGAACCCGGAATCCAGAAGTGTTGTGCGCTAACACATCGGGATTCCGGGTTCGCCGCCATCGGGCCGCTTCGCGGGCCCCATGACGCCGCCCCGGAATGACGAGGTAACTGCGCTCCTACTTCCGTTTCTTCTTGCGCGCGGCGTAGCGGGCATCGCGGGCGGCTTTGCGTTCGGCTTCCAGCGCGGTTTCGCGGGCGGCGGCTTCTTCCTGTTCGCGGACAAGCTGGGCGGCGGCCTCCGCGGCGAGCCGTTCTTGCTCGGCCTTCTTGGCCGTCTTTTCGGCTTCGCGTGCTTCCTTGGCCTTGACGCGCGCGGCAGCCTGCGCCTCGCGCTCGGCCTGGCGCTGCTGGACGGCGGGATCGTCCGGGCCCGGCTGGGCGCGGAATTTCTCCAGAATCTCCCGCTTTGCCTGTTGGGCTGCTTTCTGCCGGTCGGCGAAGCCCGGTTCCCTGAATCCGCTCATGTAATGACAGTCCGTCTCTCGTGTGGGGGTGATGCGCGGCCATATAGCCGCAAGCATGCGCGATGTCCCGCGAAAACTGATCGCCGTCCTGCCGGCCAGCCATGTTGTCGAAGAGGATAGGCTCGCCGGCCGCCACCTACTATGGTGGCAGCGACCATCCCATTGAGGAGACGAGATGCCGATCGACCGACGCCGTTTGCTGGCCGCTATTTCGTGGCTTGCGGCATCCGCCGCGCTTGACGCTCCCTTTCACCCGGCAACCGCCCAGACCGCAGGAAAGACCATGACGACCGCTACAGGCTTGCAGATCATCGACAATAAGGTCGGCACCGGCGCGACGCCGAAGCCGGGCCAGACCTGCGTCATGCATTACACCGGCTGGCTTTACGAGAACGGGGTCAAGGGCAAGAAATTCGACTCCTCGCTCGACCGCAACGAGCCGTTCGAGTTTCCGATCGGGCAGCGCCGCGTGATCGCCGGCTGGGACGAAGGCGTCGCCACCATGAAGGTCGGCGGCAAGCGCACGCTGGTCATTCCGCCGCAGCTCGGCTATGGCGCTCGCGGCGCCGGCGGCGTGATCCCGCCCAACGCCACGCTGATGTTCGACGTCGAATTGCTCGACGTGAAGGGGTGACGCTCCTCGTCATTCCGGGGCGCCTTCTTCAGGCGCGAACCCGGAATCCAGAGGTCGGGGCGATGCTAATCACATCGAGATTCCGGGTTCGCGCGAAGACGCGCGCCCCGGAATGACGGCTATGATTTCGGGAAATTCAGCTCCACGCCGACGCCGTCGGGATCGTAAAGGAAGAATTGCGTGTCGCCGGTGCGCGGCACGATGCTTTCGCGGAATTTGACGCCCCTCTCCTGCAAGCGCTTGCGCACGCTATCGGGGTCGGTGGCGGCGAAGGCGATATGGTCGAGCCGGCCGGTATCCTCGTATTTCTTCTCGGTGCCGCGCACCACGATGCCCTCGCGGGGTTTTCGCGTGCCCATCAGGTGCACGGTCGCCATGCCCCCGGAATAGAGCCAGTATCCCGGGAAATCCAGCGGCGGACGCTCGCCATTCTCGAGGCCGAGCACGTCGCAATAAAACTCCTTGGTGCGCTCCAGGTCGGAGGGTTCGATGGTGTAGTGCTGCAGGGTACCAAGCGGCATGGTTTTTTCCTTTTTCCTTTTTGCTTTTCGAAGTCGGTGCGAGAGCCAGTCAGGCCGTGATCGCCAGCTCCCGGTCGATCTGCTCGATCGACTTGCCCCGGGTCTCGATCCCGAGGAAATAGTAAACCGCGCCCGCCATCAAGAACCAGCAGCCCAGATAGACGAAGGCGGTCGGAATCTGTGGCAACGGAACATCGGGCTTCAGGTAGTTGCCCGAGCCCACGATCAGCGCGAGACCGACCGGGCCGATGATCTTGCCGATGCCGCCAAAGCCATAGGCAGAGCCCATGCCGGAGGTCCGCAAGTGCGACGGCCAGACCTCGGCGGCGTAGGGCCCGACAATGGCAAACCCGCCATCGGCGAAAAAGAAGGCGATTCCCAGCAGCAGCCAGAACGCCGACAGGCCGAACAGCATGGCGTCGTAGTTATAGCCCGCCACGATGGTCATCACGCCGGCTCCGAGCCCGAGCAGCCCGCCGGCGTTGCGCCGTCCCATCAGTTCGGAGAAGTATGAGAAGGAAAGCCGGCCGATGAAGCCGGACACCGAGAGCAGGATCATCATCTTGGCCGCTTCCTGCGGGGTCACCTTCAACAGCACCACGAACAGCGAGGGTGCCCACAGCGTGACGCCATAGACGCCGGTCTGCGCGCCCGCATTGCCGAACCAGGAGACGATCAGGCTGCGCGGATATTTGAACAGATCGAGCCAATTGCTCTTGATGATCGGGCCGGCATCGGCCGCGGTCGGCAAGGGAAGCGCGGCCGGCTCCATCTGCAAGGCCCAGGCGAGCGACCGGCGCGCTTCCTCGTAGCGTCCCTGGCGGCATAGCCAGCGCGGCGATTCCGGCACCCAGATGCGCACCAACAGCACCAGCAACGCGGGCAACACGCCGATCGCAAACAACAGCCGCCACTCGCCGGAGCCCACGACCGCGCCCATCACCGCGCCAAGGCCGACGCCGAGCGGGATCACGCAGGTGACGAGGCCGCCGACCCAGCCGCGTTTCGACGAGGGCATGAACTCCTGCACCAGCGGCAGGTCCACGCAATACAGCCCGCCGACGCCGACGCCGACGAAGAAGCGCATGATCGAGAGGTAGATCCAGCCATTATCCGGCGTGAAGTAGAGCAAGCCGGTGGCGATGGAGAAATTCAGCACGGTGCCGATGAAGACTTTGCGCCGGCCGATGCGGTCGGCGAGCCAGCCCCAGGCATAGGCGCCGATGATGGCGCCTATCCCCGAACTCATCAGCACGATCGCGGATTGGCCGAACGTCAGCTTCCAGGGCCCGATCAGGAACGCGAGCACGAAGCCGATCAGGAAATAGTCGAAGAACTCCAGCGCGTCGCCGATGATGGCCGCGGCAAGGATCTTGATCTGGTTGCGGGTCAGGCTGGTGCGTCGATCGAGCATCTCGAACATCGCTTCCCCCAATGGCGCATGTTCCTCTTCCTGCGGACGTCGCGCCTGGCTCCGCCGGTATTTTGGGAGGCTACGCTGCCGATTGGCGGGATGGAAGGGGGCTTTGGCGAGGAGCGGAATGGGCGGTTGATCGAAGCGGCGAAAAACTACGCCGCTGTAGACCACGCCGCCAGATCGTCCATGGCGGGGACGATGGATGGCGCCTGCACATTATCGAGCTCCGCAAACCGGGCGAGCAGCGAACGAAGGTGCTGCGGGAGCTCCGGCGCATCCCGGTCGAGCAGGATGCGGAGCCGCTCTCCGACTTCTTCGCAGATGGCCTGGCAATGCAGGCTGTCGAGCTGCGGCGGCAAGGAAATGTGGCTGGACATGAGGCGGTTCCGTCTTCCGGTGTGGGAAGACAATAAGCCTCAAATTTTAAGGAGCCGGCGCCGTTTTGCCCGGACTTTTATCAACGCTGCTCAGGATGAATTAACCTAGCTGGCGCCCGGTGAGCCACAACAAGCGGCGCGGCCGCCATGAAAGCAGCCCCGCCGGTGCGAGCTGTTCAAAATCCGATAGGCCGAGCCTCAGGTCAGGCAGGCGACGTAAACGATCGCGACGCCAAGCGCCGCGGCGACCGACCAGAAGGCCGCGTCGATTCCTGAGTTTCCGGCGTGATCCGTTTCTGTCCACATGGCGCCGAGCTCCTAGCGAACGACAGAGGCACCTGAGCTGGTGATTGCCACCGGCTTGCCCGCCTTCAACACCCGAGCGGTCTGGGTGGTTCCCTCGTCCGAGCTGCTCCGCACCGAAATCCCAAGCCCCGCAACGGCAATGCCGGCTACGAGCGCGACAATCACGATCTTGCGATGGGTCGATCGGTCTGCACTGTAAATGGAATGGTTCATTTGAAGCTCCCCGGTCGCCTTTTCGGCGATCCTTGGGCGGGACAATGCCCCGGCGACCGTTTCAGGACGATTGCGCGGAGAACCGAAAATGGTTTCGTGGGCTGGGAGAATTGTTTCGGCAATTGTTTCGTCCGGAGACCGGAAAATGCGCCTGGCGGAGGCGTTTTTAGGAAGCAGCCCAGGCTGGCGTTACCAAACCGCCGAGTTGGACAGGCTGGTGGCGGAGCGCGACAGGCCGGGGAGAAGATAGTCCGGCTGCTTCAGCAAGGAGAGCTTGGCGTGTCCCAGATGGCGTGCCATCGTGGGCTCTCCTTGGAATTCAAGGTTTCGGACGTCAGATGGGAGACTCAACATGCGAGCGTTCAGAGTGGGCTTGGTCGCCTTAAGCGCAATGCTTTGCGGGGTTGGAGCAGCGTTTCCGCAAAGTTTTGAGGTTGGTCCCGGCGGCGTTCGAGTTTATCCCGACGGGGGGCCACCTCGTGTTTACCAAGAGCGGCGCGTGTATGAGGAACGACCGCGATATTACGAGGATCGTAGGGATGACGGCCGGATCTGCGCCCGGCTTCGGGCCGCCTGCGAGTTCGGCGAGCGGGGAGAAGGCAACTGCAGGCGATATCGCCAGACCTGCGGCTGATTTTGTTTTATCATGCCACGAAAGCACGCCGGTTCACTCCGGCAGTCTCATCGCGGCCGTGTCGCATCGATTAATCAACACTGCCGGCAAAGCTGCGACGCAAGCTTTCCAAGCAATTTCGGTTTTCGCATTGAAGTCGGTGGCGATCCCGGCAGGATTCGAACCTGCAACCCTCAGAGTAGAAATCTGATGCTCTATCCAGTTGAGCTACGGGACCCGCGTGGGGTGTGAATAGCACCGCCAATATGAAAAATCCGCTTTCCTGCCAAGCTTGATGCGAACCAAATGGCCGGAGCGGGCGACAACCGCTCGATGGCTCGACCGGCGGTTCGGTTGGGCCCTGAGGTTTACGGCTAACGTCGCATGCGGCATTTTCATTTTGAGGCTTTGCCTGCCATCAGCCGGTCACCTTTCGACGCATGTCTAACGTATGAGCGGCGGTCGACCGCTTCCCGGGGAGTCCCATCATGATCGGTTTGGTTCGCGCCGTTACGTTTTGCGCCACGCTGGCGCTTGGCCTGGTCTCGGCCGAGGCGTCGGACAAGGCCTTCAGGCGCGACGATCTGGCGGACTCAGCAATCAAGCTGGAAGCCCAGATCAAGACCGAGGCGGGGGCGGTTTCGAAGTCGGCGGCGACCTTGCGGACCGATGCGGATGGCGCCTTCAAGGGCGGCAACCCCTGGGCGGGCCTGCAGATCCTCGGCCAGATCGCCGCGGTGGCGCCGGAGGACAGCGGCAATTGGCTGCGGCTCGCCAAGACCATCTTCCAGATTCGCACGGCGACCTCCAGCGAGCAGACCTTCCTGCTGGAGCGGGCCTCGACCGCGGCCTATATCGCCTACCAGCGCGCCGGCAACGGCGCGGAGGAGGCGGATGCGCTGGCGGTGCTCGGCCGCGCGCTGTCGGAGCGCAAGCTATGGCGTCCGGCGCTGGATACGCTCCGCCTCTCGCTGGACTTGAAGGAAGTCGCCGAAGTCCGTGGCCAATATGAGAAATTGCGCGACGAGCACGGCTTCCGGCTGCTGGATTACACGGTCGATTCGGATTCCGCCTCCCCGCGGGCCTGTTTCCAATTCTCCGAAGACCTCGCCAAGCGCACCGACTTTTCACCCTTCGTCGCGCTCGCCGGCAGCGACCGGCCGGCGCTGACGTCGGAAGAAAAGCAGCTCTGCGTCGAGGGGCTGAAGCACGGCGAGCGCTACAACATCAACCTCCGCGCAGGGCTGCCGTCGACGGTGAGGGAAAGCTTGCCCAAGTCGGCCGAGTTCAACATCTATGTGCGCGACCGAAAACCCTTCGTGCGCTTCACCGGGCGGGCCTATGTGCTGCCGCGCACCGGCCAGCGCGGCATTCCAGTCGTCAGCGTCAACACGCCCTCCGTGTCGGTCAAGGTGTTCCGGATCGGCGACCGCAACCTGATCAACACGGTGGTCGACAGCGATTTCCAGAAGGCGCTGTCGAGCTATCAGCTCGACGATCTCGGCAACGAGCGCGGCGTCAAGGTCTGGTCGGGGGAGCTTGCGACCGCGAGCACGCTCAACCAGGACGTCACCACGGCTTTCCCGGTCGACCAGGTGCTCGGCGACCTGCAGCCCGGGGTCTACGTCATGACCGCGGTCGCCAAGGGCCCCGGGTCGGCAAAGGACGAGGAGTCCGGCTCGCTGGCGACGCAATGGTTCATCGTCTCCGACCTCGGGCTATCGGCGTTTTCCGGCAATGACGGCATCCACGTCTTCGTCAATTCGCTGGCGACGACCGATCCGGTCGGCAAGGCCGAGGTGCGGCTGGTGGCGCGCAACAACGAAATCCTGGCCATCCGCAAGACCGACGAGTCCGGCCACGTGCTGTTCGAGCCGGGACTGGCGCGAGGCGAAGGCGGATTATCGCCGGCGCTGCTGACGGTCACCGGCGAGAAGGCGGACTATGCCTTCCTCAGCCTGAAATCCAACGCCTTCGATCTTACCGACCGCGGCGTTTCTGGCCGCGCCGTGCCCGCCGGCGCCGACGCCTTCGTCTATGCCGAGCGCGGCGTCTATCGCTCGGGCGAGACGGTCTATCTCACCGCGCTGCTGCGCGACGGGCAGGGCAACGCGGTCGGCGGCGGGCCGCTGACCCTGGTGGTCGAGCGCCCCGACGGCGTGGAATTCCGCCGCGCGGTGCTCGCGGATCAGGGCGCGGGCGGGCGCAGCCTCACGCTGCCGCTGAATTCCGCGGTGCCGACCGGGACCTGGCGCGTGCGCGCCTTCACCGACCCGAAAGGCTCCTCGGTTGGCGAGACCACCTTCATGGTCGAAGACTATGTGCCGGACCGGATCGAGTTTGAATTGTCCAGCAAGGACAAGCAGATCAGGGCGGATGCTCCGGTGGAGCTGAAGGTGGACGGCCATTTCCTTTACGGCGCGCCGGCTTCCGGCCTGCAGCTCGAAGGCGACATGCTGGTGGCGCCGGCCGCCGGGCGGCCGGGCTTTGCGGGCTACCAGTTCGGTGTGGCCGACGAGGAGACCACCAGCAACGAACGCACGCCGATCGAGAACCTCCCCGAAGCCGATGCCAACGGCACGGCGACCTTCCCGGTCAGCCTGGCAAAGCCGCCATCGTCGACGCGGCCGCAGGAAGCGCAGTTCTTCATCCGGATGACGGAAGCCGGCGGCCGCGCCGTCGAGCGCAAGCTGGTGCTGCCGGTCGCTCCTGGAGCCGCGATGATCGGGGTGAAGCCGCTATTCGGCGACAAGAATGTCGCCGAGGGCGATAAGGCGGAATTCGACGTGGTCTTTGTCGCGCCGGATGGCAAAACGCTCGCCCGCGATGGCCTGCGCTACGAGCTCCTGAAACTGGAATCCCGCTATCAATGGTACCGGCAAAGCTCGTCCTGGGAGTATGAGCCGGTCAAGTCCGCCAAGCGCGTCGCCGACGGCGAGTTGGCCATTGTCCCCGAAAAACCGTCGCGGATCAGCTTGGCGCCGCAGCCCGGCCGCTACCGGCTCGACGTCAAGTCGGCGGAGGCGGATGGGCCGCTGACCTCGGTGCAGTTCGACGTCGGCTGGTATTCCGACGGCAGCGCCGACACCCCCGATCTGCTGGAGACATCGATCGACAGGCCGGAATACCAGTCGGGCGACGCGATGGTGGTCTCGGTCAATGCGCGCTCGGCCGGCAAGCTTACCATCAACGTGCTGGGCGACCGCTTGCTGACCACCCAATCCACCGAGGTGAGGGAAGGCACCGCGCAGGTCAGGATTCCGGTCGGCCGCGACTGGGGTACCGGCGCCTATGTGGTGGCGACGCTGCGCCGCCCGCTCGATGCCGCCGCGCAGCGGATGCCGGGCCGCGCCATCGGCCTGAAATGGTTCGGCATCGACAAGAAGGCGCGCTCGCTCTCCGTCGCCATGTCGCCACCCGCGCTGGTGCGGCCGAACACACCCTTGAAGCTGCCGATAAAACTCGGCGGGCTCAATCCCGGCGAGGACGCGAAGATCGTGGTCGCGGCGGTCGATGTCGGCATTCTCAACCTCACCAATTACAAGCCGCCGGCGCCGGACGATTATTACCTCGGCCAGCGCCGCATGACCTCCGAGATCCGCGACCTCTACGGGCAACTGATCGACGGCATGCAGGGCACGCGCGGACAGCTGAAGACCGGCGGCGACGCGGCCGGCGCGGAGCTGCAGGGCAGCCCGCCCACGCAAAAGCCGCTGGCGCTATATTCGGGGATCGTCACGGTCGCCGCGGACGGCTCGGCCGAGATCGCCTTCGACATCCCGGAATTCGCCGGCACTGCCAGGGTTATGGCGGTGGCCTGGACCGCCACCAAGCTCGGCCACGCCAGTATCGACGTCACGGTGCGCGACCCGGTGGTGCTGACGGCGACGCTGCCGCGCTTCCTGCTCAATGGCGACCACGGCACCATGAGCATGGACCTCGACAATGTCGAAGGCGCGGGCGGCGATTACACCATCAGCGTCAAGACATCCGGTCCGGTAAAGGTGACGGGCAATCCCGCCACCACCGTCAAGCTGGCGGCGAAGCAGCGCACTTCCATGGCGCTGGCGCTGGACGCCGTCGGGGGCGCCGGCACCGCGCAACTCGATGTCGACATCAAAGGGCCCAATGGGCTGACGCTGGCGCGGCACTACGTGCTGGATGTGAAGGCGGCCACGCAGATCCTGGCGCGGCGCTCGATCCGCACGCTGGCCAAAGGCGAAAGCCTCACGCTGACGTCGGACATGTTCTCCGACCTGATAGCGGGCACTGGCGCGGTGTCGATGTCGGTCAGCCTGTCGACCGCGCTCGATGCCGCCACCATCCTGAAGGCGCTCGACCGCTATCCCTACGGCTGCTCCGAGCAGATCACCAGCCGCGCGCTGCCGCTGCTCTATGTCAACGACCTCGCGGCCGGCGCGCATCTGGCGATGGATACCGCGGTCGATCAGCGCATCCGCGACGCCATCGACAGGCTGCTGGCGCGCCAAGGCTCCAACGGCTCGTTTGGCCTGTGGTCGGCGGGCGGCGACGACGCCTGGCTCGACGCCTACGTCACCGACTTCCTGACCCGCGCGCGCGAGAAGGGGTTCGTGGTGCCGGACGTGCTGTTTCGGAACGCGCTCGATCGTGTCCGCAACTCGGTGGTCAATGCCGAGGAGCCGGAGAAGAATGGCGGCCGCGATCTCGCTTACGGCCTCTACGTGCTGGCGCGCAACGGCGCGGCGCCGGTCGGCGATCTCCGCTATCTCGCCGATACCAAGCTGAACCACCTCGCAACTCCGATCGCGAAATCGCAGCTGGCGGCGGCGCTGGCGCTGGTCGGCGACCGCAGTCGCGCCGAACGGGTCTATGCCGCGGCGCTGGAAAGCCTCGCGCCGAAACCGGTGCTGGAGTTCGGGCGGGTCGACTATGGCTCGGCCTTGCGTGATGCCGCGGCGCTGGTTTCGCTCGGCAGCGAGGGCAATGCCTCCGGCGCCACCATTATGCAGGCGGTGCAGCGCGTGGAAGCGGCGAGGGGGCTTACGCCCTATACCTCGACCCAGGAAAATGCCTGGCTGGTGCTCGCCTCGCGGGCGTTGTCGAAGGAAACTCTGTCGCTCGACGTCAACGGCAGCCCGGTGAAGGCCGCGCTCTATCGCAGCTATAAGGCCGCCGAGATGGCGGGGCAGCCGATCCGGATCACCAACACCGGCGATACCCCGGTGCAGGCGGTGATCTCGGTCTCGGGCGCGCCGGTGACGCCGGAGCCGGCCGCCTCCAACGGCTTCAAGATCGAGCGCAATTACTTCACGCTCGCCGGCAAGCCGGCCGATCCGTCCAAGGCCAAACAGAACGACCGCTTCGCGGTGGTGCTGAAGGTCACCGAGGCCAAGCCGGAATACGGGCACATCATGGTTTCCGATTATCTGCCGGCCGGCTTCGAGATCGATAACCCGCATCTGGTCTCGTCGGGCGACACCGGGACGCTGGACTGGATCGAGGACGGCGAGGAGCCGGAGCATACCGAATTCCGCGACGACCGGTTTACCGCGGCGATCGACCGCGCCAGCGACGACAAGGCGGTGTTTACCGTGGCCTATGTCGTACGCGCGGTATCGCCGGGCAAATACGTGCTGCCGCAGGCCTATGTCGAGGACATGTACAATCCCTCGCGCTACGGCCGCACTGCGACCGGCACCGTCGAGGTGCGTTCGGCGAAATGAGCGCGCCGCTCACCAAGAACTCGTCATGCGCGGGCTTGACCCGGGCATCCATCGACCTTCGGAAGATTCTTTCGAAGA
>C688J35102_120989875_pt1 | contig 15078 bp, 13 predicted proteins | sample HopSoiMetagenom2_FD_35102 | JGI IMG/M metagenome (IMG submission 35102)
ATGCCGTTTCTGCGGGATTTCAACCGAGCGAAAAAATTGGAGTCGAGCTGGGCTACGACTACAACGATGTGTTCTCGCAGATATTGGTATGTTTCACCAGCAGCGCAGTGGTGACCGGACCGAATAGCGTGGGCTGCACCGGCGTGCCTGGGCTAATACAACAACTCTCGACGTACACTAACAAATCCAACTTCGGGTATTTCGATGCGTCATGGAGCCCATTTCGCCGATTGACAGCGCGCCTGGGCGCAAATCTCACCGGGACATCGGGAACGGTCTTGATCATCTCTCCGAACGCGCCGTCCGGGCCGCTCGACTCCACGTACTATCAGCCATTTGGCGGAATCGATTATCGAATCGCGAAAGGCTGGACCGGCAGAGCGTATTGGGGGTACTACGGTTATCACGAAGATCCCGACAACGTTTTCCAGGACATATTCGCGCCGCGTAATTTTCGGGCCAATCTGGTGACGCTGTCCTTGCGGTACGCGTTCTAATAGCAGAGGATGACGGCGCAAATAAAGGAGCAATCATGAAGACTGGAAAATTTCGAGTTGCAACAGCATGCGCGGGTACTGTGCTGGTGGCAGCGGTGGTGCTTATCAGCGTTCCGGTCAAAGCACAGTTCGCGGGTGGGGCATTGTATAAAACCAAATGCGCGGCGTGCCACGGCCCAGATGGCAAGGGCGAGACCACTATAGGCAAGGCGAATAAGCTGCGCGATTTGAGCTCGACGGATGTACAGAAGCAAAGCGACGCGGATCTGACGGGTATCATCACGAATGGAAAAGGCAAAATGCCGCCGTACGGCAAGAGCCTTAAGCCGGAACAGATCAAGGATCTGGTTTCTTATTTGCGATCACTTGCGAAGAAATAGTGCGCTGTTTCTGAGTAGCAGACATTTCGACAATCCAAATCGATGCCTCCAACCACAACGTTGATCGTCATTATGGTGTTGGTAAGTGCGGCATCGATTGGCTTGCTGGTGAGCAGGCCGGGCATAACCGCTACGCGCAGCGGCAAGGTTCTTGCTTTTCTCCTGCTGTTCTTCTTGCCTGTCTTGTGCGGTGCGATGGGCGTGTCCAGTGAAATGAGCCGCTCCAAGACCACCGCCTTCTGCTTGTCTTGCCACACCATGGAGTCCTACGGAAAAAGTTTACACATCGACGATCCGGGGCACCTCGCTGCAGCGCACTTTCAGAATCACCGCGTTCCCTCCGATGAAGCCTGCTATACGTGTCACACCGACTACGCCATGTTCGGCACGATGAAAGTGAAGCTGCATGGCCTAAGACACGTGTATGTCTATTACTTCAGCACTCCACCGGTGCCGGAAAACATCAAGCTCTACGAGCCTTTTAACAATCGCGAATGTCTGCACTGTCATGCGGGAGCGCGATCCTTTGAAGAAGGGCCGGTACATACAGCGGGCCCGGCAACGCTGCCGGCGATCAAGTCCAATACCTTGTCCTGCGTATCCAGCGGCTGCCACGACGTCGTTCACGACATTGCGCATTTGAGAGATGCGAAATTGTGGAAAGAACCTAACTGATGGCGGGCTTCAATTCCATCGAAAAACGATTGCGAATCGCCGGTGGCCTACTGATGATTGGCCTGCTGATCGAGGCAGTGTGCCTGTTGTGGGCCAGGCCGATCGCGTTCGTCGTCTTTGTTGTTGTCGGCGGACTATTTCTGTTCGCTGGACTGGTTGTTTATCTGCTCTCGCTGGTTGTGCACACTTCCGAGATGTGAGAGCTGGCTTCCGCGTCGGCCCTCGTCGTGTCACGAGCAACTTCTTCAACGGTCTTCTATCTCCTTTTAAGGCGGCGTGATTGCACAGTGCGGCAGTGGCTATCGCTGAGGTAGTGCGTGCGCATGGTCCAGCGCGAGGTTTAGTTCCAGCACATTAACGCGAGGTTCGCCGAGAATTCCGAATTGCCGATCTTGCGTGAATTGCCGCACGAGGGCGCGGAGTTCTGATTCGCTGATTTTTCTTTCTCTTGCGATTGAGGCAATCTGAAATTCAGCGGCAGCCGGAGAAATATGCGGGTCGAGGCCTGACCCGGAAGCCGTGACCAGATCGACCGGAACTGCTGCGGATGGAGACTGGGTTCGAGCTTTCTGCACGTCCGCCTGCACTCGGTCTAGCAGCTGTTTGTTTGTGGGACCGAGATTGGAACCACTGCTCGCTGTCGCATCGTATCCGGTCCCCGCCGCAGATGGCCGCGAATGGAAGTATCCGGGCCCCGAGAAAGGCTGACCTATGATTCTCGACCCTACGATCTTTCCATCTCTTTCTAACAGCTGTCCATTGGCTTTAGACGGAAACAGCAACTGTGACAGACCTGTCACAGCAATGGGGTACACGAACCCGAACATCACGGTAGTAAGTAGGGTGAACCACACTGCGATCAAAAGATCCTTCTTCATATTTTCCTCAAACTACCCGTAGATACGTCAGAACGACATCGACGGCCTTGATGCCGATGAAGGGCGCAATAAGTCCACCTACGCCGTAGATCAGGAGGTTACGTTGCAACAATGCGGCCGCACCCAAAGGACGATAGCGGACGCCGCGCAGCGCCAGCGGGATTAGGGCAATGATGATCAGGGCATTGAAACTTACGGCGGACAGGATTGCTGATTGCGATGTATGAAGACGCATGATGTTCAAGACTCCGAGAACCGGGAAAGCTCCAGCGAACATCGCAGGAATGATCGCGAAATACTTGGCGACATCATTCGCAACGGAAAATGTCGTCAACGCGCCGCGGGTGATAAGAAGTTGTTTACCTATTTCGACAATTTCAATAAGCTTCGTGGGGTTGGAGTCGAGATCGACCATATTTCCCGCTTCCTTGGCAGCTTGCGTTCCGGTGTTCATGGCCACTCCGACATCCGACTGAGCTAAAGCGGGAGCGTCGTTTGTTCCATCGCCTGTCATGGCCACGAGCTTGCCTTTCGATTGCTCGCGCTTGATCAGAGCCATCTTGTCTTCCGGCTTGGCTTCGGCGAGAAAATCGTCAACACCCGCCTGACGAGCAATCGCAGCGGCAGTGAGTGGGTTATCGCCCGTAATCATCATCGTTCGAATGCCCATCGCGCGGAGATGATCGAAGCGTTCCTTCATCCCGCCCTTGACGATATCCGTAAGGGCGATGGCCCCAAGCACGCGACGGTTTTCAGCAACGAGCAATGGCGTGCCACCGGAGTTCGAAATCTCTTCAATTCGCGTTTTCAGTTCAGTGGGGATGCCGTTGCCATTCGAACTGATAAAACGAGCTACGGATTCGGGTGCACCTTTACGAATTTCGCGGCCGTCGATGTCGACGCCGGACATCCTGGTCTGTGCTGAAAACGGAATGAAGTTTGTCCCGTGTGAAGAAAGATCACGCGCACGCATCTTGTAGCGCTCTTTCGCCAGAATGACAATCGAGCGGCCTTCTGGTGTTTCGTCAGCAAGCGAGGACAGCTGTGCGGCGTCGGCCAGGTAATTTTCATCAACTCCTGGCGCAGGATAGAACTGGGTAGCGGCCCGATTGCCGAGCGTGATGGTGCCGGTTTTATCGAGCAACAGAACGTCCACATCCCCGGATGCTTCAACCGCTCGGCCAGACATGGCGATCACATTTCGCTGAATTAACCGGTCCATACCTGCAATGCCGATTGCCGAAACCAATCCTCCAATGGTGGTGGGTATGAGACAGACAAGAAGCGAGACCAGAACGAAAATACTTTGGGGAGCGCCGGAATAAATCGCGAATGGCTGAAGCGTGACCACGGCCAGCAAGAAAATGATCGTCAGACCGGCCAATAAAATATTTAAGGCAATCTCGTTCGGTGTCTTTTGACGCGAGGCTCCCTCAACAAGCTTAATCATGCGGTCCAGGAAAGTCTCACCAGGGTTGGAGGTGATGCGCACCTTAATCTCATCGGAGAGAACGCGTGTTCCTCCGGTGACAGCTGAACGGTCGCCGCCGGACTCTCGGATTACCGGTGCGGATTCTCCGGTAATCGCTGACTCATCAACGGAAGCTACTCCTTCGATGACTTCACCGTCGCCCGGAATAAACTGTCCGCAAGTGACGACAACGATGTCACCGGAGCGGAGCTTGGAACTGACAACTACCTCGGTACTGCCATCACTGCGCAAGCGATGTGCTTGGGTTTCCGCGCGTGCTTTGCGCAGCGTGTCCGCTTGTGCCTTGCCACGGCCTTCGGCCATGGCTTCCGCAAAGTTGGCGAAAAGAACGGTGAACCAGAGCCAAAGCGTGATCTGCAGCCCGAAACCGAACTGTCCTGCATGATGCAACGCATTCCACACCAGCTGGACGGTGGTCAGTACCGCTCCGACTTCCACCACGAACATTACCGGATTCTTGATCATTGTCCGCGGGCCCAGCTTGTAAAAGGAATCCAAGATGGCACGCGAGAGGATGGCACTGTCTGCGAGCGATTTCTTCCTGATTTGAGCGACGGGGTCCATACGCACCTTAAAAAACCTTTCCTGTGTTCATGAGCAGGTGTTCGAGAATAGGTCCCAAACTAAGTGCGGGAAAAAAGGTGAGAGCGCCTACGATCACAATCGTCGAGATCAACAAACCAGCAAATAGTCCGCCCGTCACCGGGAAGGTTCCAGCGGATTCGGGAACGGATTTTTTCTTTGCGAGATTTCCCGCGATGGCGAGCACCGGAATAATCATGAAGAAGCGGCCAAGCAGCTGAGCCACTGAAGTTGTGGTGTTGTACCACATGGTGTTCGCGTTCAGGCCCGCGAACGCCGACCCATTATTCCCGGCCGAGGAAGTGTAAGCGTAGACGACTTGAGACAAGCCATGAGGTCCGTGATTGGTGATACTGGATGTTCCAAAGAACTTTACGACTGAAACGGCGGAGAATACGAGAATTGTAAACGTCAGGATCAGCACGGCAAGCATGGCCATTTTCACGTCGTAGGGTTCAATCTTTTTGCCGAGATATTCCGGTGTTCGACCGACCATCAACCCCGCAATGAATACGGCGAGAACGATGAAGACAAAAACTCCGTAAAGGCCCGCGCCCACACCGCCAAACACAACTTCTCCAAGCATGATGTTGATCAGAGGAACCATACCGCCGAGCGGTGTGAAGGAATCGTGGGCGCTATTGACGGCGCCGCAACTAGCATCGGTAGTGACCGTGGCAAACAGAGCGGAGTTCGCAATTCCGAAACGCACCTCTTTGCCTTCCATGTTCCCCCCGGCCTGCAACGCATTGGGCTGCTGATCGGTGCCAGTCAGGAGCGGATTGCCCTTCGCTTCTGCCCAATAAGCGGTTGTTACACCAGCGAAGAACAAGAAAGCCATCGCCGACCAGACCGCCCAACCGTGGCGTTGTGAGCCTGTCATTCGCCCGAGTGTGTAGGTGAGCCCGGATGGAATGGCTAAAATCAAGACCATCTCAAAGAAATTCGAGAACGGGGTCGGGTTTTCAAAAGGATGAGCGCTATTGGCATTAAAGAATCCTCCGCCGTTGGTGCCGAATTCCTTGATTACCTCCTGTGAAGCGACCGGTCCTTGTGCGATGACCTGTTGTGTCACCGATTGCGTAATGACCTTCCCGTCCGGGCCCGTCACCTGCGCGGTGTACGGCTGAATAAGATCCACAGTCGTATAGGGCTTAAAATTCTGCACGACTCCTTGGGAGACCAGGAGCAGGGAACCCAACAGACAGACTGGGGCGAGGATCCAAAGGAGGCATCTTGTGGTATCAACCCAGAAGTTTCCGAGCTTGTCCGTTTCCTTGCGAGCGACACCGCGAATAACCACGATGGCCAGCACGATGCCTACTGCGGCCGAAATGAAGTTGTGATACGCCAGCCCCGCCATCTGGGTCAAATAACTCATCGTGGATTCGCCCGTGTAGGCTTGCCAGTTGGTATTTGTCGTAAACGAAGCCGCTGTGCCAAATGCCAGACCAGGTTCCACGTTCACTAGTTTTTGTGGATTGAATGGCAGCCATCTCTGGGTCCGCTCGATGACATATAAGAGCGCCATCGAAACACCGCTGAACAAAAGCATGGCGACGGCATATTCTGTCCAGCGCATCTCGCGCTGTTCGTCGATACCAATTAAGCGATAGATGAGCTTTTCGATAGGCCTCAGGACGGCGTCAAGGATTGTTTTTTCACGATTGAAGACGCGAGTAATGAAAATGCCAATGGGCTTTGTCAGCAGGAGGATCACAAGAAGATAAAATACAATTTGAAACCAGCCATTCGCAGTCACGCGCTAAAACTCCTCGGCCTTTAGAAGGGCGTAAAGCAGATACCCGCACAGCAAAGTGCAGATCACGAGCAATGCCAGGTTTGGTAGGCTCATTTGCGTACTCCTATTGCAGCCGCTCGCAGCCGCGAACGTAAAGAATAGTCACCGCAAAAAACAGAGCCGTCGCTACAAGAAAAACGATGTCCAAAATCATCAATCTGCCCTTCCCTTTCAGAAGTTATCGACAGCTCGCGCTTTACCAAGCGCCCTGCTTTTGACCCCACCACCAGATCAAGCCGACCGTCGCGGTATTTTGTTCCCTCTTCAAGAGTCCTGGCGTCTCGGTTAAAAAGAACGGCTGATTTGAAAAATCGCGCCGCCATTCCCAACGAGCCAGAAAGCCATCCGCAAACTTGTATTCGGTTGTGACGGTAGTCTCTTTCAAAGCTTGCGTCCTGCCGCTAAAGAGTCCACCGTGATCCGACAAATATTCGACGCGAGCAGCAACGGCGAACTTCGGAGTGACCTGATAACGGCCGTAACCCGCTCCGCCGCTGACATGTCCCGGGGTGGAATTTGAGAACAGACGATTCACTACGTAGTCGCCTTCAGCGGCAAACGTCCATCGTGGTGTGACATTCCAGGTGACATAACTGTCGAAAATGTGCTCCCTGCCGTTTGGTGTCGGAGTAATAGGTGTTACAGGCAAGCCAGGTTGTGTAGGGCTGGTTGGAATTCCCGGATTCAGAATCGCGAGCACGTCACGCTGCTCCTGGCCGAAGTAGTAGTTCACATTCCAGGACACGGTCGAAGTAGGCTTCAAAGTGAAGATAAAAGCCTGCGACTTGAATCCGTTGAAGTCTTCGGTCTGCTGAGCGCCATTGACTAACCAATAGCTCACGCCTATTTTGGGCGTCAAGTTGTAGGTTGCCCGCACGCCGGTGTGATAAAAGGGCAAGAAGTTGAAGAAATAGGACCGCGAATAGCTGATCTGATCTTTGCCGTAGTTATTTTCTACACCGAGGGCGCTCGCCCACTTGCCAAAGTCGACCGTCAAGCCGCTGCCCAGAGGAAAAATAAAGGTACCGTAAGCTTGAAACACGGGTCGATAAGTCTGAGGGCGTAGCTCGTTTGCCGCACTGCCCTGAAGTGTTTCGGTCGCTTGCCCAAACTGCAGATCTAAACGAGCCCCCAAGCGCCTGCCGACAGTAGCGTCCGGCGCCCGCTCAAGTACAACCGTTGCTTGATTTAAGCTAAAGCTGTTGCTGCTGACGTCGTAAGCGCGAAGCAAATTCACGCGTCCGGTCGGGCGATTGAAGTTATATGCGTAATAACCATCGACCGTCAGGTTGAGCGTGGTCCCTTGAAGAAAGTCTCGCGTGGGTGAGTCATCCTTGGTGGTGGGCTGAGCACTCGCTTGGGTAGAGATCTGGATCGCCGGTTGTGCGTTAGGTGCCTCCCCACCCGTGCTGCGGGCCGCAACGGTATTTGCAGTTGATTCGGTCTCCCCCGCTTTCTCGTTTAGCTGCGTTTGAAGGCTATCGATGCGCGCCGACAGCCTCAAGACGATGCTTCGCAATTGTTCAACCTGCTTTTGCAGATCTTCGTGGTTTGCTCCCGATGCACAAATTGGGCTTTGCGCGTGCACTTTTGCACTGCACGATAGCGCCATAATCATCGCCAATCCTGCGTATCTAAATTGCCCCACTGCGATGAACTTCATTCAGGATTACCCCGCCTTGACGAAAGACCGGCGACTAAGGCGAGTCGTCACCGGTCGCTCTATTCGCTTTCGTTCTATACGCCCGAACGGCCACACTCGACCATCGAACGATCACACCCGCGCCTTAAAGAAGTCGCAAGGAGTTGCTAAGGAATTTATAAAGGCGGAATTTAAGCAGCAGGATTCGAAAGAATCATATCAGCTTTCATTCCAGTAGCTGACTGCGCGGATCAAAAAGCTGTCAGCGACACTCCGACCATTGGCAGGTCCGCAGTTCTACTGAGTTGACCGTCGCTGAAGTTGATCGACAATCGATTTGAAGGGAAAGCGATCGCCGGGGCATTGGGTGTTGGCGATATCACTGTGGCGAACAATGTGTTTTACAGGAATGTCATAACGGCGGCGTATTCGCCGACACAGTTTGATAAGCGAGGAGATCTGCTGAGAGGTAGGTTTCGTGGGTCCCTTCTTGCCGGTTGGGTTGTCCTCACTGCTGAAATCACCCACCACGGAAATCCCTAAATACGAGTTGTACCCTGTCGCATGCGCTCCCTCGCATCTTTCGGGTCTACCAGCCTTGACCGCGCCATTTGGCATGATCAGATAGTGATAAGCCACGTGGTAGACGTGGCCTGCGCATCGGATCTCAAAGCCGCGCTCCCGGTGGTACTCGTCTACATCACTCTCTTTTTTAGGCACCTTTTTTTCGCCGGGGATTACTGCCGTGTGGTGGAGCACGATCCCAGTCGGAATAATGGTGTTGAAAAAAGAAATGACGGAGGACCGATAGTGGTCATTAATCTGTAAGGGTATTTGCTTTGCGCCGGCATTCGATTTTTCTGCGTCTCGTCGCATGACGCCATTCACTCCACTGCCGGACAGTACGTCGCCTGAAAGTTGATATGTAAGCAGCTCTTCGTTTCGTTCCATCTGCGCGGTGACCCGGTTTGTCTTCACAAGAGGAGCTGGCGCGTGTCCTGCGGCCGCGATCTCCAGTTCTCCGGACCCTAATGCCTGCATTCCTTTCTCGCCTAGGACGAATACAAGCAAATCAGCACGTTTGGCTGCAACACCATGCCCGGTGAATTCAACAAATACCGGAGCACTCCACTCAGCCGCGGCTTCACGGCACGTGCTTACTCCATAGCCGTTTGCTTTTGAGTTTTCTCTCTTGATCGCTGGAACTACCACCAGACATTTGGTCCTGTTTAAAACCGCATCCGGTATTCCATTCTTCGTCATTGCGGAGATTCGCTCCAGAACACGGGCTGCTGCTCGCAACTGTACCGTTGGCGATGTACGGCTTGACTGGCGATTTTGGACCGAAGAAGCATGTTGAGCTGAAGCGACAGGGCCGAGCGCACCGAACGGCAGGCATATGAACAGCGCACTCCGTGCCGCCCAAGCCAGAATGCGAGGGAGTCGCTTGCAGGGTTCCTTCATCTGTGACCATGTTCCATTTCGGGGGCAGAGAATACAGACCGAGTAAAACAAAACGAGCCAGCAAAATACGGAATTGCCCCTATGGAGCCGCGGGTTGAAAGACTGATGATGCTGAGAGGAGGCGACAGTCGATGTACATCTCCAATCCAAGAACGTTTTCGATGTTCGTTCGACAGCCACTTTCAGTAATTTGACCGGAAACGAGCCAGGCGCGTAGATCGGTAAATATCTGTAGGGCAATGCTTTAGTTCTAGTAGCGCATGCATCGAACATGGGTCGCGAGGCTAGAACCATTGACATCGTCCCTGGCTGAGCTTGTCGGGAGGAGTAAGCAAAGTATGTCGGTCGTTCGTTCCGCAAAATGGGAACGGTCTGTAACCAGAATGAAGGTGGTGACCCTGTTCGCACTCGCGATCGCTGCACTGGCCGTATACGGACGGTACTCCCGCGCGCGTTCAGCAGCCCCACCGCTACGCCACGAAGACGCTGTAGCTGCTGCATTACCCATCAATGCGGCGAAGCACGACCTCATCGTTCCGCAAGCTCAGCCATCGCAAACGTCACCTAAGCAAGAGCTTCCGGAGCAATCTTCCGCAGGCAATCCTGAGGCAATCGAGTTCGACAACGTGCTATCCGCCAGCAGGCAACAGGTGATTGTAGCCATCCAGCAGCCGGTTCAGAGCACAGATGGGAACAGCACGATGAACGAAGCTAAGGCCGGTGATCCCAGTGCTGAATACAAGGCAGCTATCCGATATGCCGATGGTGAAGGTGTGCCGCAGTCCTTTAGGGAAGCGATGGCGTGGTTCACGAAGGCGGCATCGAAGGGGAACGCAAATGCACAATGGAAGCTTGCTCTCGGCTACTTGTACGGAATCGGTGTGCAGCATGACGAAGCGCAAGCAGCTCTGTGGTTCAAACGAGCTGCGAACAACGGCGATGCGCGAGCCCAGAACGCTCTATGTGATATTTACATCGCCGGTCGAGGTGTTCCCACGGACTACGTACGTGCATATACCTGGGCCAATATCGCTGCAAAGTCAGCAAATAACAGCACGCGATTGGACGCAATACAATCACGAATGACACCGGCACAGATCCAAGAGGCACGGCGGCGCACTTCGATTTGGTATGCGAGTCAGAAAAACCGAGGATCATCTGGTTCGCAAGCTGTTGATGCTCGCAGCGCTCACGCAAGTGAATAGAAGAAGCCACTCAATATTACGCAGATCGCAATGCCGACGGGGTGATGCGAGCATTCGGATCTTCAGAAGCCCGGAGATTTCTACATGACATACTGGATACGTCGATTACATGTTCCATCCTAGGTTTAGGAGAGGGAAACGATGACGGAACATCTACACGGCAGCAGCAAAGAGGTTGGCAATAATTTTCTGGGATCGGATTTCTGGGAACCGGGAGTGCAAATTTCCGGTGTCGTACGCAGAAAATTCGATAGCGCCAACGGCCAGTGCTATGCAATCGAGTTGGTCGAGCCAGTGGATATGAATGGCGACCAAACCCGCGAGGTTGCGCTTGGCAATCTCAGTGGACTTCGCATGGCCATACAAGCTGCGGGAGCCGAAGACCTCGAAGTCGGCGACAACTTCACATTGGAGTGCACGGATCTCACCCCAACCGGCAAAGGAAATCCTCGCATCGACTTCAGCATCCGAATCGAGAGGAGTTGAGAACTCTTCGATCTCGCGTTGCTGGTTAGGTGCAATAGAAAGGATCTGGCGGAGAGGGGGGGATTCGAACCCCCGGTAGGAGTTTTAGCCCTACAACGGTTTAGCAAACCGCCGCCTTCAGCCTCTCGGCCACCTCTCCGGCGTTCGGTCCCACAGCTTATCACCAAACCCCACTGCATGAAACTGCTGGTCTCAAGCCTTGTCCATGCATTTGATGGGCTCTTCTATCACCTCCACAAAGTTGCGGCTGTGCCGCGCGACTGCTAAAATTTGCTGTTTGCGGGGACACAGCTGCTTGCGCCGCGTAGGGCGCTTTCGTTTTGTGTTCCTTCGGGCACCCTTGTTCGCGCGTGCGTTCAGACCTGCCTGGTTTTCACCGCAGCTGCACTTCAATTGGAATCTCCGGAAGGGAGATCGCGAGTGGCAAAGTACGATGTGGCGATTATCGGGAGCGGTCCGGGCGGTTACGTCGCGGCGATCCGCGCAGGCGAACTCGGCCTGAAGACGGTGGTGGTCGAAAAGGATCCTTATCTTGGTGGCACGTGCCTGCACGTTGGCTGCATACCCACTAAAGTCTTGCTTCACCACGCCGATATATACGATCACATCAAAAACGGGGCGGAGCTGGGCTTCGAGATCAGCGGCCTGAAGCTGAACTGGGGCAATGTGATGTCCCGCAAGGACAAGATCGTCAAAAAGCATGCGAAGGGTATCGAATTTCTTTTCAAAAAGAACAAGGTTGATTGGGTGCAGGGCTGGGGACGCTACGAAGGCCCCGGTAAGGTCAGTGTGGAAAAAGACGGCAAGAAAACGCAGATTGAGACCGCTAATATTCTGATGGTCAGCGGATCGGAAGCGCGCGCTCTGCCCGGCATCGAGCCCGATCACAAAACTATTCTGACGAATCGTTCGATCCTGGAGCTGCCCTCGATTCCGAAATCGTTGATCGTCGTTGGCGCCGGAGCGGTCGGCGTGGAATTTGCGTCCATCTACAATTCGTTCGGCACGCAGGTCACCATCCTGGAAGCGCTCCCGCGTGTGGTTCCTGTCGAGGACGAGGAAATTTCGGTGGAGTTGGAAAAGTCCTTCAAGAAGAAAAACATCAACATCTTCACGAAAAGCACCGTCGAGTCGGTGAAAAAAGACAGCAAGGGCGTGACCGTCAGCTTCAAGGACAAGGACGGCAAAGCGCAAACCCTGCAGGCTGAGAAGCTTTTGCTCGCGGTCGGGCGTAAACCGATGACCGAGGGCTGCGGCCTGGAGAAGTCGAAAGCCAAACTGGATCGCGGTTTCGTGGAAGCCGGGCCATTCATGGAGACCGCCGAGCCGGGCTTGTACGCGATTGGTGACATTGTCGCCGGACTTCCTCAGTTGGCGCATGCCGCCATGATGGAAGGGATTGCCGCGGTCACGCACATCGCCGGGAAACAGCCGCCGCCGATCGTGAAAACGCGTATCCCGAATGCGACATACTGCGAGCCGCAGATCGGATCGATCGGATTGACCGAAAAGCAGGCGCGCGACGCCGGTCACGACGTGAAAATAGGGAAATTCCCTTTCGTGGGCAACAGCAAAGCCACCATCCTGGGCAATCACGGTGGCTTCGTGAAGGTGGTCTCCGACAACAAGTACGGCGAAGTGCTGGGTATCCACATCATCGGCCCGTATGCCACGGAAATTCTTTCCGAGGCGGCCGCGGTGCTGCACTTGGAAGGCACCGTCGATCACATGATGGAAATGGTGCATGCTCATCCCACCGTGTGGGAAGCGATGGGTGATGGGTTCGCCAGCGTGCGCGGGTTGCAGATCAACGTGTAGGTGTTTGCTCGTGGTGGAATTTGTGGTCTGGTGACAAGTGGTACGTGACTGTCAAATATCGGCGCTCAGCGTAGACGCAACGCCCCACGCAGAAAAAGTGCTTGCGGACCGCGGCGCGTGTCTGGTGGTCGATCTCGCTTTTATCAGCTATGCAGAAGCTTTCGCGCTCCAGCAAAGGCTGGTGGCCGCGCGCAAAGCCGGCGACATCGAAGACGTGCTGTTGCTTTGCGAACACCCGCACGTCATCACCATGGGCCGAAATGGGAAACGAGAACACCTGCTGGCTTCAGACCGCGTGTTGCAGCAGAAAAATGTGGAATTTCACTCCAGCGATCGCGGCGGCGACGTCACCTATCATGGTCCCGGCCAGATCGTCGGCTATCCGATTCTTAATCTTGCGGCCATCCGGCGCGATGTCGGCTGGTACGTGCGCATGCTGGAAGAAACGATGATCCGTGCGACCCGTGATTTTGGCATCAGCGCGGAGCGCGAGGCTGGTAAAACGGGCATCTGGGTTGCTGATTCCACCGGAAAATGTGCAGCAGAAAAGCTTGGCGCAATCGGCGTACATCTCAGCCGTTGGGTTACCTCCCACGGTTTTGCCTACAATGTTTCTACGGACCTGCGCTATTTTGACCTGATTGTTCCCTGCGGCATCGCTGACCGCAAAGCGACCTCGCTGGAAAAGATTTTGTCTCGTCGCGTGGACCGCACCGAAGTAGTGTCGCGGCTGGTGATGCACTTCACCGACATTTTTGGATTCGCCGGCACCGCCATCACTCGCGCTGAACTCTTTGACCGGCTGGAACGTTGCGGGCAGTCTGTGGTGGCGGTGGCATGAGGGCGAGCGATCAGCGCGTGGGCTTGAAAAAGGAAGAGGCATGAATAAAGAACTGAGCCGCCAGCAATACCTCGACCTCTATTACTACATGCGCCTCAACCGCGCCGTCGAAGACACCATGGTAAAGCTGTTCCGCCAGAACAAGATTGTCGGTGGCCTATATTCCAGCCTTGGTCAGGAAGCCATCTCGGTCGGCACTGCTTATGCCCTCGAGAAAAAGGACTGGCTTGCGCCGATGATTCGCAATATTGGGGCTTTGCTGGTGAAGGGTGTCCCTCCGCGTGACATTTTTACGCAGCACATGGCGAAATACACTTCACCGACGCTCGGCAAAGACGGCACCAGCCATTTTGGCGACCTGGAGAAACTGCACATTGTTTCGCCCATCTCCATGCTCGGCGATCTGATTCCAGTGATGGCTGGCGTGGCCATAGGCAGCCGCTATCTCGGCCAGAAAATCGTGACCATGACTTGGATTGGTGACGGGGGCAGCTCCACCGGCGTCTTCCACGAAGGGTTGAATTTCGCGGCCACGCAGAAGGCGCCGTTCGTCCTGATTCTCGAGAACAATCAGTGGGCTTACTCAACTCCCGTCCGCCGGCAGGTTCCGCTCGAGAATCTCGCTGACCGCGCGAAAGCGTATGGGATTCAGAGTTACATCGTCGACGGCAACGACGTGGTCGCTGTCTACACGACTGCGAAAGAAGCGGTCGATCGCGCTCGCAACGGCGAAGGTCCCATCCTGATCGAAGCGAAATCCTTTAGGCGCATGGGGCACGCGCAGCACGATCCGGCCGAATATGTGCCCAAGGAGCAGCGCAGCTACTGGGAAGATCGAGATCCGATCGCGTTGTACGAAAAGTTTCTTATCGGTGAAAAACTTCTCGACGACAAGTCTAAAAAGGAACTCGAGAGCAAGATCGATACCTTGCTGGCAAAAGACCGCGACTTCGCCGAAAACTCTCCGATGCCGCCGCCGGACCTGGCTGAGAAAGGCGTGTACTGCACGGGGGACGACTGCCACAAGATTCGCCCAAAGTGGGAGCGCCCCATTGCCGAAGTCACGCCGCCAAGATCCAGCATTGCCGCCGTCTGGACAGTCGAAGGTTTTGGAAGCGGCAAAGGATCGGGCGGCAAAAACGCCCCAATTCATTTCGGCGACACAGCCGAGACAGCCGCTCCATCGGTAAGCGCACAGGCAGCCGAAGAAGAAGCAATCGAGGAAAAACTCGCGCCGAAAACGCCAATGAAAGTCGTGGCGAAAAAGCCTGCCGGCGGAAATGGGAAGAATGGCGGGAACGCAAAATCGTCAAAACT
>C688J35102_120989874_pt1 | contig 15016 bp, 12 predicted proteins | sample HopSoiMetagenom2_FD_35102 | JGI IMG/M metagenome (IMG submission 35102)
GACACTCCATCCTTTTCCAGCCGGTACAAACGATAATGCCCGTTGGTGTACAGCTCGAAGCACGCCAGCGGCGGACGGAACGAATTCTCCTCGGTAGGATAAGTGCTGTCGTACGACAGCCGCGCCAGAACCTGATTAGACCGCATCTCGGATTGCGAATCCTGCACCGTCCGCCCGGTATGCCCCTGCATTAGACCCGCGAACCCCAGCAGCAACCCGCAAAGCACGATGGCAGATTTCATAGCGCCTCCATCACCATTGGAACGCACCGCCTCGACAAACTTGCGCCTCACCTGGCGCAAACCGTACCTATTTTGACGTATCTTGCCCAAATGCGGTATCAGAGGCATAAAAGCCGGAATAGCTCGACTTGAGTTGGATTTCACACGGCCTTCTGACGCGGATGGGCGATGCATTGCTGGCGCCCTGAATGGATTCTCTGCCTACAAAAAATGCGACGAGCCCGTTCTTGGCGCTCGTCGCATCCTCAAACTCGGCAATCCGGCCTAGACCTAGCGCTTTGCCCAGCTTAGCGGTTTGAGCGATACATGATCTGCTTCGGCCCGTCGAGAACTCGGAAGTCCGACGGCACGCTGAACAGCGCCTCGTCCGGCTCCGCGCGCACCAAGTTCGTCAAACGGAAACTCTGTTCGCCCATGCGCGGATCGCTTCGTTTGCTGGAAACAATCGTTTTCAGGTCTGGCGACGTCCACACTTCCGTAACAATCACGATGGGCTTTTCGTTACCCATTTGTCCCGCCGGAATCGTTCGTGTGGTGCGCACACCGCTCACGATCACGCCTTCCATGGTCTGCGTGCCCAGATCCTCCGTGGTCGCCTGGCCTTGAGCTTCGGCCATTACCTTATGCACGTGCATCGTCTCCGCGGTTCCGTCGATCGGGCCCACCGCAACTCCTGCCCCACTCCCTGACATAACGTGAATCGGACCTGTGGGATCCGGCCCAAGAGCCGGCCCCGCTTGCACCGAAAATGTCACGCCCGCTTCTGGAACGCCGCCGCCAGCTGCAGCATTTGGCGGCATTGGAGGCGGCATCGGGATCTTCTGCGCGGTCTTGTCCGTGAGGTTCAAGGTGTAGGCAGTCTGCCCTACCGGATCCTGGATGAACACCAGGTGCGGCGCTTCGGCCGCCGACAGGTTCCCGATCGAAGGCAGCACCGTCTCCTGCCGAGTCCGCCCCTGCGAATCCCGCGCCGTGCTGCCGGTACTCGTTTGCACGATGCGATTGCCATCCGCCAGCGTCTGCACCGACTCATTCGTGATGGTAGCCGAGTACGGCGCGCCTTTCACCGGCGTCGGCGAGCCTCTCATCACCGCGCCCATGGCCACACCGCTGACCGGCCCCGGGCCCTGCACGCCGGCGCTCTGCACTTGATACATCACGTCGTGGCTTTCCTGAGCGTACACGCCAGGCGCGACCACCAGAATTCCGATCGTTACAATTTGCGAAGCGACCTTCAAAGTTACGTGCATAGTCCCTGATCTCCTTTTTCCGAGTGCATCAAATCCACCTTTGTTTGCGTCCTGATTTAATTCAAAAACTACGGCTGCAAGCGCAGTTCGTGCGCCGATCCATCGGCCGCCAGTCGCAACTCCGCGCTAAAACTCACACCCTGCGGAACCGCCCCCGGAGCAAACATCGCTTCCGCCGGAATCGCAATCTGGACCGCCGGCTCGGCAGCCCAGCTCATGTTCTGCGCTCGATCCATATCTCGACTCCCGCTCACCGGCTGACTAGCTACCGCGGTTCGCCTCGATCCTCCACCGAGCGCAACTTCATGGCTCATCGGCATACGCTTCTGCCTTAAACCCGATGGCATCTCCAGAGCCGTCCGTTTGTCCGGCTGTCGATCATTGCGCGGCGCCACAGCTTGCGGAGCGAGTACGGGCGACGCTTGCGCCGTCACCGCAGTACCTCGGAAGCGCCTCTCCAGCCATCCATGTGAAATCAGCAGAAAAAACATGGCAATCGCTGCGGCAGCCGCCAGCACCGGCGCCCACGATGCCACTCGCGTCTGTCCAGCCGACGCTATCTCGGCCTCGCAGTACTCGTCGCAAAAATCAGCAATTTCTCCGTTGATCTCTTTATAAGCCGCCACACAGCGCTGGCACTCCGCGCAGCGTTCCACGTGCCGCTCCAGATCAGCCGCTTCCACCGCACCAAGCTCATTGTCGAGCCACGCCACCAATTTGCCCGAGCACTCGCAGCCAGACAACTTACTCATGGACTCATCACGCATTGCAGTCCTCCGCCAATTTCTTGATTGCGCGCGTCACCGTGTCTGCCACGGTAGACGTTGCGATTCCCAATACTTCGCCGATCTCACGATAGCGAAGTCCCCCTGCGCGCAGCAGCAGACACTCGCGCTCGGTGACCGGAAGCTGCCGCAAAGCCTTGTCCAGCCGCCCCAATTTTTCCTTTTCCAGCATCACGCGCTCTGGCGTGACATGGTCAATTCCGGCGTGCATCTCCGGATCCAGCGGCCCGCCAAATCGCCGGTGATAACTCTGCTGCCGGTTCCGCGCCTGATTGTGAGCCACGCGAAACAGCCAGGCCCGAATGTTGTCCCGAGCGCCCCCAGCAGTCAGGTGCTGATGCAAGCCCAGGAAAGCGTCCTGCACCACATCCTGCGCCTCGTCCGCCGAAAGCCCGAGGCAAACCAGGTACCGAAGCAGCGGCTTGCGCAATTCACGATACAGTGTGGTGGCCTCGCTGGTGCCCGTCGCAAAGCGCGAAAGCGGCAGTGCCAGGCGGACTGAGTCGCTACTCATAAAATGTTGCCCTCGCCTCCACTCTCGCCGTGCCTCGCGCCTCTACTCATAAAACAAACCAACAAGCCACTTTTCCGGCGACCCGTCCAGGAAAGTTGCAGAGCCCGAAATTAAGTTAGCGGTCAGCGCAGGCGGCTCAGATCAAAGTCAACCGCAACAGGGTCACCCACCGGCGGCGTGATCGCGACGGCGGCGGCATCGCTATCAAAAGCCTTGGCAGGAAAGTGCAGCCACAAAGTGGCGCCAATCATCGAGCAGCGCCCATTCTCGGAGCACGCATAGTTGGGCTCCCCATGTAGCCGCGCCGGTTCGATCTCCTTCTCGCCTTGCCACACCTGAGTCTCAAAATCCCGCCAAAACTCGGGCGAGCGCAGTCGATAGCCTGTTCCCGACCCCGAGCGCGACGCCGCGGATTGCGGCAACAGTTCGCCGTAACTCTCCGTCAGCTGGATTTCGATCACGATCGTGACCGTTTCCGGCTGCTTGCGATGCTCTTGCTCGGCCTGCTGTGCGCTATATCCGGTCGAATGCTGACTCGAGAGCTGAATCAGTTGGGCAAACGGTGTCAGGAACTGCACGGAAGAAATGTACGGTCCCGTTTGCGGCTGCGCCAGAACCTTGGTGTAAGCATCGAGGTAGCGACCAATATCATCGTGCCGCTGCCCCAAGAAGTAAGCTTCGCGGACCGCCTCGGAAGACAGCGGCGAGTCAAACGCAAGAATGGACGGAGTCAGTAGCAGAATAGCCGCAAAAGAAGCAACCGCACGGCGAGCCAGTGAGGAGCGCATGAGCGACCTCCAATGGGCCGGGGAGCCCCAAGCGCGATCTTACAACGCGCGAACTTAGAACCTTAGATGCGCCGCGCGATGTTGGGGAAATCCAGCCACACCTTGACACCGCAGAAATGCGAGCCTTCCGTACAAATCGGCGTCGTTACTCCCGCCCGCAAGTGGCAGGGTGGCCCGATATACCGCGAGAATTGCGGATGCACCTCCGCCAACTGCGCCACTTCGTCCCGCGATGCCTGATAGATCTCCTCCTGAGCGTTGAAGCACGTGCGCATGGTCCACTTATGTAGCAGATGCAGCAGCGATCCCGACTCCACCAGGCGAATAGATTTCGCATTCGGCAGAACATAGAGCGCGATCTCGGGCGGAACGCCGCGATCAAGCAGTTCGTTCTTCGCTTGCCACGCCCCATGCATAGCGCGATCGTAGACATCTCGCGCCGCCGCATTGTTCGCCAGCAGCATCGGCGTGATGTAATCGGGTTCGCGCGTGTCTGCCAGCGTGAGCAGCGGTCGCGAACCGGGCACCATGCGGTGCCGCTGGTCCTGTGAATCCGCAGTGTGGCTGATCTTTTTCGCGAACGTGTAGTTAGCGTGCTGTAGGGCGCGCATCGCCGGCGCGTGGACGCCCACGTCGAGTACTTCCAGTCGATACAGATTGCGCGCCGGATTCAGCAGCCGATCGATAGCCTCTGCGTCGCTGCATTGCGCTTCGGTTTGGCCAATGACCGCACGATACGCTTCCGCGGCGATGCGCGGCGCGTTTGCCGAATAGTCGATCAGCCGCGACGTCTTGCCGCCAAGCCGCGCATCAAATTCCCGCGCGAAGGCTTCACCTGCCAACGTGTGAGTCACAACTGTTGGTCCCGCGCTCGAGGCTGGATCCGAGCCACCAGGCGTGGACGGCTCGTGACCATTTCCGTTCATCGCGGTATTGCTGGCCGACCATTCCGGCATCTCCTCCAGCGGCTGCGTGCCAAAGCGGTCGAAAAACTGCGCATCGACCCCGCGGACCAGCGCCACCATTTCGCCGATCACCGCGCGTGCTTCGCTCGGCGTATCCGATGCGGCGCTCATGCGCCACAGGCGATGCAGCACGATGCCAGAGACGGTGTGCACCATGGTCGTAAACGCCGCCAGAGGCAGAACATACCGTGCGATCTCGATAGCTCGCTTTTCCGCGGATCGCTCGTTCTTCTGCAGTCGTTTCGGGTGCGACATCGGGCCGATGTGCCAGATGTCATTCAGAATCGTTCGCGCGTCGTTCACCAGTAGCGCTGATAATTCACGATAGTAATTCCACGCGCGCGCGATCGCTTGTTCGTAAATCGCGCGGCTGCCCGCATCAAAAAATAGCGATTCCGCCGGGATATACGCGTGCGCTTTGTCCAGTCGCACGTAACGCTGGCTTTGCTGCTCCGAATTGTAGAACGGGTGCGCGTGCAGGAAGGACCACACGAACTGTCGGCTGATATTTTCCAGCCCGAACTCGAAATGCGCGTGCTGATAAACCGTGTGATGGCCGCTGAAGAAGGTAGCTGCGCCGATGTTAAGCCGCTGCTTGTCGGTGATTTCCTCGTGCCCGATCAGCCGCGAAGCGTAACACGTGCGCGCCGCAGCGATAGCCGAATCAAAAGGATGATGAAAGGCGTTGCGCAGCGTCACGCGCGGCGGAGCGGTTTCCACCAGTTCGCCGGGACGCGCGTCGGGAAACATGCGGGACTGAGAAGCCACGATGGAACGGTATTGTACACGTGCGCGCGAAAAAAGAATGAATCACCACCGCAGCCCCGTGCCGAAGTCGCCTGAGAAACGCACCAAAGATTTGTAGCAGCATGTTCAGCCACCGCGGCGGACCGAAACAGACGCAACGTGAGCAAGCCTTGCGCGGACCCTCCAACCCAATGGTACGTTCAGCCTAGTAGTACCAATCGAAATGAAACACAAAATTTACGTACATCAGTGAAAACCTTTATAGACACTTAGGCATACTTGTTGTTGAATCTGTGCGCGCTGTAAGTGCCTCGTCCCCGCTCCACCTGCCGCGCGCTTGCGCCGCCTCCCGTTCAGTGCCCGCAGCACCCGTGTGACCGGCGCAGATCCAATGCCATTACGGCGGGTTGAACGTGGGCTCTTCTAATTTCTCGTCTCCTGAGCTCTTCTATAGAAATAAGTCTCTATTGCGCTGCCCTCGCGCATACGAGGGATTCCTCGGTCTTCAGGAAGATCCCTTCAGCCTCATCCCCGACCCGCGTTATCTCTATCGCACCCGCCATGCGCACGAAACGCTGCGTCAATTGACCCGCGGAATTCTTGCTCGCAAAGGACTGATCCTGCTTTCCGGCGAAGTTGGCAGCGGCAAGACCACGCTGCTCAACAGCGCCTTGCAGGTTCTGCGCGACAATCCCGGCGCCAGAAACAAGACGCGCACCGCCGTCCTCGTTCATCCCACGCTCACCCGTGAGGAATTCGTTGAAGCCGTGCTCACCGATTTTCGCGTGCCTTGCACCGCCACACGCCGCCCACGCCGCCTCGAAATTTTATCGGACATGTTGCTGGATGTTCGCCGCCATGGCGGCATTGCGGTCCTCGCCATCGACGAAGCGCAACTCCTCTCGCCTGATCTGTTGGACGAAATCCGCATGTTCGCAAATATGCGAGCGGGAAACGATCAGCTGTTGCAGATCATTCTTTGTGGGCAGCCGGAAATTGAAGGCAAATTCAGCAGCAGCCCATTTTCCGTGATTCAGCCGCTGGTGACCGTCCGATGCGTCACCGCGCCGCTCTCATTGCTGGACACCCGCGAATACATCCAGCACCGCATGAAGCTCGCCGGCGCCAAATCCGATTCCATCTTCACGGCCGACGCCGCCATCGCCGCCCATCACCACTCGCAGGGGATTCCACGCCTGGTGAATGTCCTCTGCAGTCACGCGATTGCCACCGCCGGCATGCTCGGCGCCGCGCACATCACCGGCCGCATGATCGGCGATGCCGCGGACAAAATACCTTTCGCGGAAGGTAGGTCTCCCACCTTGCGGTTGCGGAGCCGTCTTCCGGATCCCAGAGACGTAATTTTCCTGTCGGTAACGAAACGTATACCCGACCGTCAGAGCGCCGGCAAACCTCAGGCGCAGGCCTCCACGCCGGCTCCAGCTCCCCGGCCGAAAGCCGGGGACACTGACATAGCCACCACGCAGCGGCGGGCGGCGGCAGACTGGCCCGAGCAGGTCTTCTTCATCTGGATGCGATTGGCAATTCGCCAGGCAAGCTATCACCTGGAATGCTGGTGGGCGGCAAACTTCGCCGGCAAAAAATACTCGCTGCCGGTGGTCAATCTCGCGCTCGCCGGTGCGATGTTGTTTATGTTGGCGCAGGGTCCAGGTTTCACTGCGGATTGGGAGCACACCACGCGCTCCGTAGTGGGCTTCAGCGGATTGCTGCTGCTGGATGTTTCCCTGGGGCTCGCAGCCTATCTTTTCCTCAACGAGCGCTGGACTCGCCTCGGCAAGCCGCCAGCCGCAAATTTTCTATTGTCCAGATACAGGCGCCTTTACGCACTACTGAGAGACACCGCCGCTTCCTAACCACCTTGCGCTGGGGCGGTACTTTCTATTTCGTCGTTCTAATTCCTCAGTCCTGCTTTGCGGGTCTTCGATATCGAATCTTGCAGGACGCTAAATCTTTGGGCTATCCAGCACCACAATCGTGTCGCCGCCGGCCTTGCGCGCTTCTTCCACCGAAAATTCCGCGCGATTGATCAAATCCGTAACGATGTCTTCACTTTCGTAGTCCGGTTTGGCCACCGCCTCCACAATCCCGGCGCTTAAAGTAATGGGCGTCGAATCCCACGGCGGCCGCACCCCCGAAGCCGCCCGCTTCAGTTTGTCCGCCAGGTTTTGCGCTCCCGAGAGCGTCGTATCCGGCAAAATGAAAGCCAGTGACCACGACGTGTACTTCACCGCCACATCGTTCTGCCGCACGATCGGCTGTAGTGAGCGCGAAAGCTGCTCCAGAAAACGTTCCACCGGCGACTCACCTTGCTGGCGCAAAATCTCCGCGCCCTTATCAATCTGCAGGATCGCCAGCGCTAGCGGCGTACCCTGAGTGCGCGACCTGTCTGCCTCGGTCAGCAGACAACTTTGATACGAACTGCGGCTTAGCAAACCGGTGCGTTCATCGGAAACACCCATGCGGCGAACCAACGAACGCAGCCGTGTATGGCTCACGCTCATCAACATCTGGTCGCCGATTGCCTGAAGAAAATACGCTTCGTTCGGTTTCCATTCGCGCGACTCCGCATGGCCTACGATGATCATTCCGGCGGGAGTCTGCGTCTCCTTGTCCATAAGAGACACGCCCAGCGCGGTCGCCAGCCCTAACTCCGACAAAATCGATCCATCCGCGGCGTCCACCACCAGCGCGCCAAGCTCATCCGGTTCGGCCTTTTCCATGTGCGCGATCAAGAACACCACCTGCGCGCCCGGGGCCGGACGAATTCCCTGCGCACAATATTCGGCCGCCATTTCCGGCGGACGTCCTGGCGCCCCGACTACCGCCAACGCGCGCGACGCGTGCAAATACGCGCCTACTTCATTCACCGCCGTGTTCAGCATCGCTCGCGGAGTCTGCTGCCGGAAAATCTTCTGATTGATCTCCGAGATCTTCGAAAGATCGCGAATCGTTTCCGCGGAAAACATTCCAGCCCGCGCTGGCGCGGCCACGTTTGCCGGCGGCGCCGCAGATGCGGGCGCTGCGGGTTTCGCCGCCACCTCCGGAGCTTTTATTTTCGGCGCACCTTTCGGCCACCAGTTCGCAGTTTGATATAGATTTCGCAGCCGCGCGTGCCGCTCTTCCTCGCCCGGGAACATCGCCGCGATCTTTTCCAGCCGCTCCACCGCTTTGGCTTGCAGCGAGTACTGCAGGAAAATCTCCGTCTGTACGATCAAGTCTTCCAGCGCCTGCGACTTCCGCCCGTCATCGCTGGAACCTTGCGGAGACTCGCCGCTATCCTGCGGCGTCGAAGGCGCATGACCCGCATGCGCCGAGCCTCCGCCGCCCGATTTCGCGATACGTCCGCCTACGCGTTTCAAAAACGCATCATCGGCCTTGCCGCGCAGCCGGTCGATGCGTTCCTGATTCCGATGATCGTACGGATCGATATCCAGAAGTTTTTCGATGGCGTCGCAGGCCTTGGACACATTCCCCGCGCTGAAATAGGCGTCGAACAGTTTGATAAGAATTTCGAAGTATTGCGTTTCGCGATTCAGTTCGTTGTGCAGCGCGGCCCAGAATTCCAGGACCGGCTGCGAATCCGGATGTTTTCCGCCGACCCCGTCCATTTGCGTCGCGAACTCATTTTGTTTTTTATCCGCGAACATCCGGCGCTTCAGCGTCTGCAAAACCTCCACAGCTTTGCCATCTTGTCCCAGAACCACATACAGGTCGGCAAGCTCGAACAGCCGCGTGACCCCTTCATTTTTCTCGCGCAGCAAACCTTCCAGAATCTCTCTCGCGCGGTCCAGTTGTCCCGAGGCCATCAGCGCATCGGAAAAGGTATCGAGAAACGCCGCATCCTTTTCGGTCGCGGCAAATGGTTCCAGCAGCGCCGCCGCTCCCTTCGCATCTCCCGAACGAAGAGTAGCCTCGGAATACAACAGCGCAACGCTGCGCTCTTGCGGCGCCAGATGGTATGCGCGACCCAGAAACTCGAGAGCTTCGTCCGGGGCTCCGCTTGCAGTAGACAATTGCCCAGCCCGCAAATACGCGCGCGCCGCTAATGCACTCTTCCCCGCGGCCTCCGCCGCCTCGGCCAGATGTAGTTGCCGTTTGGAATTTTCAGGGGAGAGCTGCGCCACGCGTTCCAGGCAGAACAACGCGTCCTCGGTCCGGTTGGCCGCGCTAAACGCCTCCGCAGCCTTCGAGTACTGTTCGATGGCCTCTTCAAAGCGATTCTGCTTTTGCTGTAAGAACGCATAGCGCGCAATGCGTTCGGGAGGCTGCTGCAACGGCGAAGGACGCAAAAATCGATTGTAAATCGCCAGCGCCTTGATTTCATCGCGCGGCTCCACCAGCAGATCGAACAACATTCCGTAGTACACCGCCGCGCGATCGGGCTGCTCCATGCGCGCGTACAGATCACCCAAAGCTTGCGTCGCCTCCTGATGCTGCGGCGCTTCTTCGAGTACCGCCAGGTACGCTTCAATCGCATCCTCGACGCGATTTTTCTCCAGAAAGCGTTTAGCGCGATCCAGATGCTTGTGAATATCCGATGCCATTCGAACGAGTAGCCCTGTTCTTTCCGGGTGTGGAGAGAAGCACGCGCAGCAAGCCGCGATGCTCTCTTTTCCACTATAACCGCAGCCCGAAAGCAGCGAAAGCAACTCCAACCCCCCGATGCAGAAAGCGCCAAGTAGCGGTTAAAGCGCAGCCAGGCCAAGCCCTCGTGCCGCTGCTCTTTCGGGTAGTGATCACTTTCAATTATGCGACTTACTTACCGGGCTTGCCGCACCGTTGAAAACAAGTTGCTACAATCCGGCCGACATGGCCTGTGAAGCCACGGTCAAACCAAAACTCACGCAATATCCAGGGCGATCCTGATGGCCTGCTCGACCGGGGAGTACGCCTCATCCTTGCGATTGAGAAGAAACGGCTCAGCCGGGAGAAGTGGTGGCTGTGCCAGAAAGCGCGGGCGGGAGCCACGATGCCCTTGAGCTGCATGCACTAAGAATGGATGGCACAAGTAGACGGTGCCCGCGTCGCCTGTCGCCAGTACCTCACGCCGAGAAGCGGTTTCGGCAAAGCCCTCCTGAGCGACCAGCTCTTTAGACGATAAGCCGTGCTCCTTCAGGGGAGCGAGAATCTTTGCGACATCGCGATGCGAACCGGCGCGAATACGAGTCGGCGCATCAATTTCGCCAACATCGGAGAAAAGAAACAGCATCAGTAGGGCTCTTCCCTTCGAACTTACGTTGACGCGCCAGTTCAAAAAGTCACTGGGATCGCCGATATCGGGCGGGAAACTGCTGTCAACGTGCCAGCCGGCGTCCCCGGGATCGTCACGCGACGGAAAACGAATCGGGAACGTTCCAAGATCCCTTCGGGGTTGCCACCGGCCTGGACTAACGAGTTGATCGAATGCATGCTGCAGGACTGGAGTATTGGCGGCGCTGGAAAATGGCTCCTGTCCGTACATGCCCAAGCGAATCACCGGCTTCGTCCAAGTCGTCGGGTCGTCCTCAACGCAACCAGTGTCCCGCCACAAGATTGTGCAGCTCTGGTCAGCAAGCTCACGCGGAAAAGCCTGCGGAATTTTCACGAAACCATCGCGGATGAACTGGCTGATCTGCGCTGCACTCAGCATCGTGCACAAAATCTTACGTCAAGCGATATCGGCCGCGTTCATTTCCAACGGCGAGAGCCCAAGTCGTTAGCTATAACACGGTTGAGGGCCAAGTCCTGGCAGCGCAAATCGGAAAGTGACCAGCTTCCATCGTTTGAGCTCGCTACTTCTTTGCTACCTTCTGTGGCAAACTGAAGATCACACGGCACGGTTTGGCGGTGCGTGCGGCGCTGCTCTCACGTCCAGGAACATTTCCTGCCGGCCCTAACACTTAATGGACCCACAGTTCATACGCAATTTCTGCATCATCGCGCATATCGACCACGGCAAATCCACCTTGGCCGACCGCCTGCTCGAAATGACCGGCGCCCTTACGCAACGCGAGATGCACGAGCAATTTCTCGACTCCATGGACCTGGAGCGCGAGCGCGGCATCACCATTAAAGCGAAGAGCATTCGCCTGCACTACAAGGCGAAAGACGGAAATACCTATCGCCTGAATCTGATTGACACTCCGGGTCACGTCGATTTTTCCTACGAAGTTTCGCGCGCGCTTTCCGCGTGCGAAGGCGCGCTGCTGGTTGTCGACGCCAGCCAGGGCGTCGAGGCGCAGACCGTCGCCAACACTTTTCTCGCCGCTGGCAGCAATCTGACCATCATTCCCGTAATCAACAAGATCGATTTGCCCGCGGCGCAGCCCGACTTCGTCAAAGAGCAGATCGAAAGCGTCCTGGCGATTCCTGCCGGAGATGCGCTGCTGATCAGCGCAAAAAGCGGCATCGGTGTGGAAGATGTGCTGGAAGCCATCGTGCAGCGCGTGCCTGCGCCCAAAGGCAATGCCGAAAATCCGTTGCAGGCACTGATTTTCGATTCCTGGTTCGATATCTACCGCGGCGCGGTGGTTCTCGTGCGCGTCATGGAAGGCCGCGTTCGCAATCACCAGAAGATTCGCCTCGTGGCCGGAAATCAGGTTTATGAAGTCGAACAGCTCGGCGCGCTGACACCCAAGCCGATCGCGCTGGAGGAATTGGAAGCCGGCGACGTCGGCTTCGTCGTGGCGAACATCAAGGATGTAGCCGATGCGCGCATGGGCGATACGCTCACTGAAGCGGATCGCGCGGCGCCGGCGCTGCCGGGCTTTGAAGCCATCAAGCCGATGGTGTTTGCGGGACTGTTTCCGGTGCTCGCGGATGATTACGAACCGCTGCGCGACGCGCTGGGCAAACTGAAACTCAACGACGCCGCTTTCTTCTACGAACCGGAAAATTCCGTCGCCCTCGGTTTCGGTTTCCGCTGCGGCTTCCTCGGACTGCTGCACATGGAAATTGTGCAAGAGCGGCTGGAGCGCGAATTCGGCCTGAACCTCATCACAACTGCTCCCAGCGTGCGCTATCGCATCACTCGCATGGACGGCAGCGTGATCGAAGTTGACAGCCCATCGAAGTTTCCCAATCCCAGCGACATCAAAATGATCGAAGAGCCGATCATCAAGGGCATGATCATCACCAACGACGAATCGGTCGGTGGAATCCTGCAACTTTGCCAGGACAAGCGCGGCACGCAAAAAGGTTTTGAGTATCTGTCGCCCACGCGCGTGATGCTCACATATGAATTGCCGCTCAACGAGATCGTGCTCGATTTTTACGATCGGCTGAAGAGCGTTTCGCGCGGCTACGCTTCGCTCGACTATCACCTTGCAGGCTACAGCGAATCCGATCTGATCAAGCTCGATGTGCTCGTCGGCGGCGAACCGGTCGATGCGCTGTCAATGATTTGCCACCGCGACCAATCTTACGAACGCGGCCGCGATCTGGTGTCGCGCTTGCGAAAATTGATCCCGCGCCAAATGTTCGAGGTGCCTATCCAGGCCGCGATTGGAAGCCGCGTCATCGCTCGCGAAACAGTAGCGGCGATTCGCAAAAATGTGCTGGCCAAGTGCTACGGCGGAGACATCAGCCGCAAACGCAAGCTCCTCGAAAAGCAAAAAGAAGGCAAAAAGCGCATGAAGCGAGTCGGCCAAGTCGACATCCCGCAAGAAGCCTTCCTGGCGGTGCTAAAGGTCACCTCCACCGGCGACGAAGAGTAATCAACGCCCGGCATTTCCATTCCGGTCATCGCATCGTCATTCCGATTCACGGTCTCAGATTTGCGTATCACATATCCATTTCAAGGCACACTGGAGTAAAATATCTTCAAGGTGTGCAAATGACCGCGCCAAAACAATTCCTGACCAACGAAAAAGGCGAGAAAATCGCCGTGGTCATCAGCATCCAAGAATACGAAGAGTTGCTCGAAGAGCTGGAAGACACCGAAGCGATCCGGGAATACCAGGAAGCGAAAGCCTCTGGTGAGGTCGGGGTACCGTTCGATGAAGCCAACTAGGATTGAACGCGAACGAAATCGTAAGTGAGCTATAGCCTCATCGTACTGTCTGCTGTTGAGAAGCAGATTCTTCGGCTGAACTCTCCTGAATATGAAGCCGTCAGAGATCGCATATCCGACTTGCGCGAGAACCGCGCCCCTCGGGATGTCGCAAACTGCATGATGTTGCGGGTTGGCGAATTCGCGTGGGGCGCTATCGCGTCGTGTACGAAATCGACGACTCCAGAAAGATCGTCACGATTCTGAAAGTCGCACACCGGAAAGATATCTACAGATAGCATCAATTTTCTTCCTTCGCCTTCACTTCGGTGGTAAGGCGGCCTTTGTGCAGGCGAATAGCAATTTCATCGCCGATGGCGACCTGCGTGGCGTCGCGGAGGATGGCGCCGGTGGCGTCCGTCGCTATTGCGTAGCCGCGTTCGAGGACGCGGAGCGGGCTGCGTTCTTCGAGCTGGAGGCGCAGGCGATCGAGGCGTTCGCGTTTTACGCGTAGCAGGCGATCGGTGCGCGCGGCGAGTTCGGTGGCGCGCTTTTCGAGGCGCAGGCGCAGCGCGGCAATTTTCATCCGAAAATCGAACGAAGCGATGCGCAGGTGCGCAGTGGTGAAGCGCTTGCGGCCCTGCTCGAGGTTTGCGCGAAGTGCATGCGCCAGACGCGAAGTGAGTTCGTCGGCGCGCTGACGTTGCTGGCGCAGCAGATCGAGCGGGCGGCGGAAGCCGCGGCGGCCCGCAAGTTCATGTACGCGACGGCTTTGCACGAGGATGCGATAGCGAATTTGATCAGTAAGCGCGCTGCGCAGGTCGGCGACGTGTTTGTCGAATTCGCGACGGGTTTGCACAACGAGTTCGGCGGCGGCGGATGGCGTGGAGGCGCGGACGTCGGCAACGAAATCCGTGATGGTGAAATCCGTTTCATGGCCGACGCCGGAGATCACCGGAATTACGGAATCGGAAATGGCGCGGGCGACGATCTCTTCGTTGAAGGCCCAGAGATCTTCGAGTGACCCGCCGCCGCGGGCGACGATCAGCACATCGACCGTTTGTTGGCGATTGAAAAATTGCACTGCGCGAACGATTTCTGTGGCGGCACCGTCGCCTTGTACGCGCACGGGGTACAAAGTGAGCTGAACGTTGTGGAAGCGGCGGCGCAGAATGCGCACGACATCGCGGACAGCGGCGCCGCTGGGCGAAGTGATCAGGCCGATGCAGCCGGGCAGGCGAGGGAGCGGCTTTTTCCGTTCGGCGGCAAACAAGCCTTCGGCTTCCAGGCGCTTCTTGAGCTGCTCGAAGGCGAGTTGCAGTGCGCCCAGGCCGACCGGCTCGATGTGCTCGATATAAATCTGATATTCGCCGCGGGCTTCGTAGACGCTGATGGAGCCGCGTACGGTGACGTGCAGGCCATCCTCGGGGCGGAACTTCATCAGGCGAAGCTGGCTTTTGAAGCAGACGCACTTGATCTGCGAGCGATCATCTTTCAGGGTGCAGTAGATGTGGCCGGATTGTGCGGCGTGGCAGTTGGAGATTTCGCCTTCGACGAGAATGTCGGTGAAGTTGCGAGTGAAGAGGTCGCGGATCGAGCCGCTGAGTTCGCTGACGGAGAAGACGCGGCGTTCGGGGCGGAGGTTGAACTGGAGCTGGCTCATGGGGAGGTGATCCGTGGCCCGTGGCTCGTGGCCCGTGAATGCCAGACCGGCGGCCCCCAATTAGCGCTCGAC